>Ga0210408_10003915_pt1 | contig 13503 bp, 11 predicted proteins | sample IncBWH4MmetaG_FD_155471 | JGI IMG/M metagenome (GOLD analysis project Ga0210408, IMG submission 155471) | Forest soil microbial communities from Barre Woods Harvard Forest LTER site, Petersham, Massachusetts, United States - Inc-BW-H-4-M | ecosystem: Environmental > Terrestrial > Soil >...
GCTTCTCTACCGTACCGCCATGCACAGCTTTCAGAGCGCGAACAATGCCGACAAGATGATGGAGATGGGCCGGGCCGTGCTTAAGATCGATCCGGATGATCCCGAAGCCCTGGTGGGTGTAGCCCAGGTTCTGGCGGAGCGCACCCGGGACACCGATCTGGACAAAGATCAGCGCCTGGATGAAGCAATGAAGCTGGCGCAGCGCTCGATTGAAACCGTCGACACCGACGTCGCCGTCCCGGCGGGAACACCTCAGGAAAAGATCGACGCTTACAAGGGGTTCCTGCGATCTAGTGCTTACTCGATCATGGGCGCGTTGCAGTTCAAAAAGGAAAAATTTGCGGACGCGGAGGCTTACCTGCGCAAATCTATCGATGCCTATCCTGCCCAGCCCGATCCAGTAGTGGTACTGCGCTTGGCGCTATGTTTGGATAAGCAGGATAAGTATCCCGAAGCACTTAAGTATGCCAATCAATCGCTCCAACTGGCGAAGGACAATCCGACACTGAGCCAGTTGGCCACCAACGAGCGCGACCGCCTGGTGCAGCTGACGAGCGGCAGCTCGGCACCCGCTCCGAAACCGCCGACTCCGCCGAAGAATTAGGGGCTGTTCCAGCGGATATAGGTGTTAGCCGTATCTCAGATCCATTGCGGATCGACGTAAGCCCCTGCTCCGCGGGTTCACTGCCTTGTCTGTCAGTCGTGCTTTCCAGATTGTGACGTTCAGATCGTGCAGCCAAGAGACATTGCGAGATTGGAAGAAGCCCTGGGATACCACTTCGGGCGTCCCGAGTTGCTTCAGCAGGCATTAACCCATACTTCCCAGGCACGAGAACTGGAAGCGCTTCAGGCGGCCGAGGGCCGCGCTGTTGGTGACAACGAGCAACTCGAGTTTCTGGGAGACGCGGTTCTCGGATTCATCACGACCGAGGAATTGTTCAATCGCTTTCCGCATTTCCGGGAAGGCGAGCTGTCCAAATTGCGGGCGCATCTGGTAAGTGAAAAGCATCTAATCCGGGTAGCCCAGGAATTGCAACTGGGCCACTATCTGCACTTGGGTCGGGGCGAGGAGAAAAGTGGAGGCCGGAACAAAACTGCACTACTGGTGGACGCCCTGGAAGCGGTCCTAGCGGCAATGTATCTGGACGGCGGGCTAAGTACGGTTCGAAAGCTCGTGCTGCAATACGTGGTTGCCCCGGAACTGGAACGCATCGCCGTAACTGGCAGCAGTCTCCCGTTAACCGACTACAAGTCAGCGCTGCAGGAGAAACTGCAGGCTATGGGACTTCCCCAGCCGGCATATATGCTGGTAAGGGAACGGGGTCCGGAACACAACAAGATCTTTACTGTAGAGGCCCGTCTGCCCGCCGCGGAAAATCATGCCAAGGCGGAGTTCGTAGGCCGAGCTGAGGGATCAACGAAGAAGAATGGTGAACAGGACGCGGCGCGACAGTTGCTCGAGTATTTGGCATCGCGACCGGACGAAGTAAGTAGCCGTCCACAACGCAAGGGGCGCGGATAGTTCGATCCAATGGAAGCAATAGCAAAGCATCGGCGGTCCGATGGCCTGAGCTCACTGCAGGCGTTGTTAGGGACGGTAGTGATTGCGGTCTTCGTCATAACGTTTGTGGTCCAGGCTTTCCAGATCCCTTCCGAATCCATGGAGAACACGCTCTTGATCGGCGACTACCTGCTGGTGGACAAGCTACGTTATGGAGGAGGGGGCATCTGGGACCGCCTCATGCCGTATCAACCTCTGCGACGCGGCGACATCATGGTTTTTCGTTATCCGGTCAATCCTGCCAAGCATTTCGTGAAGCGCGTAATCGGCTTGCCTGGCGACCGCGTGCGCTTGATCAACCGGCAAGTTTACGTGAACGGCATTCCGCTCCGGGAACCGTACGTCCAGCATACGCGGCTAGAGCACGATGTGTTCCGCGACGAATTTCCCCGCTTAAACATAGCGGCTCCGGGAATGGAAGCGGATTGGTGGCAGCAGATGAAAAAACTGGTCGAGGACGGCCAGTTGATCGTCCCCGAAGGACACTACTTTGTTCTGGGCGACAACCGCGACGATAGCCAGGACAGCCGCTATTGGGGTTTTGTTCCACGGGAAAATGTCGTGGGACGGCCGTTGCTCATCTACTGGTCGATGCGAAACTTCGATCAGGAGGTTCCGGCCTCAGCTAACGCGGGTGATAAACTCATTCACTTCGCCTATGCGGCAACTCATTTGCTTCAGATTACGCGCTGGGACCGCACTTTTCGATTAGTCAACTGATGAGGAGGAGTATCGCCCAACCATGGGACAGACTCTAGTGGCCAAAAAAGAAAAAGAAGCTGAGCAGGAAGAGAAACCACGCGAAACTACAGTCGAGTTTCTGTCCTCGCTGGCAGCAGTGCTGGTGACCGGCCTATTCATTATTACTTTCATCCTGCAGGCTTTTGAAATTCCTTCGAGTTCCATGGAAAATACTCTGCTGATCGGCGACCACGTGTTTGTGAATCGCATTCAGTTCGCGCCCAGGACGCGTTGGGTAGGGCCCCTTCTTCCCTATCGGCAGATACGCCGAGGCGACATCGTGGTTTTCTTCTCTGTATCTGAACCCGGCCTCTACATTGTAAAGCGCATCATGGGCGTCCCAGGAGACCGCATCCACCTTCGCGATGGCGTTGTCTATCGCAACGGGGAAAAGCTCGATGAGCCTTACGTGGTCCACAGCACTAGAGAAGGGTTCAATCCTTATCGGGACAACTTCCCTGCGGTGCCGCCGTCGGACTACAACAACGTCACACCCGATTGGCAACTGAATTTGCCCCAACACATCCAAGGTGCCGATGTGGTGGTACCTCCCGACAGCTACTTCGCCATGGGCGACAATCGCGATGTGAGTTATGACAGTCGCTATTGGGGCTTTATTCCGCAAGAAAATGTGATTGGACGCCCCATGTTTATATACTGGTCGTTTGAAACGCCCCCCAATCAGTATCTGCAAAAAGGAGTGGGGGAACGGCTTCAGTTTCTGGCTCACGTGGTGATTCATTTCTTCGACGAAACGCGGTGGCGGCGTACGTTCCGGGTGGTTCGTTGAAACTTCTGCGATCCAAACGCGGTAGAGCGACGGCTGTTGTTGTGCTCTTACTCGCACTCTTTCTCGTGCGTCCCGGGGCGCAGCGGCTAAAAAACCGAATTGTGCGTTCGATCAGTCTGGCAATAGGACGAGAGGTGGATGTTGGTTCGGTACGAGTGCGTGTCTTGCCTCCAAGCTTCGAGCTGGATAATTTTGTGATTCACGATGACCCTGGGTTCAGCGCTGAGCCCCTGCTTCGTTCTCAGGAAGTGACCGCTGCGTTGCGCCTGAGCTCTTTTTTGCGGGGGCGGTTGGAGGTTGCTCACCTCAGCCTCACCGAGCCGAGCCTGAACCTGGTGCGCAATGCCGACGGACACTGGAATCTTGAGAACCTCGTGTTACGGGCGGCCCAAGTGCCGGTCGCTCCCACGGCTAAATCAAGAACCGAAAGCCGCCCCGCATTTCCGTACATTGAAGCTGTCCGCGGTCGCATCAACGTCAAGTTCGGCACGGAAAAGAAGCCCTACGCTCTGACGGACGCCGACTTCGCACTTTGGCAAGATTCGGAAAACAGCTGGGGTATGCGGTTAAAGGCACTGCCGGTGCGAGCGGATTTCAACCTCACCGACACGGGGAGCCTCGAAATCACCGGATCTTGGCAAAGGGCGGCGAGTTTGCGTGAAACACCAGTGCAGTTCACCCTGCAATGGAACCGCCCCCAATTGGGCCAGGTCACCAAGCTGGTTTACGGCAATGACAAGGGCTGGCGGGGATCGGTCAGGCTATCCGCAACGCTATCGGGATCCCCAGCGGACCTGACGGTGGGCACAGATGCCTCGGTCGAGGACTTTCGACGTTACGACATCCCAGAAGGCGGTGCCATGAGGTTGGTGGCCCGGTGCAGCGCACACTACAGTTCGGTTGACCATGCACTCTCCAACCTGGCGTGCCAAGCCCCGGTGAGAGAAGGTCTGATCCTACTCGGCGGCAACATCGCGGCCCGATCGGGCACCCTCAGATATCATCTAGCCCTGGTTGCTCGAGATGTGCCCATGCAGTCCCTGGTGGAATTGGCACGTCACGCCAAGAAAAACATTCCCGATGACCTGGCGGCGACGGGAAAACTGGACGCCAATGTCAACGTCATTCGGGGAGACCGTGAAGACGCGATCTGGGAAGGCGGGGGAGAGACCCGCGGGTTTAGCCTGGGATCAAAGCTCACCAAGACGGAACTCGTCCCCGACCGAATTCCATTCGTAATTTCGCAGACACCAAATCTGAAGCAAATTGCTAAGAATCGACGGATTCAGGTCAGTCGGATGCGCGCCAACCAGGGAGTTGAGCAGGCCCAGTCACACCCCTACCTGGACGTCGGCCCTTTTAGCTTGCCCCTGGGAGCGTCCTCGCCCGCCGACTTCCGCGGGCAAGTCTCGCGTTCGGGTTACAACCTTTCAATCCAGGGAGACGGGCAAGTTCAGCGGCTGTTGCAGGCGGCACGGACGGTGGGATTTCCCAGCTCTCAACCTGCCGCTGATGGCGTTGCCAAACTCGATCTGCAGGTCGGCGGCGCTTGGTCGGGATTCGTCGCACCCAAGGCGATGGGAACTGTTCAACTGCACTCGGTTCGCGCGGAAGTGCGCGGTTTGAACGCACCGCTGGAAATTGCTTTTGCAAACCTTCTACTGAACCGGGATGACATCAACGTACGGAATATCGCGGCCACCATTGCAGGCAGTACGTGGCACGGTTCGGTGCTGTTGGCACGGCAATGTGCGCCGCCAGGCACGTGCCCAGTTCGCTTCGATCTGCACGCGGATGCGGTCGCGACCGATGCACTGAATCAACTGCTCAGTCCGCATCCCAAGAAGGGGCCCTGGTATCGCTTCTTGAGCTCGTCGGCACAGCCCAGGCCGCCCTTCCTGGCTTCGCTGCACGCAGTGGGAAAGCTATCTGCCAATCGAGTCTTGGTTCACAAGCTTGGCGCTACCAGGGTCTCCGCGAATGTCGAATTGCAGGATGGCAAGTTGCGGCTGGCTGATTTGCAAGGAGAGCTTCTGGGCGGCAGACACTTGGGCGAGTGGAAGGCGGATTTCACCACCAAGCCGCCAAAATACAGCGGCACCGGCACGCTGGAGCGAGTTTCCCTGGGACAGGTAGCCGAATTCATGCGAGATAATTGGATCACCGGCACTGCGACCGCGACGTACCACTTGACCCTTTCTGGTTTGAGCGCGACCGAAATGCTCGCCTCCGCCAATGCAAGCTTGCAGGTAGATACGCGTGACGGCTCGCTGCCTCATGTCATGCTGGCGGGTGTAAAGGGGTCGCTGCGCATGAATCGCTTTGTGGGACACCTGCTTTTCAGTGATGGCAAGGTCGAAATCCAGGAAGGCAAACTCGAAACTCCGGACAGCATCTATCAGGTTAGCGGCACCGCTTCTCTGGATCGCATTCTGGATGTGAAACTCGCGCGCGACGGAGCCCCGGCCTTTAGCATTACGGGTGCACTGGCCGAACCACATCTGGCCGTGGCCTTGCCTCCCGAGACGCAAGTCGCACTGAAACCATGAGGAAGTCTCTGACGTTTCTTCTTGCCGTAATCCTCTTAGCTGTCCTCCCTGAAATTCAATCGGCTCAAACTCATTCTTCTGTGAACTCTGCAGCTGTTGCCAGTATGCAACGCAAATTGGAGCACGTTCAGAGCAACGGCGCACTGGCGCACCCGGATACCGCTTCGACGGAGTTCTCTGAGCAGGAGATTAATTCCTACTTTGCGTCCGGGAACGTCAAGCTGCCAGTCGGAGTGCAATCTGCTACCTTTCAGGCCCAGCCGGAGGTTATAACTTCGACTGCGCGAGTTGACTTCGATCAACTCAAGACGGGGCGCAATTCTTCGAATCCGCTACTGTCGGTCTTTACCGGAGTTCATGATGTCGTGGTGGTAGCCCACGCTCACGGTGTCGCTGGACAGGGTTTCGTTCACGTCGACTCGGTATCGCTCGACGGTGTAGAGATCCCTGCTTTCGTGCTGCAGATCTTTGTTCAAAAATATCTTCAACCACGATATCCCAATATCGGTTTGGATTCACGATTTGCGTTACCCGATCGCGTCGACACGGCCACTGTTGGACTGCATACTCTCACCGTCACGCAAAAATAGCTGGCCAGCCTGATAGGCCTCTATGGCACGTAGCCCGCGCCTCGGAGTACCTTCCCCGGCTTCGCTCCCGTCATCTTCCCTTGATCGATCAGGAGAACGCCGTTCACCAGCACATACTCCATTCCCTGCGACAGTTGGTTAGGATTCTCGAAGGTGGCCAAGTCTCGGACGTTTGCGGAATCAAAAATGACCACGTCCGCCCACATTCCGGTTTTCAGGACTCCGCGATCGGTCAGCCTCATGCGCTGCGCCGGCAGAGCTGAAAACTTGCGGATCGCGTCTTCGAGGGTCAACTTCTTTTCCTCTCGCACATATTTCCGCAAGATTCGTGGAAACGTGCCGTAGGCACGTGGATGCGGATGCTCCTGACCTAGGATTCCGTCCGGTGAAGTGCCGGACGAATCGTTGTCCAACGAGACCCAGGGTTGCTGCAGGGCCAGGACAACGTCCAGTTCCGACATGCCGAAGACGGCAACTTCGGTGAAGGCATTGTCTTCGATCAGCAGATCGAAGAGTGTGTCCATCGGATCTTTGTTCCACAGTTTGGCTATTTCAGCGAGCGTCTTACCTTGCAGCGGTAACAGTTTGGGATTCTGTACCGCACAAATCAAGACACTTTGCGGACCGGAAATTTCCTGCCATTCATTGTCCCAATCTTTCGACGGAGTCATCATGTCTTTGCGGATGCGAGCTCGGGTGGTGGGATCTTTGAGACGCTGTATCAGCTTGGCATCACCACCATCGTGCGCCCAGGCCGGAACAAACGCTGACATGCCATTCGACCACGCGGTGTAGGCATAAGTATTAGCGGAAACATCCACGCCTTGCGACCGAGCCAGGTTTATTTTCGCCACGACTTCCGGCATGCGTCCCCAGTTTGCTTTGCCCGCTACTTTGATGTGCCAGATTTCAACGGGAAGGTGGCCCTCTCGTCCAATGCGCAGCGCTTCCTCGATTCCGTCGAGCACAGCATCGCTTTCGGTGCGCATGTGCGTGGCATAAACGCCGCCGAATTTCGAGGCTTCGCCCGCCAGGGCGATCAACTCTTCAGTTTTCGCGTAGGGCGCGGGCGCGTATTCCAGAGAGGTTGAAACTCCAACCGCACCGTCACGCATGGCCTGCCGCACCAGTTCTTTCATTTGTTCGAGCTGCGTAGTAGTCGGCTGCTTGTCGTCGTCGCCCAACACCATGCGGCGAACTTGGGTTGCACCCACATAAGTGGCGAGGTTGATTCCCATTCCCTGCTTCTCCAGCCGCGTGAAGTACTGCCGCAGAGTCCGCCAGTCGGGGGTGATGTGGTAGTGATCGTAGGTGGTTTTGTCGGCCTGGATGATGGCGTCATTCAGGGGCGCCACCGATCCACCTTCGCCCGTGATTTCAGTGGTGATACCTTGATAGATTTTCGAGGGGAGACGGGGATCAACGAGAATCGTAAGTTCGGATTGACCGAGCATGTCAATAAAGCCCGGAGCGACGACCATGCCGTGGGCATCGACTGTGCGCACACGCGAAGTCTCACTCAAGTTACCGATGGCGGCGATCTTGCCGTTGCGAATGCCGATATCGCCCGAATACCAGGGCGACCCGGTGCCGTCGATGATATGACCGCTGGTGATGACGAGGTCGAAGGGCTGTGTTGGCGACTGCGGCCAAAGCGTACAAGCACACAGCACGAAGAAAACAGAAATCAGCGCTTTTAGTGAAGAAGGCATCGAAGTTCTCTCTCGCTTCATTCGGACACCAAGGAATTAGGGGGTAGGCATTTCGCACGCCGATTCAGATTCTAGTCTGGGCAGAGCGGGCGACAAGCATCCTCTCGCGCCACCCTAAACCGAGTCCTAGTGAACTCCAAATTGCAAGCGCCAGCCATTCGTACCCGCTGAAGTGACCTGGGATTCCTGGAAAAACCTTCATTAGTATCATCAGCAGAGCAACCAGGACTCCGATGGCCGCCACGAAACGCCTGCCGGGTGCCGGGCCCATCCGGTAGTAGGCGGCGCACGCCGCCAGCCAGCCAGCGGCGGAAGCGACCGAGCCGACCTCCGTAATGGGCACGAGAATCGCGTCGCCCAGAAACATGCACGCTGCCGTGGCGAGTCCGACGCAAGTCACCGCGACCGATGGAGTCTGATTTCGCGGATGCACGGTACCCACGCGGGCGTCCACCAGGCGCCGACGGCCCATGGCGAACAGCAGCCGGCTGGCCGCGAGCAGATTTCCATTGAATACCTTGAACAGAGAAAGCAGCGCCGCGGCCAGAATCACGCTCACAATCCAACGTGAGCCGACGGCGCGCTCAAATGCGACCGCGGTCATGAATTTCTGGTTGGTGAGTTCTTTCCATGGAGCGGCGTAACTAGTTGCGGCGATCACGATCGTGTAGAAAAGGATTCCCACGATGATCGCCATCCAGATTGCCGTGAGGAATCCGCCACTGCGGAACTCGGGACTAGCTTCCTCAGCCGCCTTGGCGACTGACTCGTAGCCGGTCATGAAATAGGGCACGATTTGCAGGACCAGCAGCACGGACACAAATCCGCTGTGAGTGAACAGGGGCGGAAAATTTCGCGGCGAGCCTTTGCTGACCCCGAAGATGACAAACACAACGAATAGCGCCAGGGTTCCGAAAGCCGTCCAATTCTGGAAGGTGGCGCTGAGCCGGACGCCGCGATAATTCAGAACGGTGAGAAGCGCGGTCAATCCGATCCCAATGATTACGTGGGGCAAATAGATTGGACGGCCTGCAATCCGGTAGAGCTCCATCGAGTCGAGCGGAGGAAAAATGTAGCCCGCGATTCTTCCCACGGCCACTGCTTCCCAAGGGCAGACGATGAAATACGAGAGAATCATCATCCATCCTGTCGCGAAGCTGACTGACCTGGGGAAGACTTTCGCGGTGTAGGCGACTTCGCCCCCAGCGTCCGGCATGGCCATCACCAACTGGCCGTAGACGTAACCGATGGGGAGCAGCAGAGCGCCACCGATGGCGAAGCCGAGGATTGCGCCCAGAACTCCTCCCCGCAGCAGCCAGTCGTCCATGACGACCAGCCATCCGACGCCCACCATGGTTCCCCAGCCCAGGGTGAAGTAGTCGACCACGCGGAGTTTGCGAGCGAGATTGATCACGCGCGCTTAAGCGTCATCATTTTGTTCTCGAGCATTTTCAGTTAGAACAAGCAAAGCAATTCAAACAACAGGTTCGCCGCCAAAAGAGAAGTGATCTCTCCGTTGTCATAAGGAGGCGAAACTTCTACCAAGTCGCACCCCACCAGCTTCAGACCCTTCAGACAGCGCACCAGTTCGAGAATCTGTGCACTGGACAGGCCGCCCACTTGCGGCGTACCCGTGCCCGGTGCGAACGCAGGATCAACAACATCAATATCGAGAGTGAGGTACACCGGCCGACTGCGAAGTTTCTTCAAGTGCCGTTTGACCAACTCGACTCCGCCCTGATGAAATTCCTCTGAAGTCACGATCTGAATGTGATGCTTGTGAGCGAACTCGAAGTCGCCATCCGAGTACACCTGGCCACGCAGGCCGACCTGCAACGCGTGGCCTTCTTCGATCAGTCCTTCCTCGACCGCATATTTCACGGGCGTGCCGTGGGAGTGTGGGCTGCCGAAATAGCCGCTCCAAGTGTCGCCGTGCGCGTCCAACTGGACGAACGCGACAGGACCGAACTGCTTATGGATGGCGCGCAAAATAGGCAGCAGAATGGAGTGATCACCGCCTACGCACAGCGGGCGCGCACCGGCTCGGAGCACCTCACCCAGTTGTTCCGCAATGCGACGGTAAGTGTCTTCTATAGAGAGTGGGTTGATGGAGAGATCGCCAAAATCAGCGATCCGCCACTGCTCGAACGGATTGACCTTTAGCACCGGATTCCACGGCCGGATCATGGCCGACTGAACGCGAATGTTGCGGGGTCCGAAGCGGGGGCCAGGGCGGTATGTAGTGCCCCCGTCGAACGGAACTCCGATGAGGGCAATGTCTAGTTCCTCCGCTCTTGGAATATGCGGAAGCCGCATGAACGTGGGCACACCCGAGAAGCGTGGATACACCAGAGCGTCCACCGGCCGAGGATGCGGTTTTGCACTCTTCTTGGGTTTCATGAGGTGGCGCGAATTATAAAGCATCGCAACCGGCGCGCGATTCGCTGAATCCCCACCGGCCGAAATGAACCCTTCGGTATGCTATGGTTTACCGTTCTACTATCACGAGAAGAGGCAGCTCTATGCCCCGATACGAATATCGTCCTCTAAACCCAATCCCGGCGGCAGAGAAAACGTTCCTGGGGTGGATTGAGCAACTCGACCAGTCCTTCGCAGGCCGTGACATTGACAAGCGCAGCGACGTAGTCCGCGAAACTCTGCACCAACTTTATCTCGGACGCCCTTATGCCACCCCCGCTCCGACGGCTTCGCTCGCCGAACAGGCGCTGGTCCATTCCTTTGATCCGCGCAATGCCACCCTCGAACCGGAGTACTACGGCGATGTCGACGCCGCGAAATATGCCGAGCGCAAACCGCTGATCTGGTTCTGGATGATGTATGACCGCTCTCCCGTCGGCCTGAATCACTGGCTGGGATTCCGGGTGCGCGGCATGCTTGCCCGCCACGTATTCAAACACTGTGGCAAGAATGTGAAGATCTTTCACGGTGTCGAGGTCTCATTCGGCTACAACCTGACGGTCGAGGACAATTGCACCATCCACAAATACGTTCTGCTGGACGATCGTGGCGAGCTCATCATTCACGCCGGCAGTTCCATCTCCGACTACGCCAACGTCTACTCACACGCCCATGACCTCAACGACGGCATGATCGTCAGTAACCACAAGACGGAAATCGGCCCCAAGGCGCGGGTCACGTATCACGCGACCGTGTTAAGCGGAGTGAAAGTCGGTGAGCATGGGATGGTAGGCTCGATGGGCGTCGCGTCGAAAGATGTGCCGCCCTTCACTATTGTTGCCGGAATTCCTGCCAAGCCGATCAAGGTGAAATCAATTGCACCCGAGGAAGCGAAGAAAGTGTTGGAAAAGTCGTGAAGGTGCAAGCTCTAAGCACGGGCACGACCCGCGTAGTTAAACAGGCGGAATGCACTCACTGATGTTAGTATCGAAGCCAAACTTGAAGTGACAAGCCGGCATGACCCTGCAACATGTTGACATCCTGTTCCAGTTGATCGTGTTTCTTTTTGCGATCAGCATCCATGAGTCGGCGCACGCGTGGATGGCGAATCGATGCGGTGATCCGACGGCCCGCATGCTGGGACGAATTTCGCTCAACCCGATCCGCCACATTGATCCCGTGGGTACGGTTTTGCTGCCACTAATCGCTCTGGTTACTCATTTTCCGATGCTGGGATGGGCCAAGCCCACGCCCGTGGACCCGCGCAATTTCAAGAACCTGGTGTGGGATGACATTCTCACGACGTTGGCTGGACCGGCGAGTAATTTCATTGTCGCGACAAGCGCCGCTATCGTACTTGCGGCCATCGCCTTGATCGCACCCGGCGGACGACCAGCCGTGGGAAGCGTTCTCAACGGTCTGATCTTCAGCGATTCTCTCTTGGTGCCGGTCAGCTTGTTTCTATATGAATTGATGGCAATCAACATCGTCCTCGGAGTGTTCAACCTTATTCCGGTTCCCCCGTTAGATGGGAGCCACGTGCTGCGTCATTTTCTTTCCGAGAACTTGCGGCGTGCGTATGACACGCTGGGCATTTTCGGACTAATTGCACTGGTATATCTCGGTGGTGGTCTTCTGCGAGCGCTGATCCTGCCTGTGCTAGACCTCTACCGTTCCATTCTGCTGAAAGTCTGATGCCCTCCACCTCTAACCGTCGCAAGCGCGTACTCAGCGGCACCCGGCCCACGGGCAAACTGCACCTTGGGAATTACGTCGGCGCTGTGAGCAATTGGGTGAAGATGCAGGACGAATATGAATGCTTTTTCTTCATCGCCGATTGGCACGCCCTGACCACGGACTACGCCGATACTTCCCAAGTGAAGCAGAATTCATTCGAAGTATTGGTGGATTTGCTGGCCGCAGGTCTCGATCCCGAGCATGACCGCTGCACGATTTTTCTGCAGTCGCACGTCCCGCAGCACGCCGAATTGCATCTGCTTTTCTCCATGATCACTCCGTTGGGCTGGCTGGAGCGCGTGCCAACGTACAAGGAACAGCGGGAAAACATCACAGAAAAGGACTTGAATACCTACGGATTCCTCGGTTATCCAGTACTGCAGGCAGCGGACATCCTGATTTACAAGGGAGATTTCGTCCCCGTAGGCGAGGATCAAGTGCCGCATGTGGAGTTGACCCGCGAAATCGCGCGCCGGTTCAACATGTTTTATCGCCGGAAGGGCCTGCCCGTCTTTCCTGAACCGCAACCACTGTTGACTCCCGCGGCCAAGCTCCCCGGCACCGACGGCCGCAAAATGTCGAAATCCTACGGCAACACCATCCTGCTCACCGATCCCGAGCCCTTGGTGCGGCAGAAACTGAAGACCATGGTGACGGACCCGGCGCGCGTCCGCCGTAGCGATCCCGGCAATCCTGATGTTTGTCCGGTGGGCGACTTGCACAAGATTTTCAGCGACCAAGCCACCATGGCGAAAGTAAATGTGGGCTGCCGCACCGCCGGCATTGGATGCATCGAGTGCAAGGGCTGGGCGGCGGATGCGCTGGTTAGCATTCTTAATCCCATGCAGGAGCGGCGAAAGAAATATGAGGAGAATCCACGGCTCGCCTGGGATATTCTGGAGGCAGGCACGGCCCGAGCACGGGAGGTCGCAAGCGCCACTATGGCAGAAGTACGGGATGCCATGAGCATGTCGCTCGATTACGCAGCTTCCTGGAACACGGAGAGCGCGAAGTAGTTACGGACACGGTCACGATGGCTCAGAATCTAAAATTTATACCCGACGAGAGCGCATCTCCTGCGGCGGATGGGCCGGAGCTCGCCGCCGTCCCTCGGATGCAGCCCACGCAGAAGAAAAAAGAAGAGAGCGACTTCCCTTTCGCAGTCGCGGTGCGTGATGTGTACGAGGGGCCGCTGGATCTGCTGCTCGACCTGATCCGCAAGCAGGATATTGACATCTACGATATCCCCATCGCCAGGATCACGGCCCAGTACCTGGCTTACGTCGAGAAACTGCGCGAACTGGATGTGAACGTGGCCGCAGACTTCATTTACATGGCCGCTGTTCTGATTCACATTAAGTCGAAGCTGTTGTTGCCGCGTGATCCCGATGCGCCCGCTGACACC
>Ga0210408_10003916_pt1 | contig 13503 bp, 10 predicted proteins | sample IncBWH4MmetaG_FD_155471 | JGI IMG/M metagenome (GOLD analysis project Ga0210408, IMG submission 155471) | Forest soil microbial communities from Barre Woods Harvard Forest LTER site, Petersham, Massachusetts, United States - Inc-BW-H-4-M | ecosystem: Environmental > Terrestrial > Soil >...
CGCAAGTCCCACCGCGAGCAGAACTCGACCGAGTGTTCGGTATGGATGAGGCGCGCGCCGGCAAGCCTGGCTCCGATCGCGCTGTAGAACAGCTGATTAAAATGATGTGTATGCACAACCTCCACGCCAGTCTTCCGAAAGAGAAGAAACAGCTTCCACATAAGCCCGAGTTGAATGCCAGGTCGCCGGTGCATGACGAAATAAGGAATGCCAGAACGACAAATCTCGGGCTCCAGGGCTCCTCCTTGGTCCAGCGCGCACAGGATGACGTGGTAGCGGTTGCGGTCCAAGTTGGAAGCCAAACTGAAAGCGTACATCTCCGCTCCCCCGGCGACGAACGACCACGTGATCTGCATGACAACACGCTTGTCGCTGTTCCCGGTGTCGGATGGTGTGGGGCCCGATTGGCGAACGTCTAGTTGGGACTCCATTTGTGTAACTCCTTCCGAGAAGCAATTCCTTTCAGGAGGCAGTGTGCCGGACGAACAGAGCCACAGTTCGACGTTTCCCTTGTTCGCCGCCTATGTAGGTCTCGACTCCAGCAGGCTGAACAGCTAGGTCTGAGCGCAACTTTCGAATGTAGTTTACGTCTCCGCGGCCATCCCCTTCTTCGTGGATGAGCAACGACCAGGGAACTCGTAGCACGAAATCCCAGTAGCCTGCCGGAACCGGACCGGAGATGGAGACGACGTAGTCATTTCTGCGCGCGATAAAGTCGGGCAAGTCTGCTTCCGAGGGACAATTTGTTTTCCGATCAACGGGTGAAATCGAGAATCGGGTGCAGCCGAGCGCGCTCAGTATTTGTTCAGCGTGACACGTCAACTCGGGGCGACTCCAACCGTGACACCAAGCAGCACCAAGTCGCAAATACTGCGCCAGAGGGACCCCAAGTCCGCAGTCCAGGTCGAGCACTACGTGATCGGTGAGAGAGAAGGCGGCTGCTTGCAGCAACTTCTTCAGTGCCCTTGTTCTTTCCCCGTCATTGGATACTCCCGTCAGCAGGTGGCGACCACGCTCAACATGCGTTTTCATGTTCTCTCTGGGCGCGAGTTCGGGAGCGGTTGCACGCAGCGCTTGCAGGGTTACTGCTTGTACGTGGTTCGCATAATTGCACAAAAGAAAATTCTGAAAATCGATGTATTTAAACTCTCCGTCTTTGTTTACAAAGGCATTACCATTACACCGGGGCGGTGTGAATTCCTCATCGCGCCATCCCTCAGGTAGATTCAGTGCCAAGAGGCCTTGCCATTGCAAGTTCCGAAGGCGTGCAATACCGCGGTTGCACCGGCTGATGCTCGGTATGCTTCCGACAACATGTTCCAGGACAAAGCAGGTCCACACCTTGTCGCCGAAGTGCAATTGCGCGAGATCATGGAGCCTGGGGCCAATGTTTTTCTGAAACAGCAGATTGGAAACCAGAGTCAAGTGTGGCGGTCGATAAATCAGCTTTCGATGAAGCCAGCTCAACCGACGTGGCCGGAAGATGTACATTGTTTCACTGGGGCTGCCCGGATTCTTCAAGATTTTAAGGCCGAAGCCCCGGGGATATTTTCCGTTCAAAATCGCAAAGACACTGTTCTGAATGGAAACTGGCGGCAAATAAATTGTGTGCCCACCCTCCTTGTATTCCAAGCCCATCCGCGTAAGCCATTCGCGAAGTTCGTCTGCGGTGGTTGCGTTGACTCCAGGAATCTCAAATGTCTGAGGAGTCTGGACCGGCAGCAGCTTCTTCCAAGATGCCGCCAGGCTTTGGTCGAGCAGCGCAGCGAGCCCGACTTGCTTAATCAGTCTGTACTCCAACGACATCTGATCCTTGGTCTTGCTCGCTAACGAATAGAAACCGGGAAAGTGCACCGCGAGCCACGCTTGGTTCGACAATTTCCCGGCAGCGACGAGGAATTCTTCCGGGTTCCGAAAGCGGTTATAAGCCGCACGACCTTCCTGCGTGACTCGCCACTCATCTTCGTCAGCAGTGAGCCAACCGGCCCTAAGTGGAGCGATGCTGCCAGTTCGTACAATATCGGCAATATCTGGCTGCGTTTTGCCGCCATCATCGGTGGTTAGGGACAAGAAAGGCGAGGGAAAACACTTCTCCATCCGGTGCAAGAGTGCGGGCCCGGATAGGCCGTTAGGTTCTGACAGTATCAGTTCAAATGCTTTGTGCGCAACTTCTGCAGTTCGACGTCGGTTAGGCCACATAAGGTCTGCTTTATAAGTTCCTGAGTCGACTGGCTTGAAGCCATCCCGATCTCGACATTAGGGCAGGGAATAGGAGAACGGAGCGAAATTCGCTCAGCGACTGCTGCCGCTCGATGTGAATGCGCGGGAGTTGGTACCGCTCGAAACTAGCCTGGTACGCGGCATCATCTTGGTAAGAAACAGCAAATTGGAAGCCCTGGTTGCTCACGACGGTCTGGACGCGCTCATCAAACCTGCCCACCGGATAGGAAAACGCTATGATTTCTCGCTTTAATCGTTGTTCGATCATCGTCTTGGCTTGTCCGACTTCGGCCACCAGTTGCTCCTCGCTAACGTTGGTAAGAATTGGATGAGTCAGGGTGTGGCTGCCGAACTCAAAGCCGAAGTTTGCCATCTCGGAAACCTCCGTCCAGTTCAGGTGCATGGGTTCAGTCTCGTGGTTGGGAGGCGAGATCCCCGTCAGTTCCGTTAGCTGGGAGACGAACGTACGTTTGCAGTTCTCCGAAATTACCTTGAGCCAACGCAGAATGTCCCTGATGGCCGTATTCCGCGCATCGCCGGAGGTGAGCCACATCGGCTGCGGAGCGATTTGCGGTACGTTGATCGAGGCACGTGCGGAATGCTTTATGCAGTAGGCAACCAGATCCCACCAAAACAGCTCTCTTGATCCAATGTGCCCGGCGGTGAGGAAGATCGTGGCAGTCAAGCCGAGTTCTTTAAGGATCGGGAACGCATTAGTATAATTGTCACGGTATCCGTCATCGAAAGTGATGATGAGTCCGCGTTTCGGCCAAGGGCGCTGCTGCTTCTCGCAGATCTCTAGGTCTCGGAAAGAGATGACTTCAAAGTTGTCCCGCACGAATTTCATTTGACGAATGAAACCGTCTGTCGTAGCACTAATTACTTCCTGGTCGAACGGAAACGATGATTCGTCATCATCCAATACTCGGTGATAAGCGAGTATCCGAAGCCCCGGACGCGGGTTGCGCCTCCAGATGTGCCGCGTTATCTCATTTCCGAGCAGGGAAGCTGCGAGCTGTCGCTTGATCATGATTGGCGTCGTTGGAGGGCGAGGTGCTTGAACTGATGCCAGCGGTCGACTAACTTTGTTACATTCACGTAGGCGGCTTCTTTCGCGCTCCGTTGCGAAATCCGAATTTGAACCATGCGGCGCTTCGGCGCTCTCCACTTGAGTTTGTAACTGTCTGTGGGTGTCTTCAAAAGGTCATATTCGTCCAGGCCCGACTCGATTGAATATTTAATCGAAAGCGCTTGGACCAAGGTACCGGGACTGTGTATGGTCAACGGCCCTCCTGGACCGTCCGGTGTCCGAAGGCCATTTTGGTAATTGCACATTTTTTTGTTGTAGACGAAGTCATAGACGGCCGAAATCGGAGTGCCAGCCATAAAAGCAATAATTAGTCTCACGCATCCTTTGGGAAGAAGTTTGGCGGTCAGCATCCGGTGGAAACGAAGAAAGTTCTCACTCGCGAAGACACCCAATTTACCCCGCGCGTTCCAGCGAGACTGGTGCAGATCGATCAAGATAGAAAAGTTTTCGTCGAAGTTTTCGGGGCCGTCGATGATTCGCAACTCGCCTCCGGTGTCGGCGAATACCTTGCAGTCTCTCCGAATCGTGGTACGAAAGCGGCTTTCCACAGAAGAGAGCAACTTGTCCCAGCCGTCGCGTAAGGGCAGGTAGGAGCAGACCTGATCACGTGTGATGCAAAGGTTCAACTCATGTTTCGAGCAAGCGCGAAACAGGGGCTGCCAACAGGGCGATTCGGCGGAAACGTCGGTAAGGAGCAATTCATCCCCGACATCTCGTTGGCGAATGTGCCCGAGCAGGGCGTCGAGGACCGGCTCCTCGTATCCATGCTGCACGATGAAGTCGAGATAATCCGAACAGATCTCATCGGCTTCGTCTTCGCCCGAACCCAGAAACTCCAAACGTTCATAGGGAAGTAGGTTGTAGTGCCGAATCGTTCGCCGTAGTAGCGGAGCGATGCCGACGATGTGGCTTTGCTCTCGGGCGACCAGAATATATAGATGTCGCTCCCCCTCCCCGAATATCTGCCACCAGGTGCTCAGCCATTCGAAAGTGAGGACAATATTATTGCTGGCACTACGAGTCAGCAGAGCGTTCCACTCTGGTTCCAGCTGCTCGAATCCCGCGCGAGTTGTAACTGCCTCAACAGTGATCATGGCAATGCGGATGATGGAGCGCCCCGCTTTTGGGCCATCGGCGCGCTGCCACTTGTGGACGCGATATATTCATGCGCGCCTACGTCGAATCCGCCGTGACGGCCGCGCCTAACACCTGAATAGTCAAAGCCGACATCAGACAGTATTTCGCCACGCCCGATAGCGGGACTCCCGGCCCGCAACCGGCACAAATTCTCGACATCGATCTTCGGATCAACGAGCTGGGAATGACGGTCGACCTTCATGTTGCGCTTCCAGGCCCGCGAGTCCCACGAGACTCTGCGGTTTTGTGGCCCTGCCTCGCGCCTGAATTCATACTCCCCCCAGGGGCTGTAAAAGATGTTGGAATCGGATATCAGTCGGCCGGTGAGATGTTGGACGAATACGAATGGCTGGTGACTCTGTATGACGACGATATTGTTCTTAATCACTACATTCTGGGAACTTATATTCTGTCTGTTCCGCACTACCCACAAGGCAGCCTGTCCATCCTTGGCGACGTCGTAAAGCGTGTTGTTCTCTATTCGAATGTTATAGGCCGAGTATGTGCCCAGGCCTGCTACGCCGGTGTTGATCACCACATTATTGCGTGCCACACAATCAATGGCTTCGTATTTGACGCCATCGCGCATCCATTGAGGACTGGTATCTTGTCCCAACAGAATTCCGGCAAACAAGCCAGTATTTTCGATGCGAGAGTTTTCTACTATGCCGTGGACCGTCCCGCCTTTGAAATACACACCGTTAGCCGTGGTGTCATGGATATAACACCTGCGAACGGTAACTCCCTTTGAGCCGATGGAGTCGATCCCTTCGCCATTCGAGGGATCTCGCACACCGGTATGGCCTACCTCACAATCTTCAATCAGCAAGTGGTCGGCATTAAAAGTCTTGATGCCTTTCGCGCCGGTGTCGTGGACATGACACTTCCGGATGTTGACGCCTGTTGTAGACCTAGGTCGTTTGTGAGGATCGCCATCGTAAGCATCGATCTTTATGCCGTACCACTTGCCTCCTTGAACATCGAGGTTCATGAGTGAGACCCGATTACCTTCATAAACGACAACCACGTTATTCGTTTTCGTGTCGTCGGTAAGAGCAACAACTTTCAGATCGGAGATTGAGACATCGTCGGCGCGGTAATCGAAAATGACTGGATCAGCTGTTTTGGCACCAACCAGCACCGCTCGTTCAGGAAGATCGGGCGGATATGTGGCAATTCTCAGTCTAGGCTTCTCAATCATAAGCCGGTCCGAAATCGTGTAACTTCCGGTACGCAGGTACACGGTGTCGCCAGCTTGTGCCACACTCATGGCGTGCTCCGGCGTAGCGAACGGACTTTCGAGAGAACCCTCATTCGAGTCTTTTCCCGCAGGAGCGACGATGATGATGCGCGGTGTGATTTTCGCTGTCATGGTCGAAACCAGCGCTGCCATAGAAACGATGATTAGGACGGAGTGTCTCAGCATGCCTATCCTTTTTGCCTAAAACGCGGTCAAGTTATTTGGTGAAAGCCTGGAGTGAGATTGGATCCCGAAGGGCCTGGAGCAACTGCAAGGGACGGCTTCCGTCTGCCACTTCCAGTAAATCCACGAACAGGCTGGAACCTTTCGCGGGCCAGTCTTTAAAACAAGCACAGCACGGGCAACGCTTTCGATCGGGATGAATGAGTAAGCGAACGATACTCAACAGGCCGGTCTGATAGGGGCGAGGAGCAATTTGACAGCCAAGCCTTCGAGCCCAGGAGGCGCACCAGATCTGAGCGGGCGCGAAGCTGCGCGTTGCTACCGCGAACATTGGCAAGTCCGACTCAGAATCGCCTATGGCGATCGTTTGGCACGCGCTCCCTCCCATGAATTCGAGCAACTCGTGCAGACCGGTTCCTTTGTCAGTTCCCCGGCCGACGGCAACCGTGTCCGTGCTGTTCTGCTGTACACACACCAGATCAAGTCCGAGACTGGCGGCTAATTGCTCGACTATGATCCGCGGGATTGGAACCGGGGCCCCGTTTTCGAATGTGCAAGCTTGAACCGAGTAATCGAAATCAGGGTTGACGAAAACGCCAGGCAGACTTTGCAACGCGGACCTGAGCGTGGCCAACTGTTTCAGAGCCTGGTCCCCGACGAGAACTTTCTCAATCCCGCGAAGGGCATCCCATACGACGCTCCCATACTCCGCCACGCCTCCCGTGAGGCCATAGGCGTTGCAGTACTCTTTCACTTCCGCAAGGGACCGTGCCGTGTTCAGTGCTACGGCAATGTTGTGGGCGTGCAACAATCGTATGGCTCGAATCCCCGCCGCTGTCGTGGAGGGAAATCCGAAGATGTGCCTGTCCAATACTCCATCTATGTCCAACACGACCAGAACTGAATGGAAGGATGGCGTTTGAGGCCGTCCGCAAAAACGTCCGCAAAAGCGCGCCGTGTGGACGAGCAGGAACCTGCAGGCCTGGAGATAGTCGCGATACCCATCCTGATGGTGTGCTGAACGAGTGCAATGGCTGAAACGCGACAGTGCATCGTTAGCAGCTGTCGTTCCGGCGAGCAGTTTGAACAGGAAAAGCCGCTGACGGACATCCGCATCGCCAGATGCTTCGACGTATCGATCGATCAGCTGGTCTTCTTCTACCTCCGACAGCCCGAGCGAAAGCATGGCTTCCGCGAGATCGTAGGCAGGATCTGCAACGTTGAGTTCGTTTTTCCCGATACCGTGATGTTCAAAATCTGTTTTGAGGAAAGAACCAGAACTCCTGATCCACTCTTGCATTCGCATTTTCCCGTCGATGAGTGTAGGGAAAGGGGACCGGGCGAGAGCAAGTTGGTTCCGCAGCCGAGCACGCCGCATGATAGCGGTGACCTTCCAACCGTATGCCTTACTAAGGACCTCCGAAAGCCGAACGAAGCCCTTGTGCTGCCCACTCGCCAGGAGCTCGGGCAACGGATCGACCCCTAACGGAAGCGAGCGGGCTCGCGCGGCAACATACGAAGCGGCCCTTTCAATCACCCGCTCGCGATCGAGCATTTCGTTGTTACTTGTTTGTGGTAACCACTCTGAATATAAAATACCATCACGAAGTCCGATTACAGGCGGAACAAACTCCGACAGGGCAGCGGCAGCTAGGAAGGCGCCATAGGAGAGCCACCCCCATCCCACGCTCTTGGCCAAAATGTATCGGGTTTCCGCTTTGCCTGAGTGATCCACCAGGCGTACTTCACAAATTCGTTTCAAGCGCGTGCGCCGGCCTTGCTCGGAACCGGCTTCGAGTTCGCAATTGAATCGGTTTGCTGTGGGGCTGTTCGCGACGACTTCGGCGCTACAATAGCCTCTTTCCTGGAAGTATTCGTCCAAGCGGGATTGTAGTGAGCTCGGTTTCAGCAGCTGGCATTTGTACCACTCCTCGGGATACAAGCTGACAATGCAAATATGCGCGAGCGAGAGCACTTCGGGATGTTCCTGCCAATTGCGGCCGCTCGGATGAATGGGCAATAGCGCAGTAATGCAAGTTGTCGGGAAGCCTGATTGGAGCAGCAGCTCGACTGCCGAAGTGATCGTTCCACCGGTCCCAGGCGGATCGTCGAGTATGAGGGCCACAGCGCCCCGCGCCGCGTGTCGCTTCAACTCGGCGGCTTCCCAGCAACCAATCCCTTTGTCGGGCCTGATCGTGGCCGACTGCACGTCCAAGTAGCCCTTATGTCTCAGATAAGCGCGGAGTACCGGTGCGAAATAGGAGCCGGAAGTGCGTAGACCCAGCAACACTATTGGCTGCTGGTGGTCGGGAAATAAGGTAACGAATTTCCGGCCGAGCTGGAGCACATCAAAATGGGTCAGGTCCTGGCCGCGAAATGCCGAAGGGATCTTGATTCGTTCGGCTAAGAGCCGGCGGGGCATTTTCCGCGCGAGTGCGTTAAATGCCGAGTCCAGCACGTGGGCAAGTGCGGCCGAACGAGCCGAATCGGGGGCCAGTAAAATGGGAAAAAGCTCGACGACGGCGTTTTCCCACTCAACTCTCCTCCACTTCCGGAGTGCAGATAAGCGAATGCGTTGCCATGCTGATTGCAGCCAACCGGCCGCAAGCAGCCCGCTCCGCGCGAAAGATAGACTTCTTGTGCTAACTGGAAGTTCAAAACTCGTGCCGCGGAGGTAGTCGTCGACAGCATTGGAAATCGCACTAGAGAGCAAGAAGATATTGTTCACAATTTCCGCACGCTGCCACTGCTCGTTTGTTCTTTGCAGACCGCTCAGCTGTTCCCGAAGCTTCTGAACCACTTCCCGCATTGTCGGACAGGGATTCAGCGACCACTGATAATTGCCATAGAACTGCAATTCGCTTTCAAGCAGAACCCTGGGCAAAGTCGGAATCGAGTCGCGGGGGTCCGCACAGAGTACGTTTGCTGCGGCGGTTGACTTCATGAAATTGGACGCACCTGGGAGAACTCTGGATTCCGAGTTGCACGCAGCCGTTGAAATACCAAGCCAAAAATGGCCGGGTTGAAGCCAGCAATCCGCGCCCTAAACTCGAGCCTGCTGACATGGCCGTTGCCGGCGTCGATCCGGCGTATGCGAAAGGGATCGGTACCCCGTGAATTCATTTCGCCAAAGCCCCACACAGCGCCGTAGTATCCGGCTCGTTGAACCGCAGTTATTGCGTGTTCAGGACAGTTCTCTGGACGTCCCCAGGGGAATGCAAACGAACGTCGCCGGCGCCCCAAATTCCGGTTCAACATTGCAAGAGAATCAAGGACCTCGCTCTGTATAACTTCTTCTTTTACCTTGCCCAAGTCCGCATGGTTGGTGGTGTGTGAGCCGATCTCAAATCCAGCGCTTTGCATTTCCCGAAGCTCATCCCACGACATCTTGCAGTAGTCCACTCCGGGGCCGTATCTCCACATGGCTTCCGCCGCACAACGATTGTCGTGTGGGAACATACGATCACTTCCGACGAAGCCCGGATTGACGAAGAATGTGGCTGGGACCTTAGCCGCCTTCAATACTGGAACGGCAGCCGTGAAGTTGTCGCGATAACCATCGTCGAAGGTGACAACGGCTGCGCGACGCCGGCTAGACTCGTTTTTCTGAAGCCTGGCACAAAGCGCCCGGAGGGTGATGCAATCGTAGTGCTTTCTCATATAGTCGAGATCACGACGAAATTCGTCCGGGGACTTGCTCATCGAGCCGCGACCTCCAATCCGGTGGTAGCACAAGACCACAACCGGAGCGAGACCAAGCGTGCTCAGAATGAAGTGCCGTACCCATGGATAGCCAGAGCACAGGTAGAGGAAAAATGCGGCTTGTTTGACAAAGGACATCATGGGTTGGAGCATGCGCTCGTTCCTTGACATTGACTCAAACCGTAAGCCGCGAATCGCGCTGCGTTGTCAAACCGACAACGGGAGCCCGCCTCGGAGCAAGTTCGTTATAAATCTGGGTCAAAGCTCGCGTACGTGCCAGCGGTGAATAGTCGAGAACTGCGCGCAGGGCATTGACGCTGAGTTGCTTGGCTAAGGAACGGTCCGAGAGAAGCAAGCTTATACCGTGTGCTAACGCGAGGGGTTTCCGGGGCTCAACCAGAATCGCAGTCTGCCCGTGACAAACAATTTCAGGCACGCCGCCTACTCGGGTAGCCACAATAGGCAGGCCCGCCGCCATGGCTTCCAGAACTACGTTGGGAGAGCCTTCGCTGTGCGAGGGCAGCACCAAGAGGTCGGCCATGGTGTAGTACGCTCTTAGGTTTGACACGTGCCCCGGCAACAGAACCCGATGATTGCCATCCAACGATTTGGTCAATGCCTCGATTCGGTGGCGCTCGGGACCGTCACCGGCCACTATCAGGCAGATGGATGTAGCCGGCTGCTGCTGAGCCAGGTACCCGAACGCTGTCACCAAGTCGGCATGCCCCTTCTCACGCGAGAGTCTCCCTGCCGCGAGAACTACCCGTTGTTCGTCAGAAATGCCGAGCGATCGTCGGAGAGCAAAGGCGACTCCTGGATCACCATCGGGGTTGGGGCTGGTAGCGTTGTGTACTACCCGCAGACGACTGGCGCGCACGCCAATCCCTGCTAGCGCCTGAGCAGCAGAATGGCTCACCGTGACGACCCGATCGGCTGCAAGCAATGACCAGCGATCCAACTGGTTGTAGGCACACATTTTCAAGTCGGTGGTGGTGTACCCGTGATGAAACGCAACCCACGGATACTTGCGCCAAAGCTCGGAACAACGTACTAAAAAATGCGATTTCACATTGTGCGTCTGAATAATTCCGGGCGCCTGCTTCTCGACCAGGTTGCGCAATTGTCCCAACACTCGAGGATCAAATCGAAATCGCTCACGGATGAATTCGAGGCCGACTTGAGCGGCTTCAGCAGCTTTCACAAATTCTGCATGGCTGCCCGCGAGATCATAGTGATCGCGTCGAAAGGTCGCGAGTGAACAGTCGATTCCGAAACCCGACGAATCATCCATCACTTGGCGGGAGTGTACGCAGAACTCCAGAAGGTTCTTCACCGGTCCAGTAAGCCGGTCGGCCTCCAGCAGGGCCAATATTGTCAAGGCCGGCTTCATCGCTGGGACCTGTCGCGAACACCTAATTTCATTGGTGCGCTAGCTAGAACGAGTCGCATAAGTATCTGAACAGGTTTTGCATGCAACCGAGGGGCACAACGCCGACCGAATTCTCGAGGCGGTATTCCAGCGAAGGGCTAACCGACGAAAGTGATCGAGCCAAGCAAACGGTCGTTCCACGTGCCAGCGCCCGCGGTAACGCCGCATGGGCGGCGGTCCTGAGTCGGTTCGCGGCGCTGCCCGCGATGCAATGTTGAATTTGGTGACCACCGCTGAAATGCGTGCGGCACGATTTCAATTAACTGCTGTTGCCCAAATTCAGAATGCAGGAACGAACTCTTTGGTAGGCTGAAAACCCGATCATCGCTCTCATGCGATGCAGGATGGCCCCGCGTACTTGCTGCCGCAAGAGGCCTTTGCCACTGCACAAAGTTAAAACTTCACGCGCTCGCATGTCGCGCGTGACGGCGACCCGCGACAACTGAAAACAACCGCGGGAGTTTTTGCCTACGTTACTGGTAGCCAGGGTCCTATAGCCCGCCTCTTGCGCGAGTTGAGCAATTCGCTCGTCGCAACCACCGCTCGGACACGAAAAGTGTTGGACCGGTTCGCCCGTGATATGCTCCAGTCTTTCCTTTGACTCCATCAACTCACGGCGCACACTATTGGTCGGGAGTTCAGGAAGAAACGCGTGCGTCAGGGAATGGGACTCCACTTCGAATCCGAGTTGCACAAGGTCGCGCACTTGCGACTTGGACAGGTGCCCGCGCGTTCCGACCCAGCCTGCCACTATGTAAAAGGTGGCCTGAAAACCTGCTGCCACTAGGACGGGCACTGCGGTAACCAGATCCGTTTCGCAGCCGTCATCAAAAGTGATGGTGACTTGAGCGTGCCCGGGGTCGCAAATACGCGTTAGGTGTGACACGGTCGTACCTATGAATCCATTCGCGCGCAGGAGGGCAACGTGTTCCTCAAAATCAGATTTCCTCACGACATACTGCGTGTAACCGCGATGGTTATCGCATAGCCGCCGAGCGGGTACCTCCAGCTCGTGGTACATGACCACAATTGAACCGTTGGAAGAGTACATCAGAGTCAGTTGTTCACCAGGGCTGACCTCAGTTTATTTACATGTGGATCGGACCATCACCGTCGCCCCTATTCATGTGAATGCTGCTCTTGACGGTGTCAAATGGCTGGAGCTTCTGGAATAGGTCTTGCGAGACTCCTAGGACGAAGTTGGTGGGGCCCTTCAGAAACCCTTGTTTCGAAAGCGCATCGCACCATGCCGAGTTAGCCTGGTTGGTGACAATCAGGTCGACCCCCCTGGGCTCAAGTAAGTCTGCGGCGCAGCGGATCACGCAACCAGCATCGTCCGGCCGCGCCAGACAATCGACAATGGAACCCAGTCGCATATTGCCGAAATGTTTGTGGCCAGACATTTTTGTATCGAGCATAACCACCCAGCCTATCGTTTGGTCTGCTCGCGAGATCTTGAAACGCAGGAACTTTGGCTCGGAATAGAGTGCGTTCAACGTTCTACTGTCCCTTACGGCCAAGAATGAATAGCATTTGTTGCACTGCTCCCAAACTGAATCCGCCCAGGTTCCAAATTCGCTAATGGCCTGGGCGATCGCAAGGCATGATCTCCGGATTCTGAACTGCGCGACATGAGAGCCCGCCCAGCCTATTCCGGTATACCGTGCCAGGTCGAGAACGAAACGTTTACGAGTGTCTGCTCTCAAGCAGGTGATATTTCCGAGAAATTCAGAGGCGTTCAAAACCTTGAAGTAAAACGGGACCAGCTCAAGCTTCCACCCCACTGCCGTCAGCAGCTTTGCCAGCCGCCCCTGCAAGCCTCCCAGGCCAAGGCTGAACAGCAAAGAGTGCTGGTCGAGGGCATGACGCAGCATACGAATTGCAACCAGACTGTACTTGCGATTAATGATTGCCTCGCTGATTGGCAGTTGAAAGTTACGTATATATTGAATCTCGTCGCAGATAGCGAATTTCTGATGTAAGAGAAGATACCCTCCTCGTACATTGTCGCCGTCGACCGCGAGAAATGCTTCGAGGTAGTGGTTATCTCGACCGGGCATTTTCGGGACATCCGGAATGTGCCTCTCCGGAAGTCGGTACTCGCGATCTCCGGCTTCACGAAGCCGCGAGTTGAATGCCGCGACCGCGACTTCCAACTCTTCTGTGTAAGGTCTGATTTCCATAGTTTCTTAATTTTTGGAACGGTTGATGCCATTCTGTTTCGTAGTCCGTCGCTCGTCTCTGAAATATTCAGCGAATTCGTCCACTTGCGCAGCCGAATCGATTGCGGCTGATTGTCTACTCCGTTGCATCGCGTGATCCGACCGCGACCCGGCAATTCGGAACTGGTCACCGGGTTTCAGCACATCCCCGGGGCTAAGCCGGCGACCGTCAACGATAAGCCGTTCGACGATTATCCATTCATCGCTCGAGGCGACTTGGATCGTTCCTTCCCAGCAGCGCACGGTACCCGGTTGGGCGTCGCAGCCTTGGCCGCTGAGC
>Ga0210408_10003917_pt1 | contig 13502 bp, 9 predicted proteins | sample IncBWH4MmetaG_FD_155471 | JGI IMG/M metagenome (GOLD analysis project Ga0210408, IMG submission 155471) | Forest soil microbial communities from Barre Woods Harvard Forest LTER site, Petersham, Massachusetts, United States - Inc-BW-H-4-M | ecosystem: Environmental > Terrestrial > Soil >...
ATAGCCTGTCTTACGACAAGTCCTCGAAACTCGTGCCCGACACCCATGCGGGGGTAGCATCCGGCGGGAACCCCAAGTAGAATTCTGGAGTCTAATAAAAGGTATCGATGCGCCCACGCGTTCTGCTCATTGCGATTTTGTGTCCGATATGCGCCACGGCCACGTCCGCGCAAGGAATCCTTCCTGCTTCTTTTGCCGGATGGACTGGCAGCCTCCGCGCAGGGCTCACTCCTCCAGTCATCTACAACGGTGACAAGGTCGGCTCTATGTCGCCGAACCAGCAAGCCGCTGCGCTCAAGGAATACGGCTTTGTGGCGGGCGAAGAAGGCGGCTACGCGCGCGGCACGGACACAATGCAGGTGACGCTTTACAAGATGAAGGACCCGAGCGGCGCTTATGGTGAGTATTCTTACCTGCGCACTCAGGACATGCCGCGCGCCGGGCTCGCCGAGCACTCTTCGATGTCGCACGAGCGCGCGCTGGTACTCATCGGGAACCTGGTGCTCGAAATTTGCGGGCATGGGCTGCAGAAATTTTTGCCGGACATCAAGGCCCTCATTGCGGCAGTGACGCCGCGAGCCGAATTAGGACTGTTTCCGACACTCACCGATCGCCTCCCCCGGCAGGGGTTCGTTGATCGTTCGGACCACTACGTCCTTGGCTCGGACGTCCTCGCTCAATTTTTCCCTTTTGCCGAGGGGGACTGGCTCGGATTCTCGCAGGGGGCTGAGGCGGAACTTGCAAATTATCGCGTTGCAGGGCGCAACACCGTTCTCCTGATAGCGGACTTCCCTACTCCCCAAACGGCGCAGAAAAAATTGGCGGAGCTGCAACAGAAGTACAATGTGAACGGCAAGGCGTATGGCGGCTCAATGCCTTTATTCGCGCGACGCTCAATCACGCTGCTGGCAATCGTTCGCGGTGCGAATAATCAAGCAGAAGCGGACGTATTGCTGAACCAAGTCAGCTCCACTGCCGAAGTCACTTGGAATGAGCCAAATTTCGAAGTCACGCAGCCCAATATCGGTACCATTATCGTTGGAACCATCATCGGCACAGGGCTGATTTGCATGTTTGCGCTGATTTCGGGCATCGCATTCGGGGGCTTTAGGCTGGTGGTGAAGCGATTCTTCCCCGACAAGGTGTTTGACCGCAGCAGCCAGATGCAAGTCCTACAATTGGGCCTCACCAGTAAGCCCATCAATGCAGAGGACTTCTACGGGCTTGGCGGCGCACCTCCCAAGTAGGCTTCAAAGGAGAAAATGTGCCTGAACTCAGGAAATCTTCCATACCTGATTGATTCAAATGCACTTATTCCAGAAGTGAAATTCGGCTTTCCTGCTTGACTCATTTCTGACCCTAAACTAGACTGCGCTCGAGGAAATAGTTCTCTGGCCATCCGCGCATTGGCCACAGAGCTTTCTCCCCTCGAAGGCCCGCCGCCAGGCGGGCCTTCTGTTTACAGCCGCAAATTCAGTCGGTTTTTCCCCAAGCCGCTTTATTAGAGATTCAGGCAGGAGTTGTGCAGGAGGGGCGCATTCGCGCCCCGCCCACTACTGCACGTTTGCGATGACCATATTGCTAAGGGTGTTAAATTTAGACGATCCTGTGGGAGCGATTAATGAGCCGGTTGTCGCGTCAATCGTGAAGGTGTTGATCGCGCCGGAAATCTGGACAAAAACCTGCGCGGCGGCAGGATCCGCCACAATGGCATCCGCGTTCGTAGTCGAACCGAACGAGTTGGTAGAAATAAGTGTCAGTGTTCCCGAGATCTGATCAATCGAGTACCCAATGATTCCTTGACCGCTACGTCCGGTTACGTATACGAACGAATTCGTGTCATCAATGGCGAGGAACTGCGGCTGCACGGCGACTGGTAAAGTTCCGGCAGTGCTGTAAGGAGAATTGGGTGCATCGGCTAAGTCTCCTGTCACCGCGTCAATTGTATACGAAGCCACGCTAACGAAATTCGAGGTAATGAGAAATTTGCCGGACGAGTGCATGACGATGTCGATTGGGAAATCAATGGTCAAATGGGACGGAACCACGAACGGGGAATTCAGTGTGGCTGCAAGTTGGCCATTGGCATCGATAGTGAAAATGAAGATGAGCCCGTCGTTCGGGTCGGTAACATAGACAAACTGTCCCGATGGAGTAACTGCGGTGAAGAGTGCGTTGGCCGCGGTGAATGGGGAATTCTGGGCTTCCGTCAACTCTCCAGTGCCTTGGTCGATGATAAATACGTGGACCTTGCTAGCACTGGTGTCCGTAATATACAGAAACCGGCCGAGCGGGTCAGGCCGCATCTCGAAAAATGAGCCAAAGTTCGCGGAAATTGGGAATGGCTGGTTGGGTATCGCGGTCAGCGTGACTGGCTTGGCATGGCCGATCACAAAACCGTTGATCTTCATGGTGGTCCCGTTCAGCACATAGAGGAACTTGTTGGCAGAGACTGCAATTTCCGCTCCGGGCGCGGCTGCGGTGGTGCACATCAGCGCCAGGGGGGTCGCTCCCGTGCTCACTGCCAATGATTGAACTGAGCCTGTCGAGGTCAGCGAAAACAAAACTTCATTAGGTGTCAGACTGCTGCTGCAAGTCCCGTTCCCACCGCCCCCGCCCCCGCCGCCTCCGGTGTTCGTGGGGCAAACGTCGGTGGTGGCTGCCCTCGGGGCACGCAACAACGGTTGGCGCTCCGTTGCGGCGGAGCCGAACAGGCAAGGTTTTTCCGCGCAATTTACCAACGTAAGGGCCACAATCAGTATTGCGATAACTTGCAAAGCTATTCGATTCATCGCCATGGCCACCACCGCCCCTCGTTCAAATCGCTACAACCCTGCGGGCCCGCCCAATCGGCCCGATTCCAAAAGTATGGTCTACTGGCAGGCATCTTCAACTTGCGAGTACTAGTTCCTTGCCCAAAATGGCACTACTCCAAGTCCGCGGATGCAAATGCTTCGCGTCTTTGGGGTTACGCTGTGCCGGAACAGAGCATGGAGTTAGAAATCCGCCTCCAATCTAAGCGCGTAACTGCGCGGGGGCGCCACGGCTGTCCCGGAAAACAACCCGGCGAAATTGATCAGGTTCAGACGATTGTTGAGGTTGCGCGCGTCCGCCTGTAACTGAAGGCGGCGGTCGTCCTTCTGCCAGATCTCGATTCCGGCTGAGAAATCGAGCGAAAGCGACGGCCGCACGCGGTTCCTGGAAAAATTGACGCGATTCACAATCTCCGGTCCGAATTGCGCGATGGCATCTTGAATCGAGCCGGTAAACTCCGTGGGCAGCCCACTGCCGTACTCCCCTCCGAAAGCCACCCACGCCCGATGGATTATCTGGTAGCGAAAGCGCCCGCTGGCGGTGTTGCGCTGGTCCTGCGTGACAGGGAATCTGCTCGTCTTGGTCAAAGCAGTGGTGGCATCGTCGCCCAGGAACAGGCCGCCGGTTACCGGTGTGTACCCGAAGCCGACCATAAAGGAGTAGCTCAGGTATCCGCTGAGCCCCCTCCAACGCGGCACTTCGATCTTTGCTTCCGCGCCGTAAATTTCTCCTTTACGAAAGGAGATTGGAAAGCTGATGCCAGTATTGAGGAGCAGATCGTCATCGGCCATATTGGAAAAGCCGCGCTGGTAGCCGTTCACGTCCAGCTTGAATTTTCCGAAAAATCCCTTGGTGACGCCCACTTCATACAAATTGCCGAGTGAAGGCCTCACCGGCACACGCAGCACGCTGGGATTGAGTGACTGCACCGTGGCAGAACTGGCGAGCAGAATGTTTTCAAACGCCGGGGTCTGAAACACGCGGTCATACGATGCGTGAAGCACGGTGTCGGCGCCGGGCCAATACCACGCTACTCCCAGCCGCGGACTCACGGCATCCTTGTTGACGATCAGTTGATAGTGGTCCCAGCGCAGCCCCGCACTCACCGTCCAATGGCCGAGCCGGATCATGTCCTGAACAAATGCGGACTGTTCAAAGTCGTTTCTCTTCCCCAAGCCCGGCTGATTCTGGGGAGGAAATGAAAAATTGAGCGGCGTTCCGGGAACAAATCGTGACGGATCCGTGATCACGTAGCTGAATTGTTCCCGCAGAGCCGCAAAGTCGGCCTCGAAGCCCGCCTTCCATTCATGCCGTCCGTGATGAACAGCGACAGTTCCTTTGACGTAGCCTTCGCGAAAGCCGCGATCCTGGGCGGCGATAATGGGCGTGGCCGCCATGTTGGAATTCAACCCGGCGGAAAGATCGCGCACCATCCCGCCCAATGTCCCCACCACATTCGGCGAGAAAATGTGCTGATAGGAAGCCAGCCCCTGCGTCTCGTAATTATTGCGATCCTGCCGCTGCCCGGCAGCTCGCTGAACAAGCTCATTGGGCACCTGAAATCGAGCCTGTTCGTGGCGGATGATGAAGCCCACTCGGTCGGTCCCAGTGAGATCGCGTTCGTATCGGGCGCTGAAATTTCCCGTGGTGGCCGTGTTCGTGAAATTTTCGAGCACCGGCGGATCAAGGTACCGGTCGGTGAGACTGCCTGATGCGCTGACCCCCAGCGTGTTTTTCCCCCAGCCATATTGGCTCATAAAATAGCCGTCCGCGGTTCCGAAGCTTCCTCCGGAGATGACCGCTTTCCCATGAAACCCCGCGCGGTCGTCGCGCGCTGTGTTCACCTCCACCACGCCACCTAATTTCCGGCCGTACTCTGCGGGGAAATTTGCAGTGAGAATGGTCATGGAGGAAACGTCATCGGCATCGAGTTCCGGAGCAAATGCGGGCGACCGGTTGTCTGTGAGAGGAATGCCGTCCACCACGAATTGCGTTTGGTATTCCGAGCCGCGCGGATGCAGGACACCGTTCGCCTCCACCAGCCATCCGGGCTGCGAATTCACCAGTTCAATTACCGAGCGGCCCGGCGCGGAAATGACGCGGTGGTCAAGGGCCTCCTCGCCGATATGATTGGCGGCGCCGGTGCGGTGCGGATCAAGGAGCGTTTCGTTTTCGTTGACCCGGACGGACGTGTTCAGGGGCGCCACGCTGAGCGTGACGCGAAATTCCTGCGGCACCACGGAGCGGATCTCCACGAGTTTCGTGAAATTCGCGAATCCTTGGTGCTGAACCTCCACGCGGTAAATCCCGAAAGACAGGCGCTTTGCGATCAGATTGCCGTCGTCGTCCGTATAGAGCTTTTGCCGGTAGTGGTTCGCCTGGCTGACCAGCGCCACCACGCTTTTTACCCCCAGCCCCGAGGGATCCTGGACCGTCACGCGCAGCTCGCCGGTGCGGCTCTGCCCGGCGAGCGGGAACGCAGACAGCAGCCACACCGCTGCCGCGCACGCTCCCGTGGCCATTCGAATTCGATCGCCTTCCCAGGTCCTGGTCACTGACGCCGCCCTATAGCCGAACTCGGAGAATATTACCTGCAATCTGTCGCGATTAGAAAAATGGATGTCCATTGTTGTGAAGAAGTTGACCCGATTTTTGAATGGGTGCGTGTCGCGAATAGCCTTTTGTTCGCCTTTTGCTGTCTGTTCGCCGTTACGGGGGGTTGCTAGCGGGTTGGACCGAGACGGCATGACGGCTGGATGATATCATATCTATAACTAGTCGTCAACTAGGAAATTGAAGTGCGCCAATCCCAGAACGGGAATTAGGGCTTCTGCAGAGGAGCATGGGCTGCGCGTATCGTCCCCTCCTGGCGTACTGGGAACTTGCGGCCCCTGCCGGCCTGCCAACCCGGAGGCTTGAAAATGAAATGGATGGAGCCGAGGGCGAGACTTGAACTCGCGACCTGCCGATTACGAATCGGCTGCTCTACCAACTGAGCTACCTCGGCCTTGTTTTGACTGTAACATCCGCCGGAAAAAGGTGTCAAACCAGCGGGAATCGAAGGATGTGGCTAGCGCGAAAGCGGATACATGGCCCACGCGAATCCCACTGCAATCAGGACGAACAAAATCAGTGAGCCAACGAAATACCTGATCCGCCCCGCAGCGCTTCGATGGGCCAGACACGCCAGCGCCAGGGAAGCCAGCGCCGCGAAGATCAGCAGCGCCGGGAAATGGCTGAGCGGTTTGGCGGCTATCCACATCTAGGGTCTCCGGCCCGTGGCAATTTCGTAGGCGTCGCACACGGCGATGAAATTCACCACGCCTGCGGCGGCAATAAACCGCGTGCCGTAATCGCCCGCGGCGCGCGACACATCCGATCCCGCAGCTTCGAAAAAGTGGGAAAGAAAATAGAACACGCCCGAGCCGGCGTCGGCCAGAAACCCGAGCCTTTCGAAGAGGTCGCTTGAGTGCACCAGGAACACATTGCCGCGCAAAAGGTAGCCGGTAATTGCAAGCCCTCCCACCGCCAGGAAAAAAATCGTCGCCCGCCCCCACCGGCGCAGCAGCAGGTGCCCCATTCCAGGGACAAGCCATGCTGCAAGCACAGCTAGCAGACCCGGAAAACTTACTTTCCGTGATGGTTCGGCCATCTCGATGTAGTCCGTCGTGTTATTCACCTGTTGTCAGGCAAGCAGCGGGAGGATTTCATCTTGAATAGCGCCCGTGACGCGCGCCTCGCGTTCGCCCACGTAAACATTTACTTCCGTGCGCACACCGAACTCCGGCAGGTAAATTCCCGGCTCAATCGAAAAACAGGTACGCGGGATGATTTGGCGGTCGTCGCGCGTCTCCAGGCCGTCCATGTTCGCGCCGTTGCCGTGAATGTTCTGCCCGATACTATGGCCCAGCCGATGCACGAAATATTTGCCGTAGCCGGCTTTGCGGATGATTCCGCGGGCCACGCCGTCCACTTCCCAGCCGTGAATGGCGCGGCCTTTGCTCACTGAGTCCTGAACAAATTTTACCGCGCCATCGCGCGCCTGCCTTGCGATCCGGAAGATTTTGGCGTAGGAGTCGGGCACTCGGTCGCCCAGGTAGCCCATCCAGGTGATGTCGTAATATACGCTGCCGGGACGGTCGAACTTTGCCCACATGTCCAGCAGCAGTAAATCCCCGGCGCGGATGGGGCGCGAGCCCGTGGCCTTGGGCTCATAGTGCGGATCTCCGTTGTTCGGCTGAACAGCCACGACGGTGTCCTCGGGCGTCAGGTGATTGGCGCGAAATTGTTCCGTGATCCATTGCTGCAGCTCGTGTTCGTTGAGCGGCTTGCCCGCTCGCACAAAATGTGCCGCGCGCGCAAAAGCCTCCTCCCGCACGCGATCAATAATTTTACCGGCCTCAAGGTGTGAATGGAGTTGCTCGGGCGTCCACCTCGCTTCGAACATCTGCACCAGATCGGCGGAACTGACTACGCGTTTCTTCAGTTTCCGGATCAGCTCGATGGTTCCGGCGTCCACCAGCCCGATGTAGGGAATGTTGTTTTCGGGTGAGTATTGCATGGCAATTTTCGTGCTGCCGGATAGAAGCTTGGCCAGATTCTTGTGCAATTCCTCCCACGCCGAGTACACGTATTTGCGGCCTTGGAGGGAGTCCAGGGCGCCGGCCTCAATTCGATGCACCAGTTTGCGCGGCTCGCCCTTCGCGGGAATGAAATAAAACCATCGCCGCGTAGCCAGGCCATTCGTCGAGAGACCCAGCAAGCTCGCGGCAATCGGGTCGCGGCGGTGATGGTCAAAGAAAAGCCAACCGTCCAGCTTCGTGGCGCGCAGTTCCGCCTGAATGGCCTTAATGTCCGGCATAGTCCGTTTTCCCCTGTGCTGTCACTTCCCCGCGAGCGCCAGGATTTGCGCGCTGGTCGTCCCCGCAATCGAGATCCGCTTTGTGCGGCTTTTTTCGCCGGCGAGAATTCTAACAGCCGAAATCTGCACCTTCAAATGATTCGCCAGCAGCCGCCGCAGGGCTTCATTCGCGCGATCATCGACGGGCGGTGCCGTCAACCGCACCTTCAGGGCACCCTGATAATCCCCTTCGATGGCATCGCGGCTGGCCCGCGGCGTCACGCGCACCGCAAAGGCAACGCTGCCCTTGCTCTCGGTGATTTCGATCACGCCTTGGCCCGCCGCTCGCCAAAAATCGCGCTGCCGACGCGAACTTCGGTCGCGCCCTCTTCAATGGCGACCTCGAAATCATGGCTCATGCCCATGGAGAGCACGGGCAGCGCGCGGCCCAGGCGGCGCTGAAGTGAGTCGCGCAACTCGCGCAGTTTCTGGAAATAGGGGTGCATGAGTTTGGGATCTTCGTGGAAAGGAGGAATGGTCATCAATCCGAGTAAGTCAAGATTTTGAAGCACTGCAATGTTTTCGGCCAGGGCCGGCAATTCAGTTTCTGCTGCGCCGCTCTTCGTCGCTTCTTCACCTAGATGAACTTCGATCAGGATTGGCAGGCGCTTCCCCTCTTCTTTTGCGGCTGCGTCCAATTTTTGAGCCAGCGACAGGCTGTCCACCGAATCTACGCGGTGAAAATCATGCACGGCGCGCCGTGCCTTGTTGCTTTGAAGATGGCCGATGAGATGCCAGGTCGCATTCAGGTCGGTCAGCTCCGCTCGCTTGCTTTCCCACTCCTGCACGCGATTCTCGCCGAAATGTCTCAATCCCGCTTCAAACGCCGCACGAATCGCTGCGGCTGGAAACGTCTTTGATACAGCGACCAAAGTTATCTCTTCAGTGCGCCTCCCGGAGCGCTCCGCAGCGCGCGCGATGCGTTCGCGAATACTCGCCAGATTTGCTGCGATTGGTGTGATTTCCGTTTGCATCCGAGCAATTCTAGCATGCGCCCAAGTCCCGGCCGGAATTCGCAGATTTCTCCATGTATCCGCCCCGACTTGATTTATCCTGTGCCGCTTGCAAATTTCGCCCGGAGGCCCCTGTGGCTCGAATTCTTCGCCGGATGGCAGCTGTACTAGTGTTCGTTTCGACTTGTATGGCCGGAAGCGCAGCCTTCGCGCAGCAGATCCCCCCGGAGACTTACCAGGACATGCGCTGGCGGTTAGTGGGGCCGTTTCGCGGCGGGCGCACACGCGCCGTTTGTGGCGTTCCCAGCCAGCCGAATGTCTTCTACATCGGCGCGGTAAATGGCGGCGTTTGGAAATCGGACGATTACGGCCGCACCTGGAACCCGATTTTTGATTCTCAGCCGACCCAATCGATCGGTGCTATCGCCGTGGCACCGTCCGACCCCAACATCATTTACGTTGCAAGCGGCGAAGGGCTCCACCGCCCGGATCTTTCCGTCGGCGACGGCATTTATAAATCCACGGATGCGGGAAAAACCTGGACGCATCTCGGTCTGCGCGATGGGCAGCAAATTCCCGCCCTGATTGTAGACCCGCAAGATCCGAATCGCCTTTTTGCAGCCGTGCTGGGCCATCCGTATGGCGCGAATGCGGAGCGCGGCATTTTCCGCTCGACCGATGGCGGCCAATCCTGGACCAAGGTTCTCTACCAAGACGATGCCACCGGTGGCTCTAACATTGAAATGGACCCATCGAATCCGAACGTGCTCTACGCTTCGCTGTGGGATTCGCATTTGGGTCCGTGGGAGGACAAAAATATGTACACCGGCCCCAATAGCGGCCTGTTCAAATCTACCGATGGCGGCGACACTTGGCGGCCGATCATGAAAGGCCTTCCCGCAAACATCGTGCAGGTGAACACCGCCGTGGCCGCGAGCCAACCAAGCCGGGTATTTGCCGTGGTTGGTACGACGGAGCCAGGAGTTTATGCTTCGGGGAAAGGCTTGGGAATTTTCCGTTCGGATGATGGCGGCGAAAATTGGACGCGCATCACGGAAGATGGCCGGCCCGCGTACCGCATTGGCGGAGGCGATTTGCCGGTCCTGCGCGTGGATCCGAAGAATCCGGATGTAGTTTACAGCGCGGGAATCGTCACCGTGCGTTCCACCGACGGTGGCAAGACGTGGATCAGCATTCGCGGCGCGCCGGGCGGCGACGACTATCAGAATCTGTGGATCAATCCCAATGACCCCAACATTATCCTATTGGTTGCGGACCAGGGCGCGCTGGTCACCGTGAACGGCGGAAAAACCTGGAGCAGTTGGTACAACCAGCCAACCGCTCAGCTCTATCACGTCAGCGCCAGCAACACGTTTCCCTATTTTCTTTGCGCGGGACAACAAGAGAGCGGCTCACTCTGCATCTCAAGCCGCGGCAACGACGGCGAAATCACCGAGCGGGATTGGCACCCCGTCGCCGCCATCGAGTACGCCTACGTCACGCCGGACCCGCTCGATCCAAACATCATTTACGGCGGCGGCAGAAGCGAGGTCTCAAAGTATCACTGGGATACCGGACAAATTCAGGATGTGACTCCCATTCCGATTAAAGGAGAAAAATTCCGCGCCGTCCGCACACAGCCGACCATGTTTTCACCGGTTGATCCGCACACGCTCTATTACACCACCAACTTTTTGTTCAAGACCACCGACGGCGGACAGAACTGGCAAATCATCAGTCCGGATCTGGCGCGCCCGCATCCCGGAATTCCGGCGAGCCTCGGCAAGCTGGCGGACAAGGACCCGCAGGCGGACAAGCCCCGTGGCGTAATCTACTCGCTCGCGCCGTCGTATCAGACAATCAACACGATTTGGGCCGGAACAGACGACGGGCTGATCTGGATCACGCGCGACGCCGGCAAGAATTGGAATGACATTACGCCGCCTGAATTGACAGCGTGGAGCAAGGTCACGCAGCTCGATGCTTCGCGCTTTGACGACGATACTGTCTACGCCTCCGTCAGCCGCTTTCGCATCGACGATCAGCGCCCCTACATCTACCGCACCCACGATGGCGGTAAGACTTGGCAGAAAATTACGAATGGCCTGCCGGATAACGCGCCGGTAGACACCGTGCGCGCGGACCCCGTCCGCAAAGGCCTGCTCTTTGCCGGCTCGGAAACCAGCGTTTGGGTTTCCTTCGACGACGGAGATCACTGGCAATCGCTGCAATTGAATTTGCCGCACACCTCCATGCGGGATCTGTGGATTCAAAATAGTGACCTGATTGTCGCCACGCACGGACGCTCCATCTGGATCCTCGACGACATCAATCCGCTGCGCCAAATCGACTACGACACCGCCGGCCACTCCGTCGTCCTGTTCAAACCTGCGCCCGCCTATCGGGTTCGGCAAACCACCTACAGCGACACGCCCATTCCTCCGGATGAGCCTTTTGGGCAAAACCCGCCCGACGGCGCCGTCATTGATTACTACCTCGCGCAACCGGCCGGCGGACCGGTGACCATCGAGATTCTCGATGGTCAAGGTAAGCTGGTCCGCAAATACTCGAGCAACGACGCTCCAGAAGTGACGAAGGACGATCTCGCAAAGCAGCACATCCCGTTTTACTGGATTCGCATGGCGAAAAATCCCCCCGCAACGGCGGGGATGCACCGCTGGGTTTGGGACCTGCACTATCCCGCGCCGGTTTCAACACGGCATGAATTCCCGATTAACGCCGTTCCTGGTGATACGCCGCGAATTCCTCAGGGACCGCGAGCTGTTCCCAGCGAATATACCGTGCGGCTGACGGCCAACGGCAAAACAACAACAGTTCCATTGACGCTCAATCGCGACCCGCGTGTGAAAGCGACGCTGGCGGACCTCGAGCAATTGCTTAAGCTGCAAGCGCGGATTGACACGATGATGACGCGAAGCTCCGAAGCCATCATGCAGGCCCGTTCAATCCGCGAGCGGTTGGCAAAACTCACCACGCAGGCGAGCGAATCAACGGGCGATGCTGTGAAAGCCTTGGACAAGAAAATTGCCGCGCTTCTGGAGGGACCAGGAGAATCGACTGCGGCGGGCGCGGCGCAGAAAAACCTCAAGGATGTGAATGCTGACGTTTTCACGCTGTACACCGCCGCGGATCGTGCCGACGCCGCGCCTACACCTGCGCTCGAGAAAGCCGCGTCAGACACCGAAGCCGATCTTGCGCCATTGCTGAGGAGGTGGCACGAGCTTAAGTCTTCTGACCTGGCGGCGCTGAATCGCCAACTTGCGGGCGCGCACCTGGCAGAGATTCAAACGGGCGTGGATCCCCGGCTCGAAGAGGAAGCCTCGGAGGATTTGGAGTAATTGCTGCGGATCAATTCTAGTCAGGCGACCGGGCCGGTTGGCACCAGCCGCCTGCTTCACTTTATTTCAGCAGGAAATTCTCCAGAAACTCAATTTCTACGTAGGACTGGAAATCAACGTTTTGTTTCTTTTTGAAACCGTGGCCTTCATCTTTGCCCATCAAGTACCACACCGGCGTGCCCTGCTTCTTCAGCGCCGCCACGATTTGATCTGATTCGCTGACCGGCACGCGCGGATCATTTTTCCCTGCCACCACCAGCATGGGCTTGCGGATTTTCTCTATGTTGTTCATTGGCGCGATTTTTTCCAGGAACTCGCGCATCTTCGGATCCCGCTCATCACCGTACTCGACGCGCCGCAGGTCCCGGCGGTAGGCTTCCGTGTGCTCCAGAAATGTCACCAGATTGGAAATCCCAACTACGTCGATAGAGCACCGAATGCGGTCGCTGTAAAACGTCGAGACCGCCAGCGTCATGTGGCCGCCATAACTACCGCCAAACACCGCCACCCGCCCGGCGTCCAGGTCCGGTCGAGAGCCGATCCAGTCCAGCAGGGCGTTGATATCCTTGTAGGTGTCCTCGCGCTTGAAGCCATTGTCGAGCAAAGAAAAGGTCTTCCCGTATCCCGTCGAGCCGCGCACGTTAGGGAAAATCATGGCGATGCCCATCTCGTTCAGATAGTAATTCCAGCGGCCCAAAAATCCGGGATGCACTTGCGATTCCGGTCCACCGTGAATACCAATCGCCACCGGCCGTTTCCCGGTGAATTTCGCCGGCGGGCGGTACAGAAAGCCTGAAATCATCCTGCCGTCGAAGCTCTTCCAGCGCACCAGCTCCGCGCTGGGGAAATTGCCGGTATTGACCGCACTCTCGCTCTTTGTCCAGCGCTCCACCTTTCCTGTTCCCGTATCCAATGAATAGCAATCCGACTGCGCTCCCGCGGACTCCATTACCAACCCCAGGTCGCGGCTGTTGCGATGCCACAGAATGTCGTCTACGGATCCCGGCGGTAGATCGGGCACGGCCTTTTCCTTGCCGGTCGCCGTGTCGAGCAGATGAATTTTCTGAACGCCGTCTTCATTGCTGATGAACGCGATGGTCTTGCCGTCATGCGATAGATGAAACTTCTGCACGTCCCAGGAGATTTCGCCGGTCAGCACCTTCATGGTTTTATCGGCCAGGCTCAAATAAGCAAGCCGCTGAAATTCGGAATCCTTGTCCGAGGTCAGATACACGCCTTTGCCGTCCTTGCTGAATTCCGCGCTGCCGTAGGAGATTTTTTCCTTGGAATCCCGCGGCGTGAGGGCGCTCTTTTCACCTGTCGCCACGTTTACCAGCCAGAGGTACGATTCGTTGATGGAGATCCCTTCCTGCACCAGCATCCATTTGTCGTCCGGCGACCAGTCCAGCACGTCCCAACCCCCGCCGGAATTTTCCATCAACAGATAGTCGCTCTTGGGCTCGGCCGGATTCCTCA
>Ga0210408_10003918_pt1 | contig 13500 bp, 5 predicted proteins | sample IncBWH4MmetaG_FD_155471 | JGI IMG/M metagenome (GOLD analysis project Ga0210408, IMG submission 155471) | Forest soil microbial communities from Barre Woods Harvard Forest LTER site, Petersham, Massachusetts, United States - Inc-BW-H-4-M | ecosystem: Environmental > Terrestrial > Soil >...
CCGCCGAGTTCACACCCGAGACGACCGCGGTGCTGCGCGCGGCCCTGCCCGACTTCGCGGCGGCGGCCAACCCGGTCGATCTGACCGCGCAGATGCTCACCGATCCGGGCATGCTCGCCCGCGTGCTCCCCGCCCTCGAGGCCGATCCGGGAGTCGACGCGATCGTCTTCCAGATCGCGCTGCTCGGGGCGGCCACCGATCTCGGCCGGCTCGTCGAGGACGTGGCGTCGATCGCCCGGCGCACCTCGAAGGTCGTGGCGGTGAGCTGCCCGCAGCGGCCGGTCGTGGACGCGTTCCGGGCGGGCGACGTGCTCGCCTTCGAGGACGGCGGCGTGGCGCTCCGCTCGCTCGCCTGCCTGGCGCGCGCGACCGCGCGCCGCGCCCGCTGGCTCGCGCGCACCACCCTCATCGCCCCGCCACCCGCGCCGCCCGCGGCGATCCCGGCGGGCCGCCGCGCTGGCCAGTTCCTCAACGAGTGGGAGAGCCAGCGCCTGCTCGCCCCCTACGGCCTGCCGCTGGTCGACACCGTGTTCGTCACCGCCGCCGCGGCCGCGCCCGACGCGGCCGATCAGGTCGGCTACCCGGTGGTGGTGAAGATCTGCTCGGCGGCCCTGCCCCACAAGTCCGACGTGGGCGGCGTCGCGCTCGGGCTGCCCGACCGCGCCGCGGTGGCGGAGGCGTGCCGGCGCATCGACGCGGAGGTGCGCGCCAAGGCACCCGGGATCGTGGTCGAAGGCTTCGTGATCCAGCGGCAGGCCCGCGGTGCCCTCGAGCTGGCGCTCGGGGTGAAGACCGATCCGGTGTTCGGGCCGGTGGTCCTGGTCGGGTCGGGCGGCGTGCTCATCGAGGTGCTGCGCGACTTTCGCCTGCTGCTGCCGCCGATCGACGCGGCGGCGGCACGGGAGGCGCTCCTCGCGCTGCGCATCGGCGCGCTCTGGGACGGGGTGCGGGGCAGCGCGCCGCTCGACCTGCCCGCCGCCGTCGCCCTGCTGGAGCGCCTCGGCGAGGCGGCGCGCGGGCTGGCGCCGGTGGTCAGCGAGATCGACCTGAACCCGGTGCTGGTGGGCCGCCGCGGCGAGGGCGTGACCGTCCTCGACGCGCTCGTGAAGCTCTAGCCCTCAAGCGAGGACGGCCGCGCCCGCGGCCGCGCACTCCTGGTCCTGCTCGCCGGTGCCGCCGCCGCAGCCGATCGCGCCGATCACGCGCCCTCCCACCACGATCGGCACCGCCCCGTGGCTCGCCAGGATCTGGCCGGGAATCGCGCTGCCCACGTGCGCCCAGAAGGCGCCGCCCTTCTGGACCCGCTCGGCGAGGTCCGCGGTCGACATGCGGAAGTTGGCCGCGGCGAGCGCCTTGGCCCGCGAGGTCTCGGGCGTGAAGAAGCCGGTGCCGTCGCCGCGGGAGCACAGCACGAGGCGCCCGGCCTCGTCCACGACCGTCACCGTGATCGGCGTGCCCAGGGCGCGCGCCTTCTCCTGCGCCGCGCGCACCGCGCGCTCGGCCATCACCAGCGTCAGCTCGATCATCTCCCCCACCTTTCTCGTCACATCGGGCTCGTTGCCGTGCTCCGGACCCCACCGCCGCGCCAGCATCTAAGCGCGCCGCTCTCGGCCTGTCAACGCCCCGGCAACTCGTGCGCAGCTCACGACTATAGGTAGGGGACGGCCCGGACGGGCTATCACAGGGAAAGTGCTTGAAACAACGTCGCTCGATACCCTATGCTCGGCCCTGATGCGCTCTGGCACCTGGCTTGCTCCCTTTGGTGTCCCGGCCGCGTCGGCCTCGAGCGGCGGCCTGGTGAGCCACCCCAAACGACATCGCAGAGGGAGAGAGACGGTGCGCTTCGGATTCGGCATGCGACGGGCGGCGTTGATGATGGCGGTCCTCGGATTAGGGCTCGGGGGGCTGGCCCTGGGGGGCTGCGGAACGCTCGGAGGTGGGCTCAAGAGTGAGTCGCTCCTCGCGGCCACGAGCGCACCGGCGGACGCAACCGATCCGGCCAATCCGGTCGCGGCCGCCCTCGCGCCCGACCAGCAGCCGACCGGCGCGGTCGCCGAGCCTCACGCGGGCGAGCAAGTGATGGCCTCGACCGTGGCCTTCTCCCCCGCGTCGTTCGAGCGCATCGCCACGGCGCGGCAGCCCTCCTACATGGTCGCGGCGATCGGCCCGCTGATGGTGAGCCAGGCCACCGCTCCCCTCCTGGCCCAGGCGCGCACCGGCGATCCGGTGGTGCCCGCCGAGGGCGTCCTCGAGGAGTACGACCCGTGGGAGCCGTTCAACGAGAAGATGTTCTCGTTCAACTACAACATGGACAAGTACGTGCTGAAGCCGGTCGCCAAGGGCTACAACTTCGTCATGCCCGACCGGCTGCAGCAGATGATCGACAGCGGCTTCGACAACCTGCTGGTCGTCCAGCGGGTGGTCAACAACCTGCTGCAGTGGCGGCCCAAGGGCGCGGGCGCCGAGGTCGGGCGCTTCCTGATCAACAGCACGCTCGGGGTCGGCGGGCTCTTCGACATCGCCAAGCAGGAGTTCGGGCTGCAGAAGACCCGCGTCGACTTCGGGCAGACGCTCGGCATCTGGGGGATCGGCCCCGGCCCCTTCCTGGTGCTGCCGTTCCTGCCGCCGCTCACCGTGCGTGACGGCATCGGCACCGCGGTCGACGGGGCCATGGACCCGCTCAGCTACGTGCTGCCCTTCATCTGGACCCGGCTCGGGATGAAGATCGGCAACACGATCAACGATCGCTCCCTCAACCTCGACCTCTACCAGGGCTTCGAGGAGACCACCGTCGACCTCTACAGCGCGGTGCGGAACGGCTACCTGCAGCGCCGCGAGAACATGATCAAGGGGCCGGCACCGTATTAGCTTCGGAGGGGGCCTCGACGGCCCCCTCCGAGGCCTCCCCCTTTCGGATTTCGGATTGCGCCGGCGGAGCCGGCGCTCGAACGCGGTCAATCGAGACGCGTTCCCCCTGCAGTAACCCGCCCGGTTAATCCAGCCTGTAGTTGATTTCCTCGCCTGGGACTCGCTGGTGGTGGGCTGACGCGATGCGTGCAAGATGTGCGGGTCTTTTTTAGTTGACAGGGTTCAGCAGGGCGCAATATGTTGGGGTCCGTTTTCGAGACGCCACTAGATATATGAATAAGCGTTCATACCGATCGGTCCCGAGTCAAGGCGCACTCGCGTCGCGCCTACCCGCCTTCCCGGTCTGAAGTCAGTCGCCCCAATGTGTCGAGCAGCGGTTGAGGTTTGGCCCGCGTGTTCTAGGAGGAGCACATGAAAGTTGCGCGTCGGTTCACCAAGGAAGGCCAGAGTCCCTACGCGGGGATCCAGTTCGAACAGCGAGTCTCGGAGATCAAGAACCCCGACGGCTCGACGGTCTTCCGCCAGGAGGGGATCTCGGTGCCGGCCGGGTGGTCCGGGGTGGCGACTGACATCCTGGCCCAGAAGTACTTCCGCAAGTCGGGGGTGCCCCTGTACGCGCTCGACGGCAAGCCCCTGCTGGACCGGGACGGCCGGCCGGTCCTGGGCGGCGAGCGGGACGCCCGGCAGGTCTTCCACCGGCTGGCGGGCTGCTGGATGCACTGGGGCGAGAAGTATGGCTATTTCGACACCCCGTCGGATGCGCGCGCCTTCTACGACGAGCTCTGCGCGATGCTGGCCTCCCAGGTCGCGGCGCCCAACTCCCCCCAGTGGTTCAACACCGGCCTGCACTACGCCTACGGCCTCAGCGGGCCGGCCCAGGGCCACTATTATGTCGACCCCGATACCGGGATCCTCACCCGGGCCAGCTCCGCCTACGAGCGGCCCCAGCCGCACGCCTGCCAGCCCTACCACGCGCTGGTCTCGACCCCCGAGGGCCCCCTGCCCATCGGGCAGATCGTGAGCAAGCGCCTCATCGGCCTCGAGGTCTACGACGGCCGTGACGAGGGCGCCGGCATCACCCGGGTGGTGGCGGTGCAGGAGAACGGGGAGAAGGCGGTCTTCCGGATCGAGCTCCGCAACGGGGTCGCGGTGGAGGCCACCGGCGATCACCTGGTCTGGGCCATCATCAATGGGGTCGGCGCCTGGCGGCGGGTCGACGAGGTCGAGCCGGGCGCCGCGCTCTGCCTCTCCACGCGGACCGAGGTCCGCGCGGGCTCCCAGGACCTCGAAGTGGACGAGGCCGTGCTGGTCGGGTGGCTGCAGGCCGACGGCTTCGTGGGTCAGGACGCTCTCGACACCGACCACAGCTTGGCCGTCGAGTTCACGACCATCGACAAGGACGAGCTCGACTTCGTCGTGGAGCGGGTGCACCGCGTCTTCGACGGCGTGCACTACCACGTCCGCTCGATGGAGACCCGGACCCCGGGGCTCGACATCCACCGGATCCGCCTGTACGGGGAGCGGCTGCGCCCGTTCGTCGAGAAGTACGGCCTGCTCCGGTCGAGCGCCGACCACACGGTGCCCCCGATGATCCTGCGGGCCGGTCGGGAGGCCCAGGCGGCCTATCTGCGCGCCCTCTTCCAGGCCCAGGGCTCGGTGCGCCTCCGCTCCTACTGGGCGCGGCTGGCCGACGTCACGCTCACCACTACCTCCACGAGCCTCGCCCACGGCGTGCAGGCGCTGCTGCTGAACCTGGGCGTCTACGCGCGGGTCGGGCGCGGGGCGGAGACGCGGGAGACCCGCCGCACCCCCTTCGTGGTGTCCATCGCGCACGCCGAGTCGCGGGCCCGCTTCCGGGACTTGATCGGCTTCGTCTCGGACGACAAGCGCGAGCGCCTCGAGATCGCCTGCTCCGACCAGTTCGCGGGCAAGCGGGTCGGCGCGCTGCGCGAGGAGACGGTGGTGCGGATGGAGTGCGTGGGGGTCCAGCCGGTCTACGACATCCAGACCGAGAGCGGCCAATACCTCTCCAACAACGTGATCGTCCACAACTGCTTCATCCAGTCGGTGGCCGACGACCTGGTCAACGACGGCGGCATCATGGACCTCTGGACGCGCGAGGCCCGCATCTTCAAGTACGGCTCGGGCAGCGGGACCAACTTCTCGAGCCTGCGGGGCGAGAACGAGCCCCTGTCGGGCGGCGGCAAGTCCTCGGGCCTGATGTCGTTCCTCAAGATCGGCGACCGGGCGGCGGGCGCCATCAAGTCGGGGGGCACTACCCGGCGCGCGGCCAAGATGGTCATCCTCGATCTCGACCACCCGGACATCCTCAACTTCATCCGCTGGAAGGTGGTGGAGGAGCAGAAGGTGGCGGCCCTGGTCACCGGCTCCCGGCTCACCAAGCGCCGGCTCCAGTCGGTGCTGGGCGCGGCCCGCACTCCCGCGGGGCTCGAGGCCGATCCGCGCAAGAACCCGGCGCTGCGCTCGGCGGTGCGCGAGGCGCGCGCGGCCATGGTGCCGGAGGGCTACATCCAGCGGGTGCTGCAGCTGGCCGGCCAGGGCGTGCGCGAGCTCGACTTCCCGGAGTACGACACCGACTGGGACAGCGAGGCCTACTACACGGTCTCCGGCCAGAACTCCAACAACAGCGTGCGGGTGCCCAACTCCTTCTACGACGTGCTGGCGCGCCGCGGCCAGTGGGAGCTCAAGCGCCGCACCGACGGCAAGAGCGCCGGGTTCGTCCCCGCCGAGCAGCTCTGGGACGAGATCGCGCACGCCGCGTGGGCCTGCGCCGACCCGGGCGTGCAGTACGACACCACCATCAACGAGTGGCACACCTGCCCCGAGGACGGGCGCATCAACGCGAGCAACCCGTGCGTGACCGGCGACACCCTGGTCGCCACCGCCGAGGGCTGGCGGCGGATCGACGCCCTGGTGGGCGGGAGCGCGCAGGTGATCGGCTCCGACGGGCAGCCCCACCTGGTCACCCGGATCTTCCCCACCGGCGAGAAGCCGATCTTCGACCTGCGGACCCGCCTCGGCTACCGGCTGCGGATCACCGGGGACCACCGCGTCCTCACCGTCGGCCGCGGCGACGTGGCGGCGCAGGACCTCACCGCCGGCAATCGCGTGCTGCTGCGCGGGGCCGGGTTCGGCCGCCGGAGCCTCGCGACCGGGCAGGCGCTCGGCATCGGGGTGGCCGCCGCGGAAGGCTTCCTCTCGCCCGGCGTGATCGGCGGGCGGGCCCAGGAATCGCTGGTGCTCACCACCGACGCAGACGAGGCGCCGGTGCTGGCCGCGGTGGCCGGCGCGGTCAACGCGGGCCGGGCCGCGCTGCAGGCGGTGGGCGCGGGCGGGCGCTCGGAGAGCGGCGGGGTCATCACCCGGACCGCGGCCACCGCCCGGCTGCTGCTGAGCGACGCGGCCACCGTCGACTTCTTCCGGGAGTTCGCGGTCCTCGACGAGGGCGCCGCGAACATCCGCTTCACCCCCGCGGTCTTCGAGCTGAACCGGCCCGCGGTGGCGTCGGTGCTGCGCGGCCTGTTCACCGCGGACGCGGAGGTCGCCAACTACGGCGAGCAGTCGCGCTACATCTCGCTCGACTCGACCTCACTCGAGCTCCTGCAGCAGACCCAGCTCCTGCTCCTGGGCTTCGGGATCAAGGCGCGCCTCTACGAGGACACGCGGCTGGCCGAGGCCCAGCCGGCGCGGCCGCACCCGACGCACTCGCTGCGCCTCAGCCGGACCTCGCGCGTGCTCTTCGAGCAGGAGATCGGCTTCCACGCGGAGAGCCCCAAGGCGGGCGCCCTCGCCCGGATCAACGGCGAGGAGCCGGCCGGCGGCGAGGACCTGACCGACGAGGTGGCGTCGATCGAGCCGGCCGGCGAGGCGCCGGTGTTCGACCTCACCGAGGAGGTCACCGCCCACTTCGTGGCGGGCGGGCTCGTGGTGCACAACTGCTCGGAGTACATGTTCCTCGACGACACCGCGTGCAACCTGGCCTCGATCAACCTCGTGAAGTTCCTGCGCGAGGACGGCGCCTTCGACGTCGAGGGCTTCCGGCACGCGTGCCGGCTGTGGACGACGGTGCTCGAGATCAGCGTGCTGATGGCGGCCTACCCGAGCCCGGCCATCGCCCAGCGGAGCTGGGACTACCGCACCCTCGGGCTCGGCTACGCCAACATGGGCACCGTGCTCATGCGCAAGGGCATCCCGTACGACTCGCCGGAGGCCACCGCGATCTGCGGGGCCATCACCGCGGTGATGTGCGGCGAGGCCTACGCGACCTCCGCGGAGATGGCCCGCGACCTGGGCCCCTTCCCCGGCTACCAGCGCAACCAGGCCGCGATGCTCCGGGTCATGCGCAACCACCGGCGCGCCGCCTACCGGCCGCCCGCCGCGGAGTACGAAGGGCTCAGCATCACCCCGCACGGCATCGACCCGGTTCACTGCCCGGCGCCCCTGTTGCAGGCGGCGCGCGAGACGTGGGACCGCGCGGTGGCCCTCGGCGACCAGTTCGGCTATCGCAACGCCCAGGTCACGGTGCTGGCCCCCACCGGCACCATCGGCCTGGTCATGGACTGCGACACCACCGGCATCGAGCCGGACTTCGCCCTGGTGAAGTTCAAGAAGCTGGCCGGCGGCGGGTACTTCAAGATCATCAACCAGAGCCTGCCGGTGGCGCTTCAGACGGTCGGCTACACCGCGGCCCAGATCGAGGAGATCGTGGCCCACTGCGTGGGGCGCAAGACCCTGCGGGGCGCGCCCGCGATCAATCACGAGACGCTCCGGGCCAAGGGCTTCGACGACGAGGGACTCGCGCGCATCGAGACCGCGATCGAGACCGCCTTCGACATCTCGTTCGCGTTCAACGCCTGGACGCTCGGCGAGGGCTACATCGCGGCGCACCTCGGCCTGAACGAGGCGCAGCTCGCGGAGTGGAACGGCAACCTGCTCCGGGCCCTCGGCTTCACCTCCGCCGAGATCGAGGCGGCCAACGACTACTGCTGCGGCACCATGACGGTGGAGGGGGCGCCGCACCTCCGGGCCGAGCACCTCGCGATCTTCGACTGCGCCAACCGCTGCGGCAAGCGCGGGGTGCGGTTCATCGCCACCGAGGCCCACATCCGGATGATGGCGGCGGCCCAGCCCTTCATCTCGGGGGCGATCAGCAAGACCATCAACATGCCCCATGACGCCACCATCGAGGACGTGAAGTGGGCCTACGACCTGGCCTGGCGGGGGATGGTCAAGGCGGTGGCCCTCTACCGGGACGGCTCCAAGCTCTCGCAGCCGCTGAACTCCACCACCGACGAGGACGAGGAGCGCTCGGTGGCCGCCGACGTCGAGGCGGTGGCCGAGAAGATGACCGAGCGGGTGGTCACCCAGTACCTGCGCGAGCGCCACCGGCTCCCCGACCGCCGCAAGGGCTATACCCAGAAGGCGGTGGTGGGCGGCCACAAGGTCTACCTGCGCACCGGCGAGTACGAGGACGGCACGGTCGGCGAGATCTTCCTCGACATGCACAAGGAAGGGGCGGCCTTCCGCTCCCTGATGAACTGCTTCGCGATCGCGATCTCGCTCGGGCTGCAGCACGGCGTGCCGCTCGACGAGTTCGTGGACGCCTTCGTCTTCACCCGCTTCGAGCCCAACGGCATGGTGAAGGGCAACGATCGCATCAAGATGTCGACGTCGGTGATCGACTACGTCTTCCGCGAGCTGGCCATCACCTATCTCGGGCGCACCGACCTCTCCCACGTGCCCGACGAGGACCTGCGCGCGGACGCCATCGGCAGCAAGCCCGGCGAGGGCCCGGTGTCGACCCCGACGCCTGCGCCCGCGCCCCCGGCGGCGCGGCCCGCGCCCGCCCCGCCGGTCGCCACCGTGCGGGCCGTGGTGCCCATGAGCGGCGGCAGCGGCGGGGCCGCGCCCATGCCGGTGGCCCCGGCGGGCTCGGCGCTCAAGAGCCTCACCGCGTCCGAGATGGCCCGGCTCAAGGGCTACGAAGGCGATCCGTGCGGCGAGTGCGGCCAGTTCACCATGGTCCGCAACGGCACCTGTCTCAAGTGCATCACCTGCGGCACCACGACCGGCTGCTCCTGATCTGACCCGCCGCCATCGTCGGACGCCGCGCTCCGACGATGGCGGCGCGGCGCGGCTCCGCTAGCCCCGCACCACCAGCTCCGCGTCGCCCTGCCGGTCGAGCACCTCGACCGCCGCGCCCGCGCGCCCGCGCGTGACCAGGATGTCGAAGCGCGAGCGCCCGAGACGCAGGCCGCGCACCTCCACCCACGGCAGCCACTCCGGCAAGACCGGGTGCGTCAGCGTGAGGCGATTGTGGCGCGCCTCGGGCTCGAGGCCGAGCATCTCGGCGAGCAGCTGCGAGACCACGCCGGCCGCCCACGCCTGCGGCGAGCACGCCACCGGATAGGGCGTCGCCCCGTAGCCAGGGACGCGCGGGAACCCGCAGAAGAGCTCGGGCAGCCGGCGCCCCTCGCAGTGCTGGGCGGCCTGGAAGAGGCCGGTGGCCAGGGTCAGGAACTCGGTGGTGAAGCCGTAGCGGCGCATCCCCGCCGCCGCGATCGCGGTGTCGTGCGGCCACACCGAGCCGTTGTGATAGCTCATCGGATTGTAGCGTCGCTCGGGGGTGGCGAGGGTGCGGACACCCCACCCGGAGAACATCTGGCGGCCGAGCAGCCGCTCGACGATCCGGCCGGCCCGATCTCGCGGCACGATGCCGGTCCAGAGCGCGTGCGCGGGGTTGGAGGAGACGACGCGACACGGCGCGCCGTCGCCGTCGAGGGCAAGCGCGCAGAATCCCTCGTCCTCCATCCAGTAGTCGTCCATGAATCGCGCGCGCAGGCGGCCGGCCGAGTCCCGCCGGGCCCCCGCCGCGTCCGGCCGGCCGCGCGCCTCCTCGACGAGGGCGGCCCCCAGCAGCGCCGCGTACTTGTACCCCTGCACCTCGACGAGCGCGATCGGCCCGGTGGCGGTCTCCCCGTCCGCGTGCATGATCGCGTCGTGCGAGTCCTTCCAGCCCTGGTTGACGAGGCCTCGGACCGAGCGGGCCGCGTAGGTTACGTACTCCTCGCGCTCGAGCCAGCCGAGAGCGGCCTCGATCGCGGGCGCGAGCTCGTCGAGAAACGCGCAGTCGTCGGTCCAGCGCAGGTACTCCGCCGCGAGCATGACGAAGAGCGGGGTGGCATCGACCGAACCGTAGTACGGGATGAACACGATCTCGCGGCACGCGGCCATCTCCCCGCGCCGGTACTCGTGGAGGATCTTGCCCGGATTCTGATCGGTGAACTCGTCGTCCTCCCGCCCCTGATAGGTGGCGAGGAAGCGGAGCGTGCCGCGGGCGAGGCCCGGATCGAACGGCAGGTGCTGGAGCGCGGTGATGAGGCTGTCCCGGCCGAAGGGCGCCACGAACCAGGGAATCCCCGCGTAGGCGATGGGCCCGTAGGACGTCTCGGTGGTGAGCATGCGCAGATCGGCCCACGCCCGCGCGATCCAGCCGTCGAAGCCCGCGTTCGCGCTCGCCACCCGCGCGGTCGGCTCCGCCGGAGCTGTGGCGGGGGCGCAGGCCCGGGCCGGGCCGTCCCCGCCCCCGGCCGCATCGCCCGCCTCGGCGGTCGTGACACGGAGGCGCAGCTCGACCGCCTGCCCCGGGAGAATCACCACCCGCTGACGCGCGAAGCCCGCGGTGATCTTCTCCGGTCGCGGGGCGAAGGTGAGCGTGGTGGCGCGCTCCACGCGATCGAGCCCGCGGTAGGCGAGGCACGCCGTGTCGCCGTCCAGACGGGGCGGGAGGAGCTCCCCCCGCTGCGGGCGGATCATCCCGCGCACCTCGAAGACATCGGCGAAATCGCTCGCGTAGCGCCAGGTGATCACGAGCTCGTGCGGATCGGGGTTGAAGCTCTCGACGGTGACCACCTGGTCGAGGCCGGTCGACGTCAGCACCAGTCGGCGGGCCAGGTGGAGCGTGCGGCCGTGCAGGACCACGATCTCCCCGTGGGTGAGATCGGGATTGGTGAGGTCGACCGCCACCTGGCGCCCATCGTCGCCGACCGCCCCGCGCAGGCTGAGTGGCCGCTGCCCGTGGACGACCAGCTCGAGGTTTCGCAGAAACCGGGTGCCGGCCACGTAGAGGCCGAACTCGCTGTCGGGCAGCGCCGGGAAGTCGCCGTGCGGATCAGCCACGAAGAACGCGTCGTCGCACTTGGCGACCAGGCGGCGGAGATCGCTGCCCGCCGCCGAGGTGCGGATGTAGTACGGGTCGCGCGCACCCTCCTCGTCGTCGCCGTCCATCGTCGGGCTCACGTCGGGCTCAGGCGAGCGCGGCCCCGGCCTCGAGACGCGCGTAGACCGCCTCGTAGTCGTCGGCCATGCGCTCCACGCTGAAGCGCGTCTCCGCCTCCCGCCGGCAGGCCGCGCGATCGATGCGATCGATGCGGCGCGCCGCCGAGGCCAGCTCCTCCACCGTGTCGGCGATGAGCCCGGTGTGGCCCGGCTCGATGATCTCCCCGACCGATCCGCACCGCCGCGCGATGACCGGCGTCCCGCAGGCGAGCGCCTCGATCATCACGAGCCCGAACGGCTCCGGCCAGTCGATGGGGAAGAGCAGAGCGAGCGCGTCGCCCAGGAAGGCGGCCTTCTCGGCGTCCCCGATCTCCCCCAGGTACTCGACGAGCGGATCGTTGAGGAGCGGCTCGATCTCCTCCTCGAAGTACGGCCGATCGACCGGATCCACCTTGGCCGCGATCCGGAGCGGCACGCCGGCCCGCCGGGCCGCCTCGATCGCCAGATCCGGTCGCTTCTCCGGCGAGATGCGGCCCAGGAACGCGAGGTAGCCGCCCCGCCCGGTGCCGACCGGATAGGTCTCGAGCGGCAGCCCGTGGTACACGGTGCCGGCCCAGGCAACCGGCAGGTCCTCCACCGGCCGCCGCTGCGCGTCGCTGATCGAGACCATCGACACGTCGTCGAAGTGGGCCATCACGCCCCGCGTGTGGGGCAGGTCCAGCCGGCCGTGGAGCGTGTGCACCGTCGGGGTGGCGACCAAGCGGGAGAACGGAAACGCGAGGTAGTCGACGTGGCAGTGGATGATGTCGAAGTCGGCGGCGCGATCGAAGACCTGCGAGAGCTCGATCATGTGGGGCGCGAGCTGATCGGACGCGGTGGCGTCGAGACGCAGCGCGCGTGGCACCGGCGCGACGATCGCGGCGCCCGTGCGCGAATCGCCGCTCGCGAACAGCGTCACCTCGTGGCCGCGAGCCACCTGCTCCTCCACCAGGTGCGACACCACTCGCTCGGTGCCTCCGTAGAGCCGGGGCGGCACGCGCTCGTAGAGCGGGGCGACGTGAGCGATCCGCATGCAGAGGATTGTCTGCAAGCCGATTGCCAGAGTGCGGTGGTGGACCAACTGCGGCATCTGCGCGCGATCCCGAGTCGGCGCGCGGCGCGCGCCGGAACTTCTTACCGCGCCGTCCCTACCCGAGCGCCCAGGCGGGGCCGCTGGCTCAGCCAGATGGCGATCAGCAGGACGCGGGGCCGAGGTGAAGCCGCCGATCACGTCCGAGAGCCAGTGCCTGTCGAGGTAGACGCGGCTCAGCGCGACGAGCGCGACCGCGCCGGCGCAGGAGGCGCAGGCGAGCACGCGGAAGCGTCGGCTGCGCTCGGTCAGCGTGACCAAGAGGAAGGCCACGATCCCGACGAACACCGCCCCGCGACCTGCAGCGCGCCGGTGCCCGCCATGATGAGCGGCAGGAACATCGCCCAGCGCCGGGTGGTGCGCTGCGTCGATGGCGATGCAACCGCTTGCCCCCTGGCATGGATGTTGTAGCGTCTGGAGGAGATGCGCCTCGTGAAGATCGTGCTGTCCGTCCTCGGGCTGGCGGTGATCGCGTGGTCGATCCACCGTATCGGCTGGAGCCCCATCGCCGAGGCCCTCGCCCGGCTCACATGGTGGCAGCTCGTACTGGTGTGCCTGCCCTACGCCGCGATCATGGCGGTCGACACGCTCGGATGGCGCTTCGCGTTTCCGGGCGAGGCCGCGCCGTTCTGGCGGCTCTTCGGCGCGCGCCTGGCCGGCGAGGCCCTCAACCTGGTGACCGCGGTGGGGTCCGTCGGCGGGGAGGCGGTGAAGGCGTGGCTGATCCGCCGCGACGTGGCCTACGAGGACAGCGTGCCATCGGTGGTCATCGCCAAGACCACGAGCACCATCGCGCAGGCGCTCTTCCTCCTCATCGGCGTCGGGCTCGCCTGGGCCTGGCTCGCCACCGACTCGCGCGTCCTCGCGGCCATGCTCTGGCTGCTCGTGGTCGAGGTGGTCGCGGTCGCCGGGTTCGTGGCGGTGCAGGTCGTGGGCGTGGTCGGGCGCGCCGGCCGCCTGCTCGCGTGGTTCGGGGTCGTGGAGCGCGACGGCTACGCCCATCAGCTCGACACGGCCCTGCGCGACTATTACCGGCGCGGCTGGCGGCGGCTCTCGCTGTCGACCGGGTTCCACCTCGCGGGGTGGCTCCTGGGCGCGGTCGAGGCCTACCTGATCCTCTTCTTCCTCGGCATCTCCGCCGATCTCGTGACCGCGACCGTCATCGAGGCGCTGGGCGCGGGCGTGCGCTTCGCCACCTTCCTGGT
>Ga0210408_10003919_pt1 | contig 13497 bp, 11 predicted proteins | sample IncBWH4MmetaG_FD_155471 | JGI IMG/M metagenome (GOLD analysis project Ga0210408, IMG submission 155471) | Forest soil microbial communities from Barre Woods Harvard Forest LTER site, Petersham, Massachusetts, United States - Inc-BW-H-4-M | ecosystem: Environmental > Terrestrial > Soil >...
CCAAAGGCGACACCATCCTGATCAACATGAAGCCGAAGTCCAAGACCGTGAACTCCGACATGGTGTGGTCGGGCACCATCTATAGCCGCAGCAGCGGCGCCACTTACTATGCGACCATGACGATGAAGGGAGAAGATACGCTTCGGGTCGAAGCCTGCGCGCTCGGCCGCTTCTTCTGCTCCGGCAACGATTGGACGCGGATCGAGAAGGCGTCGCGGATGATGACCTATCAGGAGACGTCGTCGCGGCCACCGTCGTAAACTTGGCGGCTCGGACCCGTTTGCCGGGCATGAAAAAAGCCCGGCGGCCGGGTCATCCCGCCGCCGGGCGTCTTGGGAGAATGTCAGGGTCGGACCACTAGATCATGCCCAGCACGATCGCGCCCACAAAGGCGAAGGCAACATACGCGGTAAGCACGCTGAGCTTGCCGGCGAAAGTCATCGGATGGCTCCCTTGGTTGAGGTCGCTGCCCGCTAACTCGCCAACCTAGCAAAGCGTTCCCGGCTTAAAAAGTCAGCGCTGCTGTCCATCCACCATCACCGCACCGTGCTGCACTGCCGAGGACGTGGTTAAGAAGTCGTGAAATCAACGCATTGAAGAGTCCTTAAATAAAATCGTTGAACCTGCGCGGATGGCGCGGGGCGTTCGCTGGTATCTGGTCGGCTGCTTCGTCCTTGTTTCGTTGGTAGGTTGCGGCCGCGGATTTTTCTCCGCCGAACGCGAACCCTGGCGGGCCGAGGCCGAGATCGCGTGCCTGAAATCCGGCGCGGTCAAGGAAAGTGCGGAAATCGTCCGCATCGATCCGATCTCGGGTCCCGGCATGTGCGGGGCCGATTATCCGTTCAAGGTCGCAGCCCTCGGCGAGAGTTTTGGGTCGTACGGCTTTGCCGACGAGAATTTGCGGCCGCCCGCGGCGATCGGCAATCAGCCGCGCTGGCCGATCCGAGAGCCGCGCCCGCCGTCAGCGCAAAATTCAAGCTATCCGCAAACCGATCCGCAGACCGCCGTGCGCGGGCTCGGTTACGCGCCGCCTAACGGCCCGATCTCGTTGACGGCGCCCGGCGTTCCGCCCGAGGAGGATGAGATCAACCTGCCGCCCGAGGGCGTGCCCGAGGTGAGGCAGCCGGTCGTTCGCGGACCTTATCCGGCGCCGCAGGCCTCTCCGCCGGCGAGCGCGCGACCCTTTCCACCGTCACGCGATCGCGCCATTGCGCCTTACTCGCCGCCGCCCGATGCCCAGCCGCTGGCGCCGCTGCGGCTGGGGCCGGCGCAAGGTAACGCCGTCGCCGTGCTCGGCCCGGTCGCGGTGAGGCCTGCCGCCACACTCGCTTGCCCGATCGTGTCAGTGCTGGATCGCTGGCTTGCCGATTCCGTGCAGCCGGCAGCGACGCGCTGGTTCGGCGCGCGCGTCGTCGAGATCAAGCAGATCTCCGCCTATTCCTGCCGCGGCATGAACGGCAATGCGAGTGCGCATATTTCGGAGCATGCCTTCGGCAACGCGCTCGACATCGCAGCCTTCACGCTCGCCGACGGACGCCGGATCACCGTGAAGGACGGCTGGCGGGGATTGCCGGAAGAGCAGGGGTTTCTGCGCGACGTGCAGGCCGCGGCCTGCCAGCAGTTCTCGACCGTGTTGGCGCCGGGCTCCAACGCCTATCACCACGATCACATCCACGTCGATCTGATGCACCGCGCCTCGCGGCGGGTCGTTTGCGAGCCTCAAGCGGCTTCCGGCGAGGAGATCGCGGCGCGGGCAGGGGTGCGCAACCCCTACGTCTCGCGCGAACCGTTCGTGACGGGATCGCTCGGGGGGAAGCAGACCGCGTTGCGTCCGCGCAATAACGAGCGGGTCAACGAGGAAGACGAGTTCGAGGACGAGTAGGCGCCTCATTCTCCGCCGTCATCGCCCGCGAAAGCGGGCGATCCAGTATTCCGCGGCGCCGGTGATGGAATCGAAAGGCCGCGGCGTACTGGATACCCCGCTTGCGCGTGGTATGACTGCTCTTGTGGAGTGCCCAGCTCTCCCTATCCCGCCAGTTGCTCCAACAGGTCACGAACCAGCCCGCCTAGCAGATCGAGCTTGTATGCCGTCATCGGCAGCGGTTTTGCGCGCGCCGTTGCCTGACTCGCGGCGTCGGCAATGGTCGCCGGCGTCGCAGGCTTGCCCTGTAGTGCTGCTTCCGATGCGAAGAGGCGAAGCGGCACTGGCGCGATCCCTCCGGCCGCGATGCGGACGAACTCGAACACGCCGTCGGTAACAACGGCGCGGGCGCAGACCTCGACCAGCGGCCACTCGGCATAGCTGCGGCTGATCGCCCGCTTGTACGCCGCGCGTTCGCCGGCAAGCGGGGTTTTGAGCACGATCCTTTGGATCATTTCGCCTGATAGCAGCAAATGATCCGCTTTGCCGTTGCTTCCGTCGCCCAACAGGCCAGCGATCGAGAGATCGCCGCGGCGATCGGTGACGATGGTCGCCTCGTAAGCCGACAGCGCCGCCGCCATGGTGGACGGATGCGGCGCGACGCAGGGGCCGAGATCGAACGCCACGCCGTAGAGATGGTTGCCGTCGCGGGCGGGGCTGCCGCCCTTCTTCAGGCAATCAATGTGCGGGTTGCGAAAATACCAGCAGCGCGAGCGCTGCGCGAGATTGCCGCCGAGCGTGGCGAGATGGCGGATCTGCGGCGTTGCCAGGCCTTGCGCGGCCGCCGCGAGTCCGGGATAGTTTTTCGCGATGCGCGCGTCGTCTGCGATTGTTGCGATGGTCGTGAACGCGCCGATGGTCGCAGCACCTTCGGCGCCCCACGCGATCCCGGTGTCTTCAGCCGACGCGATATCGATCAGCGGGCCTCTTGAAACGCCGCTGCGCCGCCTTTCGGAAAGGTCGGTACCGGCGGCGCGGAATTCCGGCGCTGCGGCCGGTCGTGTCATCGATGCGGATGTCATGCGGCGGCCCTCCCTTTGAGCGCGGCAATGATCCGGTCGGGCCGGATCGGAATCTCGGTCAGCCTTATGCCAATGGCGTTGCGAACCGCGTTCGCGATCGCCGGCGAGGTCGGCACGGTCGCGACCTCGCCGATGCCGACGCTGCCGCCCGGCACATGGTCGAAACCGGCCTCGTCGAAATGCACGTCGAGCCGCGGCGTGTCGGCAATGCCGGGAATCCGATAATCCTCCATCCCCGAGGTGAGGATGTGGCCGCTTCTCGGATCGGTTTCGCGCGCTTCGTAAAGTGCGTAGCCGATGCCCTGGATGACCGAGCCCGCCGCCTGGCTTCGCGCCAGCGCCGGCGCGGCGAGCTTGCCGATCGCAATGCCGGTGTGGGCGTTGAGGACGCGCACATGCCCGAGCCAGGTATCGACTTCCACCTCGATCACCTGCACCGAGCTGGGGACGCCGGCGCCTGCCACGATGTTGTTGAAATAGCGCAGCATCCAGCCGAATATGATGCCCATCAAGCCCGCTTGCTTGAAAGGCGACTGGATTCCCGGCGCGGCCTTGCCGTCCTTCGGCCGCACGGCCGAGACCGTGAGATCGGGGGAGGCGGCGATCAGCTCGCGCCATGGCGCGTTGGAGCCCGCGACCGGCGGCCGCGCGGCGGTTCGTTCGATGGCCGCTTTCAGCTTTTGAACGGCAAGCAAGGTCGGTGGCACGATCGAGGCGGTGACCCGGCTGCCGCCCGAGCCCGGCCCCTCCGGCAGATTCGAATCTCCGATTCGAACCTCGACGTCCTGCGGCTCCAGCGCGAATTCGCGCGCCACCGTAGTGGCGATCACGGTCCGCGTCCCGGTGCCGATATCCTGCACCGCCGTGCTCGCGACCAGGCGCCCGCCCTTGATCGCAAGTTCGACGGTCGAACCCGGTTGCCAGAAATAGAGCCAGTATCCGGTCGCGACACCGACGCCCCTGCGGTAGCGGCCACCTTGTGCCGAGGCCGCTTTCCGGTTGCGCCAGACCTCGAGGTTTTCAGCCCAATCGTACAGCCGCTGGCGGTTGGGATCGATGTCCCAACGCTTGCGCAGCGCGATCGGGTCGATCTGCAGGCGGAGCGCTGCCTCGTCGACCGCCTGCTCGAGCGCGAACGCCATCGGCGGCCCGCCGGGCCCGCGGAACGGCGCACCGGGCGGCAGGTTGCTGATGACGTCGAAATCCGCGAGCTCTTTTGCCTCCGCCGGATAGATCAGGCGGGCGAGTGCGGCGATGGTCGAGTTGATAGCCGCACCCGTGTCGGCATGGGCGGTCAAAGATAACGCCTTCAGATCGCCTTGCGCGGAAGGAAGCAGCGCGAGCTTGAGCTCGGCGGCGGGGCGATAGCCGGTCACCGAAAGCTCTTCTTCCCGATCGAGCGCAACCTTCACCGGCGCTTTCGCGGCGCGCGAAAGCTCGATCGCGGCAATGGTCTCGACGCCGAGGGCGCCCTTGGAGCCGAAGCCGCCGCCGACATGATCGGCGATGACGCGGACCTTGTCGTGGGGCAGCTTGTAGCGCTTGGCGATGCCTTCCATGACGTGGAACACACCTTGCGTCGAGACGTGAACGGTCAGGCTATCGCCGTCGAACCGCGCGACGGTGGCGTGCGGCTCCAGGCAGGCATGCGACTGGGTCGCGACGCGAAAAGTTGCTTCCACCAGGAGCGGATCGCGCGCCGCGCGCGCTTCGCTCAGAAAACTCTTCGCTTGCTTGGCCCTCTTCGAGAAAGCCGCCGACGGCCCGCGAACGTTTCCTTTCCAGGGCGCGGGTGCTGCATTGCCTTCCGAGACATTGCCGGCCTTCTTGCGATTGACCTTTTCGAACACGACAGGCGCGTCGGTGCGTCTCGCCGCGTCCAGCCCGATCACGGAGGGGAGCTGTTCGCTGACGAGGCGGATCGCGGCGATGCCGGCTAGCGCGCTCTCGCGATCCCTGGCGGCGACGGCCGCGATGGGATCACCAACAAAGCGGACCATGCGGTCGTCAGCGAGCAGCGAGACGGCGGCTTCGACGCCGGCAACGGCGCGCGCCGGCGCCAGATCAAGCTCGGTGATCTTGGCGTGCGGAACCGGCGAGCGCAGGATGACGCCTTCGAGCTGTCCGTCGTGACGGACATCGACGGTATATTTTGCCGCGCCCGTCACCTTGTCCCGCGCCTCCAGCCGCTGGGTGACGATTTCTTTGCCGTCGAAGCGGCCGGCGCAGGCCTCGGTGACGGCGCGAAAAATTCCCTCATAGGCGCCGCAACGACAAAGATGCCCCGAAAGTGCGGCCGCGATTTCCTCCCGCGACGGCGCAGCGGTGCCGTTGGCCGCGCGCCAGCGGTCATGAAAGGCGGTCGCTTCCACGACGAATCCGGGCGTGCAGAATCCGCATTGCAGCGCATCGTGCGCCATGAAGGCCTTTTGGACCGGGTGTAGATTATCGGCCGCAATGCCTTCGACCGTCGTCACCGACTTGTCGCTGGCTGCTTGCGCCGGCAACAGACAGCTCACGACCGGCACGCCGTCGAGCAGCACGGTGCAGGCGCCGCAGACCCCGGACCCGCATACGAGCTTGGTGCCGGTGAGGCCGAGGTGATCGCGGATGACATCGACCAGCAGCGCATCGGGGTCGTCGGGGAGGGCCGCGGGGCGGCCGTTGATCGTCATGGTGCTCATTTCCGATCTCCAGGTTTTTGGCGGGAGGATTTTTTCGCGATTGTTGATTTCACCTTACGCGGCGTCGGTGACGGACCGGAGGCGCCGGCGATCAGCGCGCGCAGCATCGTTTCCATATCTTTCAGAAAGGCATCGAGCGGCTGCAGCTTCGGGTAGGCGGATTTGGTTCCGTTGACGGCCATCTCGATGCAGCGCCAGAGCTCGCCGGTCGCCATCCGCGAGCCGAGCCGCCGCTTGGCGCGCACCCGCTCGATCGTAGCTGTGCCCTGCGCGGCCGAGAGAGATGCATATTTCTGATAGAGGTCGCGGCTCTGCCCCAGCTCGGAAAACAGCTCCTCGACATGGGGGGAGCCGTCGAGCGAAGCGATCAAATAGGTGAGCCGTGCGGTGATCTGGGCCACCAGAATGTCGGCGAGGCCGCCGCCCGCTTTCTCCTTGGCGTCCGCCGCCGCGATCTCGGCGGCAAGCGCGCTTTGATAAACCCGTTCGACCACGGCGCGGAACAGCGCCTCCTTGGAGTCAAAATGGTGGTAAAGCGCCTGCCGCGTCAGCCCGGCCGCTTCCGCCGCCTGCTCGATCGAGGAACGGCGAAAGCCGTGGCGGCGGAACACGGTCATCGCGGCGTCGAGAATGCGGTCGCGCGGGGTCATTTGACGATTTTGACAAAATTGATTGAAATGTAAAATCACGGCAGCGAGAGTGGCCGCGCGTCGATCCGTAGGGCGGATTAGCGAAGCGTAATCCGCCGTTAAAGCGACGATCGAGCGGCGGTTACTCCAACGCAGGCGATGGAAGAATCTGATACACCCACTCCGTGTCGAACCTTCTGGGAGGCACGATGCTTGAAATCATAAAAACGGTTGGCTCAATAATGGGCCTGTTGAGCTTCCCGTTCTTTCTCTATGACCGATACGCCAAATGGCGGCCGGTAGCATCGCTCACTGTGAGGTTAGAAGGCGCTCGCAAAGTGCCGTGCATACGCGTCAGCAATCCGACGCCGTATGACCTCATGGTGTTAGGCTCCGCCACGAAGCCTAAGGTCTACTATCTGACGGAGAATACGGAGACTAGGGAAATTATCGCCGGGAGTATGGGCAGAACGCCGTCGTTCGTTTTAAAAGCCGGAGAGAGCAAGGAGCTCGTTATCTGCCGCATGAAAAAGGCTAAGAGAAAGAGGGAGAAAAAGAAGGTGGGCGGGATCGGTTCGTCCTTCGACGATTTCCTGAAAGAGGGCGGCATCTATGAAAGCGTGACCGCGCGGGCGATCAAGCGCGTGTTGGCGCGGCAACTCGACGAGTTGATGCGGCGCGAGGAAAACTCGTAGCCCGGATGGGGCGAAGCGAAATCCGGGCTCCCCGTGATGACTATGCCCGGCCATGACGGGCAAAAACGGCATTTTAATCAATTTCCGAATTTCAGAATTAGCGCTGACCGCGGGGCCAAATCAGCGATATAGCGATTGGGTCCCGTCCCACTGAGAGGGGGCGCTTCGCGATCGTCACGAAACGTGGGGCGGGATGCGGTGGACGCGGAGGTGCCGTTGACGAGTGGCACTGAAGCGGACGGCGAAATCGTGTGGTCCTGACTTCGTGACGCTGGAGTCAAGTCTGCGATAAGAAGCGCAGGCGACGGTGGCAAAAGAGCCCGTCCACCGGGGAGAGCACGTATAAGCCGTAAACCATTGCGCAGGGAAGGCCGGGCTGTTTCCCGGTGAACCTGTAGTGACTAACTCGTGTGCTTTCTACTGTTGCACGCGAAGCTGCGGGTGCATTGGGCACCCGGTCTTCCCTGCGCCCTCTGTTTATCGAGGGACAAGGTTTTTGCAACGGCTCGGGCGCTATTCGCGTCGCGGGATTGCGGAGTTGTGTCTATGCCGTCATTGCGAGCGAAGCGAAGCAATCCATCTTGCCGCGCAAAGGAAGAATGGATTGCTTCGTCGCGGAGCCTGTCATCGGGCGCGCGCATTCGCGCGACCCGTTGGCTCCTCGCAATGACGGCTGTAAACACCCAGCGCTCGGCTGTCAAAATTGAAAACGGCGCCGGCACGCGCAGCTTTCAGCGGGCTCGAAGCCCGCTCACTTCTGATCCTGCGGCGGGCTGGTTTGCTGGGCCGGAGTTTGCGGGGTGGAAGGCGGCGGCTTGCTCTGGCGATTATCCGGCGGGCTCGGCTGTTCGCTGGCCTGGAGCCAAGTCGGCATTCGCAGCGCCGAATTGTCGAGGTGATTGATGAGCCACGCGCCCCCAAGCGCGATAACGCCGGCGAGCAGGACAGGCGGCAACGTTCGCACCAGCACGCCAAGCAGATGGGCGAAGGCGTTCAATATCGCCGCGCCTGCCTCCAACAGCTCCCGGCCCGCTCGGTAAAGCGCCCAGACCACGGCCGCCAGGATCAGGACCAGAAGAAACTGCTTCCACAGCGGCCACTCCCCCCACGGCACGGCCAGAAGCTTGCTGATCTGGTCGACCGACCACACCCAGATGAGCTCGACGAAGCGAAAGATCGCCGAAATCCCTTGCTGCAGGAATTTCAAGAGCTGATCGAACATCTGCTTCATGGCACAAACCCCCACGATCGAGCTGCCTCACGGGCATCAAGGCAAAACGCCGAAAAGGGCGCCGGGTTCCCAAAAAGAAGGCCCACGCGTTGGAAAAATGAGCCGCCAGCCTCGGTCTGCCGCCGGAAAAACCGCTTCGGCACCGATCAGCGCCTTCGGGCTGTTGTTGTTCTCGGCGGCCGTATGGGGCCCGGTTACATGACCGGGTCGAACCCGGCCGTCCGGCCGATAGTCTCATCCCAAGCAATCGCCCAGTCTGTCCCTATGTTAGTGAACAGGAGCCTTCCATGACCGATCAAGCCGACCTCTTGGGCCAATTCTCGGACGCGGTTGCCGCGCGCGCGGAAGCCGCAAAAAACGCCGTCGTCGCGATCCGCCTGGCACATGGGCGCCATATCACCGGCTTGGTGTGGCGATCCGATATTGTCGTCGCCTCGGAGCAGTCGCTGCCGCGAAAGGATCAGTTCGAGTTGGTCGCACCCGGCGGCTCGCTGACGACCGCCGCCATTGCAGGCCGCGACCCCTCCACCAATATCGCCATCCTGCGGCCGGCCGCGCCGCTTGCCTCGCCGTCGATCGCCGCGGGCGAGGCGCAGGCCGGCGCGATTGTGCTTGCGATCGGCGCCGACGGAAGCGGTGGTGCCAGTGCGCGGCTCGGCCTCGTCAATCTCACCGGGCCCGAATGGCACTCCAGCCGCGGCGGCCTGATTGACCGGCGCATCGTGCTCGACGTCGGGCTGGCTCGACGCGAGGAGGGCGGACCAGTGTTCGACGCCGCGGGCCGCTATCTCGGCATGTCGACCTTCGGGCCGCGCGGCCAGGTCATTGTCATTCCGACCGCCACCATCGAACGGGTCGTACCGCTATTGCTCAAGGACGGCCACATCGCGCGTGGCTGGCTCGGCGTCGCCCTGCGGGCCGTCGCCGTGCCCGATGCGCTGCGCGAGACGGCCGGGCAGTCCAGCGGCTTGATGGTGATGTCGGTCGTCGAAGGCGGCCCTGCGGCGCAGGCGGGAATCTTGGCGGGCGACATCATCTTGAGCGTCGACGGGACCTCGACGCATCGATTCCGAAGGATGGCCAAACTGTTCGGTTCCGACAGCATCGGGCGAAAGGCCGATCTTCGCCTGATCAGGAGCGGCGCGGTGATGACGGTGCAGACGACGATCGCGGAACGGAAGGCCGCATGAGCGAGGCGGCAAGCAGACTTTCACCGGCGCCGCGGCTGCGGGTCGCGGTCCATGCCATCGATTTGCCGCGCCGTAACGTCTTGAGCCGGGTGGTCGCCGAGGCCGGGCACCTTGTCGTAGGTCTCAAGGATCCCGCCGACGTGGTGCTGGTGGACGGCGCATGCCCGACGGGCGAGACCCGTCCGGTCGTCAGCCTCGGAGGCGCCGATCGTGACTCAGGCGGCGCATTGTCGCGCGGTGCGAGTGCGGGCCAGATCGATGCCGCGATACGCGCGGTTGCGGCCGGCCTGATCGTCCGCCTGCCCGACGGGACGGAGGCTGGCTTCGGCGCGATCGGCGAGGCCGACGGTCATACGCTACTGACCCCGCGCGAGCTCGAAGTGCTGGCGGCGCTTGCGGAAGGCCTGACCAACAAGGCGATCGCGCGCCGATTGAACATCTCGCTGCACACCGTGAAATTCCACATCGAATCCCTGTTCCGGAAATTGGGCGCGCGGACCAGGACCGAGGCGGTGGCGAAAGCCACCGAACGCCGTCGCTACGAGACTATCAATTTGTGAGAGATCGGACCGTGAATTCTCGTCCTAATTTAAGTTGACTCTTACGTAAGCATATGCTTACAATTGCCGGCATGGACGCTACGCTGCGAGCTCTCGCGGATGAAACCCGCCGGCACATCCTGACCCTGGTCTGGCAGGAGGAGCGCACGGCGAGCGAAATCGCGTCCGAATTCTCGATGTCGCGTCCTGCGGTCTCGCAGCACCTCAAGGTTCTGCTCGACAGCGATCTCGTTTCGCTGCGCCGCGTGGGCACGCGACGTTTCTACCGTGTCAATGCGTCGACCGTTTCCAAATTGCAGGCCGAACTCGACTCGTTCTGGGATCACGGCCTATTCCGGTTGAAGCGGGCCGTCGAACACGCCGACCGCAAGCCGAGGAAGCGATGAGCGCGAAGATTAACATCGAACGCGAGATTTTCATCGCGGCGTCGCCGGAGACGGTTTTCGCTTTCTTCGTCGAACCTGCGCTGATGGCGCGATGGTTCGGCCGGTGCCAGGCGCTCGATCTGCGTCGCGGCGGAATTTTCCGGGTCGAGCTCAGCGCCGGCGACGTTGCCCGCGGAACCTTTACCGAAGTGACGCCGCACCGCCGCGTTGCATTCACCTGGGGGTGGGAAGGCCGGGACGACCTCCCGCCCGGCCAGTCCTTGGTCGAAATCGATCTCGAACCGGCGGAGGGCGGGACACTGATCAGGCTTCGCCACAGCGGCTTGCCGACTACCGCCCAGGAACCTTTCGGGCCGGAGCAACATGGCAAGCGATGGTCCCACTACCTAGCCCAACTGGAAGTGCAATGTTCATTCCCGCGTCATCATGAAGGGAGCCAGCCATGAATGTCACCCAAGAACGCGACACGACGACCATCCGCCAGACCTCGACGTTCAAAGCGCCGCCTCAGGAAGTCTACGAGACGATCATGGGCTCGGCGAAGCACGAAGCTCTCTCCGGCGAGAAGGCTGTCATCAGCCGGGAGGTCGGCGGCGCGTTCACGGCATGGGGAGATCATATCTCCGGGTTTAACCTCGTGCTGCAGCCGGGACGCAAGATCGTGCAGGCCTGGCGCGCCAAGGACTGGTGGCCCGATCACTATTCGATCGCAACCTTCGACCTGCAGGAGGTGGACGGCGGCACGGAGCTGCGCTTCACGCAGATCGGCGTCCCGCCGCACCGCTTCGAGGGTCACTCGCGCGGCTGGATCGAGACTTATTGGCAACCGATGCAGGAGCTGTTCGAGAGGGGCGTTCTCAGCGAAGGTTCGCGATCGGCGAGCAAGGCGTCTCGGCAACGGATCGACAAGGGAGAGCTTTGAGGCGAGAACGGCGCCGCCTTGAGGCGTAATCCCGACCACGAATCAAGCGGCAAGCGCTCCTCATTTCCGCTATCATCAAACGATGACGATCGGGATCACCGGACCCGGGCCGAGGGCGCCAAGGCAAAACGCCGTGGTCGGATTCATCGCCGCGGCCATTTTCGCCGCGATTTGCCTGATCGTGCTTGGGCTCGTGAGCGACTTCCTGGTCGATTGGCTGTGGTTTTCCTCGATCGGCTATCTGCAGGTCTTCTTGATCAGCATCGGCGCCAAAGCCGCCGTCTTTTTCGCCGTTTTTGCCGCGACCGCCGTCATCCTCTGGCTCAACGGCGTACTGGCGGCGCGTTTTGCGAGCCAGCCGTCGCTACAGACGGCAACCGCCCCGTGGAGGGTCGCGGGCATCGCGCCGCCGCCCGATCTGCTCGCGGTCATGCGCGATCGGCTGAGCCGGCCCCGGTTTATCGCGCTGGGAGCGGGTTTGCTCGCCGTGCTGGTCGCCGCAAGCGAAGCCGGCAGCTGGGGCATCTTCCTGCAGTTCCTCTACCACGTGCCCTATGGCGCGGAGGATCCGCTCTACCACAAGGACATCGGCTTCTATCTTTTTTCGCTGCCCGCCTATATCGCGATCAAGAACTGGATGCTGTTCACAATCGTCCTGAGCGCCCTGTATGTTGCCGCGATCTACTGGGCGCGCGGCGACATCGAATACGACATTCACCACCGATCAATCTCGCCGACGGCGATCGCGCACGGCTCGGCGCTGGCCGGGCTTCTCTTCGTGGCGAAGGCCTGGTCCTATGGTCTCGACCGCTATCTGCTGCTCTATGGCGATAACGGCGTGGTGGTCGGCGCAAGCTACACCGACATCCATCTGGGGCTGCCGGGCCTGTGGCTGATGATCGGGCTGTCGATCATCGCGGCATTCATCGCATGGGCCAATTTGCGGGCGCGTACCTGGCGGCTTCTTGCCGCAGCGTTCATCCTTGTCGGCGTCGGCTCGGTCGTGCTGTCCAGCCTGATCCCTTCGCTGTTCCGGCACTTCTTCGTCAGACCGACCGAGCTGCAGCTGGAGAGGCCCTATATCGAACGCAACATCGCGCTCACCAGGCACGCCTACAATCTCGACCAGATCGCCGCCAAGCCGTTTGCTGCCGAACAGAAACTTACCTTCAAGACGCTGGAGGCCCACAAGGCGACCATCGACAATATCAGGCTGTGGGACTGGCTGCCGTTGTCGGATACCTACGCACAACTGCAGGAGATCCGCACTTACTACAAATTCCACGATCTTGACGTCGATCGCTACTGGCTCGACGGCTCCTACCAGAGTGTGATGCTTTCGGCCCGCGAACTGCGGGCCTCGCTGCTGCCGGCGAACGCCCAGACCTGGGTCAACCGCCACGTGCTGTTTACGCACGGCAACGGTGCGGTGATGAGCCCGGTGACCCGCAAGAGCACGGAAGGACTGCCGTTCTTCTATTTGCGGGATATTCCGCCCGTCGCAGACGGAGGCCCCAAAATCGACGAGCCGCGCATCTACTTCGGCGAAGAGAGCGACGACTACGTCATCGTCAAGGCCAGCATCCCGGAGTTCGATTATCCGAAGGGCAAGGACAACGTCTATGCGGCCTATGACGGCGCCGGCGGCGTGCCGATCGGAGCATTGGGATGGCGAACGCTGTTCGCTTACTACTTCAACGATGCGAACCTGGTTCTCTCAAGCTACATCACGGCGGATTCCCGGATCATGATCCGGCGCAACATCAAGGAACGGGTACGCACGATCGCTCCATTCCTCAGGCTCGATCATGATCCCTATCTGGTCATCAGCGACGGGCGGATGTTGTGGATGCAGGACGCCTACACCACGAGTTCCTATTTCCCCTCGGCGCAGCCGGTGCCAGGGTTTGATCTCAACTACATTCGCAATTCGGTGAAAATTATCGTCGATGCCTATAACGGGACGGTCGATTTCTATCTGATCGACAACCGCGACCCCATCGCCGCGACCTACCAGCGCATCTTTCCGAACCTGTTCAAGCCGTTCACGGCCATGCCGGCGGATTTGCGGAAGCACATTCGCTATCCGGAGGATCTGTTCCTGATTCAGGCGCAGATCTATCAGACCTACCACATGGAGGCGGCCGACGTTTTCTATAACCGCGAGGATTTCTGGCAGTTCCCACGACAGCCGGGCGGCGACGGCGCCTCGGTGATGACCCCCTATTACATCATCATGCGGCTGCCCGGCGAGCCG
>Ga0210408_10003920_pt1 | contig 13495 bp, 14 predicted proteins | sample IncBWH4MmetaG_FD_155471 | JGI IMG/M metagenome (GOLD analysis project Ga0210408, IMG submission 155471) | Forest soil microbial communities from Barre Woods Harvard Forest LTER site, Petersham, Massachusetts, United States - Inc-BW-H-4-M | ecosystem: Environmental > Terrestrial > Soil >...
AACGTTGGCAGGCAAGCAGAAGGGGTCTATTTCTGAGTTGAGTGTGCCCATAATACGCGTTATCACAATGTTGTAGTCGGGGATAAATGCTCCCCAGAGAGAACCGCTCGAGAGGCCGCAATTCAGGTTGTTGCACAAGCTGCCGACAAAGGTGCCGGAGAAGCTCATGTGTGGGTTGTGGCTCATGGGCGTGTCGTTGTTCACCGACAGAGTATTGGCTCTTACGTTGCCTTCCAGGTAGATGTTGCTGTTGCCGGTGAAATTGGTGATGCCCAGATTGCCGGCGCCCTCGCCATTGGCTCCGCCAGCAGAAAGAATCGACCACTGCTTGCCACCGGTGCTGGTGTTGACCAGGTTTAGCCAGGTGCCAAACGTACTCGAACTCTGCACGGACAGTGGCTCATAGTTGGCGTTATTCAGGACGGTCAGGTTGCCGTTAACATTCTGATTCCCGTTGAACGTGTTGTTGGCAGCGTTGAGCAGCGGCACCTGCGTGGGGTCAACACTCAGAGTAGGTGTGCCGCCGGTTCCACCGCCAACTAAACCAGCTCCTGCACCGACACCAATCACAACTTTGCTGGTGTCGACACTCAGCGTAACCGGGCCGCGGTTGCCACCACCGAGAAGGCCGTAGCCCGGATTGACCGCGGTGATCGTGCCCGTACCGACCGCTGCGCAATCCCACGCACTGCCGTTCCATTGCAGCACCTGATTGGCAGCGCAGGCATTGGTCAGCGCTAGGTTAAGAGTGCCGCTCGTTCCGCCTCCAGTCAGTCCGCTGCCCGTGGCCGTCGTGACTCCAGTAAGCGTCCCGCCGCCCGCGAACACAATGTCCAACTCGGGCGGATGACTTGTGGTCGTGTTTTCCTTGCTGTCGAAACTGGCGTTGAGCGAGCTATTGCCGACCAACGCAATTCCGTCGTTGGTCTCCGTTCCGTTTAGCCATGCGACCAGCGCGGGCGTGATGTCGATGATGACGAAGTCGTGCACATTCGCGCCGGTCAGCGGGACGCTGCTCACAATCGTGCTTCCCAGCGCCGGGGAGAGGTCGGCGGTGACGGTCTTCTCTGACCAGGTACCGTTAACGAAGTCCACGTTGAAGCTGCCCGCGGTGGTCACCGCGTTGACATAAAGCTTCAGAGTCGCTTTGCTGATGTTGGCGCCGGCGGAGCCGGACGGCAGCGACGAAAGATCAAACTGAATGTAGGTATTCTGCGAAGCGCTCTCGACATCAAGCAGCGCGCTGGCCCCAAAATTCTTGGTAGCGCTGGCGGTATTGGTGTAAGCGTTGCCGCTGGGCGCGATCTGACCGTAGGCTGTCGCCCCCAAACACAGCTAAGCGTCGCCGCTGGGCGCGATCTGACCGTAGGCTGTCGCCCCCAAACACAGCGCCAGCAAGAACACTGTCCACAGTGATGACCTCTTCACGTTTTTCATAGCCCTCTCCCCGAAAGTGTTCTCCCTCGACTACTTGGTATATTTCGGATACTGGAATCTCCCCAAGATGCTCATTCGCTCTCTGTGCATGATTTAGGTCGGCCCAATGGACCCTGTCCTTATAAGTCCGGCGCCGGGCTCCCCCGATACTCGGCAACTTCTGTGTTGCCCATCTGTCTGTACAAACGCAAATGCCGTGCGAATTGGCTCATTGGCCCAGCAACTTTTTGACATTTTGTCGCTCCTGCGCAATGTCGCATTCGTGACACGTCATTCTGTTTGCAACTTGTTAGCCCGCAGTTGACTTTCGCGGCGAACGGCGCTAAATTCCTCGCGCTCCGGGAGAACCGCCCCCGACGCCACCGGAGGTAACCGTTGCGCCCTGTGCCGCCTGCCGAAGTGACCGAATTATTGCGCCGCTGGAGTGGCGGCGACGTGGCCGCGAGGGAGTCGCTCGTCCCGCTGGTCTATGACGAACTGCGCCGTCTGGCGCGCTACTACCTGGCTAGCCAGCGTTCCGATCACACGCTGCAAAGCACGGCGATTGTCCACGAGGCATATCTACGCCTTGCGGGACGCGACAACGTGCACTGGGAGAACCGCAGCCATTTCTTCGCGGTAGCAGCGCAGTTGATGCGGCGCATCCTGGTGGATCATGCTCGGAAGCGCAACGCAGCCAAGCGCGGAGGCGCCCACCTGACCCTTCTGGTCGACGAAACGGTCGAACCATCCTCGCAGCGGGAGCTGGATCTGATCGCGCTGGACGATGCATTGAAGGCGCTAGCTGAGCTCGACGAGAGACAATCCCGCATTGTGGAGTTGCGTTTTTTCGGCGGCCTTTCGATCGACGACACATCGCGCATACTCGACATTTCGCCTGCAACCGTGAAGCGGGAATGGTCCACGGCCCGTGCTTGGCTGCATGAAGAGATATCCGGGAGGAATCGTTGACCCCGGAGCGCTGGCAAAAAGTGAAGAACATATTAGGTCCGGCGTTGGAGATGGAACCGGCTAAGCGCCCTGCATACCTGGAGAAGGCCTGTGCCTCCGATGCCTCTCTTCGCGCCGACATCGACCGTTTGTTAGTCGCAGAGGATGAAGCCGGGCCGGCATTTCTCTCAGGCTTGTCTCCAGCTTGTGCAATTCTTGGGGACGATGAAGCAAAAGACCTCTGGATCGGGAAACGAATCGGTTCCTATGTAATCGTCGAGAGAATTGGCAGTGGCGGCATGGGAGAGGTGTTTCGCGCACTGCGCGCCGACGATCTATACGAGAGAGATGTCGCGATCAAGCTCGTCCGCGTGGGAGCAGACGCTGACTCAGTCATTCGCCGCTTTAGGCACGAGCGGCAGATCCTCGCCAGCCTCGATCACCCCAACATTGCGCATTTGCTCGATGCGGGGACGACCCCAGATGGAGTCCCCTATGTTGTGATGGACCTGATTGAGGGCGAGCAGATTGACGACTATTGCGACTCTCACAATCTCTCGACCAACGCACGCTTGGAGTTGTTCCTGCAGGTGTGTTCAGCGGTGCAATATGCTCATCAGCGGCTGATCATTCATCGCGACATTAAGCCGACGAATATTCTGGTCACGAAGGCTGGTTATGCCAAGCTCCTCGACTTCGGAATCGCCAAAATCCTGCATCCCGATACCGGCGATGGCTCTTTTGATCCGACCATGACCATTCGAATGTTGACGCCGGGATATGCCAGCCCTGAGCAGATTAAAGGTAACGCTATCACCACAGCCACAGACGTTTATTCGGTCGGAGTGGTGCTCTACGAGTTGCTCACCGGTCATCACCCATATCGAAGCAGCGACGACACGGTTGAGAAGATAGCGCACGCGGTATGCGAGGTCGAGCCCAGAAAACCCAGCAGCATGGTCCGTAGGCCGGAAGCTTCTGCGCGTGATCACAGCCTGCAATCGGCAGAATTGCCACTCGCCCGAGATCGGCAAAAGCTAAGCCGGCAGCTGACAGGAGACCTGGACAACATTATTCTCATGGCCCTGCGCAAGGAACCGCAGCGGCGTTACTCGTCGGTTGAGCAATTTGCGGGAGACATCCGGCGTCACCTCGAGAGCCTCCCGGTGATTGCGCGCAAAGACACGTTCAGCTACCGCGCGTCGAAATTCATAACTCGTCACAGAACGGGAGTTGGCGCGGCGGCTGTGGTCGGACTCGTGCTCCTCGCCGGTGTGATGATCACGCGACGGGAAGCGCAAATCGCTCGTGCTCAACAGGCCCGTGCTGAACGGCGCTTCAACGACCTTCGCCGGCTGGCGAATTCCCTGGTGTTTGAAATACATGATTCGATCGAGGCAGTACCCGGAACCATCACAGCGCGCAAACTGATTACTCAGCGGTCTCTGGAATATCTGGATAGCCTGGCTCAGGAGGCAGAAGGAGAGTGGTCGCTGCAAAGTGAGCTGGCGGCTGCTTATATCAAAGTTGGTGACGTGCAGGGACAATCCTACAATGCCAATCTAGGCGACACCCAAGGCGCGCTGGCCAGCTATCGCAAAGCATTGGCCATCCGTCAGTCGTTGGCTGTGGTTGATCCTGAGAATGCCACGAATCGTTTGGAACTGGCCAAGAGCAACAACAAAGTGGGCGACATGTTGGCCAAGATAGGAGACTTATCAGGTGCCTCCGCCAGTTTCCGGGAAGCGCGCCTAACGGCTGAGTCATTGGTTGCACAAGACCCAACCAGCCTCGACAAAGGGCACGAGCTGGTGTTGTCGTACACGCGAAACGGGTATGTGCTCGAAGACATGGGCGATAGTGCCGGCAGCCTCGCCAGCCATCGCGAGGCGCTAGCCGTGGCACAGAGGCAGATAACCTACCATCCCGCGGATCCTCTGGTCTGCCACGATTTGGCCACGTCGTACAACAACGTCGGCGTCTTGCTGGCAAAGACTGGCAGCCTGCGCGAAGGATTGGAAACCTATCGCAAAGGCCTGGCGGTCTGTGAATGGCGATCCGCAGATGATCCGAAAAGTACACAAGCCAATACTCGCGGCTGGTTGGATGATTACCTCGAGATGGGCCGGATGCTGACGCAGCTTGGCAACAAGAAGGAGGCGTTCGAGAACCTTCACAAGGCACTGACAATCGGCGAGAGACTGGCTGCCTCTGATCCGCAGAACGCTCAGGCGAGTAGCGACCTCTCGGCCTGCTACGAAGGCATCGGCGATTCTCAGGTGGCGTTTGGTGAGACCATCATGGCGCTGGCGAGCTATCGTCAAGCGATCACGATTCGAGAGCAGATGTCCGCCAAGGATCCTGAGAACGCCGAGGCCCGTGCGGACCTTGCCTCGTCCTACGCCAAGCTAGGCCAGGCTTACATTGCACTGGCATCAAATCCCGGGTTCCCGTTCGCGAATCGAGCAGAGCGATGGCGAGAGGCCCGTTCGTGGCTGCAAAAGAGCCTGAACCTTTGGACCGTCATGCACCAGAATGGCACTCTTTCGGGTAGCAACGCGTCTCAGCGGGACAAGATCGTTACACAAATTGCCCGATGCGACGCCGAAATTCCGAAACTCACGGGCAAGCTGCCGCGTCCGCCGAAGAGTTGAAAACCACCGCACGGTCGCTTCTATGTCTCAGAGCTACGGTGCGACGTCGAAGACTTTTGACGAATGGTCAATCACTGAGAATGACTTCGAGGGGAAGCTAGACCGCGATGTCCACAAAACAGTTGGCCGAGGTTGCGGTTTTGGGCGAATTTCATTTTCGCTAAACTATTCAAATATCGGCCCGGTTATGCTGACTCCTTAGCCGCCTGAGCTATCTTCTCAGCATCGAATCCTACGATGACCGTGCTGCCAAAGACGATCACCGGGGTGGTCATGTAGCCAAGTCTTTTGAGATCGGCCAGGGCGCCAGGATCTTGCGCGATGTCTCTCTCTTGAAACTTTATGCTCTTTTGCGAAAGATACTCCTTCGCTTGGTCGCAGAACATTCACCCATGCTGGGAATAAACGACGACCCTGCTCATCATTCTTCACCTCCCTGTGGATAGGTGCTGCTTGTCAGTAGGTGCTGGATGGACTCCTTCGCTCCGCTGATGGCATCGCGCACCGGGTTGCCAGAGTAGACCGGCTTCGGAGGAGCATCTTGCCATAGAGTTCCTGACGCATATACCACGATGTAGTCCCATACCACACTTGAACGGTTATGTTCGCCGAGTAGGTGAGACAACGCTCGGTTTCTGTCCCAATACTGTGCCGCTCGCATGTCGGGAATGCGCTCAAGCGCTGCGGTCGAAGGTGCGACAAAATCCGTGGGCAACACCGGCTCCCAGATCACAAAGACCCGTACACCTTTGTGATTGATCTCTCGCAGCAATTGTCCGGTTGCAGAGGCCCCCTGCAAGCAAATGGCTCAAGTGGGAGAGAGCATTACAACGACACGGACAGAGGATGCTGAATCGTTGAACGCAGTCTTGAGAGGTGTAAGGTCGCCCGAAGAAAAACTCACGAGGGGAGGCTGTCCCTTTGGGACTGAATGGCCACCGTAGAAGTAATATACGGCCGCAACCACCACGAGAAGGACCACAACAAGAAGGATTCGCTTGCGATTCATGATTTGGCTGCCAAGAGATCGGCCACCAGGTTAGCGACCACCTGTGGGAAGAGGATAAATACGAACACGACAATCGCCGAGAACCACAACAGAAAAGTATTGATCCGGCTTGGCTTGCAGTTGCATTGTTTCGCGCGCCAGGCCTTGTAAAAGCCGAAGGCAATCAGTAGCACCGAAAGAGCAAGCAGGTAGGGTCGCAACTGTGCAACAAAGGCAGAGGTGCCCGCTGCTCCTGCCGCGAACAGAAATGGCAACAACGGCAGGCAGCAGCTTGAGGCGGCGATCACGCTGCCGAGTGCGGCGAGACTGGCGACCACGGTGCCCCTCGACTCAGATTTACCTGTGGCCTGGTTTTCTTCTGTGCGAAACATACTGGTTGCCGTTGGACTCCGTCATCCGGTCAAGCTTCGCGAGCAGCGGACAGCAGTCCTCATACTTAATTTCCCTTTTCAACGTGACTCACGATTGCAATTGCGGAGTGCGCCTGCTAACTCCAGCTTCAATCGTGAGAGACTGTCGATCTTCTCCTGTACATCCCCGACCTTGCGCTTGAGCATGCTCTGTACTTCGGAGCAAGCGTGATGCTTTTGCCGCAGCGTCAGCAATTCTTTGACTTCGTTCAGAGAGAATCCCAATTCCTGAGCGTGTCGCACGAATGCGAGGTCGCGAATCTGCTCGGCTCGAACAAGCGATATCCGCCCGCGCTTCGCCCCGGACTCCTGATGAGTCCTAGTTTTTGGTAGAAGCGGACTGTGTCCACAGTCAGGCCGGCCCGCATAGCGGCTTGACCGATCTGAACTGCGTCTCCCACATTACAAAGATAAACCCTGAAGCTAACTCCAGAGTCAAGGTGAATTTGCTGGTCCACGGGCGCTGTTTAGGCGGAATCGCATTGTTCTTCAGGTTCCCTTCAGGCGCGGAGCGGAGTATATTGACTCGGCCGCGTGCGTTTTTCACACGCCGAGTCTGCAGACGGCATCAAAGGGTAAAGTGCGACGAAACATCCTTCAATTAGGTGCGTTTCTGCTTCTCCTGGTTTGTCTTTGCGCCCAACTCGCGGAGACTTTTGACTTCTGGGACGACACGCTCCAGACAGGCAACGACATCGAATACAGCCTAGTGATCGTGGTTTTAATCGTTGGAGCCAGTTTTGGGCTCAGTCGTGTGGCCGCCGCGGCGATGCAAATGGTGTCGATTTCCTTTTTCTCGTCTCCCTTGCGCGCTTCCCGTTCATGGGCATCTCTGCCGGCCGCGCGCCCAGGTTATTCCCCGCCTCAACCTCTCCGAATCTGATTCCCTCCCGCCCGACGAGTGTAGTCCGTTGAGTCAATCCACTCACTTTTTGATTGAGGGCGGCAATGTTTTCATTGGGAAGACAACTGTGTCTGAAACTGTTATTCGCAGGAGTTGTCTTTGTTGCGTCTGCCGTTTCGTCTGCCGCGCAGAACTCCAGAGTTGCGGGCGCCATTCAAGGGAGTGTTGTAGACCAGAGTGGCGGTGCTATCGCGGGTGCGAAAGTGACAGTACGCAATCAGGGAACGAACCAAGCGCGAACAATGCTGACCAGCGCAGACGGCTCTTTCCGTGCAAGTGAGCTTCCGGTCGGTCAGTACGAACTTCGCGTTGAGGCTCCAGGCTTCTCTCCGTTCGTAAACACTGCGATCGTAGCTTCTATTGGGAGGGTGGTTCACGTAGGAGTCCGGCTGGCCCCCACCACTGTCCAACAGCAGATCACTGTTTCAGAGCAGCCTCCACCGATTGATCCTACGGAGACCATAGAAGCGACCACCATCGACCATGAGCGAATCGAGGAGTCACCTGTGGTCACCCGCAACTACCTCGATTTCGTGCTTTTAGCTCCTCAGTTAACTCGGTCGAATGTTCAGGGAGCATCCGGTGGCAAAAGCGCCCTTGCCGACAGTGGTTTCAGCTTCGCGGGTCTGCGCTCTCGAAGTAACAGCCTCTATATTGATGGCGTCGAGAACAACGATGAGTTCTCCGGTTCGGCGCGAACCGAACTGTCTCCTGAGACCGTACAGGAATTTCAGGTTGTCAATAACGGTCTCTCGGCAGAATCGGGCGGTGGCGCGAGCGGTCCCATCAACGTTGTTACGAAGAGTGGGGTAAACACTCTTCATGGGGACGCCTTCGTGTTTGTCCAAAATGGTGCCTTGAATGCCATAGACCCTCTCACGAATGAGACCGCCGCTCCTGACCTGAGCCGATATCGAGCGGGGTTATCTGCTGGGGGGCCTATTGTTCACGGTCGCACATTCTATTACTTCGCCGGCGAACAGGAAGGGGCACACAGTGACGAGAGTTCGTTGATCTCGCCTTCAGTCGCAAGTGCGATCAATGGCATTCTCGCGTCTGGTGCGTTCCCTCGGATCACGACTCGCGCAATCAATCCAGCAATATTTCGAGTGGCGCGGGCAGAGACAGAGCTTTCTGGTCGCTTGGATCATCACCTGGTAAAGAAGCACTCCTTGTTGCTGAAGTATGCATTAACCAACAACCGTGAAGTGGGAGACGCCTTCAACACCGGAGGTCTCGTTGATCCGAGTGCCCGGGGTAGCAGCTTTATCGAAGACCAAGGAATAACGAGTTCTTTGACTTCCGTTCTCAGCAACAATGCCCTGAACAGCGTCCGATTCCAAGTGAGTACTCGCAGAGCACTGCTGCGAACCTCTGACCAGATCGGGCCGGAACTCAGTATTGCTGGTCTCGTCGATTTCGGTCGTCCGTACGATGGAAATGACAGAAGGCGAGAAAACCACTACGAGTTCGCAGATGTGGCGTCTGTGGCGAAGGGTTGGCACCTGATTAACTTTGGAGGAGACTTAGACTGGATATATGAAAACGCATCTACTTTTGACGGTTTCGGAGCAGTCTATATTTTTCCAACTCTCGATGCCTTTCTGAGCGGTAAGCCCGATCAGTATCGACGAGCGTTCGGAAATCCTGGGACTGATTTCGCAACACCCAGGTACTCGGGGTTCATTCAAGATCACTGGACACTCACGCGCCACCTTACGATCGACGCGGGATTACGCTACGACTTTGAGCACCTGCCCACTCAATTCAAGAAGGACATAAACGATTTCGCTCCCAGAATTGGTTTAGCCTATAGCCCTTCATCAAACTGGGTGCTGAGGGCTGGGTTCGGCATGTTCTTTGACCGCTATCTGCTCACTGCGGTAAACCGTGCGCTTGAGAAGGATGGTCTCCAGGGGTTTGAGCAAGTGGCAGACGGCCAACCAGCGACCCAAATCTTTCAATCGGAACTCGGAGGGAGTGCCAGAGGTCCGGTTCCCGTGCTTCGTCCGTCGATCTTCAACGCCGACCCAAACTTGCAGACCTCCCGAAGCGAAATTGCCAGTGCTGGAGTACAGCATTTGATCACAAACAATCTGACCGCCAGCGCAACGTACTTGTTTGCGCGAGGCGTAAGGCTCTCTCGTACTCGCAATGCGAATCTTCCGCCACCAGTCCTGCTCACTCCAGAGAACGCGGCCAGCCTCGGTATTCCGAATCCGTTTCCTCAGCAGCTTGGCAGACTGGTGTTTCCACCTGCACGACTCTCATCTGAATTCGACAATGTTTATCAGTGGGAGAGCCACGCCAGTTCGGTTTATAACGGGTTGTCGTTGTCCCTGAATCGAAGGCTCTCAAACGAGAGTTCGTTTTCCGGGAGCTACACGTTTTCCAAGGCGATTGACGATGCTTCCGACTATAATGAGCAGCCCGAAAACCCTTATTCGCTTAGCGCCGACCGGGCCTTGTCGGCCAACGATCAACGGCATCGGTTCGTATTCAGCGGGACGTTTGACTTGCCGTTCGGGGATGAGGAAAACGGCAGGAAGTCCTCGGGTGTGATCGACAAACTATTCGGCAACATTGAAGCGGCTCCCATCTTGATAATCGGCAGCGGCAGGCCGACCAACCCACTGACTGGATTCGACGCGAACCATAGCGGCGCATTTCCATTGTCTACGCGGCCCCTTGGTTTTGGCCGCAACTCCCTCTCAACCACAGGCCAAGTGCAATTTGATTTGCGTGTGCTGAAGTTCTTCAAGATTGGTGAGCATGGAAAGCTGGATTTCGTTGTGGAGTCGTTTAATCTTCTGAACCATACAAACGTCGTTGCTCTGAACCAGTTCTATGGTGCGGAGGGCTCCCCCCTTCAAGAGTTTGCCAGACCGAACAAAGCGGGCATTCCGAGACAATTGCAGTTCTCAATTGACTTTGAGTTCTAACCTTTTCGCACAATAAAGAGCGACCTTCAGCAATATGACGTTCGTAAATTGTTGTCACAGGAAATTCGTCTTGGGTTTGTCAAAATCATAGCCCCGCAATAGGCTTTGCCTGTGAAGCGATGAGTTTGAGCATCACATGCGACGTAAGATACAGTTTGCAAAGTGATTCCGACAAAGGCAAAGTCGGAAGTTTTCCTGAGTAAGCCACTTCGAGTGGAAGCTCAGGCGGCGATTGTGTCCAGCAGTTCCCGTGCTCTTTCGATGAGTGCTGTAAGGGCGTCCGATTTGGAGATAACGGCCGATGCCCTCGCAGCCAGAGCTTCCTTCTCGACTGATGGCTACTGTGAGCCGTATAGATCATTACCAGCATCCCGTTCGCACGCTGGGTTCGATCTGCGGTCTGTTAGGCGGGGGACAACATCTCCGAAGAGGATGCTCGGCCATGCAGTCCTATTTCAGGTCTCTGGCTTGCTTGATGAGCTGGTCGGGCCGTGCCCGCACGCGATAGTCCTCAGTTAGATTCGCCCAGCGGATCACACCGGAAGAATCCAAAAGGAACTCCGCCGGTCGGGCGATGTCTTGTCCCTTTACTCCCGCGCCCGGGTGAAGCAGGTCATAACGACGAATCACTTCAGCCTTTGGATCGGAAAGAAACGTGAACGTGTATCCCGCTTTCCGGCACAGGTCGCGTGACACTTCGGGCGTATCCACACTTACTGCCACCGGCCGTACGCCGAGTTGTTCAATGTCTTTCAAGTGCTTTTCGATACCCCGTAACTCGGAGTTGCAGTACGGTCACCAGTAGCCCCGATAGAAGACAAGGACCACTCCTTTGGGAGGCGTCTGCGAATTTAGCAAAGGCGTGGAAAGCAAGGTGGCGAGCGAAACCGGCCGATTGTTCGTGTCCGTCAGGACAAACTCAGGAGCCTTCTCTCCAACTTTCGGCGCCCCAGTAGACGCGGGCAACTGTCGAGTCTGGTAGAAGACAAGGAAACAGAAGAGGGCCACGATCACCATGCTGAGTGCGCCTAATATTGGCCCGGCGATTTTTCCGCGATATTGCTTCGGCTGGACAAAAGCACGCCTCAATCCGACAAACAGAAGCGCAAGGCCCGTTCCAAAAAGCAGGAAATTCACCCAGGGCACGTCGCGCGTGGCCGGAAACCGGGCGAGTACAGGCAAGCTGGCAAAACCCGCCATGCAGAGTACAAATCCCGCCCACAGGTGCCAGTTCCATCGATGCTGGTTCAACAAGACACCTCCAGACCAATCGGCCAACCTTGAAACTCATCCGTCGCGCTGCCTAAACCGTTTAAGCGTATCGTCCGCTCTTGAGGACCCTCCGGAGCCCCATCCATTGCAGCACCGCAAAAGCCAGAACCAATTCGGCCACCACCGCCACGACCCATTTCCCACTCACACTGAAAGGGACTACCACAATTAAAGCATAGCTCCCTACAACCCAGACAACATCCATGACGATCGCAACCCAGGCACCTGTGATTATTATCTTTGCCTTCCGAGCGTTGAGCCACAGAAGCACTGCGTAAACGATCAGACTAATGCCCAGGAGGACCAGACTGACCTTGTCTGGGAGCCCCAAGAACTTGACCAGCCAACGATTCGCAATCAGGATGGCTACACCTGAGATGACGGAGAACAATGCATTGCCTGTAAGCGCCTTCTTCAAGAGTCCCTGACATTCTTGTACTGTTTGGTCCATAAATGTGCTCCTTATCGCTTGGCTTTTTTACTGAGTTGTTTAGCCGACGCGGCATCGAGGCGGGTCGCGATCGCGCGCCTGGCAAGAAGGAAGGCAGACTTGTCGTTAAACAGCTTGAAGCCCCAGTTTGCCTCCTGGACGTAGGCGTGCAATTCGAAAGCAAGCTGCGCCGGTTTTACAGAACCCAGAATCTCCGCTTTCGACTGCGCTAACTCGATCTCCTCCCGCAAAGCCACCATCCACGCTTTAGTTGATTCGGCGATCTGCTCCCGGACAGCACCCGGACGGCTATCGAACTCGGCGGATGCTGCCGCGAAGAAACAGCCCCCGCGAAACACAATCCTCTCCACATAGCCTAGCCAGTTTTCCAGCATGGCTTTGAGACGAGGGAGACCTCGCGGTCTGCGCAAAGAAGGCTGCGCTACTTGTTCAAAGAAGATTTGTTTGGCAGTCTCGACTGCCGCCAGTTGCAGTTGCTCTTTGGATCCAAAATGAGCAAATATGCCGGTCTTGCTCATCTGCAATTCGGAGGCCAGGCGGCCGATGGAAAGACCTTCGAGTCCCTCCGCAGACGCTATGTCTACTGCTACTCGCAGAATCTCGTGACGAGTTTCCGTGGCCTGATTGGTGTGGTAGAGGACGGCCGGCTTCATAGAACGGCCGTACTATATAGTACGGCCGTTCTATAGTCAACAGGAAAGTGACTCCTGGGTCGGGGATGGCTCCTGCCCCAATCCACTGGTTCACGACACAAACAAGGTCGGGGATGGCTCCTGCCCCAATCCACTGGTTCACGACACAAACAAGCAGGCAAATGCCGAATCTGCGGAGAGCGATCACGTACCGCGCATGCGAAGACGGCGCGGTCTGAGACAGGTTGGGGCGTTAAACAATATTGGTATCGATAATCGGCTACACAACAGTTGCGACTCCCTCCGATAACCTAGAATCAGCACCATTGAAGCAGGTTGCGGATGTAACTCTGCCAGGCGCTGCGGTGCGCTCCACGATGGCCATCCTCTTTTTTGCGGATTATGGAACCGAGTCGCACAACTCCAGAGGGCCATCGCCGTCGGAGGTCAAGGATTATCGGTACGCTCAGCCAGTATCCGACCCGCGGAGATGCGCTTCGCATTGTCGAACCATTTCGACTGCGGCTCAATCTTCAGCACCGATTTGGCAGACCGGTGACGCTCGATGCTCTGGCTGATCACTACATCGAGAAAGAACTGCCACAGCTCCGCTACGGAACCCAGCAAGCACAACTGTCTACATTGAGCCGTTGGAAACAGCCACGATGGGGCCGATGCCTGGTCGACGAGGTCAAGCCGATGGAGGTTGAGCAGTGGTTGCGATCTCTGGCGCTGGCACCGAAATCAAAGGTGAACCTGCGGAGTCTGTTTCACCTTGTGTATCAGCACGCACGGCGCTGGGAATTAACTGACGCCAATCCTCTTGATCTGGTACGACAGCGGTCCGGGCGTCA
>Ga0210408_10003921_pt1 | contig 13493 bp, 10 predicted proteins | sample IncBWH4MmetaG_FD_155471 | JGI IMG/M metagenome (GOLD analysis project Ga0210408, IMG submission 155471) | Forest soil microbial communities from Barre Woods Harvard Forest LTER site, Petersham, Massachusetts, United States - Inc-BW-H-4-M | ecosystem: Environmental > Terrestrial > Soil >...
GGATGGGGATCTCGGCGACGACGACGGCAACTGGCACAAGACCTACGGCCTCGAAACGGATGGCGCGGTACTGGTTCGGCCGGACGGCCATGTCGCGTGGCGCAGCCGTCAAGGTGCCCCGAATCCGCTGGAAGCCTTGCGCGCGGCGCTCGATTGCCTGTTCGGCAGGATGCCGGTAATGGCGTGAATTAGCCGCCATTCGCACCAGACGATTGACACACTTCTCGCAGGACAACTAACGTAACTGGCACCATTTCATTTGCCGGCAACGACGCAAATCGCGTTGTAGGGCGGGTATTTGAAGGGGGCGCGCGAGTACCGCGTTGTAACGAGAACCGGATCCGAGAGCACAGTGACCGAGGTGAAGTCAGCTGAGGAGCGGATTCCGGGTGGTGCGAACAAAGCTTCGCCGTGGCGCGACGTGCGACGATGGATCGCGCGCTACGACCCCCATGATATCGCCACCGTCGTGCTGTTGGCCGCCCTCATGGTCGTCGCACTGTTCACCTGCAAGGACTATGCGATCTCCAATGATGAAGGCGTGCAGCATCATTACGCCGAATTGATCATCGCCTATTATCGAAGCGGCTTTACGGACGAGAGCGTCTTCGGTTTCCAGAACCTCTATCTCTATGGCGGCCTGTTCGACATCATTGCGGTCGCGCTTAGCCATGTGGCCCCGGTCGACCCTTACGATTTGCGCCATATATTGTGCGCGCTGATCGGTATCGGCGGGATTGCGGCGGCTGCAGCAACGGCGCGGCTGATCGCAGGTCCCCGCGCCGGCCTGATCGCCGCGATCAGCCTGACGTTGTGCGGCGCCTGGTATGGCGCGATGTTCAACCACACCAAGGATATTCCGTTCGCCGCCGCGATGATGGGGGCGACGCTGTTTCTGCTACGCATCGCGCGACGCCTGCCGTCGCCTCGCCCCAGTGACATTGCGGCTTTCGGACTGCTTGCCGGCGCGGCGCTCGGCGTGCGGGTGCTCGGCTTGCTGCTGGTGATCTATGTCGGCTTCGCGCTGCTCCTCTATCTACCGCGGCCCTGGCTCGGCCACGGCCGCGCGCGGCTGCGCTTCGCGGTCAAATCGCTGGCGTGGATACTGCCGGCGCTGACACTCGCGTATGTCATCATGATTCTCGCCTGGCCCTGGGCGGCGCTGGCGCCGCTCAATCCGCTGCGCGGCCTGCTCGCATTCTCCGAGTTCAATTATTCGATCCGGACGACCCTCGCCGGCCAGACCTACGAGATGGCGGATGTGCCGCGGTTTTATGTGCCGATCTACATCGCGGTGCGTGTACCGTTGCTGATGCTGTTCGGCGCCGCGCTGGCGATCCTGTCCGCACAGTTACTGGATCGCGCATCGGGCCTCAATCGCGAGCGGCGGGCGGAGACCACGTTGCTCTCGCTGATGGTGATTTTTCCGCTGGCTTGCCAAGTGATCTGGCACGGCCCGGCCTTCACCGGGTTGCGTCATTTCCTCTTTCTGATTCCTCTGCTCGCGGTACTGGCAGGTATCGGTCTCGACAGGGCGCTTGCGGCGATCGAGACGCGCGGTCGCGCGGTCACCGCCGGCGCGATCGCGATCATGACGGCATGCTTCCTCTGGGACGCGGGGACGCTGGTGAGGCTGCATCCTTACGAATATTTGTTCTACAACTCCCTGGTCGGAGGTCTCGAGGGAGCCTCACGGCGCTACGACCTCGACTATTGGTTCGGCAGCATGCCCGAGGCGATCAGTCAGCTGGAGACTTATCTGCGCCGCACCGCGCCCGGCGATGCCAACTGGCCAACCGAGGTCTATTCCGTCGCGGTGTGCGGCGAGCGCCTCGAATTCGAAAAGGCGGTCACGCTGCCGCAACTGCATTGGGATTTCATGCCGCAATGGAACCAGTCCCAATTCTTCATCGCGCCAACGCATCTCAATTGCGATCGAGATCTCGACGGCGAGATCGTCGGCACGGTGGAGCGGCTCGGCGTGGTCATCGCCTACGTCAAGGACCGCCGGGCGTTGACGCGGCCGGTGGCAACCGCGACGCGCCGATCGTCCCGTGACGGCTCGTGAGCCATCTTCTTCGCCGCGCCGATCCCGCGCGACGGCCGTGCCGTTACAGCTTGTGCCCCTTCTGACGAAGCAGCTCGGTCAAGCGTGCACGCAAAGCCTCGGTCGCCTTTCGGCCGGTATCCTGGCCGATCTGCGCGCTCTGCTGTAGAATAGCTGGCGACTTTTCGAGATATTTCTGGCCCACCGGCTGACGATAGAAGGCCTCTATCTGGCGCAGTTCGTCCACTGAAAAGGTGTTCGCATAGACGGTCGCGATGCTGTCGATCATCGCGTTGTAATAGGGCGTGTACGCATCCGCGATCGTGGACATCATCGCGTCATAGTCGCGTTCGATTTCCGGCCGGTCCTGAGTCAAAGCGGGCTTTAGACCCAAGAGAATCACCGGCAGCAGCGCCTTGTACTGATCGGACACCTTCAGCGTGGTGACGAGCTCGCGCGCCGCCGCCATGGCTTCGGGCGATGGGGTTTGCGCACGCGCCACGCCAACGGATAGCAGAAGCACGCTGCCGGCAATGATCAGGCGTTTGATCGGGCGTAAGGACATAAGTTCGCTCCTCCGACGAATGATCGCACCCGGCATTACGCGGTGCCCGGTTTGGTGACCGCCTCCGGCAGGTCGACGGCGCTCACATCGACGAACAGGTTGGGGACCTTCTGCGCCCGATCCAGAACCCATGCGATCCCAACCATGATCAGGATGCCGCCGACGCTGACGAGCAGTTGCATCCAGAGCGCGCGGGCGCCGCCAGCGGCGTGCTGCACCAGGATCCAATGCGCACCAAAGGACAGGAATACGCCGAAGCAAAACAGCGGAAGCGAATGCTGACCACACAGTACCATCGGACGCAGCCACTTCGAGCTGAGTATCTCGGCTTTGCGCGGGAAAAATCGGGCAACCACCAGCGCCAAAGCGAGAAAGTGCGTGAAGCGCAGCATATCGAGGTCGGTCTTGTCGATCGGATAGATCGCCTTGATCATCCATTTCGGCACCATGGCATCCAGGAACGGCATGTGCCAGGTCATGACGATCAGGAATGCGAAGGCCATCCACGCAAGGGCCACGGCCAGCGCCACGCGCGACCGGATCAGGAACTCCAGCTTGAGAACGCCGCCGACGCCGCACCACGCCGCGAAGACAAACATCAATTGCCAGGCGAACGGATTGAAATACCAGTGCGTTCCGGGCGGGTAGGAAGCCAGATTCCAATCGAACCAGCGCGCCCCGATGTACAAAAGGATCGAGGCAAGCAGGGTCCAGTTCGGGCGGCGCAGCAGGCACCACAGGATCAGCGGTGAAGCGGCGATCAGCGATATGTAGAGCGGCAGCACGTCGAGGTCGACCGGCTTGTAGCGCAGCGTGAGCGCCTGCCCGATCAGAACGTCGGGGTGCTGAAGAAAATTGTGAACATTGAATTCGTCTTCATACATCGGGTTGTCCCATTTCCTGACCGTGCGCGCGATCTGCGCCGTGAACAGCAGGAACAGCATGATATGGGCAACGTACATCTGCCAGACGCGCGTCCACAACCGCTTGATGGCGGCGAGAAAATTCCCGGCGCGTATGATCGGACCGTAGATGTAACCGGCGAGATACCCGGAAATGAACACGAAGAACTCGGCGGCGTCGCTGAAGCCGTAATTGCGCAGCGTCAACCAGGCAACGAAATCGTCCGGAATGTGATCAAGGAAGATCATCCACAGCCCGATGCCGCGGAACAGATCGAGCCTGAGGTCACGCTCGACCTTAAGCGAGAGAGGTGCAATATCCTGGTCTGCCATACTGCTTGTCCGTCTGGTTCGGTTGGCCGTCGCGTCTTTAGTCCAGCCTGATGCTGCTCAATACACCGCGCGGCCACGGCATGGTTATCGCGCCTCACCACTCCAGGGCCGGACGTTACGCTGAAAAGGTCGAAATCGAAGTCTTTTACAGTTTCGCAAAAATAGCGAACCCGTCAAATAGCGCAAAATCGAAAAATCCCCCGCAAAAGATTATCCGGATCAGCCGGCGCCAGAATCATCGGTTCGGCGCGCGGACGATAGGACGGATGGAAAAAATCAGCTCGGTTCTGGTCCCCCAACGATAGCCACAGGCTATCGCCTCTTGCACTGCATCAATCGCCGCGACTCGGCGCAGACCCGGGACGGCTCCCGGTCGGAGCTCACGGGCCTCCTCCGGCCAACCCGGCTTTGCCGGCGCTTTTGCTTCGCGAGCCAGTCGCGTCGACATAGTGCTTGTACCATGACAACAGCCATGCGGCGGCGGACATCAACAGGATTCCGCAAATGCCGACCAGGATATGCAGGCCAAGCCCCGCCGACAGTTCCGTCAGCACGAAATACCCCGTGAACCCCAAGACCACGCCGAGGCAGAAAATCTCCAGCGAACGCTGCCCGCACAGGATCATGGGCCACAGCCAGCGCGAGTTCAAGCCCGGCCATCCTCCCGGGACGAACCGCACGGCAATCGCCGCCAGCGCGAGAAAGTGCGCGAATCTGAGCACGTCGAGGTCGGTCTTGTCGATCGGATAGATCCATTGCTCGAGCCATTGCGGCATCACATGGTCGAGCTGCGGGAAGTACCAGGTCATGGTCACGCCGAACGCCGCGACCAGATAGGAAACCGAAATCCACAGCGTGACTGGCGAAGCCAGCAGCCGCGACATCTGCCTGGTGCCCCCCAGCGCGCACCAGGCGCCGAATACGAACAGTAATTGCCAGGCAAAGGGATTGAAGGACCAAAAACCCTTCGGATAGGCCACGAGATGCAGATCGAATTTCCAGGAAAGCATGTAAAGCACGACCGAAGACGCCAGCGTGAGATTGGCGCGCCAGTTTATCAGCTGCAGGATCAGCGGCAGAAACAGCATCAGCACGATGTAGAGCGGCAAGACGTCCATGTTCAGCGGCCGATACATCAACAGCAGCGCCTGGGACATGGCGACGCCGGGGTCCTTGAGGAAATACACGATCTCCATCTCTTCGGCGTAGAACGGCTTCTCCAGGCTGACGGCAACGTAGGAAACTTCCGCGACCAGGATCGCAAACAGCAACACATGCGCGGCATAAATCTGCCAGACCCTGCGCAGGATGCGCGCGGTCGCAATCACGAAGCCGGATTCGAACATCGCACGGCCGTAAACGAACGCAGCGGTGTAGCCCGATATGAAGATGAAGATTTCGGCGGCATCGCTGAATCCGTAGCTGCGGATCGTGAACCAGCTCAGCACGTCGGGCGAGACGTGATCGATGAAGATCAGCCACAGCGCCAGGCCGCGAAACAGATCGAGCCGCAATTCGCGCACGCGGCCGGCGGGACGCGAAACCACGATCGCTGCCTGCGCGATCGACGCTGCCGGCGCGGCGTCCCGCACGATCGCATCGGCCGCGCCCGCAAGGGGTGGTCCAGCAACCCGATCGGAAATCGATGTCATTGGTCTGTCACGATGAGAATTGCTTCAAGTGCTTTGGTCCAAAAACTTGCTGCGTGGCGGCCGAATCGCGCCGCGTTCGATCTTCGTCAAAAGGGCTTCACCACGCCTGGACGCTATACTGTTTCGGACTTCACGCCAAATGTCCGTTCCGGGCGGGAGATGGCCGGAGCTCTTGCAGGGTGCGAGATCCGAGCGCATCGACCAGCAGGAAAAGGCCGGCGAGGGCTGCCGGTGGCTCGGATAGCCCGGGGCTCGAGCTTCGTGATCGACCACGCGCTCGCCGTGGATGACGGCTATACACTGCATTGACGATGAAGGCTGGTTTGCAAATCCAGCGAGAACGATGGAGTGAAACCATGGAAATCAAACGAGGCGGATCACAGCCGTCGCGCAAGGGACCGGCCGAGTATTTTACCGGATCGGTGCGCATCGACCCGCTGTTCCAGGCGCCGGAGCCGGCGCGCGCGGGCGGTGCCAGCGTCACCTTCGAGCCAGGCGCCCGTACCGCGTGGCATACCCATCCGCTCGGCCAGACGTTGATTGTCATCCTTGGCCTCGGCTGGGTTCAGCGTGAAGGCGGGCCGGTCGAGGAGATCCGGCCCGGCGATGTGATCTGGTTTCCGCCCGGTCTGAGGCATTGGCACGGCGCGACACCGACCGCGGCGATGACACATATCGCTATTCAGGAAACGCTGGAGGGCAAGGCGGTCGACTGGATGGAAAAGGTCGGCGACGACCAGTACCACAAATGAGGACTTGCCATGATCGCCTGTAGAGCGCGCTAGCCAAGCCGCTCGGTGAAGGAGAGTTGAGGCGAAGGCTCGGCCGGCGGCCGGGACAGAGACCTGCCGATGTGCCGCAGCATCACTCTCGCCCGCTCGGCGCTATGGTCGAGCAGCCAACGCCCGAACGCTGGCGGTGACAGCGCGGGGGCGTAGAGAAATCCCTGAATGACGTCGCAGCCAAGTTCCGCCAGCAAATTTCGCTGCCCACAGGTTTCGACGCCCTCGGCGACGACGGTGAGCTGCAAACTCTGGCCAACGCGCACTACGGTGGTCACGATCGCCCTGGCGCTCGGATCGCTCTCGACATTGCGCATGAAGCTGCGGTCGATCTTCAACTCGCGGATCGGCAAATGCGCCAACCGGCTAAGGCTCGAATAACCGGTTCCGAAATCGTCCAGTGAGAGCCCTACTCCGAGCTTGCGAAGCGCATTCATCGTCTCGATCGCGATCGAGCGCTCGTTCAGGATCACGCCTTCGGTAATCTCGAGCATCAACGCTTCCGGCGGAAGACCATGGTCTCTCAGTATCTCGGCGACGACGGCCGCAAGACCAGCGTTCTGGAAATTGATCGGAGACAGGTTGACCGACACGCAGGGAATATCGAGCCCGGCTCGATGCCACTCCGCCATCTGCCGGCAGGCCTCACGCATCGACCACAGGCCGATCTGCTCGATCAGCCCGCACTCCTCGGCCAGCGGGATGAATTTTGCCGGCGAAACCTCGCCGAGCACCGGATCATGCCAGCGCGCCAGCGCCTCGACGCCATGGATGGCGCCGTCGGTCGTCCGGATCTGCGGCTGATAGTGCAATGTCAGGCCATCATTTGCGATCGCGCTGCGCAGCGCCGCGCTGTGGACCAGCCGTTGCTCGGCAAGCCGGTTCATGTCGGCGCCGAAAAAGCGATAGGTCGAACGGCCTGCCTGCTTGGCCTTGTACATGGCCGCATCGGCCTGCTGGATCAGCGCATCGATGTCGGTGGTGTTGTCCGGATAGATGCTGATGCCGATGCTGGCGGACATCGGCACTTGCTTGGTTCCGATCCGGATCGGCGTGACCAGGACCTCGATGATCCGGGAGGCAACCACCGAGGCTTCGTCAGCGTCACGGTTCGGCAGCACGATCACGAATTCGTCGCCGCCGAGGCGCCCCAGCACATCGCCTGGCTGAATCTGCGCGCGCAGGCGCTGGGCAAACTCGACAAGCAATTCGTCGCCGGCCGAATGTCCGAGCGTATCGTTGACGTCCTTGAAATTGTCGACATCGAGGAATGCCAGCGCCACGTGGTTTCCAACGGGACAGGCTTGAATCGCTTCGGAGATCAGATGCCGCAAGCGCGCTCGGTTCGGCAGGCCGGTCAACATGTCGTAATAGGCAAGCCGCGCGATCTGGGCGCGCGCTTCCTTGCGCTCGATCGCGAGCGCTCCGAGATGGACGCAGGCGTCGACGATGCGCTGATGCCAGCGAGAAGGCGGACGGCATTCCCTGAAATAGAAGGCGAAGGTTCCGATCACACGCCCGTCCTTGGCCTTGATCGGCGAGGACCAGCAGGCGCGCAAACCAACCTCGAGCGGCCGGGTCTTGTACGGCTGCCAGCGCGGATCGGTATCGATATCGATCGCCAGGACCGCCTCGCCGTAGTAGGCCGCCGATCCGCAGGAGCCGACATCCGGACCGATCGCAACGCCATCCAGCGCCCGGGAATAGTCTTCCGGAAGACTGGGGCCGCCGAGCGGATGGACCAATCCACCGGCGTCGATGTGGAGCAGCGAGGAAACCACATCCGGCGCGATCTCCTCGACACGCCGGCATAGCTGGTCGGCGATGTCAGTAATCGGGATTTCATCGGCCAGCGCGTTCATGATCAACTGCTGCAGCGAGCGCAACTGCTTGGTCTCGGTGATATCGGTCAGAAGCGCGAACAGGTACTTGACCCGCCCGCGGCTGTTACGGAACGTCTGGACGTTGGCCGAGACCCAGATTTCATCGCCGTTCTTGTCATAGGAGAGGATTTCCTCCTCGCCGCCAGTTTCCTCGCCGATCCGGCGCCGCAACCTCGCCAGCGTCCTGCGGTCGGTATGGCGACCGACCAGCAGTTCGCCTGCCTGCCGCCCCTTCGCTTCCTCGGGCGAATACCCGAACATTCCCGCAAACGCGGCGTTGGTATAGACGATCTGGAGATTGTGATCGGTGACGACAACGGCGCGGCTGGTCCGGTCGGCGACCAAGGTCAGCAGCGCCAGCCGTTCGCGCATTTCGGCCTCGGCGGTGATGTCGCAAACGAATGCGACAGTACGGCTTTGACCGCCGACGACGACGCGCGATAGCGATAGCGCGGCACGAATACGGCTGCCGTCCTTCCGCCGGATCGTGATCTCGGAGCGCCTTGGGCCAGCGTCGTCGCCGTTCCCTTGATCCGGGGCCTGCGTCGCAAGCCGATGCTGCTCAAGGTCCTCAAGTCCGAGGCGGCTGACATCGCCGCCAAGCACTTCGGCGCGATCGAGTTGCCAGATGCGCTCGGCGGCCGCGTTGAAATGGCTCACGCAAAGATCGTGATCTACGATCACCACGGCCTCGGTCGCCCGCTCAAACGCCGCCAGCAGGAAATCCGAAGTTTCGACCACTGGGCAGTCGTGCGCGCGCATCGTCCAATCCTGATGCCTGAGACCATCGAGGTTTGATCCCGGTGGAGAGCATCATGTTGGCCGAAAGCCTATCGTTCCAACGGTGTTAAAAGGATTGTTCGTTCCGGCACCGCTTAGCGGAGGAAAAATATAAACCTTAAGAATTCGCTAACAGCTTCCAAACTCGTGCCGCGAGCTGCCGCGGCGCCGCCATCCTGCGCCGGCCGATGGCGAACACGGTCAAGCGCCCGAGCCGCTCTGTCCGGTCAGACCGTTTCCCGACCAAAAGCCAAACCCCTCACGGGAGGGGCTGGTCTACGTCACGCCTGGCTCTTGGGCGTGTATTTGCCCATCACGCATTTGTAACTTTGTAATTTCCACTCGTGATAAGGGCCGTTGGCGAGCCAGTCGGCAAGACCGATCTGCGCATTTACCGTGCACGCAGTCATGGTGATGCCCGACTGCTCGCTGGTGGTAACGACTTTCTCCAGACATAGCTGGCCGTTGCAGAGAATAGCGACAAGAGTAACGAGCATTGTGGCCTTCGTTGATGAGGAACACCCGGTCGAATCACTCTATGCAGAGTTCATGCCATCATGCATGGGTGCCGCGCTATCCGGGGAATTCCGGTGGATTTGTTAACAGACAGTTAAATCACCACCGGTTTGTCGGGCAGCTCGTTGCGGGGATGCGCCTCGGGCGGAAAATGCGCCGCGAGCTGCCGCGATACCGCCTCGATCCCCTTGATCACGCCGGCCTCGAACTGGCCGCTCCTGAAATCTGATTCCATGTCGCGGCAGATTTCTTCCCAGCCGGCGCGGCCTACTTTTTCGTCAATGCCGCGGTCGGCGACGATCTCGACCCTGCGATCGGCGAGCAACAGATAGATCAACACGCCGTTGTTGTGCGCGGTGTCCCAGATCCGCAAACGCGAGAAAATGTCGAGCGCGCGCTCGCGCGCGGACTGGTCGTGCAACAGCGGCGCGCCGTCGAGCGCGCCCTCCACCACAAAGCGCACCTGGCCGGAATGCGTGGCCTCGCCCGCCTTGATCGCCTGTTCGATTCCCGCCAGCACCCTGGGCGTGAAGATGCGCCGCTCCCGCCAGCGGTATTCGATCAGATGCCTGCCGATGCGCTTGATCCCCATGCGAGCTTTCTCTACCAGCTTCCCGAGGCGCCGCCCCCGCCAAAACTGCCGCCGCCTCCGGAGAACCCACTATCGCTGTCGCTCGAACTCGAGCCGCTCGACCAGCCGCCGCCACCGCCTCCGGAATAGGAGCCGCCGGACCAGCCGCCACCCCTGCCGGACCGACCTGCGGTACGCCCGGCGTTAAAGCTCGCTGCCATGATGCTGTCGAAGAAAAAAGCGATGACGGAAATAATCGACCCCAGGATGGCCGCAATGGCGACCGATCCCAGGAGGTACCAGGCAAGCGCGCCGATCGCGCCGCCGGTTGCGGCCGATCCTATCAGCCTACCCAGCATGCGGCGCAGGATCGCGCCGACGGCGGCAACGCCGACGATGAAGAATGGATTGATCGGATTGAAGAAGCCGATCCAGTCGTCGAAATCCGAGCCGTGAGACGCCTCAGGCGCGGGCTTCGGCAGCGCCTCGCCGTCGATCACGTCGATCATGCGGGTGATCCCGGCGGCAATTCCGCCGGCGAAATCGCCGCTTCGAAATCTTGGCGTAATCACTTCGTCGATGATGCGCCTTGAGGTGACGTCGGTGAGGCTGCCCTCGACGCCGTAGCCGACCTCGATCCGGAGCTTGTGGTCGTTCTTGGCGATCACCAGGAGCGCGCCATCGTCAATCTTCTTGCGCCCGATCTTCCAGGCATCGGCGACCCTGATCGAATATTGCTCGATGGTTTCGGGCTGCGTGGTCGGCACGATCAGCACCGCGACCTGGCTGCCCTTGCGCATTTCCAGGTTTTTCAGCGTCTGCGTCAGCGCGGCGATCTGATCGCTCGGCAGCGTTCCGGTCAGATCGACCACGCGGCCCGTGAGCGGCGGCACCGCAACGTCGGCGAGCGCCGCTGACGCCCAGCAAAGCAGCAGCGCAAGAAAAACGTACCTCGCTGCTTTCATCGCAGGCAAGACATGCGCTCCCGGTTACTTGGCGGGCGCTGGCGCAGGCGCGGGATTGAAATCGACCTTCGGCGCGGTCGAGATTTCCTTTTCGTTCTCGACCGTGAAGTTCGGCTTCTCCTTGTAGCCGAACGCCATCGCCGTCAGATTGTTGGGGAAGGTGCGGATACCGACATTGTAGTCCTGCACCGATTTGATGTAGCGATTGCGCGCCACCGTGATGCGGTTCTCGGTGCCTTCGAGCTGCGACATCAGATCGCGAAACAGCGCATCCGATTTGAGCTGTGGATAATTCTCCGTCACCACCAGCAATCTCGAGAGCGCGCTGGAGAGCTCGCCCTGCGCGGCCTGGAATTTCTGGAACGCGGCGGGATCGTTGAGCACTTCGGGCGTGGCCTGGATACTGCCGACCTTGGCGCGCGCGTTGGTGACGCCAAGCAGCACGTCCTTTTCCTGCTGCGCAAAGCCCTTCACCGAATTGACGAGGTTCGGCACCAGATCGGCGCGGCGCTGATACTGGTTGACGACCTCCGACCAGTTCGCCTTGACCTGCTCGTCATTGCTCTGGATCGCGTTGTAGCCGCAATTGGTCAGGCTGAGCAGCGCCAGCGTTGCCAGCACGGTGAAAAGCTTTCGCATCGAAATCTCCCATTACGGTATTTTCCGTGAACCTATCAGAACGGTCCGGTCAGGTAAGCGACGAAAAGCTGCTTTCCGCGGCAATATTTGGCTGCGTCACGGCTTTGTCGTGCGGCGCGCGGGGCGGGTTCAAAAGACCGTCATTCCGGGGCGCGAGTAAGCGCGAACCCGGAATCTCGAGATTCCGAGTCTCGGCCTGACCGCCGATCCCGGAATGACGCTGTGCGTCAGCCCCCCGCCTTCGCGTCCTGGATCGCTTTCCAGACTTTTTGCGGCGTCAGCGGCGTGTTGAGCTGCTTGATGCCGAGTTCGAAGAGCGCATCCATCACGCCGTTGGTGATGCAGGGCGGCCCGCCGATCGCACCGGATTCGCCGCAGCCCTTGGCGCCCAGCGGATTGGTGCGGCAGGGCGCGGTGTCATCGAGCGTCACTTCGATCGGCGGAATGTCGTCGGCGCGCGGCAGGCAATAATCCTGATAGCTCGCGGTGATGAGTTGCCCTTCGGCATCGTAGGACACGCCCTCATACAGCGCTTGCCCAATGCCTTGGGCTACGCCGCCATGCACTTGCCCCGTCACCAGCATCGGATTGACGGCGACACCGACGTCGTCGACCGTGGTGTAGCGCACCACACGGCTCACGCCGGTCTCCGGATCGATCTCGACCTCGCAAATATGCGTGCCGTTGGGCCAGCTCGGCCCGTCGACCTCGCCTTCGCTATCCACGCTCAAGCGCGTGCCGTCTTCGCGTCTCGCGATGTCGAACAGGCTGATCCGTCGGTCGGTGCCGACCACGGTGAGAAAGCCGTCGCGGTATTCGATGTCCTCGACCGCGGTTTCCAGCAGGTTCGAGGCTTTTTGGCGCGCCTTCGCAATCATGTCGCCGGCGGAGACGGCGACCGCGGTGCCGCCGACAAACAGCGAGCGCGAGCCGACGCTGCCGAAGCCGGTGGCCAAATCAGTATCGCCCTGCACCACGTCGATCTTGTCGATGGGGATGCCGAGCGCCTCCGACACCATCTGGCTATAGGTGGTCTGTAGCCCCTGCCCCATCGCCATGGTGCCGGAGTGCAGGATGACGCGTCCCTCGGCGGTCGCGTGCAGCGAGACCTTTTCGGTGTGCGCCCGCCCGCCGGTCCATTCGATATAGCTGGTGAGACCACGGCCATAGAGCAGGCCCTTCTTCTTGGCCGCCCGCTTGCGCGCGGCAAAGCCGTCCCAGTCGGAAAGTTTTGAGGCACGCTCCAGCATGTGCGCGAACGCGCCGGAATCGTAAACCTGCCCGACCGGGTTGGTGTAGGGCAGTTGCGGCGGCTTGATGTAATTGGCTTTGCGGATCGCGCGCGGGTCCATCCCGATCTGCCGCGCCGCGGCGTCCAACAGCCGCTCGATGATGAACACGCCCTCGGGCCGGCCCGCGCCGCGATAGGCGCCGACCGGCGCGGTGTTGGTCATGACCGTTTTGACCTCATAATGGATCAGCGGCAGATGATAGACGCCCGATTGCACGAACGGCCCGAGCACCAGCGGGATGATATTGCCCGCGCCCGACGAATAGGCGCCGGTGCCGCCGACCGATCGCACGCGATAGGCCAGCACGCGGCCTTTCTCATCGAGGGCAAGCTCGCCGGTCGAGGTGAGATCGCGGCCGTGGGTGCCGCCGACGAATTCGTCGGTGCGCTCGCCGCGCCAGCGGATTTTCCGCGCCAGCTTGGTCGCGGCATAGGCGACGATACCATCTTCCGGATAGAGATTGGTCTTCTGGCCAAAGCCGCCGCCGATGTCGCCGACCAGGACGCGGACGCTCTCCTTCGGCCGCTTCAGGATCGCGTCCGCCAGCACGTCGCGCGTCGAGCCGG
>Ga0210408_10003923_pt1 | contig 13487 bp, 14 predicted proteins | sample IncBWH4MmetaG_FD_155471 | JGI IMG/M metagenome (GOLD analysis project Ga0210408, IMG submission 155471) | Forest soil microbial communities from Barre Woods Harvard Forest LTER site, Petersham, Massachusetts, United States - Inc-BW-H-4-M | ecosystem: Environmental > Terrestrial > Soil >...
TCCGAAGAGCCGACGATGTCCTCGAACATCGAGTCACGATCGATTTGCTCTCGTAATGCCAGATTTTCGTTGCGTGTTCGCTCTTCGGCTCGGACGCGGTCATCAATGTCGGTGCCCGTCGCGTACCATCGAGTCACCTGTCCGCGCTCGTTTCGAAACGGATTGTATTGAATCAGGAACCAACGGTACTGGCCGTCCTTCCTGAGCGCCCGATGCTCGAATTTGAATGGAAGACCACGCACGAGAGCAGCCTTTCGCTCGTTTCGGAGTTTTTCGAGGTCCTCAGGATGGAAGATTCTCTCCCGAAAATTTGGCGCAATCACATCGTCAGCCATAAGGCCCGTATAGTCGAGAGTAGCTTGATTGGCGTAGATCGGCACGCCGCCGGGGTCCTGGACAACTATCGTCTGCGGTATGGCGTCGGTAATCTGGCGAAGTTCACGTTCGTCTTCCCGCAGTTTCTCCTCAGTCTGCTTGAGGTTTTCGATGTCAGTGCTTACTCCGTACCACATGGCGATCTTCCCGGCTTCGTCGCGGAATGGCTCAAAACGAATCAGGAACCAACGAAAGACCCCGTCATGGCGGCGCATGCGCGCTTCGATGTCACCTGGTTCTCCGGAGCGCAACAGCTGGCTCCATTTTTCCATGAGTGACGGTAAATCCTCCGGATGGATTGCAGCCTGCCAGCCCCAACCTTGCGATTCTTCAGCAGAAAGACCTGCGTATTCACGCCATCGTTGATTAACGAACTCCACAGACCCGTCCGGATGCGTTGACCACGTAAACGCAGGAATTCTGTCAACAAAAAGGCGAATGTCCAGCGACTGTTCTGGTAATGACATTGGCAGATTATAGTCCGGATTACTCTTCGTGCTGCCTTGCAAGCGCCGCGAGTCACGATTCATCCGCGCACCTAGAGGCGGGTGGTCCGGCCTTCCACGTCTTTCAATGGCCTTCGCCTCTGAATTTGAAATTGGGGATGCCTCGATCTTTCGTCCGCCGTGGCAGAAAAGGTGGGGATTTTGACTCTAACTCACCCTACTTTTTGCATTCGGGTCTGCCCGGGAACTCCAATTTACCCTGAGCCAAGCCGAAGTTTCGCACCTACGGCGCTCGGGACCGCAACCTCGTGCCGCAATCCGCCATTCAGGAGAATGGCGTTCCCAGGAAAAGCAAAATTGAAACCGTAGTTCTATTGACTCCCACGTTACGTCTTGCCAGAGTACCTTGGGGAAAGTCTCGGATGAGGTCCAGCGGCCAATCAAACAGGAAACAGTTCCAAATCGGGAAAGCTGCTCTGCGCTCTCCGCGCCTCTGTCGCAGATCCCGAACCCAGTCGAGGGGTCCCAATCCGGTGAGGATTTCGATCCCGAGCAAGTCCGCCGCAGCGGACGCGCCGAGGGGCGGTCATGCTCTGCCTTTGTCGGCTCTAGCCACTAACCACTCACCTCTAACTACTGGTTTCCCCTACTGGTCACATCCCGTTAGTAGAATTCCCACCATGATCCTGAAAACAAAGGGCATCCCAATTTCTACTCGTCACACATTGGCTCGCCGATCGATTGTCACGAATCACGAGTCGCGGTTCCCGAATTACTGCATTTCCCTGGCCGCCAGTTGTGTGGAGGCTAATCGCTACACCGTGCGAATAGAAATCGCCGTAACCCATTCAAAACAAACGACGGTGGTACTTTCTAATCGCTACAACGGGACACCCCACTGGGGGAGTGGCGTCCTGGTTACCCAGGCCCTACACTGCATTTCTACCCGCTACACCGTGAAAGTAGAATTCGCCGTAAACCCTTCCCGGTCAACAGTATGATTTTTTCTACCCGGTACAAAAAGCCACCCCCCCGGGGGGTACCTTTCTGGTTACGAAAGACTGATTCCAGCGAGGAAATCGGTGCGATGGGAGCACGTCACTCAGGGCGGCAATTTTCAGGTGGGACGAAGGTGAGCCACTGCGTTGACTACACGCCGGTTGCGTCCCGGATGGTTTTCCGGGACGGGCGCGGCACTGGAGGAGGAGAAGCTGGAACTGCTTTAGCTGGAACTCACGGAACCACCAGCGGACTTCGCTCTGCGGAAGCCCATCCACAAGATCACGATCAGCCCGGCTCCGAGCAGTGTGATGGTGCCCGGCTCCGGCGTCGGCACGATGAACTCCTGCACCTGTTCGGTGAGATTCAGCGGGCTGACATTGGTGACGATCTCGAAATTGTTCGGGTTGATGGAGCCGTAATTTTGCTGCGCCTGATTAATCCAGGATTGCGCCGCGGCATTCGTCGGCGCATTCGGCGCAAACAAATCCCAGATGGCGTATTGCAGCGCCACCACCTGCAACGGGTTGGTGAGCAGGTATTGATCGAACTGCGTGCTCAGCCAGGCCGCTTGCATGTAGAGCTGCGCCGGCGTGAAAGTCGAAAGGTAGGGATCCGTTGCGCTCAGGAGCGCCACATCCGCGGGATTGCCGAAGCGCGTGTTGCTCAGGTCATTCGAGCCGAGCGGGGTCACGTTCGCCTGCCAGCTCTGATTCCAGGTGACTTCGTTGTTGAAGTCCACACAGAACAGCGTGACGGCGGTGGTCTGGCCGTTGGTGGTCATGGTCCCGTAGTACGGGCTGACGTAATAGGCTCCGTCGTTGATGCCGTTCACGCCCACAAACGTCATGGTGACCGGAGTCTGGTCCGCGAGGGCCGCAGGTACTGCCAACATGAGTACGGCCAATAACAACCCGAATGCGATTCTCTTCACTTATGGCTCCCTCTGCGGAGGAAAAGCCCTCAGGTTACGAACAGAAATATGCATGCCGGCAGCCAAAATGGGTAGGCCGCAAGTTATTGAAAACACAAGGGCGTACCACGGTGAAACAGCCTTTCTAATCACATTGATTTCACAGTGGAGGAAAGCACTTTCTCTCGATTTCTCAGTGGCCCTGCGCAGACGGGAAATGTCAGCCGGCGGAGGAAGGAGATTGCGCGCTCAGATTAGGGGAGGAAGCAATCTTGCGTGGCGGCCGTTTGGCGGGCAGCCCTGCTTGACGGACTTTGTACAGCAGCGCGCGGTAGCTGATTTTCAGCACTTCGGCGGCTTTGCGACGGTTCCAGTGATTGGCCTGCAGGACTTTCAGAATCACGTCGTGCTCCATGCGGCGCGTCACCTGCTGCGCGATGCGCTTCAGTGGAATGTTGCCGTCTTCAGATACTTCGTAGGAAAAATTCAGCGGCTTCTTTTCTTCGGCTCGCTCGGAATGGAATGCTTCCTCGGACCCCAGAATCACGTAGCGCGCCATGCAGTTTTCCAGCTCGCGCACGTTGCCGGGCCATTCGCGTTGCTGTAACTGATGATTGATTTCACGCGTCAGCGGCGCGGCTTCGCGCACGAAGCGACGGTTGAAGTGCTGCCGCAGATGCTCGGCAATCTGCGGGATGTCGTCGCGCCGATCGCGCAGCGGCGGCAGCATCACGCTGATTACGTTGATGCGGTAGAACAAATCGGCGCGAAATCCGCCGCGTTCGATTTCCTGCTGCAGCAACCGGTTCGTCGCGCAGATGACCCGCGCGTCCACGGCTTTCTCTTCGTGGTCACCCAAGCGAGTGAAATGCCCGTCTTGCAGGACGTGGAGAAGCTTCGCTTGCAGCCCGCCATCGAGCTCGGCGATCTCGTCCATGAACAGCGTGCCGCCCTGGGCCAGCTCCATGCGCCCGGGCTTGCTGGAGTTTGCGCCGGTGAAGGAGCCCTTCTGAAATCCGAACAGCTCGCTTTCCAGCAGCGTCCCGGGAATCGCCGGGCAGTTCACCTTCACGAATGGCCCGCCCCGCCAGGGAGACCATTCGTGAATGAATCGCGCCAGCACTTCTTTGCCGGTGCCGCTTTCGCCCAGGATCAGGATGGGAACGTTGAGCGACGCCGCGCGCATGACTCGCATCCGCACCGATTGCATGGCGGCGGACGGTCCGAAATAGACGCTCTCCGGTGGGAGTTCGGTCGGTGGAGTTGTCGGTGTGATTCGCGCTTCGGCGGCAGATGCCATATGAATTCAGCGTCACCCTCGCGGGTGAGCGGTCCTACTCGACGTTGCACATGGAACGCCAAACGTTGCCATTCCCTTCGTTTGACTGTGGTTGAACCCCGAATGGGCAAATGCGGACAACTGTCGCAGTATCAGTCGATTAGGGTGGTGCTGGGAGCGCCACCTGAAGGAGGCCGGGGAATGAACCGGTACGACCCCAGAGTGCCGAGCCAGAAATTCTTTGGTACTTTGGGGAATGCCATTTCCTTGTGGAACCGATGTCCACAGAAATTTCCACAGGTCGCATTGAGGGGCCCAGAGGAAGGACTAGTACGGTCCTGGTGCGCGGGCCAACCGGGGCGCGACGCCGCGGAAAATCCCGGAGCGCCTCGCGAATTACCGCTGCGGAAAGATCAGTGCCTCGAGCATGTCCGCGCGGGCCTTGTGATCGGAGGCGATCAACTGCAGCAGGTCGGTGACGGAAATCATGCCGCGATAACCCTTCTCGGAATCGAGCACCACCAGGTGATAAATGCCGTGCTGCTCCATCAGGCGCAGGCAATCTTCCAGCGGAGTATCGGGCGTGGCGGTGATGAGTTGCCGGGTCATGATTTCCCCGACGCGCATCCACGCGGGACACTTGTTTTCCGCCGCCACTTTGTCGGAGATGTCGCTCTGCGAGACGACGCCCAGCAGCACGCCGCTGGAATCGCAAATTCCCACCGAGCGAACCTGGCGGTCGCGCAGATAGCGCGCCGCGTCGTGCACTGTGGTGTCTTCCGCGATGGAATAAACTTCCCGGCGGGAAGCAATCAAATCCGCGACTTTCATGGCTGTCTCCTGATGATGTGCGAGCAGGACATGCTAGGACGAGTGCCCCGATTCGCGCAACTGAATTTCACCGGCGCGCTGGGCCGCGAAAGGATGAGGCGCGAGCTGCAGGATGAATTCGAAAAAGCTGACCGCGAGTCATGCATGAACCCGAACTGTGGGGGCAAGCCGTCGAGCAAAAACGGATAGGCGCAGGCGCAGATTTCTGCTCGCGAAAAAACCTAGATGCGCGCGCCTTCGCCGCGGATGATGTCGTACCGCTCGATCACCGCCGCGACGCCGATAGTTTCGTGATCCTCATCGCGGCGCTTATCCACGCGCACCACGCGCCCGTGAGCGCGCACGAACACTTCCGTACCGCGTGTGATTTCCGCCGGCAATGTGAGTGTGAAATCCACTTCCGTGCCCGGAGAAAGCTCTTTCGGCATCGTGAAATAGACGCCGCGTGTAGAGATGTCTCGAGTTTGGCCGTTGTGCGTGGCCGGCTCGCGATTGATTGGCAGGCGTACATTCACCGGCAGCGATAAATCGTACCGGCGGGCCATGCGACGCTCCGTCATCCCCGCTGCTCCTCCAGGACTAGTTTGAAGTGCACAGGATTCCCCCTGTGTGACAGTAGCAATCCCTTCACCAAAGATCCGGAACCGCTTCGCGGCCGGATACCCAATTCGGTATCGGACGCTTTCCGAGCCCGGTCCGATGCCAAATTTTGGCCAGCCAAACAAACCCTTTGATAACAGCAACAAGCGCTTCATTGAGTTCTCGGCTGGGGGTGAGAACTCAATTTTCCAACCCTCAAATTCGGGGGCCGCGCCTGTTTCGGAGCGGAATACTATTTCATCCCATTTCGGAAAGGTAGTGCTATTTCTCTGTCTGTGCTCTACATATGCAATAGTTTGCATCGGCATAGGACTACGCCCCCGGCCATACGGTACCCCCTTCGGAGCCGTGATTTGTGACTCATGACTGGTGAGTAGTGACCCGCAAGCGAACCGCGCTAGCGCGGTGCTGACGTGAATCCGGCGTAGGTGAGATAGGCTCCCAGGATCAGCGACGGCGCCATGTAGAAATAGAAACACTGTTCGTAGTGCAGCATGTGCAGGTAAAACTCCGCCGCCGACTCCGTGGGCAATAACAGCAACATCACGCCCTTCAGCAGCGCCCCCCAGCCAATCACCGTCACAATCACCGGCGTCGCGCCTCCCGACCACACATTGTGAGCCAGCACCGTCGCCAGGCCCCCAATGACCAGCAAAATTCCCAGCAACATCATCAGCGGCGCGTCGTGAATCATGGACGTCACCGCCGCGACGGTGGCCTGCTTGCGCGCCACCATCGCCGCCCCAGCCAGTAGGCAGTACAGCCCAATCAGCCTGCTCAGGAAAATTGTGCGTGCGCTCATGACCCCCTCCCGGGGCCATTCTACGCTCGACCATCCGCTGTGGCCTATGTAGCAGCGCGCAGTCTGCGTCCCGACCGTTTTGTCGGGACGGCACGAGGCGCAAAAGTGCCAATGTGTGGCGATTAGAAAAGAGGAGTGGCTAGTTCACCAGTCAGTCGCCACTAATCACTGCCTTTTTCTGCTCCTCACATCCCGGAAGTAGAATTCCCGCCAACTCTCTGAGAAACAATGGCTTAAGTTTTTCTACTCGCAACACCATAGCGCTTTTTTGGTTTTGGACGGTTCTGGGGAGCGAAGCGCGCCGAGATGGGAGAAAGGCTCGGCGAGAAGGCCGCCGAACGGTAGGCGATCACAGGCAGTCTGTTATGTCGCGGTTGAAACCGCGACCTACAAGGACGGAGGCGAGTCGCGCCAAGAACTCCCCTCCTACTCTGTAGGGCAGGGATTCGCTTGTCCCGCGCAGAACTTGTCCCGAGCTTGCCGAGGGAACCGAGAGGTCCTCTCCTTCTTTGTGGGGCGGGGATTCATCCCCGCCAAAAAGACGCGAGCATGTCTCTCTACCGCTTGCGCTGGTTCACCCGCCTGTCCCGAGCGGAGTCGAGGGGCGCAACCTCTTGGTTTTGCCTCTTCTTCCCCGCGCCCCTCGTACCTCGCCCCTACACCCTGCCTCGCAGTTGGCAACCCGAGGCCCAGCGGCTATGATGCACGCGGTCAGGCAACCCACATGGTGACGAAACCGATGGCAGCACCCGAACAGGATCAATGGAAGAAAGCCGCGGCTGAGGCAGCGGCGAAACTCGTACAGACAGGCATGATGGTCGGCTTGGGCACCGGCTCGACGGCGGCGTTCGTCGTCAGCGCGCTGGGGCGGCGCATGAACGAGGAAGGGCTGCACATTTTCGGCGTCCCCACCTCGGAGCGGACCGCGGAACAGGCGCGCGCCGTGAACATACCGCTGGGCACGCTGGCGGAGCACACCGAACTCGACTTGACCATTGACGGGGCGGACGAGGTTGAGCGCGGCACGCTGTATCTGATTAAAGGTCACGGCGGGGCGCTGCTGCGCGAAAAAATAGTCGCGGCGGCGAGCAAGCGCATGGTCATTGTGGCGGATGAGACAAAACTGGTGGACCGGCTGGGCACGCAATTTTCAGTTCCAGTCGAGATAGTCCCGTTCGGATGGCAGGCGACGGAGCGGAAACTGAAACAGCTCGGGGGAAATCCAGCGCTGCGGATGGGCGCGGACGGAAAACCGTACGTCACCGATGGCGGGCATTACATCATGAACTGCGCGTATGGGCCGATGGCGGCGCCCAAGGAAGTGGCCCATCACCTGGACCACGTGGTCGGGCTGGTGGAGCATGGGCTGTTTTTAGGATTTGCTTCGCAAGTGTTTGTCGGCGGGCGGGATGGCGTGAAAATTCTGGGGAGAAATTCTTAGCCCATCCGGTGAGCATCAGGTGGCAAATTGAATTCGTGACTTCAGGGGTTGAAACCCCATTTAATAGAAGCCGCTTATGTCGGAGCTAAAGCTCCGACCCCCTAAAAACCAGATTCTTCAACGTACAGTTAAGCCGTGCCCTGACGAAAAGCGCGGCTAATTTTTCGACATGCAGCCTTGCGGGTACACGGCGTCGAGCGCGCCCCACATGGCTTTCAGGCCGCGCTCGGCGGCGCACAGCACGGCAACCTCGTCCACGTTCTTCTGGCTCGAGAGCCATTCGCGCCAGGCGGCGCGGTGGCGCACGTCGGCTTCTTCGTGCACGGAGAAATAGGCCAGGGCCTGAGGGTCGGTGATGCCGTAGAAGCGGCGCAGGCCGGAAATTTTCTGGCTGGCGATTTCCGGGACCTGGGCTTCGTAGGCGTAGAAAACAGCGATGGCCTGCGCGACGGTTCCTTGCGCGGCGAGCTCGTCAAAGGTATCGAGCAGCGCGGCGATGCCGGGGAGCACGCGCGTGGAATCGAGCGCCGCGTCCGTGACGCCTAGCGAACGCGCGAACTGCCGCCACAAGGCCGGGTGCGGAGCTGCCGGATGCAATTCTTCGGCGAGATTTTCCTTCACCAGCGTCTGCACGGTGCCGCTTGTCCGCTCGGCCACCTGCTTCAGGTTTTCCGGGAACGCGCGCACGTGCTGATAGTATTGCCCGGCGTAGAGGCGCAGCGATTCCTTGGAAAGTTTCCCTTCGGTCCAGGCGCGATAAAAGGGGTGCTTCAGCAGGTGATGCTTCTCGACCAGCGCGTCGAGCGATTCGAGCAGCGTCTTCGGGGCGTTACCGTTCTTGGGCATGAACCTCTCCTGGTGTCTACCTGAATGATGGCAATCGGGCAAAGCCGAAATATGCTATCGGAATTCATGGGGAAAATCCAGTTTCGGGGGACTCCGGTACTGCAACAAATCAGTGTTGGGGCTGGTGGCGAGTGAATGAGTTTGGCAAGCCATTTTAGTTTGCGGCCCATGTCAGTAGCTCGGTGACAGACCAAACGTGGTCAGTGATTCCAGCCTGCATCGCAGGCGTGACACGGAGCGTTAGGTGCACGCGGCAGAAGTTGAAAAAAATCATGTAGAGATGCACGGCAGCCGTCAGGTGTTCGAGCGTCTTGCTGAATCCAAGGCTCAAGCGCGTAAAGCGCCGCAGGTGCGTTCGCACGGACAGGTTGGCTCTCTCGACATGGGAAGTGCTGATGTATTCCAGCTTCGGGCTTCCGCTGACTGGTATTGGGACGCACGCAACTACCTTGGTCGGGTTGTACCACTCCGGCCCTTCGGTGTTGGATTTGCCGTAGAGTTTGAGCAACTGCGCGAAGTCAACGTCCGCGCCGAAGTATTCCTCGATGGCGTTCCGGTAGATGTTCAGGCCGTCAGTCGTAATCTGGAATCTGCCAGTGACGCGCTCGCTCAGGTCACGGACAAAAGCTACGCAGTCGGCAGCGTGCCGCTTCCCTACAAAATAGGACAGAACCATTTTTGTCTCAGAGTCAATCGCCATCCACACGTAGGCATCGCCCCACTCTTTAGGGTTGTCACGATGCAGGTGGGCTTCTTTGGTGTGAACAAATGTCCAGAGTTCATCGGCCTGCACAAATCGCGGACGGATATTTCGCACGCGGGCATCGAACAGGCTACGCGCCTTGTTCCCGACAGTGAGAAGCAGCGAGAGAATCGTGCCTTGGTGGACGCCAGTGGTGCGGGAGACGGCTCGCACGCTCATCCCCTCAAGCAAGAGCGTGACGATCTGCGCGGCCTTGTCAGTCGAGATGTAATGCCGTCCAAGCGGCTTCTGGCGCGGCTCAGAGAATGTGGACTTACAGGCGGGGCAGCGGTAACGCTGGATTCTGTTCCGTCCGTGGAATCCAAACCGCTTCGCTTCGGAGTGCTTACATCGGATGCACGTCATTTTCGGCCTTGCCTTTCTTGTTGGGCAAGCCGAAAATGCGTTTTGAGGTCGGCATTGCGGCTTACCCCGCGTGCTGATTTTTCCCCGCCTCTAGTTCAAGCTAGAGGCGGGGCACTTTCTTCAAATCCCGAGAGCCTCTGCAATTATCTGCATCGGAGAAATCCTGTATGCAGGTTTTCCAGACTTCATTACTTCCACAATCTCTTTCTTATTTTTGAGGCGGCCAATGACCGTGTACACGCTAATCAGAGTGTGCTTGGGAGTCTGTCCAGAATATCCAGCGCCCTCAAGCTCATCTCTAATCTCCATCGCGCTGAGCGGCACAGACGAATTTCTGATGATGTGCCTGACTGCGTCCGTGAAACCCTGACTGCTTTCCAATCCGCTGAGCGGAGAAGCAATCGCTTCGGCGTCCGTCTCGGGCGTCTCTCCGAGCGTTTTCAAACCTTGGATGATTTGTCCCAGTCCAGCAATTCGGCGGTCAATTTCCGCTCTCTTTACTGCAAGCTCTCGCAATTCCTTCTGAGCTTCGTCGAGGGCGCGTTTTGTGTCCATCTTTTCCATCAAGCGAGGTTATACTAAACATGAGTAACCGTGTCAAGGGCAAAGTTCTACTTTCTGTGTCTAACTGGGATGAGGCTATAAAGGCAACAAAACAAAAGATTAAGTACGCTGAGGGTTTTATTGAGCGGCTAAAAAGCACGCTTCGGAACTTTGAGAAGCTGAGAGACGCAGGGCAGAGGTTCCCCGGCTCGTAAAACAATGTAGTCAATCGCATCTCTCACGGGTTTGTTACACTTCTGCGCGGAGGCAAACCTGCATGGCACGATTCTTTGAAGACGCGCACGAGAGATTTGACGAGAATCTCAAAATCATCAGCGACCTACGGGAGAAAACGCCACAAGACAACGGTACTCTGATGCTTATGTGGAATTTGAGCGTTGGCCTACGCAATCTAACAGAGGCTTTGAAGGCTGAAGCCGCTCAAGTTCAGCAGACTCTTGCGGAGATAAGAAGAGACCTACAGCGTCGCGGATAGCCCAAACTTCGATGGCGCCTTTGTTGCGAAGAATCGCGTTCAACGCTTCGACATTGACCCAGAGTTTCTCGCGCTGTTGCACACACCTATTAAAACATACGAGTCAATATAGCGTTTTTACACACTGACCCTCAACACTGATTTAGAGCAGCACCGGGACTCCGGTGGTGGGTCAATATGAAGTCATGGTAGTTGTCCGGTTAGGACGTTCATCATGACCCAGACTGGTCAGAGTGGGATGCATCAAGCTGCCCATCAGGCCACGAGAAGGCAACCACTCCAATTACTGCCACAATCAGTGAGCTTAGGTAGTGGTCCCAGGCCGGTCGCACCGGAATAATGAATTGTCTGAGGAACTCCAGAAAATAAACAGAGCTTGCCGCGGCTGCCCACCGTCTGGCCCAGGACTTACCCTTCCAGATAGCCCATAAGGCTATTCCGCCCATGACGATCATTGCAGAATAGAACATGGGTCCTACGAGTACGTTCTGCAGAAGCGTCCGTGAGTGAGGATGAAGAATTGCGCGTGCAATGTTAAATAAGCTCGCCGGGATTGTGAGCGCGAAAATCCAGTCCATGAAAATTCGGTAGTCCCCGGGCCACTTCCACTTTCTCTGCTGTCTTGGAAACCACCGCACCCTGTCGGGGTTTGCGTATGGGTCCGAGTCGTCAGGGGAGAATTTAAACGGGTTCATGACCGGATTGTGGCACAGAATATCAGCTTATGCAGTAAGTCGACTTACCGGACCTGTCACCTTCAGGTTTCTATGCATTGAGAGGAACAAGAACCAGATTCAAGTCCTGGCTATTCGGATTGCCGGGCAAATGAACCGCTAACCGAACTGGAAACTGGCGAGGATTGAGGGCACCCGCTGCATCCCCAATTGACCCGCTTGAAAGTATTCGGAGCTCAGAGCGGAATGTTGCCGTGTTTTTTGCGGGGATTGGTGTCGCGCTTGTTTTCGAGGGCGCGCAGGGCGGTGATGAGCTTGGCGCGGGTCTGGGACGGTTCGATGATGGCGTCAATGTAGCCGCGCTCGGCGGCGACGTAGGGATTGGCGAAGCGTTCGCGGAAGTCTTCAATTTTTTCGGCGCGCAGTTTTTCGCGCTCGGATTCCGGGGCGCGGTCAATCTCGCGTTTGTACACGATATTCACGGCACCTTCGGGTCCCATCACGGCAATCTCCGCAGTGGGCCAGGCGTAGTTGATGTCCGTGCGGATGTGTTTCGAGGCCATGACGCAATAGGCGCCGCCGTAGGCCTTGCGGGTGATGACCGTGATCTTCGGCACGGTGGCTTCGGCAAAGGCGAAGAGCAGCTTGGCGCCGTGCTTGATGATGCCGCCGAATTCCTGCTGCGTGCCGGGGAGAAATCCGGGGACGTCTTCGAAGGTGATCAGGGGAATGTTGAAGGCGTCGCAGAAACGCACGAAGCGCGCGCCCTTCACCGAGGCGCTGATGTCCAGAACGCCGGCGAGAAACGCCGGTTGATTGGCGACGATTCCGACCGGGCGACCTTCGAGGCGGGCAAAGCCGACCACGAGGTTCTTGGCGAAATGCTCGTGGACTTCGAAGAATTCGCCGTCATCGGCAACGGCGCGGATGGCGTCCTTGATATCATACGGCTTTTGTGGATCTTCGGGAACCAGGGCGTTCAATTCCGGAGAGGTGCGGTCCCAGCGGTCGGTGGTGGAGCGGCGCGGGGGATCTGCGAGATTGTTCGAGGGGAGGTAGCTGACCAGTTCGCGGATCATGGCCAGACATTCGGCGTCGTCGCGGGACACAAAATGAGCGACGCCGCTGGTGGCGTTGTGGGTCATGGCGCCGCCGAGTTCCTGCTTGGTCACTTCTTCGTGCGTGACCGTTTTGATGACGTCCGGGCCGGTGACGAACATGTAGGAAGTGTCGCGAGTCATGAAAATGAAATCGGTGATCGCCGGAGAATACACCGCGCCGCCGGCGCACGGACCCATGATGGCGCTGATCTGCGGAATCACGCCGCTCGCGAGCGTGTTGCGCAGGAAAATATCCGCATAGCCCGCGAGCGAAAGGACGCCTTCCTGAATACGCGCGCCGCCGGAATCATTCAGACCGATCAAGGGCGTGCCCTGGCGCATGGCCAGGTCCATGATCTTGGTTATTTTGGAGGCGTTGGCGGCGGAAAGAGAGCCGCCGAATACGGTGAAGTCCTGGGCGAAGACGTGCACCAGGCGGCCGTCGATGCGGCCGTACCCGGTGACGAAACCGTCGCCGGCAGGGCGCTGCTCGTCCATGCCGAAGTCGGTGCAATGATGGCGGACGAATTTGTCGAGCTCCTCGAAGGAACCTTCGTCGAGCAGCAGAGCGATGCGCTCGCGGGCGCTGAGTTTGCCTTCCTTGTGCTGGCGTTCGCGGCGCTCGGGTCCGCCGCCGGCTTCGGCTTCGGCGTTGCGTTGCCGCAATTCTTCCAGGCGATCGTGATGTTTGCGGTGCTCGGTCATGGGGGTCGATGTGTTTACTGGCCGAGGTAGCGTGCCACAGGCCCAGGCCACGAGCAAGCCGCTCGGCTCACTCGTGGCATGCGTCGCCGGCGGGACCTGTGGTGGCAACAGGAAGGGCGGCGAGTTGGAATTTTTCGAGAAGAGCATTCGCCTGCGGAACTGAGGTGGCGTTGATTTCGTGCCATTGAGCGAGCGCGCCATTCAGCCCGGCGCACGATTCCTCGATCGCAGCGCGAGCGGAACCGGTGGGAGCGCCGTCACCGCTCTCGATCATGAAAATATCGCGGGAGAGTTCGCGGTTAATCGGGCCGGTGCCGGGAAGGGTGTCG
>Ga0210408_10003924_pt1 | contig 13485 bp, 16 predicted proteins | sample IncBWH4MmetaG_FD_155471 | JGI IMG/M metagenome (GOLD analysis project Ga0210408, IMG submission 155471) | Forest soil microbial communities from Barre Woods Harvard Forest LTER site, Petersham, Massachusetts, United States - Inc-BW-H-4-M | ecosystem: Environmental > Terrestrial > Soil >...
TATCGGGTGTCCATCGCTCGGACATGACGTTAACTCCTGTAGCAAAAACCGCTACTTACCAATGGAGAGTGAAGCGCCGCGTTATACACAGCCTGGCGCCGAACCGCTAGTTGCAATTCGCCTCGCCAAGACAAACCCTTGCGGCAAAAGCCCAATTCGCATTTGCTGGAGGCCCAGGAGAAGCACGGGGGAATCGCGGTGAGCGAGGCTGCGCTGGACGATTTTTTCGCCGACGACATTACTGTGCCCTGCGCCGATGGATACCCGCTCGCGGCGACCCTGTTCCTGCCCCGCGGCATCAAGCGCCACGCCGTCCTGATCAATTCGGCAACCGCCGTGCCGCGCAAGATCTATCGCGGCTTTGCGGGCTACCTGGCGCATCGCGGCTGCGCGGTTTTGACCTACGACTACCGCGGTATCGGCGATTCCAGGCAGAAGGCGATGGAAGGCTATAACCAGCCGAAATCGCTGGTCGGCTTCAAGGCCTCGATGTCGGACTGGGCGGCGCTCGATATCACCGCCGCGGTTACCTGGATGCGCGAGCGCTACCTCACCCTTCCGCTCAACTATGTCGGCCATTCCTTTGGCGGCCAGGTGCTCGGGCTTCTTTCCAACAACCGCGAGGTATCGCGCGCGCTTCTGATCGCGGCCCAGGCCGGATACTGGAAGCTGATGGCCTCGCCCGAGCGCTACCGCGTCTACACCATGCTCAATTTCGTCGGCATCCCCCTCACCCGTCTGCTCGGCTACGCGCCGGGCTGGAGCGGCATCGGCGAGGACCTGCCGAAAGAAGCCTTTCTGCAGTGGGCCCGCTGGGTGATGAGCCCGCACTATCTGTTCGATGAGAGAGATCTCGCTGGCCTTCCAAATTTTTCGAAATACCAGGGCGCGCTGCGCGCGCTGTGCCTTTCCGACGATCCCTGGGCGACCAGGCCCGCGGTCGAAATGTTGTGTTCCGGATTTACCTCGATCAAGCCCGACATTCTGACCGTCACACCCAACGACGTCGGCGCGGCCACGATCGGCCATTTCGGATTTTTCCGCCCCGAACATCGCGACACGCTTTGGCGAGGTGCGGCGGAATGGATTCAGGCGGCGGAATAGCCCAACCCGTCATTGCGAGCGAAGCGAAGCAATCCATCTCACCACGCAAAGATAAGGATGGATTGCTTCGTCGCTTCGCTCCTCGCAATGACGTTGCTCCACATGAGTCCCCGATCCCGCGACCCGGAGTGCGCCCGAGTTGTGCAAATTTTCCGTCGCCTCTGAAAACAGAGGGCGCAGGGAAAGCAGCCAGGTGCCCAATGCACCCGCAGCCTCGCGTGCGAAATTAAGTAAAGCACACGAGCATAGTCAGCACGGTCACACCGGAATCACCCGGCATTCCCTGCGCAATGGTTTTAACGGCTTATCCCGTGCTCCCCGGTGATCGGCTTTCTTGCCACCGTCGCCGGCGGAATTGCGTCCGCCAACTTGATCCCAGCATCGGGAGATCAGGACCACACGATTTTGCCGTCCGCTTCAGCGCCACTCGTCAACGGCACCTCCACGTCCATCGCATCCCTCCCCACGTTTCGTGACGACGCGTACGCCCCTCTTGTCGAGGCGGGACACGAGAAACGTACCACAATTTCCGATTTTCGGAAATGAAATATTTTTAGACCAGGACTGGAAAATCCCAATCAGTTTGGATCCGCTCACGAAATTGGCTTTTAGGCGCACGCGATTTGGCGCCTTCGAGGGCCGGACGAGCGAAATGAATCGGTGCGAATTGATCAAACTGATTCGCCTCGTCCGGGCACCGCTGAAATGGCAGTTACCGCCCCAATGGGGCTGTCGATCAGAGAGCGTCCGCAAGCCTTTGCCCGGCGAGCACGGCGCCTTACTCGATCTTGATGCCGGCCTCGTCGATGACCGCTTTCCACTGGCGGGCTTGCTCTTCCAGCGCTGCGGCAAACTGATCGGAGGTTCCAACCCTTGCGTCCACGCCGAGAGCATCCAGGCTGGCGCGGACCTCTGCTGACTGCAGTCCTTGGTTAATCGCGCGGTTGAGCTGTTGAACGATTGGCACGGGAGTCCCTGCCGGCGCCAGCAAGCCGAATATGACCTCTGACGGGAATCCCGATAGGCCGACTTCCTCCATCGTCGGCGTTTGCGGCAGCTCCGGCCAACGAACCCGGCTGGTTACGGCGAGCGCCTTGAGTTTCTGCTCTTTGAAGTGCGCCAACAGCGTGGACTTGTTGCCGAACACCATGTCGATATGTCCGCCGAGCACGTCGGTCACGGCCGGCGCTCCGCCCTTGTAGGGCACGAACAGAATGTCGGTACCGGTCTTGGTCTTGAAGAACTCGCCCGCAAAGTGCGTGTAAATGCCGGGAGGGGCGCCATACTTCAGTTGTCCGGGATGATCCTTCGCGTATTTGACAAGCTCCTCCCAGGTGTCGGCCGGCACGCGCGGTGATATGGCAAGCGCCAGGGAGTCGGCATAGATCGCAGCGACCGGAGCGAACGATTTGATCGGGTCGAAGCCTAGATTGCGATAGATCGCTCCGGTAATCGCATTCACGTTGCTCCCGCCGAGCAACAACGTGTAGCCGTCCGAAGCCGCGGTCGCGACCACCTTGGCGCCAATTCTTCCGCCTGCGCCGGCCTGATTTTCGACGATGACGTTATGGCCGAGGCTGGAGGAGAGCGACTGCGCGACCAATCGAGCGGCAACATCGGTCGGTCCCCCCGCCGGAAACGGAACAACGATCTTGATGGTTCGATCTGGATATCCTTCAGCCCGGCTCGGCTGGATGGACACCGTGATGAGGGAAGCCGCTAACGCTGCGAGCAGCGAAACCGCTACGCCCCGCCGTTTTGCGACCGCCGGCCGAATTGCCGCACACGCGAGTTCAACAGGCACCATCTTTCCCAACGTTTGACGCGATCAGACGGAGGACTCTGTCCTGCGATATGTGGACGACTTTCGCCGATTGTGCATCGTAAGCGCAAAACATCAACATCGAAAAATCGATGCTGCAAGAGAACCGCCCCGGAGGTTCGTCAACAATGAAAACCTTCCCGTCGTCGGCGCAGGCCTCTATCAGGAACCCCTACGAATTCAGTGGCAAAAGCACATTCCGCAGTGTCGCACTCGGATTTCCCTTCAGCCCTGCGAAGGGGTCATCCAGCCCCAGGACCCAAAAAATTGCGCCGGCGAACGACAGCGCGCTTACAAACAGGGCGGCCATGACGACCAGATTGGTTCGCGCAAACAAGGTGAAGCTCACGAAAATCGCGCTGAGCCAAAACACCAGAATGATCAAGAACGGAACGGGAATGATGCCGCCGGTCTGAGTGAATAACTGCAATCAGATCTGCGCCCCTGCCGTGAAGGCCTGGACCGCGCGGGATTGCAGCGAGCGTTGCGTATCATTATGCGGCGACAGGCGTTCCAGCTGATTTTCGAATGCCAGCGATTGGGCGCTCGCCTCGAAACGATCGGGTTTGCTGGCTGCAATCTCGTCCTCACGCCAAATGCGGTTGGCCAGCGGCGGAATGCTCTGCCGCAGAAGATTTCGGACAGACGCTGCTTCCGGTCCATATCGCGCCAGCAGATCGTCGAGAAGGATGATGGTTGCGGTCATTTGCCTGACCTGGCTGGTTTTCTGATCGAATGAACTTTTCGCGGAAGCGATCAACAGACCCAGCACCAGTGCGGCCAATGTGCCGATCAGGCCCGTTGCCATTTTTACAACATCCCTGGAGTCCGGGTGCAGATGCTTTTCCGACAACAACGGTCGAACAAACACCCCGACGAGGGCACCGCCGAATATTACTGCGAACACAGCGAGCGAGATCCACAGGTCGTTCACCCTCCAAGATCTCCCCGTCATTTTCGGCGACAGCGCGTTGACGTCTTTGGATTGAATAGCTGTCCTCGCATCCGGCAAGGCGATATCCTTGAACACTTTCGCGCGGTCGAGCCCGAATTCCTTGCTCAGCACATCGAGGATCTTGGTATTCGCGTCCCCGCCGATCACGCCGACACGGCGGCCCTAAAATTTGTCGATGCTGTCGATGGTCGAACCCGGCGGCGCGATGATGAGCACGACCATATGGCTGACAACGACGACGGCTTGGGCTTGTGAGAGGTCACCGACATCCCCGCGGACCACCGCGAGATCCACATTGCCGGCCGCAAATCCCTTGGCGGCTTCCAGCGCGGTGCCGCTGTCGACGACCTTGAGCCGCACCGGCGCGTTGGTCGCAACCAGCCGGCTTGCGATGGCTGACATCGCCTTGGGCGCCTCACCGTCGATCGAGCCCACCGCCACGCTCCGCGTCGCCGGACGCGTATAATATCGATAGGCCAGGAGGCTTGCGCCCGACGCAAGACCGACCGCACCGAAGAGCAAGAAAAAACGAAGCCAGAGCGGCAGTTTCATCGAAACCATACTCGTCACTCCTGACGCGCCGACTTGTTGCCGCTACTTCGAAGGCAGCGGCCTTTCACTGCGCGGGATCGCTTTTTGCTTCGAAACCGCATCAGCGCTACGCGGGGTCGGGCTGGTGATAAGGCTGAAAAGACCGGGTTGTTGTTCATGGCCCCTTACAACGCTGCCAGGAATGGATGCGATGGCTCCCGTGCTGCCGCCCGTACCTTGGGCCGCAGCATCCGATGCAAGAGCAACGACACCGACGAGTAAGACAAAACGAAGCCAGAGGGGTAAATTCACCATGCTCGTTACTCCGAAGCCGACTGATCGCCAATACTGCGGGCGCTGGAGGCCGCAATCGCGACCCGCAACGCGCGCTCAAAACCGAATGACGCTCATTTTCCGCCGCCGCTGGCCCCGCTCTGGACCATTTGCAACGCCTTCTCGATGCTCAGCGAGCCGCCACCCGGCTCGGGGGAAATTCTTTTGAACGTCAGCAAAAATCCCCCACGATGTTTACGCCAGGAACCATCGTCCAGAGTTTATCGCCCCACCAGCGGGCATACATCATTGACTGGTCCTGATAGCGTTCCCAGGGATCCTGCCCGACCCGGATCCGCGGCGGCAATCTATTGCAAAGCGGACCTCTTCTTTGTCGCAGCATCGTAAATCAAGACCTGCAACATCGGAAACCTGCCGAACAGCTCAGCGCCGGCCTCTTGAGCGGCCTTTTCCTCATCGTAGTTGGTCTTGAAGTGACCGTCGACCACCAACGAGAAACCCTGGGCAGGCGGCACATCCGCTCTTTGAATACTTCTTGGCTGAGTTTCGTCGGCCAGTGTAATTGTCTTTCTCATTTGGAAGCCTCACGTCGTTACAGAACAAATGGCCTCGTTCCCGAGGTTATGATCGTCACATCTCGTAATGATGATGGGGCTGACTGCCCCGATTGGCAACGAAACGACGCGCTTAATGTTCCGCGGCGCGCAGGAGCGTTTCGATCTTTCTGCCCAGCCGCCTCACTCGTCCCGCCTTATTTCAGGTTTGTCGTACAAGACCGCGTTCAAGAGCGAATTATGGACCTCGATCGTCCCGTTGTAGGAGATGAAGCCGAGCTTGCGAAACTTATTCATGAAAAAGCTGACACGGGAACGTGTTGTGCCGATCATTTCTGCCAGCGTTTCCTGGCTGACCTGGGCGGCGATGGGTTGTGGGGTACCTTCCTTTCCGAAATTTGCCAGGAGAAGGAGAAGCCGCGCGAGTCGCTTCTCGCTGGAATTGAACAACTGGTCGATCAGGTCTTCCTCGATGCGGCTGTTGCGGCTCAGGAGATAGGCCATGAACAATTCCGAAAACTTTGGCTCGCTGTGAAGCACCCTTAGCATTGCGTCTTTCGCTATGGATGTAATCAGGCATTCTTCCAGGGCCGTGGTTGTTGAAATCCGCAACGGATGGCCATTGAGGCATCCTTCGCCAAAGAACTGTCCAGGTTCCAGGATTCCGACCACGGCTTCCTTGCCCTGCTCGGAGACAACGAGAACCTTGATCCTTCCCTTTTGAATATAGAAGACGGTATCTGCGGCGTCCCCTTGCGCGAAGACGACCTGGTTCCTGTCAAATTTCAAGATGGTTTTGCCCTCGCCGACCATGGCGAGAAAGAGTTTTGGATCAAATAGGGTCTTCGCCGCTTTTGACATGAGATCCTTTGGCATGAGATCCTCGCTGCCTGATTATACCTCCTCCGCAGCGAATCTACCTTAAAAATCTGTACCAACCAGCTCGTAGCTCTTTCGACCCCGCGAATGCACCGCCGCGGCCGTCTGGCAAATCAGATCGCGATTTGCATCGAACGCACCGAGAAAGCCTTCTTCGTCACGCCTGAGATCCGGTTCCACCCGCTCAAGGGCAGCGATGGTGACAAAGAAGGAATATTCGATCGAGGTGTCATACCCCCAAAATCGTACAGCTTGCCGGGTTCGGTCAAAGCTTCGGCTGTAATTCGGAAATGTCAGGGACATCGATGTCCTTCCGCTTTAGATGGGCAGGCCCGATGGCGCAGCCGTGGATGACGTCCACGGACGAGAGCGGCAATAAATCGCGATACGGCTCGCATCGGCTTAGTGCTTCACGATCGTTCGATTTTGGTCCTTCATGAGCGCGGCGTCCAGCTCGGTTTGGCTGATCGAAAAAGACTGAATCTGTCGCTGCGAGGCAGAAATCGCCGGCGTTTGAAACAGCGTTGCCAATCGCCGATAGGCAACTCTCGACAGTCCTTCGATCAGTTCGTCGTCGATGAGGACAACATAATCACCGGCAGGCTGAACGCCCTTCAGGTTACGAAGGGTGAACGGACTACTGAACGAGACGGTGCTCCGCGTTGTTCTGATGGTCAAAGTGAGATTTCCCGGATCAGCCAGCATTGCTGGTGGTTCAAGCCAATTGCCGATCCCGCTCGTCGCATCGGTTCGGAGGGCGCCTGTACCGAGAGCCTATCGGTTATCTTCCGCTATCGCTGAGCAAAATTGCACAGGTTTCCCGGCAGAATGGTTGGCGGCACGCCGCTCAAACGAACGACATCTGGGCAATTTTGCACAGCATCGGCCCTTGGCGCGACCGAGTTGGTCCGACGCTGGGCGCCGCCCTGATTTGGGGAATTATAGACTTGATAGGCACGGCTGCTCTATGTGGGCGGCGAGTCGAGGTAGACATAAAGAGCCGCGATCTTGCCGTCCCGTGCGATGATGAAATCCACACCGGTGTACTGGGCCGCTTCGCCTTTCGGCCCCGAGCCCCACGCCAGCCGTCCCGAATTGTGCAGAACCTGGGGCGCGCCAAGAGGCGTATAAACATAGTGGGGATGCGTCGCTCGGAGATCGCCGGCGAACTTGTCGAGTGCGTCGTGACCGACGAAAGTGCCGGGCGGCACGCACAGCACACAATCTTCGGTATAAAGTTCCTGAATTGCTGCCCTTCGGCGAGCCGGATCACCTTCACCGAAAACTTCCGGAAGATTGCGGTTGAGCAGCGTCTCGATACCACTCACATCTGCGCCCACGGACGGCGGGACGCTCTTTTTACTGGGATGCTGGTTCATCAAAGGCCTCCTCATACGCGCGAGCATGATGCGGTCGTTGGGGCGATCGCGAAACAGCAATAATTGAAAGTCATCGTTTCAGGTTTGTTGGTGTATGGGTCGATGGCTTGCCAGCAGGCTTCCGCGACTTGGGCGTCTTTGCCAGCCGTTAATGGGGCACCCGCCCTGGTAAATCAAAACTGTATGCTTGGAACCAATGTTGCCGGAGTTACTTGGTAATGTAAGACCGGGTGTAATGCCCCCATAACATCCGATCAACGACGGCCCCAGCTCGCCCCCCGTGCTGGGGTCGTTTTCTTTCGGACGCTCCGGATCAAGCAATACGTTCGGCAGGCGGTCAGGCAATCGGCCTACGCCATTTGAGATTGCGCACGGACTCCAAGAAAAAGCCGCGGACTGATCCGCGGCTCTTGCACATGACGTCTTTCGTCAATTCCGTCAGTAGCGGTCGCCGCCGCCGATGCCGATGCTTACGCCGGGAGCGCGGAAGCCGATGCCACGGTCTTCATCGCGTCCTTCATAGCGTCGGCGTTCGATATAACGCTCGGGAGGGGCGTATCCGTATGCATCACGGGGCTCACGGACGATGACACGGCCTTCACCACGTTCAAGCCAGCAACTGCCGCTTTCATTGCAGACCATGCGAACGTTGTGAATGTTGCTTTGCTGTGAGACTGGCACGTTGGTGGAAAGCGGTGCGGCGGAAGCAGCAGTCACGAAGAGCGCACTTGCGCCGACTGCCAGAGAGATCGCGAGATTGTTCATGGCATTTCTCCAAAGTTGATTGTGTCAAAAGACCAACAGGCTCGCGAACCAATGGTTCCAGGAGCAGGCCATGAGTGTCAATCAGTCGCGTGATGCAAGCGTGCTCGCGGGAGCACAGATTAACCAAACAACTGACCTCACGCGAGCGCGCGGCGCGTCCTCTCCCAATCGTCCGCACGGCGGCCTCAACGGAAATCCCTGCTATGTCCATGACTGCATTCGAGCTTGTGGGCGAGCTACTGATTCAATGGCTCGTAGTCGCCGCGTGGAGTTAATTTGATGCGGGACATCAAAGAATTGATAGGCATCATTATGCGGGTCCTGGATCGTGGCGAAATCAATGAAAACGAGGTGCTTGATCTCGACTTTGATGCTGATGGCGACCTACTCACAGCACTTAATGAGGCATACATCAAGCTGTTGGAATTTGTGCACGACCGCGATGTCCGGCGCGCCAACGACGCTTTGGATGAAGAGGAACGAGCGGCGCTACAAGTCTCACTGAACAAGATCGTCAAACTGTACGACTCTGGTTCTTCCTGATCACGTGGCACCGCAAAGCAGTTTAGTGCAAAGGCAAGTTAGCGACACCGGATGGGTTGACCAGGACACCGGAACACCGGGATCGGAGCAATCACCGCGCGTCGGCCAGCAACTCCCACGATCCCGATTGTGTTTTCAATTACCGGTGCTAGCTTTGTCGAGGATCGTCTCGGCACTCTCAAACCGACGCGCAGGACGGCGGGCAGCCGGGCGTCCGGGGAGAGAGATGGCCGATGTGTCGCTCGACGCTCAAGGCGCCGCCCACGGCAGCGTTCCGGACAAAATCCACAGAGCCGGCCACGATCATCCCAAAGGTGATGCACAGGACTGGCTGAGCCGAATCGAGAAGTCCAATCTCACGCCGCGCTACTATCTGACGATCGCGCTACTCGTCCTGCAGGAGATGTTCGAATTCTACGACTTCTTCCTGGTAGGCTATCTCGTCTCGGTGCTCGCGCCCGGCTGGCATCTCACCTACGGCCAGGGCGCGATCATGCTGCTGTCGTCCGGGGTCGGCGCCATCTTCGGCTCACTTGTCGGCGGCCGGATCGCCGATACCGTCGGGCGCAAGAAGACAATTTGGGGCGGTGGCTTGATCTTTTCGCTTGGCGCCGCCGGATGCGCATTGATACCGGACGGCGCCTGGATTCTGTTCTCCATGTTGCGTTTCGTCGTGGGCTTTGGATCGATTGCCGCGGTGAGCGCCCAGAATCCTCTGGTCGTCGAGATCACGCCGACCAGACACCGTACCTTCGTTTCTAGCATGATGGTCGTGCCGGTTGCGCTCGGCACGATGTTCGCCGCGATGATTTCGGCCAACCTGCTGCCGGTGATCGGATGGCGCGGCGTTGCGGCCACGGGTGCGATGCCGATCGTCACTTCGCTGTTGATCGCGTGGATTGCGCCGGAATCGGTGCGCTGGCTGTTGTCGCGCGGCCGCAACGCCGACGCGCGGCGAGAGGCCGCCAAGCTAGCCGGCGTTCCCGAGGAAGCCGTCGCGCTGCCGACCGCGATCGCACCAGCCAAGAAGCCGGCGTCGTTGTCGGAGCTATTCCAGGACCCGAAGCGGTTCTGGTGGGTCGTCGTCATCTGGATCGGGATCTCGACCGGCACCTATGGCGTGGCGCTGTGGGGACCCACTATTCTGTCCCAGCTTCTGAAGATCACGGCGCACGAGGCGGCGCAGTATTTCGTCTACTCAAGCATCGCCTCGATACTCGGCCGCGTGCTGTTTTCGTTTCTGCCGCTCTATATCGGGCGCCGCCGCGCGGCACTGGTCGGAACCTTCATGTCGGTCCTGATCATGCTGGCGATTTTCGCTTTTTATCGCGAATTCATCGCCGGCTGGTCGGTGTTTGCGCTTCTGGTGGTTTTTGGCGCGGCGTTCTACAGCGGCTCCTTCTCCAACATCACGCCGTATGTTGTCGAAGTGTTTCCGGTCTCGCTTGGCGCCCGGGCCTTTGGACTGGCCCAGGCCGCCAACGGCGTCGGCAAAATCCTGGGGCCGGTTTGTCTGGCGCTGATCGCCGGAAGTAACGATGTGGTTTCGCCGAAGGCGACCGCCGATGCCATAGCACCCGCCTTCCTGTTCCTCGCGGCTTGCGAATTTGCGGCGCTGATCGCAATCTTCAGCTTTCGCCGGGAGCCCCATGGCAAGCCGATGGATCTTGGATAATTCAGGCACGCAAATCCAAACAAGGAGAAGAGATGCTCGACATCCCCGTCCTCATTTCCGGTGGCGGTCCGGTCGGCCTCACCGCCTCATTGCTGCTCTCCCAGCACGGCGTGCGCTCGCAGCTCGTCGAACGTCACCCGGGCACGGCGCTCACGCCAAAAGCACGCGGCATCAATGCCCGCACCATGGAAGTGTTCCGGCAATGCGGCATCGATACCGCGGTCAGGAACGCAGGGTTGGTGGAAGGACGGTTGGGGCTGATCGTCTGGGCCGAATCCCTTGCCGGCGAGGAGATCGAGCGTCGCGTGCCCGGTCGCGCAACGGCGAAGAACATGGCCGCGACATCCGTCAGGAATTGCCTTTGTGCCCAGGACGACCTTGAACCGGTCATTCGCCGATTTGCGGAACAAGCCGGAGGGCCGGAAGCGCTGCGCTTCAATACCGAGCTGACCTCGTTCGGCCAGCGGCGCGGTGCCGTCACGGGCACGTTGACCGATCGCACGACAGGAGAAGAGACGCCTTTCACGGCCCGCTATCTGATCGCCGCCGAGGGCGCGCAAAGCCGGGTGCGACGCCGGCTTGGCGTGAAGATGACCGGCGAGGAGAAAGTCTACGACAGCGTCAATATTCTGTTCCACGCCGATCTCACCCGATGGGTCGAACATCGGCCCGCCGCGCTGTATTTTGTGGAGCAGGACGACTTGCGCGCCACATTCCTCACGATCAACGGCACAGATCGCTGGGGTTTCCTGATCCACAGCCCCCAAAAATTCGGCTGGCAGCCACAGGACTTCACTCCGGAGTTTTGTGCGGCCTTGATCCGCAAGGGCGCGGGCTTGCCCAACCTTGCCGTATCGGTTCTGGGCATCAGCCCGTGGGAAGCGTCTGCCATCGTTGCCGACAATTATCGCCTCGGCGACGTTTTCCTGGCCGGAGACGCGGCGCATGAGATGCCGCCGACCGGGGGTTTTGGCCTCAACACCGGGGTGCAGGACGTTCACAATCTGGCCTGGAAGCTCGCCGCCGTGATCAGCGGAAGAGCCGACGACAGGCTACTCGACAGCTACCACGCCGAACGCCAGCCATTCGGCCGGATCGTCACCCAGAACGCACTGGCCAATGCCCTGTCGATGGGACGCAACGCGCGGCAAAGCAAGGTCCTGCCGCGACCGGAGTTTTTGAACGAACAGGGGCTTATCTTCGGGGCCTGCTATCAATCGACGGTGGTCGTGCCGGACGGCACGCCGCCGGTCGTGCTCGACGATCCCGTCACCGAATATGTGCCCTCTGCCCGGCCCGGAAGCCGCGCGCCCCATGTCTGGCTCAAACGCGGCAACGAGCAAATCTCGACCATCGACCTGTTCGGCCCGCACTTCGTGCTGCTGGCCGGCTCCGACGGCGAGGCATGGCGACGGGCGGCCCAAGCGATCGGCCCGTCGCGGCCTCCGCTGCTTGCCTATACCGTCGGACAGGACGGCGATCTCGGCGACCCCGAGGCGAACTGGCACAAGGCTTACGGCGTCGACAGCGATGGTGCGGTGCTGGTGCGACCCGACGGCCATGTCGCCTGGCGCAGCCGTTCACGCGCTTCGAATGCGTCGGAAGTCTTGCGCACAGCGCTGGATTGCGTGTTCGGCAGGATGTCCGCGATTGCGTGACGAGGAGTTTTGCGCGCACGGACCCGGCATCCTCATCCGCGGCCGTTCCAAGCGGCCCAGGGATGTCTGCGGCAAGCGTAAACCAATAAATTTCAAGGCAAGGCCCTAACGGGAACTTAACGAAATCACCTGCAATCTGATGACCAGCTTTGACGATCGCCCGGCCGACACGCAAATCTCACGCTCTGGTCCAACGACGGATGTCACCATGATCATTGATAAGCCAAGGCCAAAGGTACAGCGTGAACCGCGACGGCAAACGCATAAACAGCCGGCCTGGATTTCGTTCGACGACGGAACGAGGCACGAATGCTTCGTGTTGGACGTAGCGCCCGGCGGCGCCAAAATCATGACCGATGCTGCGATCGCTGTCAGCGACAAGTTCGCCTTGGCGCTTGTGCCGGCCCATCCGACGCGCCAGCCATGCGAAGTCGTCTGGAGTCGCGGCAACGTCTACGGCGTAAAATTCCTGCCCTGATATCGCCTGCCCGAAACTATTCCGCGGCCGCCTCGCGCACATATCGCGCGGTTGGCGTGCGCATGGTCACGAGCTCTTCCGCGGCCGTCGGATGCAGCGCGAAAGTGGCGTCGAAATCGGCCTTGGTCGCTTTCATTTTGACGGCGATGGCGACCGCCTGCACGATCTCGGCCGCGATATCGCCGACGATATGGCATCCGAGCACGCGATCGGAAGTGCCGTCGACGACGAGCTTCATCAGGATGCGCGTGTCGCGGCCGGACATCGTCGATTTGATCGGCCGGAACGCGGTCTTGTAGACGTCGACATGACTGAACTGCGCGCGGGCCTCGGTCTCGGTCAGCCCCACCGTGCCGATTTCAGGCTGCGAGAACACCGCGGTCGGGATGCTCGAATGATCGACCTGAACCGGATGCTTGCCGAACACGGTATCGGCGAACGCGTGGCCCTCGCGGATCGCGACCGGCGTCAAATTGTGGCGGTGGGTGACGTCGCCGATCGCGTAAATGTTCGGCACCGACGATCGCGACCAGCCATCGACGGCGATGCCGCCGTTGTTCGGATTGATGGCGACGCCGGCCTTCTCGAGGCCGAGACCTCCGACATTGGGATGCCGGCCGATCGCGAACATCACCTTGTCCGACGCAAGGCTTGAACCGTTCGACAGATGCGAGGTGAATTCCTTGGCCCGCTTGTCGATCTTGTCGACTGTGCAGCCGGTCAGAATGGTGATGCCCTGCATTTCCATCTCGGCGCGGACATGGGCGCGGACGTCATCGTCGAAGCCGCGCAGGATGTTGTCGCCGCGATAGACCACCGTCACGTCGCTGCCGAAGCCTGCGAAGATG
>Ga0210408_10003925_pt1 | contig 13485 bp, 10 predicted proteins | sample IncBWH4MmetaG_FD_155471 | JGI IMG/M metagenome (GOLD analysis project Ga0210408, IMG submission 155471) | Forest soil microbial communities from Barre Woods Harvard Forest LTER site, Petersham, Massachusetts, United States - Inc-BW-H-4-M | ecosystem: Environmental > Terrestrial > Soil >...
AAGCAAGAGGGCGACAAAATGGTGCCCATATTGCAGCCGGGAACTCAAGAGGCCTACCAGAAGGCTATCGCACTCGACCCGACGGGCATTTGGGGTGCGCAGGCCAAACAAGGGCTGGAAGCTCTGCAGGCGATGGGTTTGGGCATCGATACCAAGGTAAACACAAGGCCGGCCCAGCAGAAGAAGAAGTAGAGCACTTCCAAGACAGCGATTAAGAGACCCCGCGGCTTCGTGCGCGGGGTCTTTTTATTAGCATAGAGATCATTCCTCGGGACTGTGCGAAATGTTTGGCAAAGGCCTCGGCGCAGAGTGTTGTTCAGGCAATCTCTGACCCCACCTACACAAATTATCCTGGCAGATTGTCCTTGAGCGGATGTTCAGGCTTCGGCGTCAGAACCTTTGCGTGATCCTTATACCTGTGTTACATCCCATCGCAGCGGCGAAATAAGATGTCCACTCCGGCGATCAATTCGAGATGGCGATTGCTGATATTCGCTGGAGTAGCATTTGCGGCAGGGACATTGACATTTGCAGCAGCGCGTCACGGACTCGCTGCCCATTGGGCGGCCTCTTCAAATCCGGAGATGTGGCTTCGTGCCGCTGAAAGCGAGCCCTCGAATGCAGATCTTTGGTATCGCCTGGGCCGCTATCGCCAGCTCGATTTCGAACACCCCGATCTGCCGTTAGCGATCTCGTATTATCAGCGTGCCACCTCCATCCATTCTGGCTCGCCGTTTTACTGGATGGATCTTGCAGGCGCATATGAAACAGCAGGCAACGTCTCGCAAGCGGAGCAGGCGTTTCGAAAGGCGCGCCAGCTCTATCCTATCTCCGCAGAGGCAGCATGGCGCTTTGGAAACTTTCTTTTGCGCCAAGGCCATGTCGCGGAAGCCTTTCAGCAGATACATGACGCTCTTGTAAGCAATTCTAGACTTACGGCGCTCGCCATCTCGCTCTGCTGGCGAAGCACCCATGATATCGATGAAATTTTGAAGACTGTCTTGCCGGACGAGCGGGAGCAGAATTGGGGAGCCATTCAATTTTTTGTGCAGGCTCGTGAGCCAATGCCGGCGATGGCCGTGTGGAAACGCATCGCCGGTCACGGTACCTCTTTTCCTATCTCAGACGCCTTTCCGTTGCTGGAAATGCTGATCGGCATCGGCCATGCCGACGATGCGGAAACCGTATGGAGTCAGGCGCTGCAGGCGGGAGGAATGGCACCGAAGCCAGACCCCACCGGCTCGCTCGTTTGGAACGGTGGGTTCGAGCAGGAGCCTCTAAACGGCGGATTCGATTGGCGCGTTGGGCCTATCGCAGGTGCGGAGATGGCTTGGGATGAGCAGATCGTGCATTCGGGACGGCGCTCCCTGCGACTGGATTTCGACGGGACTGCCAACGTGGACTTTCAAAATGTTTGGCAGTACGTCGCCGTTGAGCCGCGCACGCGATATCGTTTGAGCGCCTTCCTCCGCACGCGCGATCTAACTACAGATAGCGGAATGCGCTTCGAAATCCGGGATATTTCTAGCCCCGGGAATCCGGCCCATCTCACTTCGAATCTCGGCGGTACTCAATCGTGGACCGAAGCGAACACCGAATTTGTTACCGGCGCCGAGACTAAAGTTCTGCAAATTGTGCTGCAACGGCCCCCGAGCGCAAAACTGGGAAACAAAATTCGAGGAACGGCCTGGGTCGATGACGTGGCGCTTTTTCCGCTGCCTCCCTTGCCAGAGTCACGGCGATGAAGGCGCTGCGCATCGGCATTTGCGGGCTGCTTGCCTTCAGCGTATTTGCTCACGGCGTGGTTGAGCCGTGGTCAGAAGCCGTTCTTGAAATTGGTGCGACCATATTGTTCCTGTGGTGGGGTTTGCTTTTCGCCCGGGGAAGCGTGCCTGTCTACTGGCATCGCTTGCTTTGGCCGGTTTCCGCTTTTTGGTTGTGGACTACAGTGCAGTATGGCGCCGGCCTGACAGAGGTGAGATTTTTAACGCAGATAGAACTCCTCAAAGTATCGGCACTGGCGCTCTTGTTCTTCCTAGTCGTACAGGCTTTCGAGACGCTCGAGAATTGGATCGTCTTCGTCTGGTTTCTACTGGCGCTTGGATTCAGCGTTTCCGTGCTTGGAATTCTGCAGCATTTCACATTCAACGGGAAACTGTACTGGTTTCGCGAATTGCGCTATGGCGGAATTCCATTCGGACCCTACGTCAATCGCAATCACTTCGCGGGACTGGTGGAATTGATTATCCCCATGGGCCTTTCGATCCTTTTGTTGCGAGCGGAGGAGCGCGACCGTATCTCATTGCTGATGGTTTTAACGCTCATACCCATCGGCGCTCTTTTCCTTTCTGGTTCGCGCGGGGGGATAGCGGCCTTCTTCGTGGAGGTCGGCCTTGTCGTGATCTTGGCGCTCCTCCGTGGGCATCGCAAGAACCAGTTCGGTATCGCTGCGACACTGCTGCTTCTGGCGGGCGGATTTGTGGTTTGGCTCGGCGCCGGCCGGGCCCTTGCCCGATTTGGGGCTTACCAGAAGCTGGAAGTGAGCGAGGCCAGGCGTGCGGAAATGCTCAGAGATTCCTGGCGAATCTTTGTAGATCATCCGCTTGCGGGCACGGGAGTCGGGACGCTGGAAGATGTTTTTCCTCGATATGAAACGCTTTATGACGGCTCAATCGTGAATCACACGCACAACGATTATGTCGAGGCCCTCGCGGAAAGTGGCGTGATTGGCGGCCTCATAGGCATCTGCTTTCTGGTGTTCTTCTTTCGTGGGGCGTGGAGGCTCATTCAAGAGGCGCCAAATCGTCTCGACCTGGCGCTTCACATTGGAGCGTTTTCCGCGTGTTGTGCCTTACTGGCTCATAGCTTTGTCGATTTCAATCTACATATTCCTTCGAATGCGCTTTTGTTTCTGATCCAGTGCGGACTGGCGACTTCCGCGACACCAACTCGGCTAGTACGTGGGTCGGAAGCCCATACAGGGCTCGCGGCAAAATTGAATATGAGGCGCACCGTTCAGACGGTATAATTCCCGGCGCGTGGGGAAGACCATCTGATGGATCCCAAATGTATTGGTGTACCCGGCCAGCTGTGGCGGAGGCTTTGCTGCAGCGGCCTCCTCTGGATGTTCTCAATATTGTCTGGTGCAGCTTTTGCGCAAAATCCGTCACAACAGCGCGAAATTGCCGAAGCACAAAAGCTGCAAACCGCTCGCGAGGCGAATGACCGCATTGCCCAACTCGCCATCGTTGAATCGGCACAGCATAGAGACTACGTCATCAGCAGCGGCGATTTACTATCCATCGAAGTCTTTGACGTTCCCGAACTATCGCGCGACGTCCGGGTAAGTGAATCCGGATTTGTGGCCATCCCGTTGGTTCCTGTCAAAGTACAGGCCAGCGGCCTGACGCCCTTTCAGTTCCAAGACAAGCTGGCCGAATTGCTGCAGGTTAACGGCCTCGTGACGCACCCGCAAGTTACGGTAATTGTCAAAGAGCAGCATAGCGAACCGATCACCGTCATCGGTGCGGTGAGAAATCCGCTCACCATACAGGCTGTGCATCAAATGACCCTGCTCCAGGTGTTATCGCAGGCGGGCGGGATTGCCGATGACGCGGGAAGCAAAGTGCTGGTCACGCGAAAGCCGCGTTTGCCCGAGCTCGGTAATAGTTCGAGCGATACGCCGACAGCAACGGTGGCGAATACGCCGCCTGCGAATACGCCCCCAGGGGTCGAAAACACGATCACTATCGACCTGAATGAGCTGCTCGACAGCGGTGATCCCAAATACAACGTACCCCTTTTTGGTGGTGATGTGGTTACCGTGCCGAGGGCTGGTGTTGTGTACGCTGTGGGTGCTGTGCAACACCCCGGCGGCTTCGTGATGCAGAGCGATCGCCAGCGATTGACGGTTCTCAAGGTGCTGTCCCTTGCGGGTGGACTGACCAGTACGGCAAAAGGGGGAAATGCAGTAATCCTGAGGCAACCACCCGGAAGCGAGGAGCGCGAGCAACTGCCGATCGACGTGAAGAAAATCCTGACTCTCAAACGTGAGGACGTTACGCTACGGCAGAATGACATCCTTTATGTGCCCGACAGCACAGGCAAACATGCGCTCCGCCGGTCGGCCGAAATAGCCATAGCCATTGCGACAGGAGCCGCGATCATCCGGGTGACTCAGTGAGGCATTTTTACCGGGCACCCGTCGAAGAGCATTTGTAAGCTAGGCATGAACGAACACACCAACCTGATTAGGCCGGATCATGTGGCGGTTTTCAACGGCTTGGCCGCCCGCGAGCCTTTCGTCACGCTGGATATGATGCCGCCCGAAGGGCATCTGCTCGATTACCTGCTGATCCTGTGGAAGCACAAGTGGCTGATCATTTCGTTCCTTCTGGCCCTCGTTACCGTAGTTACGATCGCCACTTTCCGCATGCAGCCGGTTTACGAGGCCACCACACGGGTTGAAATTGATCGCGAGAACACGAACTTCCTTCCTTTTGCGGGCAACGATCCTTACGACTTGTACCAGGATTTAGAGGATTACATCGAGACGCAGTCGAAAATTCTTGTCAGCGAGACCCTGGCCATGCAAACGATCAAATCTTTGCATTTGGATCAGGATCCGCGATTCGGCGGCCATGCACAAAGCCCCGGCACCTTGGAAGTGATCTCGCCGGAGAGCGGCTTGGCGCCACCGCCGGCATTGGGCGTGTTTCTCGGTGGCCTGTCAGTCAAGCGCGTGCCGAACAGCCGATTGCTGGACGTCACGTTTGAGGCTACGGACCCGAAGATAGCGGCCGCCATTGTCAACGCTCACGTGAATAACTTTATCGAGCAAAATTTTCGTAGCCGCTACGAAGCGACAACCCAGGCTTCGAATTGGCTCGCAAACCAGCTCGACGAGTTGAAGGGAAAGGTCGAGGCGTCCGAGGATGCCCGTATTAAATATGAACGGGATAATCAGATCTGGACCATCGATGAAAAACAGGATGTCACCACGCAAAAACTGGCCGACCTTAACCGCGAGCTGACAGAGGCTCAAGCCGATCGGATAAACAAACAAGCCGTTTACGAATTAGCTAAGGCTGGCAATTACGATGCGATTCCCGCGGTTCGCGAAAGTCCTGTAATCCAGGAAAGTCTCAAGCGCCAGGGCGAATTGAGCGATCAATATACCGAGGCTCTCAATCAGTACGGGCCGAAGTTTCCTAAGGTGGTCCGGCTCCAGGCGCAGTTGAACGAGAGCGGTCAGCTCATCGAGAACGAAAAGAGGAACATCGGAAATCAGATCGAGGCCGAATATCGTGGATCTCGGCAACGAGAGCTCCTGCTGAGACGGGCACTCGATCAACAGAAGAACGAAGCCGCCTCAATGGCTGACAAGATGGTTGAATACAACATCCTGAAGCGTGACGCGGAGGCCAACAAACAGCTTTATGACGGCCTGCTGCAGAAGCTCAAGGAGGCCGGAATCAGCGCGGGCTTGCGTTCGAGCAATATCCGCATCGTGGATCCAGCCCTGATACCCACAGCGCCTTCGCGGCCGAACAAATCGCGCAACATACTTTTGGCAATCTTAGTGGGGCTGATCGGCGGTATCGGACTGGCTCTCGTCCGGGAATATCTCGATAACACGGTCAAAAGTCCCGACGATGTGGAGAGTCTATCGCGCCTGCCTTCGCTTGCTGCTGTCCCCGCCTTTACCGGTTCCGATGGCGATAGCCGTGGCCGCTTGCAGAAACTCTTACGAGGTTCGGAGAACGGGAACGGGTTTCATGAGCGGGTGGCGTTGCTCTCTCATTCTCAGCCTCAATCGCAGGTTTCCGAAGCCTTTCGAGCCCTGCGAACGTCGCTATTACTTTCGCAACCGGACCACCCGCCGCAATTGATTTTGGTGACGAGCGCGCTTCCACATGAGGGAAAGACTACGGCGAGCGTGAACATCGGCGTGACTCTGGCGCAGCTTGGTGATAACACCCTGCTGATCGATGGCGACTTGCGCAAGCCGGGTATCAGCCGCGCTCTGGGCATGAACGACGGTAAAGTGGGGTTGAGTTCGTACCTCGCGGGTGTTGTTGGGCTTGATCTCGTTACCCTTCCGCATCCAGTGATCAAAAATCTGCACGCGATTCCAACCGGGCCTATTCCTCCAAATTCCGCCGATCTTCTTTCCTCGCATCGCTTGGTGGAAATGATCTGTGAGCTGCGCAAACGATATAAATTCATTGTCATCGACTCTCCTCCGATCATGGCCGCTACTGACGCGGTCATCCTTTCGGCCCTGGTGGATGGAGTGCTTCTGGTTGTGCGAAGCGGTGAAACCCCGAAGGAAGCTCTCATGCGCACTCGGGATTTGCTTTACAGCGTGAAATCGCGTGTGCTGGGAGTGGTATTGAACGCGGTAGATTCGAGATCTCCTGACTATTATTACTCTTATCGCTGCTATCCGTACGCTTATCGCGCCGATGGCCTTGATGAGCCAGAAAGGTCCAAAAACGGCAATGGGGCTTCGAAGCTGGATGCCTGAGTACGCCGGCAAAGCCGTGTTTCACAAGGAAGGTTTGTGCGCGCTCTGATTACTGGCGGTGCCGGGTTCATTGGTTCGCATCTGGCTGAGCGGTTACTCGCTGATGGCGATGAAGTCCTGGTGCTCGATAATCTTTCGACCGGCTGCATGGAAAATATTCGCTGCCTCGAGAAATATGTCCGCATGCAGTGCTTTCTCGAACCAGTCGAGAATCGCCAGCTTTTGTCGGAGCTGGTGGATGAAGCGGACGTTGTATTCCATCTTGCCGCTGCCGTGGGCGTTCGTCTGATCGTAGAAAGTCCCGTGCGGACGATTGAGACAAATGTAGCGGGCACGCATCTCGTTCTGGAAGCGGCGGCCAAAAAACGCAAACTGGTGTTCTTCGCGTCTACATCTGAAGTTTACGGAAAAAACGTGAACGTTCCGTTTGAGGAGGATGCTGAGCTAGTTCTAGGGCCCACGGATAAAGGCCGATGGAGTTATGGAGCTTCCAAGGCCATTGGAGAATTCCTGGCCCTGGCCTACTGGAAGGAAAGGAAACTGCCCGTCATTGTCGCCCGGCTTTTCAATACGGTGGGGCCGCGGCAGACCGGCCGATATGGGATGGTCGTGCCGACGCTGATTGGCCAAGCGATCACAGGTGTTCCGCTCACGGTATTCGGCAGCGGCAAGCAGAGCCGCTGCTTTTGTGATGTGCAGGACTGCGTTGAGGCGATGCTGCGCCTGGTAAGGGCGGATCGAGCAGTGGGAGAAGTCGTTAACATCGGAACGGATGACGAAGTAAGCATTGAAGTACTAGCTGAACTTATCCGACAGCGCACGCGGAGTTGCTCCTCGATCACGCACATCCCCTATGAACAGGCTTATGAGCCTGGCTTTGAAGACATGCAGAGGCGCGTACCTTCGCTGCAAAAGTTGGAACGCCTAACGGATTTTCGGGCCAAGACGACGCTTGCAGAGATGATCGATCGCGTGGCGGCATTTCTGAGTGAAAAGCAACAGACGCGCTTAGTCGCTGCGTCTTAGTCGTCGCGAAAAAAAACGGCGAACGCCAGGTGCCCTCGCGCCGTAACAGCACCGGCGTTCCCGAATTGAAGGAAGCGCATCACGATGGCTATAACGGTCGCGCGAGCACCTGTTGCGCCGGTACGGATTGCCCCATCGGGCCGGTTGTTTAGCCTCCGACTTCGGGAGTTGTGGGCCTACCGTGAACTGCTTTATTTTTGTGTCTGGCGCGACGTCAAAGTCCGGTACAAACAAACCGCTATTGGAGCAGCTTGGGCTTTACTGCAACCTACCCTGACAATGCTGGCTTTCAGCTTGTTTTTTGGCAAGTTAGCGAAGCTGCCGACAAACGGAGTACCGTACCCTCTTTTTTATTACTGTGCGGTCCTGCCGTGGACCTACTTTGCGACGGCACTGCAAAACTGCACCAACAGCATCGTCGAGCAGCAACGATTGATTACGAAGATCTATTTTCCTCGCCTCGTGCTGCCGATCTCGGCAGTGCTGGCCGGCCTGGTTGATTTCGCTGTCGCATTCGGCGTGCTGGCAGCTCTGATGGTCTATTACCGTATCCCGCCAGGACGGGCGGTGCTGCTACTACCTGGGTTTTTGCTTCTTGCTCTTCTCACCGCGCTGGGGTTTGGTCTTTGGCTTTCGGCCCTAAACGCGATCTATAGGGACGTGCGTTACGTCGTCCCCTTTCTTGTGCAGTTTTGGATGTTCGCTTCACCTGTGGCCTACTCGAGTTCGATGGTTCCGGGGCGATGGCGTTGGGCTTACGGCCTGAACCCGATGGCCGGTGTAATCGAAGGATTTCGCTGGGCGCTTACGCGCCAAGGGCTGGCTCCCGGGTCGCTTTTTGTTGCATCCGGGTGCGGCGTCATTCTCGTGTTGTTGGGTGGCATGTTTTATTTCCGCAGAATGGAAGGCACGGTTGCCGATCTTGTCTGAAGCATTGGTGCACTGAATTTGCCCGGAGTTTGAGACATGAGGCCGGCTATTCGCGTGGAAGGTCTCGGAAAGCGCTACCGCATCGCTCCGCGGCAGCGATATCTCGCTTTGCGAGATCAACTCGGCGAAGTGCTGCGCGCGTCCTTGCATTTTTGGAAACGGGGATCGAATGGCGTTTCACACGAACAAAGAGAAATTTGGGCGCTGCGCGGCGTCGGTTTCGAGGTTCAGCTGGGCGAAGTAATTGGCGTGATCGGTCGCAATGGCGCGGGCAAGAGTACCCTGCTCAAGCTTCTGTCGCGCGTTACTGAGCCGTCAGACGGGTGGGCCGCGGTCTGGGGGTCAGTAGGGAGCTTGCTGGAGGTAGGAACGGGATTTCATCCGGAGCTCACCGGACGCGAGAACATCTATCTGAACGGTGCAATTCTCGGGATGAGCCGCCGGGAAATCGGGTGGAAATTCGATGACATCGTTACGTTTGCCGAAGTAGCTGAATTCCTGGACAGTCCGCTCAAGCACTACAGCAGCGGCATGCAGACACGGCTGGCGTTTGCCATAGCCGCGCATTTTGAGCCCGAAATTTTGCTCGTGGATGAAGTTCTCGCCGTCGGTGATCTTTCCTTTCAAAAGAAATGCCTGGGCAAAATGGATGACGTAGCCAGGGATGGGCGAACCATCGTTTTTGTCAGCCACCAGATGAATCAGATACGGCGCCTGTGCGCTCGCGTAATCTGGATCGACGGCGGCCGCCTGCGGATGGATGGCCCGACGGCGGAGGTTGTGAGCTCATATGAAAGCGCGATGTCGCGCGGGGATATTGGCGAACGCGAGGAAACAAGAGAGTTCGGGGCGAAAACCCGATTCTTGAAGTGGCAGTTAGCGGGTCCTCTGGAAATGGCGAATCCTCACCAGCTTGATTCGTTCGGAGAGGCCACCGTTCACTTCGATTTCTGGGTCAATGACACGCTTCATCGTAGCCATCACGGCGTGGCCCTGTTTAGCGCCGACCGTGAACTCGTCTGGGGCAGAGCCATTGACCATCTCCACCTGCAGCCCGGACTGCATAGGATTTCGTACACGTTCCCCTGCTTGCCGTTGCGTCCCGGGCCTTATTTCTGGCAGGTCAGTCTGTGGCAAGACCACGAACTCTTTGACCTTTGGGATTGCCTTCCGGAAATGATCGTTGCCACTCCGAACTTACAGCACCCTCGAGATGAATGGAGCGGTCTGCTAAACATCGCTTCGGAGGTTTGTGTTACCGAGTTGGGAGAAGTTCAATGCGCCGAATCATCGGAAGAGCGTTAATAGCCCATTTCTGGCGCCGGACGCCAAACGCATGCTGACGATTTTCGCCACACCGAAACCTTTCAAGGGCCACGATGGCATTATTCAAAGAAACGCGATCGGCAGTTGGATGCGCTTACATCCCGACTGCGAAGTGATCCTCTTCGGAGATGAAGCTGGCGCGGCGGAAGTTGCGGAGGAGTTGGGCATCCGCCACGTTCCTGATGTGCTCCGCAGCGAATTTGGCACAAAGCGTCTCGATTATATCTTCGCACGCGCTCAAGAAATGGCCAGGCACGACCGGCTATGTTACGCAAATTGCGACATGATACTCCTACCGTCCTTCTGTCAGGCAGTCGACAGGGTGGCCCGTTGGTCTCCAAAATTTCTGATGATCGGACGCCGCTGGGACACGCCTCTGATGCAGACGCTCGATTTCGAACCGATAGATTGGGCATCGAAGTTGCGAGAGTTCGCAATGCGCTCAGGGAAACAACAACTCGCTTGCGCGGTCGATTTTTTTGCGTTCTCGCGAGGCTCGTATGCCGATGTGCCGCCTTTTGTCGTGGGGAGGGTCTATTGGGATCATTGGATGGTTTGGAAGGCACGCTCCATGAAAGTGCCGGTCGTGGACGTGACCGCGGACGTTCTGGCCGTGCATCAGAATCACAATTTTGCCTACCATCCAGGCGGGCTTGCAGGAATCAAAGCCGATGTGGAATCCAAACGAAATCGGGCCCTCGCAGGCGGCCAATTGCACCTTTACACTATCGACCACGCCACACACCGGCTCATCGAGGGGCACATAACGGATCGGCCAGGCCGCTGGCACGTCCCTCTAAGCTATTTACTCCGGATCTACTCAATTCAGTTTTGGTATTGGCTCTTGGGGGCAACATTCAGAGTACGTCGCGCTCTTGGTCTGTATAGGGGCGCCTTCGAACAAATGCAGAAGCGCGTCCGATCGCTCATTCGCGAGTGAGGTAGCACACATGCAACCACTCTTGCGGAACTTATTAGTTGACTACCAGGAGCGATGCTGGTGAGTGAGCGCGTTTCAGTTCTGATCTGTACGTATAATCACGGCCGCTATTTGCCGCAGTGTCTTACCAGCGTCTTGAATCAAACGTGTCCGCCGGACGAAGTTATCGTTGTCAATGACGGCTCGACCGATGGGACTGTGGAAGTGATGCGCAATTTTCCGGAGGTCCGCTGCATCCATCAAGAAAACACCGGCAAGGCAGTAGCATTCGGACGGACCTTTTCCCTCTCTACGGGCAGCATCATCTGTCACTTGGATGCGGACGACTATTGGGAACGTCAGAAGCTGGAGCGTGTGCTGTATTGTTTTGAGGAGAATTCAAAACTTGGCGGCGTCATCCATGAAGTTACTCACATAGACGCGTCAGGGCAGGCCATTCAATTTCCCTGGACCATACGGCACCGAACCGAACCGACAATGCTGACGCTCGATGAGAGCGAGGACGTGGGCTTTCTCTATCCTTTACCGAAAGCGCGTGGGCGTTTTTGGGGCGTGCCCGGTACGACATGCATTCGCAGACGTTTTCTTGAGGATCTTTTGCCCTTGGCCCCCGGAATAGGCGGATCAGTAGACGGCATATTCATTGCTGCGGCCCTTCGATATGGCGTGGCTTACCTCCCGGACGCTCTCTCGGCTTACCGGATTCACGGAAGCAACACGGGCTTCGGAAATGTCGCAGCGACTCAACAAACGATCTGCATGTGGGAATTTCTACTCGCGCATCCTAACTTCCGGCCGTTCTTATCGAATCGCCATGCTGATCTGCTCCGCGCCAAAATCCTGGAGAGAAAGGCTTACATGGCCAGCCGGACCGGGCGCAGGGTGTTCTCCGGAACCTGGGCCGGCATTCGCGTTCCATGGATCCTCGCTGCCAATGGATACCGCTGCAGTTGGAAACACCTGGCTCTGCCCGTCGCCTGCCTGCTGCCAGTAAAGCGTACGCGCCAGGCCATTGCAAAAACGACAGAATTGCTTCGAACGCGAGTCGCCAAATTCGTCGCCAGCGGCCGTTCAACGGTAACCTGGACTCGCAGATGATTACAGCCGCTGCCATGAACTTGAGCGAACGGATCCTGAGACGTCGAACCACGTTCAGGTATTTTGCAAGAAAAGGCTTGGCTAGACTTCCTTTTCTTCCGGTGCCGATACGCCTCAAGCTTGCCGACGGGTCACAGCTCAACATCTGGTGGTCGTACATGCCGGGAAGCAACATTGCGGGGTTGCCACTAACCGAGTACTGGTCTTCCGATCGGAGTGATTTGCAATTTATGTGGAACTTTCTGCAGCCGGGAATGACCTTCTTCGACTTGGGCGCTTATCACGGTATTTATTCAGTAGTTGCTGCCAAGAGGCTCGGGTCGCAAGGCCATGTCACAGCCTTTGAACCTTCTGCACGCGAGCGACGCCGGCTCTGGCTCCATCTCCAAATGAACGGGTGCCATGTCTCGGTTGAGCCTTACGCAGTCACCTCCCAGGCGGGAAGTTTCCGGTTTTTCACAGTAGCCTCGGGTTTCACGTCTTTGAATAGCCTGGTTTACCCCCCGACCGACAATCCTGTGTCTGAGACAAATGTCGATGGTATTTGTCTCGATCAATACCTCGCAACCAAGCGGGTTGCGAAGGTCGATTTGGTGAAGGTCGATATCGAGGGAGGTGAACTGGATGCCTTTAAGGGCGCCTGTCACATGCTTGAGGAGGTTGTTCGACCCTTAATCATTTGTGAAGTGCTGGACTGGGTGAGCCGCCCGTGGGGGTACCCTGCAAGCGAAATCGTTGCGTTTCTCACCAGGCATGATTACCGATGGTTTGATTTTTGCGAAGATGGGAGTCTTGTTGTACACGCCGAAAGAGACGGATATCCAGACGTTCGCAACTATCTCGCAGTTCCGCGAGAAAAAATTCCCCAGATTGAATCATGGCGCCGCCCATGACACCTCGCGTATCGATCATCATTCCTACGCGCAATCGCGCTGCGACTCTCGCGCGATGCTTGGCTGCGCTTTCGGATGGCGCGCGCGGATTAGAATCCCCGGAAGTGATAGTGGTCGACGATTGTTCGAACGATGATACAAGCAAGGCCGTCGACCAATTTTGCAGCGCGACTGGCTGGCAGGTGCGTTATTTGCGCCAAGATCATCCGCTAGGAGCCAACGCAGCACGGAATGCCGCCCTGCGGGTCGCGCAGGGTGAGCTTATCGTCTTCATAGACGATGATGTGCTCGTCACCGAAGGTTGGCTTCGCAAACTCTTGGCGGGTCTGTCGGAGCAATTCCCCGTTGTTTCTGGCCCCGTTCGCCTGACGGTGGACGGCCCGTTTCCGGGGAGACATCGCGAAGAAATCAGCAGCTATTTGTCGGAAATTCTCGTGCCTGTGCGCGGTGTAAGGGGTGAAATTGTTCCGGCAGCCGGCAACATGGCCGCTTACCGATGGGTCTTTGATCGAGCGCGCTTCGACGAAAAAGTGCGCCCTCCCGTCGAAGAAAATGACTGGCTGGAACGTGCGGGCGTTCCTGCCGGATTTGTGCAGGAAGCGTGGGTCTTGCATTACAAAACTGCGCAGGAACTCAGACTGAGAGGGCTCCTGGCGAGCGTATGGCGTCGAGGTAGTGAAAGCGGTTGGTGGCTTCGAGAGCGTTTGAAAGTTCCAGCGCGCAGGCGCCGGTTCCTGGCGAGA
>Ga0210408_10003926_pt1 | contig 13484 bp, 9 predicted proteins | sample IncBWH4MmetaG_FD_155471 | JGI IMG/M metagenome (GOLD analysis project Ga0210408, IMG submission 155471) | Forest soil microbial communities from Barre Woods Harvard Forest LTER site, Petersham, Massachusetts, United States - Inc-BW-H-4-M | ecosystem: Environmental > Terrestrial > Soil >...
GATGTTGAGGAGGGTGCCGGTCTCGTCCGCCGACAGCGGGCTCACCACCGGCATGAGTCCGTTGTCGAGCAGCTTCTTCAGCACCGTGGTGTCGACCGCGTCGATGTCGCCGACGTAACCGAAGTCCACCGGGTCGCCGTCGGCGCTCAAGCGGACCGGCGGCCGCTTGTGCGCCCGCACCAGACCCGCGTCCACGCCGCTGATGCCGACCGCGTCGATGTCGAGATCGCGGCACATGGCGAGCACGCGGGTGTTGATGAGGCCGTTGAGCACCATCGCGGTCACCTCGATCGAGCGCGCATCCGTCACGCGGCGCCCCTCGACCATCTGGGTGGGCACCCCGAGTGCGGCCGAGAGCTCGGTGAGCTGCGGCCCGCCGCCGTGCACCAGCACGACGCGCACACCGAAGTAATGCAGGATCCCGATCTGCTCCACCAGCGAGCGGGTCGAATCGGCGTCGGCGAACACGCCGCCGCCGGCCTTCACCACGAAGGTCTTGCCCTTGTACAGGCGGATATAGGGCGCGGCGCTCTTCAGTGCGCGGATCGCGAGAGTCTGGTCGCCTCGATGCATGATCATGATGCGCTTTCCCTGATCTTCAGGACCTGAGCAGCTGGTGGAGCACCGCCGTCTGCACCGTGAGGCGGTTGGCGGCCTCGCGCTGCACGGCGCTGCGCGGGCCGTCGAGCACCTCATCCGCGATTGCGGTGTTGCGCCGCACCGGCAGGCAATGCATCACGCGGCACTCGGGTGCAGTGCGCGCGAACCAGTCGTTGCGCACGCACCAGCCGGTGAGCGCGCTGCGCAGCCGCGCATCCCCCGCCGCATCGCCGTAGCAGCCGGTCGCGCCCCATTCCTTGACGTAGAGGATGTCGGCGCCCTCGAGCGCCTCGTTGCGCTCGGCGGTCTCGCGCACCGAGCCGCCGGCGGCGGCGGCCGCGCGCCGCGCGCGCTCCATGACCGGCTCCGGGAGGGCGAAGCCCGCGGGACGCAGCACGATCACCTCCATGCCGCGTAGGCTGGCCATGTGCAGCGCCGCCGCCGGCACCGCCAGCGGCAGGGCGCGCGGGTGCCAGGCCCAGGAGAGCACGAAGCGCCCGCCGCGCGGCACGCCGAGGTCGTCCATCGTCTTCCAGTCGGCGAGCGCCTGGCAGGGATGGTTGAGCGCTGATTCGAGATTCACCAGCGGCTTGGTCGTCAGCCCGGCCATGCTGTTGAAGGTGGTCTCGGCGAGATCGGCCTCGAGACTCCTGCCTTCCGCGAACACGCGAATGCCGAGGGCGTCGCAGTAGGAGGCGAGCGCGGGGATCGCCTCGCGCACGTGCTCGGCCGCGGCGCCGTCCATGACCGCTCCGGGCCGCGTCTCGAGCAGCCAGCTGCCATGCCCGGGGTTGATCACGAAGGAGGCACCGCCGAGGCGCGCCATCGCCGCCTGGAACGAGGCGAGCGTGCGCAGTGAGGGATTAAAGAACAGCAGTCCGAGGATCTTGCCGGCGAGCGCGCGCGGCTCGGGCTGCCGTTCCAGGCGGCGGGCGAGCTCGAGGAGCGACAGCAGCTCGTCGCGGCTGAAATCGCCGAGATCGACGAAGCGCTTCATGCCTCGAGATCCCTGAGCGCATCGCGCAGCATGTCGACGTGCTCCTCCTCGAGAATGTAAGGCGGCAGCAGCCGCACCACGTGAGGATCGCTCGAGGTGCCGGTGAGGATGCCGCACTCGAGCAGCTCGGCCTGGATCTCCTTCGCCGGCCGCCTGGTGCGCAGCCCCACGAGGAGTCCCGCGCCCTGGCACGCCGTGACCGGACCCAACACGCAGCTGCGGCGGATGTACTCGCCGAGGCGCCGCACGCGCTCGAGCAGGCGCTGCTCGCGCATGGCCGCGAGCACCGCGTTCACCGCCGCGCACGCCATGGGTCCGCCGCCGAAGGTGGTGCCGAGGAATTCGGTCTTGAGTGAGGCCGACAGCAGCGGCGACATCAGCAGCGCGGCGACCGGGAAGCCGTTGCCGAGCGCCTTGGCGGTCGTGAGCATGTCGGGCCGCACGCCGTAGAGGTTGGCGGCGAAGGGCTCGCCGGTGCGGCCCATGCCGCATTGCACCTCATCGAAGATCAGGAGCGCCCCCACCTCGTCGCAGCGCGCGCGCAGGCTTGCGAGGAACGGCGCGCCGAGCGCCACGGCGCCCGCCAGACCCTGCACCGGCTCGACGATCACCGCCGCGGTATTGAGGGTGACGTGCTCGGCGATGGCGCCCGCCGACCCGCGCGGGATGAAGCTTACGTCGAACGGGGTGCGCGGAAATCCGTACCACTTCGCCTGCGCGCCCCAGGTCACGGCGCCGGCGGCGGCCGTGCGTCCGTGAAAGCCGCCCTCGACGGCCGCGACGTGCGCGCGCCCGGTCATGCGCAGCGCCACTTTCAACGCATTTTCGTTCGCCTCGGCGCCGCTGTTGACGAAGAAGACGCTGCCGAACGGCAGCTTGGAGAAGCGCACCAGGCGCCGCGCGGCCTTGGCGCGCACCTGCATGGCCACCGCATTGCTCTGGAACTGGCAGGCCTCGGCCTGGGCAGCGAGCGCCGCGGTCCACTCCGGGTGCGCGTAGCCAAGGCCCGCGACCGCGTGGCCGCCATAGAGGTCGAGCAGGCGCTCGCCGCGGGTGTTGGTGAGCCACACGCCCTGGGCCGAGGCGACCTCGATCGGATACCGCGCGAACACCTGCGCCTGGAAATCGCGTGCCGCCGGGCGCAGCGTGCGGCGGGTGCCGCTCTGCGTCGTCGCCGCCGGGAGCTTTTTCGGCATGACCGTGCCTTTCAGGTCCACCCGGGCGCCGGCTGAGTGAGACCCGAGGTCTCGGGCAGGCCCAGCATCCGGTTCATCCACTGCACGGCGCCACCTGCGGCGCCCTTGGTGAGATTGTCGATCGCGCACATGACGGCGACGGTGCGGCCGTTGGCGGCCGCCGACAGGTGCGCGTAGTTGCTCGCCGCCACCTCCTTTACGTGCGGCGCACGCTCGCCGACCCGCACGAACGGCGCGCGTGAGTAGTACTCGGACAGTGCGCCGCGAGCCGCAGCGCCGTCGAGCGCGCGCTTGAGGCGCGCCTGCACCGTGACGTGAATGCCCCGCGCGAACGGGCCCGAATGAGGCACGAAGGCGAGCTCGGCCTCGACGCCGCTCGCCGCGCGCGCGCAGGCGACGATCTCCGGGGCGTGGCGATGCTTCAGCGCGTTGTACCCGTAGAGGTCGCCGTGACGCAGCGGATGGTGCGTACCCTCGACGGGCTTGCGGCCCGAGCCAGTGCTGCCGGTGACGCCGCTCACGAACAGTGTCGGCTCGACGAGCCCGAGCGAGAGCAACGGCACCGAGGCGAGCAGCACGGCGGTTGCGAAGCAGCCCGGGTGGCCGACGTGGGGAGTGCGCAGCTCCTGCAAATGCTCGGGCAGCGCGCAGCTGAAGTCCTTGAGGCGCGCCGGCGCGGCGTGGGCGTGGCCGTAGACCGCGGCGTAGGCCTCCGCCGAGGAATAGCGGAAGTCGGCCGAGATATCCACGACCCGCGCACTGGTTCCGGCCCGCGCGGTCTCGGTGAGCACCCGATCGACGAGTCCGGCGGAGACGCCGTGCGGTGCGGCCGAGAACACCGCCGACCGCGGCGTTTCGGCGAGGAGCCGCAACGCCTCGCCGAGGGTGCGAAAGCGCGTCTCCGGGTAGGCCGCCGCGAGGTGCGGAAAAGCTGCCGCCACCGGCTCCCCGGGCGAGCCCTCCGACATCACCGCCAGGAGCTCGAGGCTCGGGTGTCCGGCGATGAGGCGCAGCAGCTCACCGGCGACGTAACCGGTGCCGCCCAGTACCACCGCGGGTACGGGGCCACCGGAGGCGGTGCCGTCGCGTGGGCTCATGCGGCCGCCGCGGCGGTGAGCCCGAGCGCCTCGATCACGCGGTCGCCGAGCGCGGCGGCGCTGCTGATCGCATTGCAGGCCGGCACGCCCATCTGCGAGGCGATGATCTCGACGCCCACCTGGTTATCGGTGCACGGCCCGGTGACCACGCACGGTTCGATCAGGAAGCGCTCGCGCAGCAGCTTCACCCCGCCCCAGGCCGCCACCGGATCGTTGGCGGACAGCACGACCCCGGTGAGCGTGGCGCGGATGTCGGGACACTCGAGGATGGCATCCACGCCGTAGGTGCCGAGGATGCCGTCGCCGAGCTCGAACACCAGGACGTCGGGCTTGCCGGTGGCGAGCTCGGTGAGCATGGTGCGGGTGAGAGCCGGACCGTTGGCGCGCGTCGTGGTGACGACGCCCAGGTCGGTGAAGATCGCGCAGCGGCGCGCGCCCGCATCCTCCATCGCGAGGATATCGCGCCGCAGCGACACGCCGGTCGCCTTGAAGGCATCGACCGTGAGCCCACGGTGGCGCATGCGGGCGATGATCGCGCAGGCGGCGGCGGTCTTGCCGGCCTCCATGCAGCTGCCGGCGAGCGCCACGACCGGGATACCGCGCGTCTCGAGTTCCGCATTGGGGTCGAGCCGCTTGTAGCCGGCGCGCGCCGGCACGCCGATGCGCTCGCCGAGGTAGGGGAAATTGAGCGCTACCCCCAGCACGCGGCAGTCGAACGGCTTGCCTTTCTCCGGGTTGATCGAATCGCACACGCCGAGCACGCCGCCGATGTTGAGCATCTGGATGACGTCGCCCGGCTTGAGCGATTCCGGCACGTGCCCGGAGTAGCCGAACAGCGCCTGGCGGTGTCCGAGCGCGCCGACCACGATGTCGCCCTTGCCCAGCTTCGCCATACGGCCGCTGACCAGCTCGAGCGTGTTGTAGGTCGACTTGTTGTTGAGCACCTCGACCACGATCACGACGCCCTCCTCCGCGGGGATGTCGGCGGAGACGCGCACCTCGTGCGAGAGGCCGCAGGCCTGGGTGACCGAGGCGAGCTTGTCGACGATGACGCTGCGCATGCTGACCATGTCAGCGCTCCGGCACAGCGCGCTCGCCGGCGCGCGTGTAGAACACGCCCGGGAGCGCGACGATGCGCGAGAAGCCGAGCGCATCCGCCGCCGACCACTCGCCGGCCGCCTCGCCGTACACGCCGCGCGAGGCCGCCATGAGCGAGTAGGGTGACTCGACTCCCTCGATGAAGAGATTCCCCGTCTGGAGCTTGAAGCGCACCTCGCCGGTGACGCGCTCCTGCGAGGAGGCGAGCAGCGCCTCGATGTCCCGGCACACGGGATCCAGCAACTGGCCCTCGTGCACCAGATCGCCATAGGGCGCAGCCACGAGCTCCTTGATGCGCTGCTGCCGCCCGGTGAGGGTGAGCTTCTCGAGCTCGCGGTGCGCCGTCAGCAGTACTTCAGCCGCCGGCGCCTCGAACGCCACGCGTCCCTTGGTACCGATGATGGTGTCGCCGAGATGGATGCCGCGGCCGATGCCGAAGGGCGCCGCGAGCGCTTCCAGTGCCTCGATGATCTCGACCGCCGAGGCGGCGCGCCCGTCGAGCGCCACGGGCCTGCCCTGCGCGAAGCGCAGCACGTGACGCTCGACCTGGCGCGGCCGTGTGAAGGCATCGCGCGTGAGCAGCCACGCATCGTCGGGAATGCTGCCCGAGGAGGTGAGCGTTTCCTTGCCGCCGATGGTGACGCCCCAGAGTCCGCGGTTCACCGAATAGGCGGCGCCGGCGGGCGGCGCCGGCAGGCCCCGCGCCGTGAGGTAGTCGAGCTCCTGCGCGCGCTTGAAGGCCTGGTCGCGCACCGGCGCGAGCACCGCCAGGTCCGGCGCGAGCGTGCGCAGCGCGACCTCGAAGCGCACCTGATCGTTCCCGGCCGCGGTGCAGCCGTGCGCCACGGTGTCGGAGTTGAGCTCGCGCGCCATGCGGGCGATGGTCTGCGCCTGCATGACGCGCTCGGCGCCGACGCACAGCGGGTAGAGCTGGCCGCGCCGCACGTTCCCCATGATGAGAAAGCGCAGCACCTGCTCGAAGTAGGCGGCACGCGCGTCGACCTGATGGTGCGCCACCGCGCCGAGCGCGCGCGCGCGTTCCGCGAGTGTGCGGGCGGCCGCGGCGTCTATGCCGCCGGTATCGACCGTCACGGTGATCACCGGCCGGTGGTACGTCGCGGCGATCCACGCAACGAGGAACGAGGTGTCGAGACCGCCGGAATAGGCGAGGACGATGGGCGTGGTGCCCGCGCCCGGGGGGCCGCTGGAGCTGTGCGACATGGGTCAGATCCTGAACTGGGCGCGCAGGCGGGCGATGAGCTCATCCTGCGAGCGCGCGCTGGCGGTGGCAATGAAGATGGTGTCGTCGCCCGAGATCGTGCCGGCGACCTCGGGCCATTCGGCCTTGTCGATCGCCACGGCCACCGATTGCGCCGCGCCGATCGTGGTGCGCAGCACCGTGATCGAGGGGCCGGCGCGGCGCAGCTCGCGCACGAACTGGGCGAGTGCGGCGAAGTCGCCGTTGGCGCGCGTCAGCTCATCCGGCGGCAGCACGTAGCGGCCGCTCGCCTTGAGCACTCCGAGGTCGCGCAGGTCGCGGCTGATGGAGGACTGGGTCGCGTCGTGTCCCTCCTTCTTCAGCAGCCGCACCAGGTCCTGCTGCTTGCGCACCAGGCCGGCGCGCAGGATGCGCACGATGGCGCCGCGGCGCTCGAGTTGCTCGCTATCGTTCAGCATCGGCACGGCCATTCTGCATAAAGATGCGCGTATTGTGCATATTAATGCGCAAGCGTCAAGCGCCCGCGGGAGGTGGCTCCAATGCCGCGCCGCTCTTACCGCCACGGGGCGCCGCAGATTGGGGGGATTCCATGCAGTCACGCGCACGCAGCGCGCTGCCACCTTCAAAATCGCGGCGCGTCGGCGACTGCAGCAAGTAGCCGCCCGCGCCTGCGGCGGAGCGACCCGCTACTTGGTGATGCTGAAGACCAGGTCCGCGCCGCGCGCGGTGCCGAGCTCGGTTCGCACCACCCAGTGGTCACCGAGCGTGTAGCGGAGCTTCAGGGTGTTGAGCGTCTCGGTGAGGCTCACGCCGTAACTGACGTAGAGGCGTGGCGAGAGGTAGCGGCCGAGCACCAGCGAGGTCTCATTCGCGATCGGGTCGGTCTCGAGGCTCACGTCCGGGAGCCCGACCTGCGAGCCGACCTGCGCGGCGAGCAGCGCTGCGCCCTGCCCGAGAGCCGCGCTGCTCGCGGTCTGGGTGGCCTGGGCCGAGCCGCCGGAGAGGATGAGCGAGACGATCTGCGACTGCGGCAGCGGCGGGTCGGAGAAGAACGACATGCGCGGCTGCAGCAGCGTGCCGCGCACGTTCACTCCGGCGGTCACGTCGGGGAATTCCTTCTGCGCGCGCAGATCGACGCCCGGATCGTCGACCGGGCCGCCGGTGAAGATGAGCCGGCCGCGCTGGATGTCGAGCTTGCGCGCATAGGCGAAGTACTTGCCGTCCGCCACCGACAGCTCGCCGGTGGCGCGCGTGATGGCGTCGTAACCGCTTCTGATGTTGACGCTGCCGGTGAGGCGGCCGGTGAGTCCCGAGGCATCGACCGAGACCTTGTCGCCGAGGACGAGTGTGATGTTGCTCATCACCACGAAGCGCTCCGTGGGGCTTGGCAGCTCGCCTCCGACGATCACCTCATCGGGTGAGGCGCGCACCGCGTTGGTGATGTCCTTGGGTTGGATCTTCGCGTACGGCACGGCGACCGTGCCGGTAACCTCGATGCGGCGTCCCGCGACGTCGAAGCTGAGGTCCGGCGAGGCGTCGATCTGGGCTTCGGGAGTGTTCGCGACCCGCAGGTTGGTGCCCTGGAGGTGGACCTTGCCGTTGGGCAGGAGGTTGCGCCACTCGAGGTGGCCGTTCGCGGCCACGCTGCCCGCCCCGGCGTGGGCGTTGCCGCTGAAGTCGAGGCCGCTGTCGTTGAGGCGCGCTTCGAGCGTCACCTGACGCAGTCCCAGGTTCACCTGGTAGAGGTCGAGCTCGCCGCCCGAGAGCTTCATCATGCCGTTCAGCTGCGGCGCGCCGAGCGTGCCTGCCACATTGACTTCGGCGCGCAGCTCGCCCGCGGCCCGATCGATGTCGGGGAAGTAGAGCGACAGGAGCCCGAGCTCCGTGGTCTCGGCGTGCAGCGCGCCGCTCAAGGGCATGTCCTGCCACTGCGCACTGGTGCGCTGCGCGTCGATGCGGGCGCGGATCGTGCCGACCTCGCCGTCCTCGAGCACCGCCGCCGCGGTGAGATCGCCGGGCGTGGCGCTCGCGGTCACGGTGCCGGAGCCGATGCGGGTGTGCTCGATCTTCTTGCTGACGAGCTGATGCGAGAGCACCGCGTCGGCGAGCTGCGCGCGCAGCGTCCCGGTGACCGGCCCCTGCGCGCCGCCGGCCGCGCGCAGCAGCAGGTCGACCGTGCCCTGATACTGCACCTTGGGCGTCATGCCGGCGGTGAGCGTGCTGAGCGGCAGCTGGTTGCTCATGAGCGTCGCGGACCAGTGCTGCGGGCTCCACTCGGCGTCCGCGCACATGCTGCCGGGGGTTCCCTCGAGGCACAGCCACTCGAGGCGGAAGCGATCGCGCGCGGCGCTCAGGCCCACCGGGTGCTCGAGTGTGAGATTGAGCGCGTCCTTGCCCTTCAGGGCGAGCGCCGTCAGCTGGCCCTGAAAGAGCCCGCCCGCATAGGCACCGTCCGCCTCCGCCGCGAGGCCTAAGCCGCTGGCGCGCGCCTCGAGATGTACGCGGTAGTCGGCCGGCGGGCCGCTGACCGTGAAGGCCGCGCTCTCGAGCGCATGGCTCGCGTAGCTCAGGTTGGTGAGGCGGGCGTCGATCTTCGCGGCGTGCTGCGTGTCGCCCGCGTTGAAGTCAATGTCGGCATCGAGCCGCTCGAGTCCGAGGCCCGCGTAGGCGAGGGAGCGACCGTGGGCGCTCGCGGCGATCGCCGGCTGCGCGGTCGTGCCGCGCAACGTGCCGGCGGCGCTGAGCTCCCCGTGGCTGCCGGGCGCGAGCAACCCGAGGTCCGAGCTCGCGAGCGTGAAGCGCAGATCGAGCGCCTCGCCGGCACGCCCGTCGAGGGCGAGACTCGTGCCGCCGAGCGCCACGCGCACCCGGTCGAAGCTCCAGCTGCTCCCCGCCCGGCTCAGCGCGCCGCCGCCGCTCGCGCGCGCGCCGCGCAGCTTGCCGCTCAGGTTTCCGATCGCGACCCTCAGGTCCCCGCGCGGGTCGAAGCCGCGGCCCGAGGCCGCGAGCGAGAAACTGACGCTGCCCGGAAGATCGGCGCGCACCGGCGCGGGGTTGATGCCGGTCAGCTGACCCGCCAGCGACCAGCTCGGGCGCGGTGCCCAGGCCACCGCGCCGCTCAGACTCGCGTGACCATCCAGCAGGTCGAGCTCGGCGCGCTCGAAGGCGAAGCTGTCCTTGCCGAGAGTGCCGGTCACCTCGACCGAGCCGGCCGAGAAGTCCGCGGCGCTCGCCGTGCCCTGCGCGTGCACGTGATACGGCAGCACTCCCTCGAGCGTGAAGCTGCCCGAGGCGCTCTTGACCGCGGGGTCTGCGGTGAGCGGCCAGCGGAAGTCCTGCCAGTTGCCGCTCAGATTGAGCCGCGGGCCGTTCGGCACGATGGCGAAGGTGCCCGAGCCGACCGCGTGTGCACCCGAGGGCGCGTGGCGTGCCTCCATGTGCTTCGCCGTCAGCACGGATGCGGCGAATGAGCCGTCGAACTCGGCGTCGAACGCCCCGGCACGCAGGCCGGTCGGATCGACCTTGCCCTTGCCGCTGAAGCCGTCGCCGTTCCAGCTGACCGCGAGGCGCGCCTTAACCACCCCGAGCGGTCCCGACACTCCCCAGGTGCGCAGGTCGAAGTTCTCGACGTTCGCATCGCCCACGATGTGCCAATGGCTGGTGAGGTCGAGCGCCTGGCCGGTGAAGTCCGCGCGGAACGGGCTTAAGGAATGCGCAGTAATCTTGAGCGCGTTGAGGTCGCCCTTGGCCGTGCCCGCGACGCTCCAGGCCGGCTGTCCGGCCGGCGTCCACTCGAGATGCCCCTGGCCCTCGATGCCGAGCGGATCGCGCGCGTGCAGCTCGCCGATTGCATCGACGCGCGCGTCGCCGAAGTTGCCCTGTGCCTGGAAGAAGCGGATCGAGCGGTGGCGGAGCACCGCCGCGCCCGTGATATGGGTGGCCTCGAGGCGCACGCCGTTGAAGACGCTCAGCACCGCATCATCGACCGTGGTGTGCTCGGCGCTGATCAGCAGCCAGCGCGGCAGGAACAGGGGCGGCGAGGGCGGCACCTGCCGGGTGCGCTGTTTCACCTCGATGAGCGCGCTGTGCACCGTGGCATCCGGCGAGCGGATGGTCTGCAGCAAGAGCGGCGCGAGCGCCACGCGGCCGTCGATGCCCTCGAAGGTGAGGTGCACCAGCTCGTGGTCGATCTCCACGCGGTCGGCGTGTACTCCGCGCGCGAGTGTGCCCGAGACGCCGCTGATCGTGAGGCGCACCGCGCCCGGCCCGGAGCCGAAGCGCTCCGGAATGTGCCGCACCAGGAACTGCAGCCCCGACTCGGTGAACACCGCAGCGCCGACGAGCGCGGCCGGCACCACCACGACAGCCAGGACCAGCAGGCAGGCGGTCGCGAGGATCAGCAGGCGGCGCATGTCGATCAGGCCCTCACAACTTCGGCGAGAAGTTGATGTGCAGGCGCGGGCCGGCACCGGGCGAGTTGATGGGCTGCGCCACGTCGACGCCCAGCGTCAGCACGGGCGTGCGGAAGCGTATGCCGACGCCGGCGGAGTAGAAGAGCTTGGTGCCGAAATGATCGAAGGCATTGCCATAGTCGACGAAGGTCGCGAACCCTAAGTTCCGCGGCAGCTCGCGCACGACCTCCACCGTGCCGGTGATGAGGTCCTTGCCGCCGACCTTGATGTAGCCCGCGACGCTCTGGCAGCTGCCGTTGGCATTGCGCAGGAACTGGCCGTTGGGCCCGGTGGTGCACACCGGGTCGGTCGGCGACAGCTCATTGTAGTAAAAGCCGCGCACGCTGTTGTCGCCGCCGGCGAAGAAGCGGTAGATGGTCGGCAGGCTCGAGAAACGCGACACCAGGCTCGCGCCGACCTCTTCGCGCAGCAGCAGGTGCCACGGGCCACCCAGGCGGAACGTGTTCTCGAGCTGCACGTGCGCCTGGATGAAGCTGGCGTCCGAGCCGAGCACGGAGTCCGAGCCGCGGATCTGGGCGAGGAACGGATACTGGAACAGTGGCTCGCCGAGATAGTCCTGGGGCACCGAGGCGAGATCCAGCTCCGGCACCAGCAGGCGGTCGGTGGTGGTGCCGTTCAAGTCCTCGCTGGCGGTGCGCACCGCGTTCGCCTTCCACACCGTCTGCCACCCGCCCTTGACCAAAGTGAAGCTCGGACCGACCGACTGGGTGTAGGCGGTCACGTCGGCGAGCGTCTGCTGCTCGATGGTGCCGTTGAGCGCGAAATGCTCCAGCGCCGGGTCGCCCACCGGGAAGATGTAGCTGGTGCGCACCGCATAGCGCGTGATCTGCGCGAACTGCAGCGTAACGTTGAAGCTCTGCCCGCTCGAGTTGATGCGGTGATCCTCGAAGCCGAGCGTGGCGCGTGCGCCGGTGTCGGTGGCGTAGCCGGCGCCGAAGGAGTAGCGATGGCGCCGATTGGGATCGGCGCGGATCTCGACCGCCACGAGATGGGTGGCGGGGTCGGGAGTGCCGGGCCGCACCTCGAGGTTGCTGAAGTACTGCGCGTCGTCGAGCGCAAACTGGGTGCGCAGCACCTGCGTCAGGTCGAACGGGTCGCCTGCGTGGTAGCGCAGGTAGCGCCGGACCAGGCTCTCTTTGATGACGTCCTGGGTGATGGCGGTCGGGCCGAAGTGGTAGCGCTCGCCGGTCGCGAACTCGAGCGCGATTCTCGCGGTGTAGTTCGGCGGATCGACCAGCAGCTCGTTACGGGTGAGCTTGGCGTCGAAGTAGCCGTAGGTGGCGGCGGTGCGCTGCAGGTCGGACTTGATCGCCTCGTAGGCCGCCTGGTTGAGGCGGTCGCCGCTCGTGAGGGGCGGGTTCCGGAGGATGCGCATGAAGAGCGGGTCGCTCTCGCCGGGCCCGGTCACCTTCACCTCGATGCTGGTGACCAGCACCGGCCTCCCGGGCTTGATGTCGACCACCACGCGCCACTCGCCCTTGCCGACATCGGTGACGGTGGAGCTCACCTGCGGCTCGTAGTAGCCGAAGGGGCGCAGTGCCTCCTGCACCTCGCGCTCGACCCGGTTGTGCAGCCGCTCGATCATGTCGGCGTTCAGGTCGACGGCGCCCTTCTTGTAGCGTTCGAAGCTCAGGTATGCGAGCACGTTGGAGCGCAGCGCCTCATCGACCCCGCGGATCTCGACGTTGACACCGGCGGCCCGCGCCGGACCGGCGGCGAGCGCGCCGAGGAGCGCCGCGGCGAGCAGACACACACCGGCCACCGAGCCTCGCCGGTGCCATCGGCGGGCCCGAGGCATGCTTTCGCGCTGCGCCATCTCGACGTGCGGTTAGAAAATCCCAAGGATTCTAGAGCCTCGCGAGCGCACCCGCTCGCCGCCCTTTAAGTCAGAGCGCGCCGCGGCGCGCCGGTTCCGCGCGGTGCGCCCACATAACTCATGGCCACTCGGTCGCGTTCAGCCGGAATTCACTTTCGCCGGCGGGCGCGCCCGCGGCGTCGAAACGCCGCTCCGCCACATAGAGCCCGCCGCCCGGCTCGAGCAGCACCACGCTCGAGCAGCGCGTGCCGTAGGCCGGATGCACTACGAACGGCGCCGACAGGATCCGCTGCCACTCGCGCGGCAGGCCGCCGGTGGGCTGCGGCCCGTCCGCTTCCGCCGCCGGCGTGCGATCGGCGAGCAACGCGAACAGCTCCGCGGCCGCGCCGTGCGGCTGCCCGAGCCATTGCTGAAAGCGCGCCTTCACGCGCAGGAGCTTCGGCCACGGCGTGTCGAGCAGCTCGTTCGACAGGCCATAGACGCCGGGCGGGAGCTCGCGCGCGAAGGGAACGGCGCGGTTCGAGCCATACCAGAGCGCTTGCGCGTCGCCGAGCAGCAGGTTGAAGCCGGAATAGTCCTGCGCGGCGGGCTCGAGGCTCCGGAAGAACTCCCGGGGGCCGTGCGCGCGACTCAGGTATTGCGGGATCAGGCTGCCGCGCGAGGGTGCTCCGGGCTGCGGCCGCTGCAGCTCGCGGAAGTTGGTGACCACGCCGAAGCGCCGCGCGGGATCGAGCCCGAGCCAGGTGCCCGCGGCACGCAGGTCGCGGCCGGCGAGGATCCCGGGTGGCTCGGGCCACTTGGCGAGCGGCGCCGCGGGGCGCTCGTGATACTCGTCGCGGTTGGCGGCGACGATGAGGCGATAACGCGGGTGCGCAGCCCAGGCGAGCACCAGGAGGCACATCGGGCCTTACCCGCCCTCGAGCCAGCCGGAGATCAGGCGCCAGGAGATCGAGTGCGAGGGCGGCGCGAGCGCCTCGCCCGAGGTGAGC
>Ga0210408_10003927_pt1 | contig 13481 bp, 7 predicted proteins | sample IncBWH4MmetaG_FD_155471 | JGI IMG/M metagenome (GOLD analysis project Ga0210408, IMG submission 155471) | Forest soil microbial communities from Barre Woods Harvard Forest LTER site, Petersham, Massachusetts, United States - Inc-BW-H-4-M | ecosystem: Environmental > Terrestrial > Soil >...
CTTCATCGATCTCCTGCAGGAACACAATGCGCGCACCGGCTTCTTCGAACGCGCGGAGTGCGACGCCGTGCTGGCGCAGCTCCCCGACGATCTCCAGCCGGTATTCACGGTCGCCTACCTCACCGGCTGGCGCGTGAAGTCGGAGCTCCTGACGGGGCAGTGGGCCCACGTGGACTTCCAGAGCGGCTGGCTGCGGTTGGAGCCGGGCGAGACCAAAAACGCGGAGGGACGGCAGTTCCCGGTCACGCCCGCCCTGCGGGCCGTGCTGGAGCGCCAGCGCGCGCGCACTCTGGCGGTCGAGAAAGCGACGCGCACGATCATACCGTGGCTGTTCCACCGCACCGGCCGGCCGATCAAGTCGTTCCGGCGGGCATGGCTGACGGCGTGCCGGCGGGCGGGACTCACGGGACGAATCCCCCACGACTTCCGTCGCACGGCCGTCCGGAACCTCGAGCGGGCGGGCGTGCCCCGCTCCACGGCCATGAAGATGGTGGGGCACAAGACGGAGAGCATCTACCGGCGGTACGCCATCTTGGACGAGGCGATGCTCAAGGAGGGGGCCGTGAAGCTGCACACGCTCCACGAGGCCCAGGCGCCCCCGGCCCCCGTCATCCCGCTGCCCACGGCCACGCGCACGAAGCGCATCAGTCCGAGTACCGTCCGAGTCGGCCGTGGACGACGGCGGCGCCATGAGCGGGCGGCGCGGGCTAAGTCGTTGCCGACGGGCGAGAAAACAATGGTGGGCTGGGACGGGATTGAACCGCCGACACCAGGATTTTCAGACCTAGGCCTTAGTCTCCGTAAGTACGCGTAAATGTGTGACGCTGCAAGCCCGGATCACGACGGCGTCGTGCGCTGGAGTGCGCTGGAATGATCCGGAATGCGCCCGAGTCGGTCACAAATCTGGCACACACGGTCGGTCTCTTACTGGTTACCCCTCGCGGGTCCAGAAGGCGAGATTCCAGAAATCCACGTCGTAGGGGTTGTGCTCGATTCCACGCAGCCGGCTCGAGATAGCAGCGGCCTTGGCCCGGAGGGCGATCGGGATGACCACGCCGCTCTGGACCACCAAGTCGTTCATTCGGATGAACAGTGCTGCGCGCTTGACCGGATCCATCTCTGTCTCGGCCGATCGGTAGAGCCGATCGTACTCGTCGTTGCGCCAACGCCAGACGTTGTAGCGCTGCCAGTTGTTTCCCTTGGTCGCCACTTCCCACGACGTGAAGACACGCATGAGGCGCTCGGGATCTGGCGGCCCCATCACGTAAGTGATGAGCTGGAGGTCGGAGTAGAAATGGGTGTAGGTGTCTGGATTGGCGGGGTCCGAGGAGAAGAACGAAGAAGCCACCACGGCCTTCAGCTCCATCTCGATCCCCGCCTTCGCTGCGGCCTGCTTGGTAACCGCCTGCATCTTCTGTGCGATCGCGTTGGTCGCGGTCTGGAACAGCACTTTCAGACGCTTACCGTCCCGCGCGCGGATGCCGTCGGTGCCCCGCTTCCATCCCGCGAGGTCGAGAAGCTGATTGGCCCTGTCGATACTGAACTCCCACCGAATGTTCTGCGAGCGGAAGCGCTCGGGGGCATTGATGAAGTTGCCGGTCACCTGTCCTACGCGGCCGAGGATCTGCTCCTGGATGGATGCCCGGTCCACGAGCAGGGCGAGGGCGCCCCGTACCGCGGGATCGGTTAAGAAAGGGTGGACCGTCTTTGCGCTCGATCGCTCGCCCTCCACCTCCGTCCACGGGTCACTTTGGTTCAGCTGGACGTGGGTGATTCTGCCTCCGAAAGCAATAGCGACTCGTCCTTTGGCTCCGGTCTCGAGCCGCCGGAGGACATCGTCCTCGACGTTTCCGACTTCCGCTGCGTAGTCGTACTCGCCGGTCTGCAGCACGGCGCGCGCTGCGGAAACCGCGTCGCCTCCGCCCTTCACCTCCAGCGTGTCGAAGAATGGCCGATTGGCTACGTGGTAGGCGGGGTTAAGCTCAGCTTTGAGCAGATCCCCCGGCTTGAACGACACGAAGCGGTACGGCCCGGTCCCCACGGGCTTGAGGTTATTCGGCGCCTCGCGCGACCGGGCGCCCCTGTAGGGCTCAAAGATGTGCCGGGGGATAATTAGGGTGGTTACGTTCCAGTATGGAGCAGGCTGTGTGAAGACAACCTTCACCGTGTGCGAGTCGAGCGCCTCTATCTGCTTGACGTTGCGATAGGTGCCGAGATTGGGTGATCCCGTAGCAGGGTCGGCTGTGTATTCCCAGTTGAAGACCACGTCCTGTGCGGTGAATGGCTTGCCGTCATGCCACTGGACACCCTGCTTCAGCCTCCATGTGACCACTGTCCCGTCCTTTGACACTCCACCGTTTTGGACGCTCGGAACTTCCTGGGCCAGGACCGGCACCATCTGGCCGTCAGAATCGAAGGACACGAGCGGCTCGTAGAACAGCCTGGCGGCGTTTCCGTCTTTCAGACCAACGGCGAGCAGTGGGTTGAGGAGCATGGGCGCGTCCCACCACAGAGCCTTGAAGTGGCCACCCCCACCCCGCTTCGATGGGGTGAAGCTGGGGCGGCTCTGGGCTTGGGCCACGCCGGCGGCGGGAAGCATCTGGCTCACAGCTGGTGCGCCGAGACCCAACCCAATCATGGCACGTACGAATGAACGACGGGACAGATGTCCTACTTTGACGTCACCAAGAAGCGCGCGGATCTCGTGCTCGCTCATCGGGATGTTCTCCAACCGGGCGTCCGCCGTCCTGTGCCGAGGCTCGCACGTGATCGACCTCGATGTGACGCGGGACAGTGGTCACCTCGTCCGACTCCCACGTCGTCGAGCCACCGACCTATGAATAGAATCCATGACGGCGGCCTTCCGGGCCCTAAGTCCGGGCGTGGTTACCGTGCTCGACCGCGGCTCGCCTCCTTGACGCTGGGCCTCTCAATCTCTCCGTTCTATGCATCGACCACCGCTGCGGTCACCCCGTTCATGAATAGGTCAAAGCACGTCTTTGCATGAAGGCTGTCTATCATCTCGAGCACAACCGAGAAGTACACCCCCACGAGGTCGTACACCGGGTCAACCCAAACACCTATGCCACCTGCGCCCTGATGGCTAAAGGCTTGCGGTGAATGGAGTGAGCCACCTCTCAGCGCTTTCTTGTTCCCATGGATACTCCAACCAAGCCCCCACGTGGCTTCAGGAAAGAACTCGTCAACCCACCTCGAACTTATACCCGGGATCTGATTGCGCGTCATCTCAGACACCGATGCTGGACTGAGGATCCTCACGTCGCCGTAGCTCCCTCGATTGAGGAACATCTGCCCGAATACCGCTATGTCCGCCGCGGTCGAATAGACACCGGCGCTGGCCAAAGGCAGTTCCTCATGCCCTCGCGTCCCGAGCCCGGGCGCCACGACTCCAATCGTAAACGGCGCCTCTGCCGGGCGTCGAACAATCCTGGCCCTCACCGACTCCGGCACGACGTAAAACGTATCCTCCATGCGCAGTGGTTGAAAGATCCGGTCACTGGCAAGATCTGCCAGCGACTGCCCACTGACTCGCCGGACGACTTCCCCTAGCAGGTTGTAGCCATAGTTGCTGTAGCACATCTCGACGCCGGGCGCCTTCCACAACGGCGCGTCATATCTCAACCACAGCATTTCCCCAATCAATGGGTGTTGCGTCTCTTCGGGGCGAGGGATTGTCACCAGATCTCTCTTCTTTTCCGCATGGGCCAATACATCTTCATCTCGGAGGCCTGACGTGTGCGTGAGCAGATGGTGCACCATCACCATCTGTTTCCCTTCGCCGATGAACTCAGGAATATAGTCTGAGACTGGTCGTTGCAGGCTAAGGAGACCCTCTTCGACCAATGTCATCGCCGCCGTGGCCGTGATCGGTTTGGTGAGCGATGTCATCGGATAGATTGTGTCGCGTTTAACCGAAGGGGCGTCGTCGTCGGGCGTCAAGCGCCCCAACGCCTCGTGCAGAACGATGGCCCCACGGCGCGCTACAAGCAGCACGAGCGCCTGGGTGGTCCCTTGCGCCACCCAACGTTCCGCTATACGGACGACGCCTCGGAGTCGTCGCGTCGACATCCCGACTTCTTCCGCTACTCCGGTCCGGAGTTGCATCACACGATCCCTCTCGTATCCCACCGTCACTCCTACTCTGATGGCGCACCATCATGCGCTCCACCCACGACTACTGCTCCGGCGGCGCGCGTGAGAAACTCCCTCTGGAGTGCAGCATCCGGGATGGTCTCCGACAGCGTGCGGATCACCCCCGCGGATGCGTGAGACTCTTCTGCCGCTTCTGCTCCATTCCCGAGCGTACGCAGTGCCGCCGCCTTTGCTGCGCGAATGCGCCAGAGCATCGGGCGATAGGACATTTTCTCGGCAATGCGGAGCACATCATCGGCCAGCACGACGACATCCGCTGGTCTGTCGATACGCAGCAAAATGCGCAACCGAAGCACGAGCGCAGCCACGTATGCGGGTTTGAAGCCCGCTTGGTCGGCCTGCTGGGCCGACGCTTCTGCTTGGTGAAGGGCCTCGTCTAGTCTTCCCTCGGACAGCAGCAGTTCTGCCATCACCTGCGCGGCCAGGACTTTCTGGCTCGGCTCTGCCGTCAAACCTCTAAGGATACTCATCAGGTCTTCCGTCAGTCGACTGACCGTCGTAGGCGTGAGGTGTCCGGCGCCAATAAGGGATGCCGCAAGGAGGATGCGAGCGTTCAACGCAAACCGCCAGCGGTGCAGACGCCTCGCTTGGTCGAGCGCATGCTCAAATACGGCAGCGGCCCTCTCATAGGCCATGAGTTCCAGATAGTATCTGCCCATGCACACCTCTTTGGTCATCCCCGCAAATTGATGCACCTCGTCGACAATCTCTTGTTGCAGGGAAGCCCACGCCTCGTCATAACGCCCAAGATAGAGAAGGGCATAGGCTTTCTCGGTCGGATACATCACTGGGAGAGCCCCGATTTCCGCGGCGAGACGCATGCCTGCGTCACAGCACTCGATACAACGTGCAAAATTACCTCGGGATCGATGGACCTGCATGAGTCGAAAATACAGTTCCTTGAGTCTCAGCAGATCGTGCCGCCGCTCGAGGCGCTCAAGGAGTTCCTCGCCTTGCTGCTCGATGTCAGCGGTAGGGCCGGATACCAAGGACGCGTGAACGTTTTGGGCAATTGTGCTGTCGATCATCAAGTCGTCATCGCCGATCTCGAGACTCAGCGCCAATGCTTCGGCACACGTGGCCGCAACTTCGTCACGATACTCAGGGTCGAAATCTAGCAACTGCAAAATCCGACGAAGAAGGATCCGCACCATGCTGCGTTTGTCATCCAGCTGACGAGCCAGAGCGTAGGCCTGCTTCCCGAGTTCAAGCGATTGTGCGCCAAAGTCCGGTTCATCGAGGGTCACAACGTAATAGGCTTGGGCCAGCCCAAGCAGTGACGTAAGCTCTTGGGGCCGGTTCCCGCAATGACGGGCGCTCACCAGCAACCGCTCGTAGGCGTCGGCGGCTTCCTTGCCGCGAAACAGACCTAAGAGTAGTTCTGCGCAGGATTCGAGTACGAGATCATGCGCTTCACCTATCGGGATCAGTTCCAAGGCGTTTTGGAAGTGGTCGAGCGCCTCGCGATTGGCATAGCGCTGCGTGGCCTTGTGGCCCGCCTTGACGAGATACTCCACCGCCTTGCTCCTCTGATCACTGCGGCGATAGTGGTACGCTAGCTTCTCGTACGCGTCCTCCGGTTGCGTCTGGGACAGTCGCTCGAGTTCTTCTCCAACGCGTCGATGCACCACCCGCTGACGCTCATGCGGGAGACTCCCATAAGCGACCTGCTGGGTGAGAGCATGCTTGAAGGTGTATTCGATCTCGGGAAAGAGGCTCCTTTCATAGAGAAACTCCGCCACCTGTAGGTGATCCAGCCCACGGTGGAGCGCCGTTTCCGGTAGCGCTGCAATGGTTTGGAGAAGCGTGTAGGGGACATCCTTGCCAATCACGGCCGCGGTCTGGAGCAGGTTCTTCTCCTCGAGTGGGAGGCGGTCGATCCGGGCCGCCAGGACGGCCTGAACGGTCGCCGGCACCCGAATCGTCCCAAGCGGTTGTATCAACCGATAGGTTCCCCGCTCCCCAACCAACGCGTGAGTCTCGACCAGTGTCTGGAGAGTCTCCTCCAGGAAGAACGGGTTGCCGTCCGTCGACTCAATCAAGCGCCGTTTGAGCGTCCCGAGGCTGGCGTCCCCGCCCAAGAGGTCCTGAAGAAGTTCCCCGGCATTCTCCGGCCGTAGTGGGTCGAGCCGCAGTTGGATGTAGTAGGTCTTGCTGACCCAGCTATGCTGGTACTCGGGGCGGTAGTTGACGAGAAGCAGCAGCCGGGCGGTTGGGAGGCTCTCAACCAACCGATCGAGCAACGCCTGGGTTTCAGAATCGATCCAATGGAGGTTCTCGAAGACCAGGATCACAGGCTGCACTTGGCTCTCTCGCAGCAGCAGGCGTTTCACCGCGTCCAGAGTGTGTTGACGGCGACGCAGAGCGTCGAGATGCTCCCAGGCACTATCTTCGACCGGCACATCCAAAAGCGAGAGAAAGGCTGGTAGCGTCGATCTCAGCGCCTCATCGAGCGTGAGGAGCTTGCCGGTGACCTTCTCACGGATGCGTCGCCGATCATCGCCTTCTTCGATGCGGAAATAGATCTTGAGCAGGTCGATGATCGGGAGATACGTGGTGGCCTGCCCATAGGACATGGACGTGGTCTCGAGAGCGAGCCACCCCTGGGTCCGATGGGAATCGATAAACTCGTAGAAGAGTCGGGTCTTCCCCACCCCTGGCTCCCCCACTACCGCGACGACCTGACCGTGACCGGCGCTGGCCCGGTCCAGTGCCGCCCGGAGCGTCTCCGTTTCGGTCTCCCGGCCGACGAAGCGCGTGAGCCCACGGGACACGGCCGCTTGCAGGCGCCCGCGAATGGCACTGGCGCCCGTCAGCTCAAAAACTTCCATCGGTCCCGGCAGTCCCTTGACGGGAATCAGACCCCGCGAGGTGACCCGCACCAACCCCTCGACCAGGCGTAACGTCTCGGGGGTCTGCCAGATACTACCTGGAGGCGCGAGCTGTTCCATCCGGGCCGCGAGGTGGACAGTCTGACCGACAGCAGAGTAGTCCATATGCAGGTCGTTACGGATGGTGCGAACCAGAACCTCACCCGAGTTAAGACCAACCCGGATCTGCAACGTGATCCCGTGCATGCGAAGAAGCTCTGCCGTGGAGCGACGGATCGTCTCCTGCATCGCCAGAGCGGCGTAGCAGGCCCGCACGGCGTGATCCTCATGGGCGATCGGCGCACCGAACAGCGCCATGATGCCGTCGCCCATCACTTGGTTGACGGTGCCTTCGTATCGATGAACGGCTTCCATCATGTGCTCGAGGACGGGATCGAGGAGCCGGCGCGCGTCCTCAGGATCGCGGTCGGCGAGCAGTTCCATAGATCCCTTCAGATCCGCAAACAGAACCGTGACCTGCTTGCGTTCCCCTTCCAGGGCGCTCTTAGAGGTCAGGATCTTCTCGGCGAGGTGCCTAGGAGTGTAGGACTCCGGAGACGCCCCGACGCGGGCCCGCGTGGACCGAGTAGCCACGTCGACCGCCTGCCCGCATTCCTTGCAGAACTTCGCCCCTGGAGGAAGCTCTGTGGCGCAAACCCCGCATGTGAGAGCCAGCCGCCGGCCACACTCCGGGCAGAATTTGGCATCGCCCGAGTTCTCGTGGCCACACTGAGGACACTGCATGCCGGGCCTCCCAGCAGGTCGGAGCCGGGAACGGTCGGATAGGTGGCGCGAGCTTAGTCTTGGGGACCGGAGCGGTCAAGAACGATCGGGGAGTAGATTGAACTGTGACGACGTCGGGAGCCGGGGCTGCCGCCTAGCAGCAGTCGCCTGTCCTTACTGCGTACCACCCGGGGGCTGCTACACCCCGGTGGTGACTACCTGGAGAGACTTGGCCCTGATTTCTGGGAGGATCGATCTTGGACAGGGGATTGTCGCTCCACCCAGGCACGGCCAGGCCGGGGACTAAAACTCCTGTGCTCCTTGGGAGCAGCTGTCGATCGGCGACGACTCGCCGGCAGACCAGTAGTCTGACCCGGCTGCTAAGTCCTCGGCCCAATGCGCGAACTACCTATTGCTGGAGTGCGCTGGAATGCGCTGGAGTGATCAGGAGTGCGCTGGAATGCGCCTGAAGATTTTCTAGGCCTTGGTCTTCGCAAGTGCGCGTAAGTACTTACTGTGGCAAGATCAGATCCCGACGGCCTCATGAGCTGGAATGCGCTGGAGTGATCAGGAATCGCCCTGAGTTGGTCACAAATCTGGCACAAGCTGCGGGTCTCTACTCGATCACCTGATCCGCCCGCTGCAGCAGCGACGGCGGGATCGTCAGGCCCAGAGCCTTGGCGGTCCTGATGTTGATGACGAGACCACCCAATCGAAAGCGGACTCCACCGCACCGTGTAGCGTCATCCGAAGAAAATCACTCCGGCACCGGAATCCTGCCCACCACCTCGACGCTAGGCTCCTTGCCAAGCTTCGGTCTGACCACCACGGTCTCTGCCTGGCCCGGCATGATCCCGACCAGTGCTTGAATCGTCAGAGCGTGAGTCACCACCACGAGCGTGTTCGGTCCGCGCCAGTTGGTCAACATCTCCCTCAACGCGACCAGCCGCTCCGGGCTCTTGTCGGACGCTGCCACGGCCAAAGTGCCCTCGACTGGGCCTACCATCATCAGCCGCGCCGTCTCCAGACACCGGCACCAGAGCGAGGAGAGGATCTTGTCTGCGCGTACACCGTGTTGACGGAAGGCTTCGCCGAGCGCTCTAGCTTGCGCCCGTCCTTTCTCATCCAGATTTCGCTGGGTCGCGCAGTCCTCGATCTTGAAACCGGGCGGGTCGCCGCCGTAGCCGGGCGGCGCGTTCCCATGGCGGATCAGCGCAACATGACTGCCATTGACCAGTGCGGCCCAGGCTTCCTGGGAATCATCAGCAGCCGCTACTGGCGCGGCGAGCAGCCAAATGGCGAGACCGGCGAGCACGAGCCGTTTCATATGCGCCGTGTCCTTTGGACCGTTCCCGCCGAGGAGGGTGAGCCGCCCTCTAGAGGCCGCTCCTTCGGGTAGAGGCCCTTCGGGCTCCTCGGGCTGATACTGACACAGCTTAGCGCCGCGCCCAGCGACCGAAATGTCCGCTTGCGACCCAAAGCGGACATTCATGCTCGCTGTTGCTCCCGCGCCGCACTTCGGGCCCTTCAGTCGCCCCTCTCCCACGCGTACGCCGCATTCACGGTCGACTCGAATGTCGCACCATACTTGAGCAGCAGCGTCTTCGTCTCGGCGTCCAGTTCTTTCTCGATTCCGAGCTCATCGCGCGGCATTCGGTTGTCGCGCACCGCGGCCATCACGCGCTTGATCTCGCCAGCCGCGTGCGCCGGCGTTTGGAACAGGACCAGGCGCTTCATCTTTTCCGGGTTGTCCGGTGCGTGGCAATCGTTGCAGGTCCCGTTGCGCATCGCGAGCGCCAAATCTTTGTACGTGGTCTGTAGCTTTTCCAGATACGGGTTGTCCGAGCGGAACAAGCCTTTGAACAGCGCGGGCTTGGGCTGCGGCTCGCCTTTGTCGTCGATCCACATCCATTTGCCGTCGAACGCGGGAGTTATGCGCGACGCGGTCTTGAGGCGCGGGTCGGCGCCCTCCTGGCGCGAGAACTGCCCGACGACGATCTTCGACGTGTGCGGATCAATCCAGAACGTGATCCCGTTGGCGCGCTGGTAGTCGCTCCACTTCTTCGCGTCGTGCCAGAACGGATACGGGTACTGTCCGGGCATCAAGTTGTTGCGAAACACGCCTTCCAGCCGTGCACGATAGCGCGCCTCCGTCGCGTCGTATTCAACCCGGTAGCGGCCGTTGAACATAAAGAGCGGCAGGTAGAGTCCGGATAGAACCTCCGCGCCGAACTGGGTCAGCGTCGTGTCTTTCAATCGCCCACCGGGCACCGGGCTCGGCCTGCCCCACAGCACGATGCGGGCGAGACTGCGCTTGAAGAACGAGTTTGTGAACAGCGCAGAGCGGCACCGGTCCAAGGCATCCTGATCGCCCGGATCCGACAGCGGACACAGCGTTGCGGCTTCCTGTGCCAGCGTGGCAACCAGTTGCTCCACGCGTCGCGTGTCCTCGGCACGCGGCACGGATTGCGCGCTGCTCGCGCAAGCGACACCTAGGGCCATGAGCACAGCGGGAGCACGAGGCAGCAGGACCTTCACGGCGACCGCCTTAGCGAATCGGCGTCATGGTGTTGCTGAGCAAGTGCGCGGCGAGCTTTCGGCCCATCTGTTCGCTGACTTCCAGCGAATTGCGGAAATGGATGCCGCCCCAGATGCGTACCATCCTCTGCTCTTCGGCCATCTGCGCAATGCTGTTGAACTGACGTTGCAGCCGGGAATCTGCACTGTCGGTCACCGTGAGTATCGGCAAAGGGCCGGTGCCGAACACCGATTCTAGGACGCCAGACGCGACCCCGGCAATGATGGCCGCCGACGAGGGATACTCGGGATGCATCGGCGTCGCGGTCAACGGCGTCCAGCCGGCGTCCCGCTCGGTGGCATCGTTGCCGTCCTGATCCCCGTTGCGGATTGCCGTGACAGGACGCCAACGGTTGTAGTGAAACTTCGCATCCCAGTCGCAGATATAGTTATTGGCGATACCCATGTTAACTAGCGCGAACACCCGTGCGTTCTCAGCCAATCCGAGCCCCTTCGCGGCTGAGAGTTGTCGCGCAGCCTGATTCCAACTGAGGACAAAGTTGGGCGACGACCAGAAGAGCACCGTCTCGGTCTGTTGGGCGGTGCGCTTCACGCTTTTGACGCCTCCGAGATCCTTGGTTTCGTTGTAATCGCGCGCATAGAGCGCGCTGGACAATGGCGGTGGTGGGCCGGGGCGGAACTGGTCGGCGCTCGTCATGCCCCACGGTCTTGCCTGGACGTATTGCGCGAACAGCGGCGGCTGCGTCGGAATCCAGACCCCGGGTGTCGTGATGGGGCGGTAGGTATCCGGCACATTGGTGCCATCGGTCGAGCGATCGGCCTGGACGAGTGCGGCCACCTGTTCGCCGAGCGCGATGCCGTCGTTCTTCGCGGCCCCGTCGGGCAGGCGGGCCAAGGAATCGGCGTAGGCTTCATCGATTTTGGCTCTGTGGGCGGGTACGAGCTGGATCAGGATGTGTCGCGCAGCGGACACGGCCGCGGCGTCGGCCGAGGCGCTCGGCGCGGTCGGAATTTTCGCCGTATAGGTAGCGTATCGACCTTGAACCGTGTTGATCGCATCGGCCATTGCGACATGCACCATCGCCATGCTGCGCGACCAAGGGCTGGTGGTGATGTTCGCGGCTTTCAACACGTCAATCGCGATTTGATTCCAGTCGGTGACGACATCCGCGTGCGCCGTGGCGGCGCACATCGTCATGAGTATTCCGATCGTTGTTAGAGCAATGCGCCTCATGGTGCTCTCCCCGTGACACAGCGGGTGTTTGGGCCGTTGGTAAACGGGTATCCTAACTAGCGCCGAGCAAACAAGCACATTCAGGTACACCATCTCACCGCGCCTCTAGACTAGACCCACCCGAGCTCCTTCATGGCCAATCCCGCATGCCAGATCTTCGTCATGTGGCGGATCTTGTCCCCGTCGAACTCCATCACGTACACATAGTCCGTGTTCACACTCTTGCCAGTTGGCGGACAGGGGCCACCCGAGCCAGTATGTGTCGCCGAGAAGACCGCGTACGCACAGACGCTCTCCCGCTCTTCATCGGTGGCAAACGACTTGAGTGCATATCGTCCGTCAGGCATAAACGTGAGCAACCCCTTCATCCAGTCCGTGTACTGTTGCAAGGTTCGAGTCTCCGCCAGCGGTTCGGCTTGCGCAGAAAACGTGGCACCCGCCTCACAGTACTCTTTGCATCCCTCCCATCCCTTCCCCGCTTCGCAGGCCTCAAAGAAGTTTTTGGCGATCCCTGTAATGGCTGTCATAGGTCGACCTCCCTCTACCAATGGCGAGAACACGATCAGGGTCGGACACCACGCGAGTCGCCCGATGGGCTCAGCGTCACGTCGGCCGACTGCGCCGGAGACTCTTCAAGGAACCCGAAGCCGGAGGCCTCCAAGCCCCCGCGAGCCGGACGGTTAGACGGTGGGGAACAGCACGAGCACCCTAAGTGGCTCTAATGCGAGTGTCAAGGCGATTTCTAGCCTGCCACGACCTTGGTGTGACTCCCTGGAGAGGTGTGGCCCGATTAATAGAAGGAACTAGCCCGAACCAAGAATTGTGGCCCAGACAGGCACGGCCAAGCCGAGGACTAAACATCCTGTGCTCCTCTGGCGGGCGGTCACTTGGCCTGGCCGGCCGTCGGCAGACGAGGAGCCCGAGCTATCCGCTAAGCGCTCGGTTTACAGCGCGAATCCATTCCTTGGAGTGTGCTGGAATGCGCTGGAGTGATCAGGAATCGCCCTGAGTTGGTCACAAATCGGCACAAGCTGCGGGTCTCTACTCGATCACCTGATCGGCTCGCTGCAGGAGCGACGGCGGGATCGTCAGGCCGAGGGCCTTCGCGGTCCTAAGGTTGATGACCAGCTCGAACTTCGTTGGCTGCTCGATGGGCAGGTCGGCGGGTTTCGCGCCTTTGAGGATCTTATCCACGTACATGGCCGCACGGCGGAACAGGTCGAGGTAATCGGTACCGTAGCTGATGAGCGCTCCGGCCTCGGCGTACTCCCTCGCCTGAGCCGCCATCGGCAGCCGGTGCATGAGCGCGAGATCGGCAATGCGCTGGCGGTCGGGGAAGAATGCCGTAGCCTCTAAGACAATGACAGCGTCGGCGCGCTCCCGCTTCATGGCCCCGAAGGCGGCATCAAGCTCTTTGGGGCCCCGCACGCCCACGCTTTGCACCACTAGCCCCAAGGGCCTCGCCGCGCTCTCTGCGTCGCGCAGGTTGAGCGCGGATGCGCGATTGTCAGAATGCCGCAGGAAGGCGACCCGAGCGACTCGCGGGATCAACTGCTTGAGAAACTCCAGCCGTTTCCCGACTAGATCATTGCTCAGCGAAAACACTCCGGTGACATTCCCGCCCGGCCGTGCCAGACTCGCGACGACTCCAAGCTTTACGGGATCACCGCCCGTCGCCGTGACGATAGGGATCGACCTCGTCGCCTGTTTGGCCGCAAGTGCCGCTTCGCTACTGGCGGTCACCATGATGTCGACCTTCGCATCGATCAGCTCGGCGGCCAGACCTCGAAGGCGGCCCACCTGCCCGTCTCCCCACCGAGACTCAAAGAATACGTTCTGTCCCTCCACGTACCCCAACTCCCGTAGTTGCTCGCGAAACGCCTTCCACCGGGCAGCACCGCCGGAGTCAGAAGCGGCGTAACTCAGAAGCCCGATGCGCCAGA
>Ga0210408_10003928_pt1 | contig 13479 bp, 12 predicted proteins | sample IncBWH4MmetaG_FD_155471 | JGI IMG/M metagenome (GOLD analysis project Ga0210408, IMG submission 155471) | Forest soil microbial communities from Barre Woods Harvard Forest LTER site, Petersham, Massachusetts, United States - Inc-BW-H-4-M | ecosystem: Environmental > Terrestrial > Soil >...
CATCAGCCAGACCAAGAACTCCATCGGCTATGTCGAATACGCCTACGCCAAGCAGAACAAGCTGACGTATGCCGCCATGGTCAACAAGGCCGGCAAGACCGTGCAGCCGACCGTGGAAGCGTTCCAGGCCGCCGCCTCGAACGCCGACTGGGCCAACGCTCCCGGCTATTACGTGATCCTCACCGATCAGCCCGGCGAGAAGTCGTGGCCGGTCACCGCGTCGACCTTCATCCTGATGCATAAGGATGCGACCGACAAGGCGGCCTCGCAGGAAGCGATCAAGTTCTTCAAATGGGCCTTTGCCAACGGCGGCAAGATGGCCGAGGAGCTCGACTACATCCCGATGCCGGATTCGGTGGTCAAGCTGATCGAGAAGACCTGGTCGGCTGAAATCAAGAGCTGACGACCCGCCAACTCTTGCCCCTCCCCCGATAAGGGGGAGGGTTGCAGGACCGGTCACTGCGCCGCCGGGTCTGCCGCCTTCTCCTTATCGGGTGAAGCTGTTGGGGGGTGAGAGGGTGGAAAAGTAAGCGGATCCACTGAACGCGATCCGAATAGCGTAGTATACCAGGACAGGGGATTGGGCGTGGCAGACATGGCCGTTCAGAGCGACGTATTGGAAGCCGCCGCACCTTACGATCGCGCCAAGGCGCTCAATGCTTTCAAGCTTGGCGACATCACATTCTACTGGATCACCCGCGCCTCCGCGATTTCGGTATTGGTCATTCTCGGCGGCATCATCCTGTCGCTGATCGTCGGCGCCTGGCCGGCGATGAAGGAGTATGGCTTTGCGTTCCTGACGACGACGCGCTGGGCGCCGTCGGCCGATCCGCCGGTGCTGGGCGCGCTCGGGCCGATCTACGGCACGCTGGTAACCTCCTTCATCGCGATGCTGATCGCCATTCCGGTCGGGCTCGGGATCGCGATCTTCCTGACCGAGCTTTGTCCGCAATGGCTGCGCCGTCCGATCGGGATTGCGATCGAACTGCTCGCCGGCATCCCCTCGATCATCTACGGCATGTGGGGGTTCTTCGTGCTGGGTCCGTTTCTGGCCTACACCTTCCAGCCCTTCATGATCGGGTTGTTTGAGCACGTTCCGGTTCTGGGGTCGATTTTTGCAGGCCCGCCGTCCTATCTCAGCCTGTTCAATGCTGCGTTGATCCTCGCTATCATGGTGCTGCCGTTCATCACCGCGATCTCGGTCGACGTGTTCAAGACCGTGCCGCCGGTCCTGAAAGAGGCCGCCTACGGCGTCGGCTGCACCACCTGGGAAGTCGTCCGCAACGTGGTCATTCCCTACACCCGCGTCGGCGTCATCGGCGGCATCATGCTGGCGCTGGGCCGCGCGCTCGGCGAGACCATGGCGGTGACCTTCATCATCGGCAATTCCTTCCGCATCTCCGGCTCGATCTTCGCCCCGGGCACCACGATCTCGGCCGCCATCGCATCCGAATTCGCCGAGAGCGACGGCTTGCATCAATCCGGCCTGATCCTGCTCGGCCTCTTATTGTTCGTGCTGACGTTCTTCGTTCTCGCCGCGGCGCGGCTGATGTTGCTGCGTCTGGAACAGAAGGCGGGGAAGTAGCATCATGAATCCGATTTACTCGCGCCGTCGCCGCACCGACATCGTCATCCGCGGGCTTTGCTTTGCCGCCGCGCTGTTCGGCGTGACCTGGCTCGCGCTGATCCTGTTCACGCTGTTTTACAACGGGCTCGCCGGCCTCACGCTTCAGGTATTCACCGAGAACACGCCGCCGCCGGGTTCGACCGAGGGCGGACTATCGAACGCGATCATCGGCTCGATCATCATGACCGTGATCGGGGTCGGCATCGGCGCGCCGCTCGGCCTGTTCGCCGGCACCTATCTCGCCGAATATGGCAGGAACGATCGCCTGACCTCGGTGATCCGCTTCATCAACGACATTCTGTTGAGCGCGCCGTCGATCATCATCGGCCTGTTCATCTATGGCGCCGTGGTGGTGCCGATGGGCGGCTTCTCGGCCATCGCCGGATCGCTGGCATTGGCCGTGATCGTCATTCCGGTCGTGCTTCGCACCACCGAGGACATGCTGCTCTTGGTGCCCAACCCGCTGCGCGAGGCGGCCTCCGCGCTCGGCCTGCCGCGCTCGCTCGTCATCAAGCGGATCGCCTATCGCGCGGCGCGCTCGGGCCTGATCACCGGCGTGCTGCTCGCGACCGCCCGCGTCGCCGGCGAGACCGCGCCGTTGCTGTTCACCGTGCTGTCCAACCAGTTCTCCAGCTGGAGCCTCACCAAGACGATGGCGAACCTCCCGGTGACCATCAACAATTTCGTGCAAAGCCCCTACGTCTACTGGAAGCAGCTCGCCTGGAGCGGGGCGTTGCTGATCACCCTGACCGTGCTCGCGCTGAATATCGGCGCACGCATTCTTGGCGCCGAGAGGACCGCGAAATGAACGATCTTTCCGTATCGATGAGTACCGCAAGCGCCCCGGCTCACGCGGCGTTGCCCGACGCTCCCGCCAAGGTGACCGCGCGCAATCTGAACTTCTATTACGGCGAGAACCATGCGCTGAAGAACATCAACCTCACGCTCGGCGCCAATCGCGTCACCGCCTTTATCGGGCCGTCCGGCTGCGGCAAATCGACCTTGCTGCGGATTTTCAACCGCATGTACGACCTCTACCCGGGACAGCGCGCGGTCGGTCAGCTGATGCTCGACCAGACCAACGTCCTCGACCCCAAGCTCGATCTCAATCTGTTGCGGGCGCGGGTCGGCATGGTGTTCCAGAAGCCGACGCCGTTTCCGATGACGATCTATGAAAACATCGCATTCGGCATCCGCCTCTATGAAAAAATTTCCAAATCCGAGATGGACGGCCGGGTGGAAAAGGCGCTGCGCGGCGGCGCGCTGTGGAACGAGGTCAAGGACAAGCTCAATGCCTCGGGCCTGAGCCTGTCCGGCGGCCAGCAGCAGCGGCTTTGCATCGCCCGCACCGTTGCGGTGCGGCCCGAGGTGATCCTGTTCGACGAGCCGTGCTCGGCGCTGGATCCGATCTCGACCGCGAAAGTCGAGGAATTGATCCAGGAACTGTCCGAGGACTACACCATCGCCATCGTCACCCACAACATGCAGCAGGCCGCGCGCGTCTCGGACAAGACCGCCTTCATGTATCTCGGCGAACTGATCGAATTCGACGAAACCAGCAGGATATTCACCTCGCCGAGCGATCGACGAACCCAGGATTACATCACCGGCCGCTTTGGTTGAGGAGAGAGACGATGGCTTCTGAACATACCGCCAAGGCGTTCGATAGCGATTTGCAGGAACTGACCCGGCTGGTCGCCGAAATGGGCGGTCTCGCCGAACGCATGATCACCGATTCCGTCGACGCGCTGGTGCGCCGCGACGTCGCGCTCGGCCAGCGCGTGGTTGCGGCCGACACCGAGATCGACGGCCTGCAACGGCTGATCGAGGAACGCGCGGTGCTGACCATCGCGCGGCGCCAGCCGATGGCGGTCGACCTGCGCGAGATCGTCGGCGCGATGCGGGTTGCCACCGACCTCGAGCGGATCGGCGATCTCGCCAAGAACATGGGCAAGCGGGTCGCCGCGCTGGAAAGCGATTTCCACCCGCTAAAACTGATCCGCGGGCTCGAGCACATGACCGACCTCGTGCAGTCGCAGGTGAAATCCGTGCTGGATGCCTATGCGGCGCACGATTTGCCGTCGGCGATGAACGTCTGGAAGAGCGACGAGGAAGTCGACGCCATCTGCACCTCGCTGTTTCGCGAGCTGTTGACCTACATGATGGAAGACCCGCGCAACATCTCGTTTTGCATTCATCTGATGTTTTGCGCCAAGAACATCGAGCGGATCGGCGACCACGCCACCAACATCGCCGAAACCGTGTTCTACATGATTGAAGGACAGCAGATTCTCGACAAGCGCCCGAAGGGCGACATGACGACGTTCGCAACGACGGTCCCCGGTAACTAGAGCATGATCCCGAAAAAACCAGCCCCCTTCCAGGATAGCGGGGTGGTTAGCTGTTTTTCGGATCGGGGCATGCCCAAGCAATGGAGAAGACTACGCCATGAGCGCACGCATTCTGGTGGTGGAAGACGAGGAAGCGTTGACGACCCTGCTGCGTTACAATCTCGACGCCGAGGGATACGACGTCGAAACGGTAGGGCGCGGCGATGACGCCGACACCAGGCTGAAGGAACGCGTTCCCGACCTGATCGTGCTCGACTGGATGCTGCCCGGCCTGTCGGGCATCGAATTGTGCCGCCGCCTGAGGGCGCGTCCGGAGACCCGACAATTGCCGATCATCATGCTAACCGCGCGCGGCGAGGAGAGCGAGCGGGTCAGGGGTCTTGCGACCGGCGCCGACGACTACATCGTCAAGCCGTTCTCGGTGCCGGAGTTGCTGGCGCGGGTGAAGGGCCTGTTGCGCCGCGCGAGCCCCGAGCGGCTCGCTACCGTGCTCGCCTATGGCGACATCGAGCTCGATCGCGAGAAGCGTCGCGTCGCGCGTTCGGGGCGGCCGATCGATCTCGGCCCGACCGAATATCGCTTGCTGGAATTCTTCCTGGAGCATCCGGGCCGGGTGTTTTCCCGCGAGCAATTGCTCGACTCGGTCTGGGGCCGCGACATCTACATCGATGAGCGCACCGTGGACGTGCATATCGGGCGGTTGCGCAAATTGCTCAACCCGGGCCGCGAGCAGGATCCGATCCGCACCGTCCGCGGCGCCGGCTACGCGCTCGACGACCGCTTTGCCAAGGCGGAGTAGCCGCGGCGGCCAAACATACTCCGCTATCGTCCTCGAAGTCGATACGGGAAGATCGCCAAAAACTGTCGTCGCCCGGCTTGATCGGGCGATCCAGTACGCCGCGGCTTATCGGGTTATCTCAAGCGTCTCTGGTCGCCCGGTCAAGCCGGGCGATGACAGCCGTATTGGTGCGAGCGACGAGGGTTACCTTGTCGGCTTCGGCGGCTGGCGCCGGCGGTCGGTGGCGGGCTGGTAGGCGACGCGCGAGTGATGCGCGCAGTAGGGTAGCCCCCCCAGCGCCTTGCCGCCGCAGAAGAAGAAATCCGGGCTCGACGGATCTCCGACCGGCCAGTGGCAGGTCGCCTCGCTCAACTCCAACAGCGACAGCCGCTGGCTGATCGGCACCACATTGTCGAAGGCGATCGGATCGGGCTCCAGCTCGACCTCGAAAGCATGCGCCAGCGCGGTGTTGCCGCGCGACACCGGACGCGAGACCCGCATCATGTGCTGGGCGGGGCGCGCCTTGCGCTGCCGCGGCGCCGCCGAGGAGGGGCTCTTGGCGCGGCCGGAAAGGCCGAGCCGATGCACTTTGCCGATCACGGCATTCCGCGTCACATTTCCGAGCTCCGCGGCGATCTGGCTCGCCGAAAGTCCGGCCTCCCAGAGTTTCTTCAACTGCTCGACGCGATCTTCGGACCAGGTCAATACCGTCATCGCACTCTTCCCTTTGCATGGCGCCGGCCGGTTTTCGGGCGGTGCTGCGATGCCAAATTTCAAAAAAATCCCAGTACGCAGAATCCCTTAACCCTCGCCGACCGCGATTGGCGCGCCCGAACGTGTACGCTGGACACCAGAACTCCGGGGATCAGAACTGCCGCACGAGATGTCGTACCCGACGGCCCAAACGCTACAATATGGCGTGACTCCCGCGCAAGAGTCCGCAAGCATGCGTCCACATGTTCCGTCATTTAAGCATTGCAATCGATATTTCCACCACACCGCAATCGTACGGCCTGGACAGGCGGCGCGAGACGCTTGTCTGGCGGCATTGACAGTTATCGGCGCGCGCCTAAAATGGTTGACACGTGCCGCCCCGAAAAGGCGGCACGTTTTGTTTTCGCAAAAGACAGGCCGTTGATGCGATCGCGCCAATGCGCGCATGATGGCCGATCTTAACCCTCAAGTGACCGCCAAGTGATCGCCGAGTGAACCCCGAGTGAACCCCATGACCAACAGCGCCACGTCGCATCTGCTTCCCGTATTCGCCAGGGTCGATCTCGGCTTCGAGCGCGGCGAGGGCAGCTGGCTGATCGCGACCGATGGCGAGCGCTATCTCGATTTCACCTGCGGCGTCGCGGTCAATGCGCTCGGCCATTGCCATCCGCATCTGGTCAAGGCGCTGCAGGAACAGGCGACAAAGCTGTGGCACATGTCGAACCTGTTCAAGAGCCCGGACGGCGAGCGGCTTGCGGCGCGATTGTGTGAGCAGAGCTTCGCCGATCTCGTGTTCTTTGCGAATTCAGGCGCCGAGGCGCTGGAATGCGCGATCAAGATCACGCGGCGGCATCACGCCGCCAAGGGCCATCCGGAGCGCTATCGCATCATTACCTTCGAAGGCGCGTTTCATGGGCGGACGCTTGCGACGCTGGCCGCTACGGGCTCTGCCAAATATCTCGAGGGTTTTGGGCCGCCGCTCGATGGCTTCGATCAGGTGCCGCTTTCCGATCTCGAAGCCGTGAAGAAGGCGATCGGCCACGAGACCGCGGGCATCCTGATCGAGCCGCTGCAGGGCGAGGGTGGCGTGCGATCGGCGCCGCATGCCTTCTTCAAGGCGTTGCGCCAGCTCTGCGACGACAATGGCCTGCTCCTGATCTTCGACGAGGTGCAGACCGGCATGGGCCGCACCGGCGACCTGTTTGCCTACAAGCGCATCGGGGTTGCGCCCGACGTGATGCCGCTTGCCAAAGCGCTCGGCGGCGGCTTTCCGATCGGCGCGTGCCTTGCGACGGCCAACGCGGCCGCCGGCATGACGCCGGGCTCGCATGGTTCGACCTTCGGCGGCAATCCGCTCGCGGTTGCGGCTGCGAACGCGGTGCTGGACGTGATGCTGAAGCCCGGCTTCTTCGAGCATGCGCGGAAGATGTCGCTGCTGCTAAAGCAGAAGCTTGCTTCCGTGGTCGACCGCCATCCGGGCGTGCTCACTGAAGTGCGCGGCGAGGGGCTCTTGATCGGCCTGAAGGCCGTGGTGCCGTCGGGCGATCTGGTCACGGCGCTGCGCGACCAAAAGCTGCTCACGGTCGGCGCCGGCGAGAACGTCGTGCGGTTCCTGCCGCCATTGATCGTGACCGAGGCGGAGATCGAGGAAGCGGTGGCGCGGCTCGAACGCGCCTGCGTGGGGCTTTCCGAAAGTCGGTTGAAGCAGGCGGCGGGGCAATGAGCACGCCGCGTCACTTTCTCGACATCAGCGCGCTTCCGCTTCCGGAGCTGCGCAGCATGCTTGCGGCCTCGCGCGCCATGAAGGCAAAGCTGAAGGCGCATGAGAAGGGCATGAAGCCGCTCGAGGGCAAGACGCTGGCAATGATCTTCGAAAAGCCGTCGACCCGCACCAGGGTGTCGTTCGACGTCGGCATGCGCCAGCTCGGCGGTGAATCGATCATGCTGACGGGCGCCGAGATGCAGCTCGGCCGCGGCGAGACCATTGCCGACACCGCGCGCGTGCTGTCGCGCTATGTCGATGCCATCATGATCCGCATCCTCAATCACGAGGCGCTGCTCGAGCTCGCAGCAGCCGCTACCGTGCCCGTCATCAACGGGCTGACGCGGCGTTCGCATCCCTGCCAGGTGATGGCCGACGTGATGACCTTCGAGGAACATCGCGGGCCGATCGAGGGCACGACCGTGGCCTGGAGCGGCGCCGACAACAACGTGCTGGCGTCGTGGGCGCATGCCGCGGAGCGCTTCAAATTCAAATTGAACGTCGCGACCCCGCCGCAGCTTGCGCCGAACAAGGTGATGAAGGACTGGATCAAGGCGACGCAGGCGCCGATCGTGCTCGGCAATGATCCGGAGGCGGCCGTGCGTGGCGCCGATTGCGTCGTCACCGACACCTGGGTGTCGATGGGTGACAAGGACGGCGAACACCGCCACAATCTCTTGAAGCCGTATCAGGTCAATTCCAAGCTGATGTCGCTGGCAAAACCGGACGCGCTGTTCATGCACTGCCTGCCCGCCCATCGCGGCGAGGAAGTCACCGACGAGGTGATCGACGGCCCGCAATCGGTGGTGTTCGACGAGGCCGAAAATCGCCTGCACGCGCAGAAGGGCATCTTGGCCTGGTGCTTTGACGCGGTGGGGTAGGGGGCTTGCGCAGTTTGCGTTCCCCGGACGCAGCGCAGCGCGCAGCGGTGCGCTGCTGATCCGGGGTCCACGCAGCAGCACGGAAATGGGTCCCGGCTCTGCGGAGCAGCGTTACGCGCTGCGCCGCGTCCGGGATACGAACCGCCCCTTTCGATTTGCCCCCTCCGACCCCAGATAAGGCGCCATGGTCTCACAATCGCCCGAAACCAAAACCTCCGTCAAAGGCCCGATCCGCGCGCCGTCACCGGTCCCGGTCGACGACGCCGTGCTGCCGTTCGAGGTCGACGCGCTCGATCTGCGCGGACGGCTGACCCGGCTCGGCCCCGCGCTCGACGATATCCTGACCAAGCACGATTATCCGCCCGCCGTCGGCAAGCTGCTTGGCGAAGCGATCGTACTCACGACCTTGCTCGGCTCGTCCCTGAAATTCGAAGGCCGCTTCATCCTGCAGACCCAGACCGATGGCCCGGTGTCGTTCCTGATCGTGGATTTTCAGGCGCCGGATCGGCTGCGCGCCTACGCGCGCTTCGACAAGAGGCGGCTCAAGGAGGGCCAGGATTCCGGCAGCCTGCTCGGCAAGGGTCATCTCGCCATGACCATCGACCAGGGCGCGGATATGAGCCGTTATCAGGGCCTGGTGGCGCTCGACGGCGGCAGCCTGGAAGACGCCGCGCATGAATATTTTCTGCGCTCCGAGCAGATCCCGACCCGGGTGCGGCTTGCGGTCGGCGAGGAATGGCGCGGCGGCGATGGCCCAAGGCATCGCTGGCGCGCCGGCGGCATGCTGATGCAGTTTTTGCCCAAATCGCCGGAGCGGGCGCGGCGGGCCGATCTGCATCCAGGCGATGCGCCGGAGGGCACGGTGACGCATATTGTTGCGGAGGACGACGCCTGGGTCGAGGGCCAGGCGCTGATCGGTACCGTCGAGGATGTCGAGCTGATCGATCCCGATTTGTCGGGCGAGCGGCTGCTGTACCGGCTGTTTCACGAGCGCGGCGTGCGGGTGTTTCGGCCGCTGCCGCTCAAGGCGCAATGTTCCTGCTCGCGCGAGGCGGTCTCCGCGATGCTCAACAGTTTTGCTGCCCAAGACCGCGCCGAGATGGTCAAGAACGGCAGGGTGGTGGTGACCTGCGAGTTCTGCTCATCGGTCTATCAGTTCACGCCGGATGAGGCCGGCGTGGCGTAAGGCCGTGATGTCATCATCCGCCAACGGGTCGCGCGAACGCGCGCCCCCGACGAGCGCAATAGCGTTCGCGCAGAGATGACAGGTTCCAGCGGATGATCCAGTGTTCCAGAGACGTCAGCGATAGAGTCGAGAAGCCGCAGCGTTGGCGGTCGGTACGCTAATCTGGTATTTGTGGAACTCTAGCTGGATTGAGGCGGGCAGGTGCAGGTTCTTGTTCTAGGCGGCACCGGTTCGATTGGTGCGCCGGTCGTGCGCGCGCTGGTCGGACGGGGTCATCATGTCATCGCCCTGGCGCGGTCCGACAGCTCGGCAACAAAAGCCGCGAGCCTCGGCGCCAATCCGCTCGGCGGAGATATCGCCGCGGCGGAACGATGGCTACCAGCACTTCCGCCCCTGGATGCGGTCGTCCATCTGGCATGCGACTTCGGTAGCGACATGGTCGACGTCGATCGTCGCCTGCTTGACGGCCTGTTGCCTCATCTTGCGGCGCAGCCGAACCAGGCCCGATTCATTTATACCGGCGGTTGCTGGTTGTTTGGCGCCACCGGCGACGATGTGGCGAACGAACAGGCGCCGTTTCGCCCGTTGCAGGCGTTCGCCTGGATGGTTCCGCATCTGCAGCGCGTCCTTGAAACTAAAGGCATCGCGCCGATCGTCATTCATCCGGCCATGGCGTACGAGCCGGCAGCCGGCGTGTTCGCTTACTTCGTCGCCGAGGCCCGCAAGCGGCGGCCGATACGCGTGGTTGGTGGCGAGCACGTGCGCTGGCCGCTGGTCCATCGCGACGATCTTGCCGATCTCTACGTTCTCGCGCTCGAGCGGGGGACTTCGCGAACGAGCTACATCGGCGCGGCGATTCCGGGTTTGCCGGTCGGCCGCATCGCGCGGGCGATCGCGCGGCGATTTGGTTTGCGCGATCAGGTACCGCAAATTGTTTCCGCCGATGCTATTGCCGCCGAACTCGGTGACTGGGCTCGTGGCCGCGCGATGGACCAGCAACTGAGCGGCGAGAAAGCCCGGCGTGAATTGGGCTGGATGCCGGTGCATCTCGATCCTGAGCGAGAAATTGCAGCGCTCGCGACGGACGACGATTAGCCGGCTTGCGCTCAACGAGCTATCGGACAAAGCGGCTCCATATAGAAATATGTTGGCTCATGGCCTCATCTTGGAGGAGCGCGGGGAAACAGCATTCGGTAAACCAGGGGCAAGTCCTCATCTGGAGTACCAAGACTTCTCGCCAATAACAGCTACAGATGTCCAAGTAGAAATCGAAAGACTGCCTGGAATCGGGCTGGCCTTACTCAAGGCCCAAACCCAGCTCGCGTAAAGAGGCCTTTCTCGACCGTCACGAATGCGTGCGAGATGCGGTTGACGCGCGGCTCGAGCGCCATGGCTGTTTGGGAGCGCGACTGCAGAAGACATGGTGCAAGCGCGGGCTTGCGCGTATAGCGTCGCGAGGCTCGTGAAACGGGGTAAAGATGCGTTTGCGCGACTGTCACAACTTTCATGATTTCCGACGGCTGGCCAAACGGCGTCTGCCGCGTCCGATCTTTGATTACATCGATGGGGCGGCTGACGACGAGGCGACCTGTCGCCAGAATACGGTGAGCTTCGAGCGCTGTGACCTGGTGCCCAACGTGCTGCGCGGTGTGGAAACCATCGATATGTCGGTGACCGTCATGGGGCAGAAGCTTGCCATGCCCGTCTATTGCTCTCCCACCGCGTTACAACGTCTGTTTCACCATACGGGCGAACGCGCCGTTGCAGCCGCGGCGGCGAAGTACGGCACGATGTTCGGCGTATCCTCGCTTGGTACGGTCGGTCTGGAGGAACTACGCAAGGCGCACGATACTCCGCAGGTTTTTCAATTTTATTTTCACAGGGATCGAGGTCTCAACCGCGCCCTGCTGCAGCGCGCGAAACAGGCCGGCGTCGAGATAATGTTACTGACCGTGGACAGCATCACCGGCGGCAACCGCGAACGCGACCTGCGCACCGGGTTTACCATTCCATTCAGGCTGACGCTTGGCGGCATGCTGCAATTCGCGATCAAGCCGATGTGGGGCATAAACTACGTCGCCCACGAGGGATTCAAACTGCCGCAGCTCGACGAGCACATCGACATGAGTGGCGGGCCGCTGTCGATCGGCAGGTATTTTACCGAGATGTTGGACCCTTCCATGAATTGGGACGACGTGGCCGAAATGGTTCGGCTATGGAACGGTCAATTCTGTCTGAAGGGAATTATGTCGGTGGCGGATGCGCAACGCGCAGTTCAAATAGGTTGCACCGGCATCGTGGTGTCCAATCATGGCGGCCGGCAGCTGGATGGCTCGCGAGCAGCATTTGATCAGCTGGCTGAAATTGTGGATGCCGTAGGGGATAGAGCCGATGTGATCATGGACGGAGGAATCCAGCGCGGGACCCATGTACTGAAGGCGCTTTCGCTTGGGGCCAAGGCCGTTGGGGTCGGGCGCTCTTATCTCTTTCCTCTTGCCGCTGCCGGTCAGGCCGGCGTTGAGCGGGCCCTTGGCCTGATGCGGGCGGAGATCGAGCGGGGAATGCGGCTGATGGGGTGTACAGCGATTAGCCAGCTTACTCGTGAAAATCTGCGCTTCAGATAATTTCTTCGCAGGCGATCGTGCTCCGCTTGCCAGGCGCAAAAAAGACGGCACTTTAATCAATTTCTGGATTTCAGAATTTCGCTTGACGGCGGGGCCAAATCAGCACTAAGGTGATTTGGTCTCGTCCCACCAGAGGGGCGGCTCGCGATCGTCACGAAACGCGGGGCGGGATGCGGTGGACGTGGAGGCGCCGTTGACGAGTGGCGCTGAAGCGGACGGCGAAATCGTGTGGTCCTGATCCAGCGACGCTGGGATCAAGTCTGCGCTAAGGAGCGCAGGCGACGGTGGCTAAAAAGCCCGGACGCCGGGGAGAGCGCGCTATAAGCCGTAAACCATTGCGCGGGGAATGCCGGGTGATTCCGGTGTGACCGTGGTGACTAACTCGTGTGCTTTCTACCTTCGCACACGAGGCTGCGGGTGCACCGTGCGCCCGGCATTCCCTGCGCCCTCTGATCCTTCAGGGGCAGGAATTGAAGCAAAACTCGCGCGAAAGACGCGGCGAGATCGCGAAGCTGTGTCTGAACACACGCAGGCTGTTTGAAAATTGAATCGATGAGCACACCCCGGCTGTCATCATCCGCGAAAGCGGATGATCAAGTATTCCAGAGGTGTTCGTGATGGAATCGAGAGGCCGCGGCGTACTGGATACTCCGCTTTCGCGGAGTATGACGGCTTCGCCGTCAATTCAACACCCGCTTGGCCTCGGGGCTGTCGAGCGAGAATGTCGGCACCTCGATCTCGAACTTTTCGCCGCTTTCGCTGATCATCTGATAGCGTCCGGTCATGAAGCCCGATGCGGTCGTAAGCGGCACGCCCGAGGTGTATTCGAAGCGCTCGCCCGGCGCGAGCACGGGCTGTTCGCCGACCACGCCTTCGCCGCGCACTTCCTGGCGCATTCCCGAAGCATCGGTGATGATCCAGTGCCGCGTCCGCAGTTGCACGGTCTCATCGCCGGAATTGGTGATGACGATGGTGTAGGACCAGAAATACCGGGAGTTTTCCGCCGACGAGCGTTCGGGCATGAAGTTCGGCTCGACGGTAACTTCGATCTGGCGGGTGACGGCGCGGTACATGCCGCCCATCATATCGAAAAGTGCGGCCGGAACCAATCGCCGGCGCCGGCCTTCCAATCGCTGGCGAGGGCCTTCCAAATCGCTGGCGCGGGCCTTGGCGAGGTAGAACGCCGCTCGAATTCAATCGTTTCGACATAGTTCCCATTTAGGACGCAAACCGCCCACCCCGCCCTTCGTAACTTTGCTTGCAAGCCTTGGGTCGATACTATGATTCGGTCAGTGCTCAACACCGGTGCCAGATGACGTCCATTGCCGATCGAGTTGCGGGGCCGCCGATTGCCGGAGCAGCGGACGCGGTGGCGCGCGCCGAGGTGGCGGCGCCGGTCACTGCCGCGCCCGCCATCCCGTTTCCCGCTGTCAGCGAGCGCGAGCTTCGGCTCGATCTGTTTCGCGGGCTCGCGCTGTGGCTGATCTTCATCGATCATTTGCCGCCCAATATCCTGACCTGGTTCACGATCCGCAATTACGGATTTTCCGACGCCA
>Ga0210408_10003929_pt1 | contig 13477 bp, 11 predicted proteins | sample IncBWH4MmetaG_FD_155471 | JGI IMG/M metagenome (GOLD analysis project Ga0210408, IMG submission 155471) | Forest soil microbial communities from Barre Woods Harvard Forest LTER site, Petersham, Massachusetts, United States - Inc-BW-H-4-M | ecosystem: Environmental > Terrestrial > Soil >...
GTCCGATTGATCGTAGACAACGGGCGCGCTCCCTTTGCGTGTGGCTTCGTCCGCCCGTTTGGCATGGTAGGATCCGGGGTTGTACGTATCGACGCCAATTTCGCTTTTGGTCTGCGGGGCCGCCTGCGGTCCCGCGGATGTCGGTCTTCTAGCTCATTGGACGTGCCAGCGCTAACTTAACGAAGCGGTGATCTTCAGCACCGAAGGCGCGACCGGATTAAAGCCTGGGGTGGAGCGTAGCGGAACCCCAGGAACCGATTTAAGAGCGGACGAGCGCTGAAGGCGCGAGAAGATATTCTCTGCAAAGGCGACCCTGAACCTAATCTCTACCCACTCCACACGCGCGGCTAGGTCGCCAGATTATTCGACATTCGCTCCGAGGATCCACACGCGAACACCATCCTTTTCAGCATCCGCGGTACGTTCGAGGAGATCATTCGATGGCTCGATGATCGTACAGGAAGAAATTTCCATTACATCCTCTCCTCCATGCCTGAGCTCGCCGGTCATCGCAATGGGCGCCAGTTCTCTGCTCAGACGTTCCGCTTCTTGGCGTAACACGCTTTCATCCTGAGGATCCGATGCGGATCTTTTTGCCGCATCAATCGGTACCTCGACGAGGAAGAGAATTCTTCTTCCAGTTTTCGAACCCGATCGCTTCTTGTGCGGCTCAAGAGTAACGTGAAAATAAAAAGCTTCTCCCATACACGAGCTCTCAAGCTTCAATCAAGATACTCCACATAAATCAAGATACTCCATTTATTAGCGTAGCTGCCCACCAAAACACACGAGCTAGCCCGCAAAAATCACGCGCTATAAGAAGCGGCGCGCACATTGCGGGCTAGAAAGCAGCAGAACATTCAAAGACGAACTCCGCAATTTGTGCGATTCTCGCCTTAAGATTGCGGACACCTAGCGACTCATCTCTTCCCAAGAGAGCCGTTAAAGCTGAACGCATTCAGGCTCATGAAAGTCGCCTCCACTATTAAACAAATAGCCTTCGTTGGCGATCATCTTCCTCGTCAATGCGGGATTGCTACCTTTACCTCCGATATCTGCGAAGCCATCGCCACGGAGTTCCCGGAATGTCAGTGCATCGTGGGCGCGGTTAATGATCGCCCTGAAGGCTATGACTATCCGGCTCGAATACGATTTGAGATCGACGAAAAGGAGCTCGATTCGTATCGTCGCGCAGCTGACTTCCTGAACATAAACAACGTCGAGGTCGTCTCGGTCCAGCACGAGTTTGGCATCTACGGTGGACCTGCCGGCAGCCACCTCTTGGCTCTCTTGCGCGACGTCCATATGCCAGTGGTAACGACATTGCACACCTTGCTGCGCGAACCGACTCCGGATCAGCGGGCGGTCATGGAGCAGCTCGATGAACTCTCAAACCGCTTTATCGTGATGGCCGATCGCGGCAAACGCTACCTCGAACAAATCTATGGTGTCGCCCAAGAGAAGATCGACGTGATTCCGCATGGCATACCCGACATACCGTTCATTGATCCAAGCTTTAACAAAGATCAGTTTGGCGTAGAGGGCAAAACAGTACTGCTGACGTTCGGTCTGCTATCTCCGAATAAAGGGATCGAGCAAGTCATAGAAGCGCTGCCCGCGATTCTCTCGCAACACCCGAACGTGGTTTATATCATTCTCGGGGCGACGCATCCCAATGTGATCGCCCACGACGGAGAGTCCTACCGGCTCAAGCTGGAGCGCCTCGCGGAAGATCGTTCCGTCACACGCAACGTCATTTTTTACAATCGATTCGTGACGCTGGAGGAATTGAAAGAATTCATTGGTGCTGCGGACATCTACATCACGCCTTATCTCAACGAATCCCAGATTACTTCCGGCACGCTCGCTTATACTTTCGGCGCTGGTAAGGCTGTCATCTCCACACCGTACTGGCACGCGAAGGAGCTGCTCGCCAAGGAGCGTGGCATCCTGGTGCCGTTTTCGGACCCGCAGGCGATCGCTGAGGGCGTCAATCGATTTCTGTGCGATCCAGTTCTAATGACGGCGACGCGGAAAAGAGCGTGGAAATTAGGACGTGGGATGATTTGGCCGGTCGTAGCACAGCGCCACATGGAAAGCTTCGAACGCGCCCGGGCGAGTTTGATCGGTCCTCCACGGAAGGCTTTCGCCGTTCGGACCCTGGACAATCGACCCTATCAGTTGCCACCGCTGAAGCTCGACCACCTGCTTCGGATGACGGATAACACCGGCATTTTTCAGCATGCGATATTCAATGTGCCGAATTTCGCAGAAGGCTACTGCACTGACGACAACGCACGTGCCTTCATCCTCACCTTGCTACTGCAGGAAACGACAAGTCATGTCACGCAGCAGCAACTCGAGAGCTTGGCGAGCATTTACCTCGCGTTCTTGTGGCATGCTTTTGATCAAGAAAGTTGTCGTTTTCGAAATTTCATGAGTCATCAGCGGCAATGGCTGGAACACCAAGGTTCGGAGGACAGCCACGCACGCGCGCTTTGGGCTACAGGCACGGCGCTCGGCAGATCCCGCAACGATGGACACCGTAGTCTTTGTGCACTGTTGTTCCAACGCGGGCTCCCTGCAGTCGAGAACTTCACTTCACCAAGAGCATGGGCTTTTACCCTACTCGCCATTCAGGAATATTTGCGTGCCTTCTCCGGAGATCGAAACGCAAATCAGCTGCGCGAAGTTCTAACCACCCGCCTGGTCGGCCTTTTCCGAAATAATTCTTCGGATGACTGGTTGTGGTTTGAGCCCGTAGCAACGTACGATAACGCGAAACTTTCTCATGCGATGATCCTGAGTGGGTACTGGACCTCGCGAGGTGACGTTGTAGAGATCGGATTGAAATCGCTCCGTTGGCTGATCCAGCAGCAAACCGTTGACGCCGGCCATTTCACACCAATCGGTAGCAATGGTTTCTGGACTCGCGGCAACGAGCGCGCTCGCTTCGATCAGCAGCCAATCGAAGCTTACGCAATGATTTCCGCTTGCGTGGAGGCGTACTCGTTAACCCGCGATGTGGCTTGGCACCGTGCTGCACGCCGCTGCTTCGAGTGGTTTCTTGGTCGCAACGATCTCGGGCTACCACTCTACGATTCTACCACCGGTGGCTGTCGCGACGCGCTGCACTCCGATCGGGTTAACCAGAACCAAGGAGCCGAATCCAGTCTTGCTTTCCAGTTGTCATTGGCAGAGATGACCCGCGCGGAAGCGGTGCTATTTAGCGAAACCCAAAGATTGGCAATAATTTGAACGTCTATCCCACCGGAATCGACTTGCGGCCGAACGCCAGCCGGGTACTAAATCGATCGTTTATCCCAACCGGCCGTGGCCGAGTCAGTGGCATCATCGAGCGCGTTCTCGCTTTTAGCGAAATGGAGGCTGAAGTCCAGTTAGATCGTCTCCGCGCTGAATTCAGCGGTCGCCATCTAAACCTTGATGAGTCGTGGCTACGCCACTTTGAGAAAATACAGGCGTACGTGGCAAATAGCCTTTCTCTTTCTGCGAATCGCCGGCTATTGGTTGGAGCCTATTTTTCCGGAGAATACGCGATCGAATCCGCGGCCTTGTTCAATCCTTCGATTGTTGCGCATCCTGACCAAACGGACCTCGACGGAGCAGACCTGCGCTTTATCCTGAGCCTTCGGGCCGTCGGCGAGGGCCATATTTCGTCTATTGAGTTCCGTACCGGAGTTATCGACCGAAATCATGCCATCGAGATCGACAAAATTTCAGCGGTGGCCTTGGCTCCGGAAATCGATTCTGAGCCGACATTTCCGAAGAACATCTTCCTGCACAAGCTGAGAGAGAAGGGCCTTGAGAACAATTGGTCGAGATCGGTGATGAATGGCCTGGGCGCTACCTTCACGCGAACACAACTGGAAGACTCGATGCAGGGCGCGGCGCACGAAACCCAACTCCATACGGAGGATCTACGCCAGGCTTTTGAGTGCGTGCAGTGGCTTGCAGAATCGAATTACGAGATCGATTTCAACCCGGCGATTTCCTTATCGGAACGCGTCATCTTCCCGGTCTCGCTGAACGAAAGCAATGGGATAGAAGACGCCCGTTTTGTTCGTTTTGTAGAGGAAGACCAAAGCGCAACTTACTACGCAACCTACACGGCCTACAACGGCCGCGTGATTCTACCGCAGCTCATTGAAACGAATGACTTCCTTCACTTCCGCATCCGTACCTTAACCGGGCCGGCGATCCAAAACAAAGGGATGGCGCTCTTCCCAAAGAGAATCGATGGGCGTTACGCGATGCTTTCGCGCTACGATGACGAGAACCTTTATCTGATGCTCTCGGATGACCGGCATTTCTGGAGTGATCCGAAGCTCCTGCTGCAGCCATCGCGGCCTTGGGAATTCGTGAAAATAGGCAATTGCGGCTCACCTATCGAAACCGATGCTGGTTGGCTTGTTCTGACCCACGGCGTTGGCCCGATGCGCAAATATTGTATTGGCGCAATGCTCCTCGATCTGCAAGATCCTTCGAAGGTCATCGGCCGGCTCAATGAGCCGCTCTTGGAACCCGCGCCCACTGGGCGAAACGGCTACGTACCGAACGTCGTGTACACTTGCGGAGCGTTAGTACACGGGAGCCGCTTGGTTCTGCCCTATGGCATGAACGACACGGAAACCACCATCGTGACAATCGACTTAGAGACTCTTCTAACTGCTCTTACTAAATAGCGAGATTGCCTTTTCTCACGAAAAGACAGGTGTTCCCAATCAGCCGTTTCGCTTCCAGCCCGGCGGAAGAGCTGGAAGTTGCGAAGGGATTAAAATTTTTATGTCTCGGTGCGTGACCTCCTTGTAGAAAGGAACACTTTGTTCAACGAGCCACTCTGCGGTCGCGTAGTCCCGATCATAAAGATTTCGGGAAATGTGATCTACAATTTCGGCATCCAGCAGTGATCCAACGATTCGACCGGAAATGGGTTTCAAACCGACTTCGATCTTTTGAGCGCCCCTTCCGGGCATATTGCCCGTTATGAAGGGTTTGGCTGGCTCGTCGTTCCAAACCGCATTGCTCAGAGAATGATAGTGAAAAACCTTTCCATTGTCGTCGGGGCATCGGAAGCCATTGAACAATTGATTGTCATTCTCGAGGCGCATGAAGCCGAAGAAAAAGATAAACCGTTTCTCCAACGAGAGTACCAGTGATGCATAGGTCTCGACATTGCCTTGAGACGCCGACTCAATGACTCTTAATAACGATTTCACGTCCTGGGCCATTCGCGAATGTCACCTAGTGATCAGCGAGTTAAAAGGGAATTCGCGTATTGAACCGCACGTCGGGAAAGCACTGTTCGCCGTCTCCTAAAGGCCTTGGGCTTGGCCGCATTCGAAACGGGTCGTCTGCAGGGATTCCGCATATAGATGGCGACTTTCGCTTGCTATTTCGGGCTATAAGGACGAGGCTCCAGTCCCGTTTGTTCTTGTTCGTAGCACGGAAGATCGTCAGTTGGGATTTCCTGAATGGTGATTTGAAACCCGATTCCCGGGAACGGCTCCGCGGCTGGCATACGTCATCACCTGAATCAATTATTGAATCCATTATGAAACTCTATGTAGGAAACCTTTCGTTCGATACCACTGAGAACGAGCTGAAAGCTTTATTCGCGGAATTTGGAACCGTCACTGATACTTATCTCGTCACAGATCGAGCCACCGGAGACTCTCGTGGCTTTGCCTTTGTGACTATGAGCAATGCAAACGAAGGAAAAGCGGCGATCAAGGGATTGGCAGAAAAAGAGTTTGCCGGACGCACGCTGACAGTAAACGAGGCGCGCCCGAAGGAAGACCGTCCGAAACGTTCTTTTGCCGGATCTCGGCGATAGTTATTGTGAATTAGACAGGGCCGGGCTGGCGAATCAATGCCCGGTCTTGGTGTCTGTTCTGGTCCAAGAAATCACCAATCGAGTCGCCGCTTCGTCAAATGCGGCGATTCGATTCTCAGAGTCTCTCTACATTATACGAAAGCTTCTAATTTACTATGCCCGTGGAAAGTCCGATTGTAACCGAAGGAAAGATCGTCACTGTGCTCCCTGGAACCATGTTCCGCGTTGAGCTTGCTAATCAACATCTCGTCCTCGCCCACATCTCGGGAAAAATGAGGAAGCGATTCATCCGTCTTACCGCGGGAGATCGGGTCAAGCTTGAGATGTCTTCGTACGACCTTGGAAAAGCACGGATAGTTTACCGACTCGGCTAAGCGGGGCAACTCTAGAAAAGCTGTAGGGCTCTCCTCTCCGGCGTAAGTCATACGTACTGCCGGAGCAAAGCCGACCATCACATAGCTCTCAGGCTTACCCAACAAAATTTGCGAACCTCTAGCTAAGCTAGCTCGTCGCTTCTACAGCAAGAGCTGGTGAGAGCGTTCGGGTCGGATTCCCAGAGCGTAAGCGAAAGCTCCAGCTTTTGCTCTTGATTCCAGAGCGTAAGCGAAAGCTCCAGCTTTTGCTCTTGGATTCCAGAGCGTAAGCGAAAGTTCCAGCTTTTGCTCCTCGGTTTCCGGAGCATACACAAAAGCTGGAGCTTTCGCTTACGCTTGATCCGTCATGGACCAAGCCAGGTTTTTCACGTACTCATCACCACATGTGGAGAGGACGCTTTCAGCAAGAGACTGCCCCTACGGTTCAACGATTCACCGAATCAATCTCGTTCGATTGGCGACTGTACAAGTTTGATATCCAAGGGTCGATCGCCCACGCTGCAGCCCTCGAAAAAGCTGGGTTGCTCACACCGGAGGAACGGCGGCAGATCGAGACCGGTCTGAAGGACATCGAAAAAGAAATCGATGATGGACACTTCCCGTTTCGCATCGACTTGGAGGACGTCCACATGAATATCGAATCTGCCTTGACGTCACGAATCGGGTCTGCCGGAGCAAAGCTGCACACTGCTCGCAGCCGGAACGACCAGGTCGCTCTCGACATGAGGCTTTATCTTCGGCATGAGACGGATGAAATCCGCCAGGGGATCGCCGCTCTCCAGCGCGCCTTGATTCAGCTTGGAGGAAAGTACCAGGAGACAATCCTTCCCGGATACACGCATCTGCAGCGGGCACAACCTGTCCTGTTTGCGCACCATCTGCTTGCCTATGTCGAGATGTTGGAACGAGACCAGGAACGCCTGGTTGACGCTCGCAAACGGATCAATCGCATGCCTCTCGGATCAGGAGCGATTGCCGGATCGACGATTCAACTCGACCGCGAATACATCGCCAAATTGCTCGGCTTTCCGAATGTGACACGCAATAGTATGGACGCCGTTAGCGATCGCGATTTCGCTTGCGAGCTCCTCTTCGCCCTCTCGCTCGTCGGCATTCACCTTTCTCGGCTCAGCGAAGACCTCATCCTTTTCGCTTCCTCTGAATTCCAGTTTATCAAAATCAGCGACGGTTACACCACCGGCTCGAGTCTGATGCCTCAAAAAAAGAACCCGGATGTCTGCGAACTTGCTCGCGGAAAAACCGGACGTTTAATCGGAAATCTGGTTTCACTCCTGACTTCGTTGAAGGGTCTGCCAATGACCTACAACCGGGACATGCAAGAGGATAAGGAAGCCGTCTTTGATTCGATCGATCAGATAAAATTGGTGCTTGAAGTTTATGCGGGGATGATTCTCGAGATTGAAGTGGATTCAAATCGAACACGGCTAGCCGCGAGCGACCCCGTCCTGCTGGCGACTGATCTGGCCGATTACCTCGTCCTTGCCGGTGTGCCATTCAGGCAGGCTCACGAGGTCATTGGAAAGCTGGTCGCCTACTGTATTGAGCGAAACTGTGGATTTCCGGAACTCAAATTGGAGGAGTTTCGTCAGTTCAGCGAAAAATTCGGTCCGGATGTCTTTTCAGTTTTGAATCTTGACCGCGCGATCGATAGCCGGACCGCAATCGGTGCGCCGTCACGAAAAAATGTTGCAGCGGCGTTGGAAGCATGGAACGCAATCCTTCGTGAACAACCCTGAGGGCTGGCAGATTCTGGAAATCAACACGCTGTTCAAGAATTCGCATCTAGAAGTACTTCAGGAGCGAGTCATACCGCCGGGCGAAAATCGGGTTCGAAACTGGACAGTGGTACGGCGAAAGCAGGCCGTAGTGATTGCGCCCGTAACCGAGAATGGAAATTTTGTTCTGATCCACGAAGCCAGAATACCGGTTCGAAAATTTCTTTGGGAATTCCCCGCAGGACAAATCGATGGATCGTTTCAGCCAGAGATGGACGCGATCCGCGAGACCGCATTGCGGGAACTGACGGAGGAGACTGGATATTCATTGGCCGCGGGAGGCGACCTCATTTACCTGGGACACTATTACTCATCTCAAGGCTATAGCGACGAGATGCCTCACCTGTTTTTAGCGCGACCTGTGAGGCCTACCGGCTTGGGCCATCAACCAGACGACAGTGAATCAATCGTAGAATGCAGGGAATTTAGCTTCGGAGAATTGAGTACAATGATTGCAGGCAGCGTGATACAGGACGCGAACACGCTCGCGCTTTTTGCACGACTGTCGGCTAAAAACCTCCTTCCATGAAGCTATCAAGTATCTTCAAGTTTCGCGAGGGCGAACAGGGCGAGGCTGTTAAGCCGTTTCTGGATCATCTCGAGGATTTGCGGTGGGTGATTGTTAAGATGGCAGCAGCACTCGGCACCGCGATGCTTTTGGCATTTTGCTTCCGCACCCAACTGGTCCACGTCCTCCAGGGACCGCTCAAGTCGATCGATCCAAAGTTATTGAAGTCGCTTGTTTCTCTTGGCGTCGCAGACTCAATGACGATTTCGTTCCAGCTCGCGTTTTACGCCGGCATCGTCATTGCATTTCCGTTTCTGATTTATTTTGCTGGCCAATTTATTCTACCCGCGCTCACGCCGCAGGAAAAGAACGCAATGCTCCCTGCTGTCGGGGTCGGCTTCGGCCTGTTTCTGGGCGGAGTTGTCCTCGGGTATTATCTTGTACTGCCGGCAACTCTTCGATTCTTCTTCCGAGACGCGCAATCCCTTGATTGGAGTCCGACCTGGACAGTGCGCGATTATTTCTCGTTCGTCACGCAGCTCTGCGTCGGATTTGGTGTTGCATTCGAGCTGCCGGTCATTGTCCTGGTTCTAGTCCGGCTTGGCGTTTTGTCTGTCGCGCTCCTGCGCCGGACAAGAGCCTACGCGTTCCTTCTGATTTTTGTTGCGGCGGCATTTCTGGCACCGACGCCGGACGCCGTCTCTATGGCTTTGATGGGGACCCCGATGTACCTGCTGTACGAACTCTGCATTTTCGTTGCGTCGATGATGGAACGCAAACGAAAGAGAGACGCGGAGGCGGCGGCACAGAAGAGTGGCTAGTGGCTGGTGGCTAGTGGCTAGAAGCCGAGCGATCGGCGGTGGTCCGCACGCGTAGCGTGGTAGATTCGCCACGCGCCCCAGCCACCAGCCACTAGCCACTAGCCACTCCTCTGTGCCGCCGGAGAAAAATGTCGATCGGCAGGAGAACAGCGGCCAGGGCTAGCAACCAGGGAGCCAGATCCGTGCGGTGACCCGGTACCGACGGGCCGGGTCGAAAGATCTCGTTCTCCTTGGGATCCAGCCGGCCGTGCGAAATCTGTACCAATTCCCCAAGCGCTTTTCGGTTTGTTCGAGTATCCAGAAATTCCTTGGGATAACTGCGCGTATAACTCAGTGTCGTCGGAGGACTGTTCGGCATGCTGACGGAGATCAAGCGGACGCCCTGTTCCGGTAGGGGCAAACTTGCGATGTAGCGGCCCGGCCCAACCTGAGTCGCATGGGCCGAATCGGTTCGGCCAACCGCATCTGCGGAAACAACGCTCAAAGGCAACTCGTTCGCGAACGACCCATCGGGACGTTCCGCGTCGATATTGACGCGGAGCCCATCATCGGTTTCTTGAACGTTCACCTGAAACTGCCGGTGATCAGTTCGCCTCATCAGGGTGCGGATGGCTTGTGTCCAAAATTTGCCGAACCCAGTCCATCGTAGCCATTCGGATGCCCAACGGCTTTTGACATCACTGGTAAATGCGGCGGTCTGTCCGAGGCCAAACCGCCACGAGGCAAACAGAGGCGCACCGGTCTCGGTAGCGAGGAGAAGGTCGGCTGTAGGCTTCAGTTTAGTCGAGTTATAGCCCAGGAGGACCGGTGACTGCGACCAGGAGATCCCCTGCAAGACCTTGGTATCCCGCACAACCTGCGCCTGAAACGGTTCCTCGATCAGGCTATTCTGGGCGACTTTCGTTGTCTCGGTCGTGAATATTTGGGGCAGATTCATCGGATCATTCGTGAGATAGAACCGGCCATTGCCTCGTTCAGCCAACAATTTCAGGAACGGCACATCTTTGTCGCTTTCGTATCCGAGACCCACCACGGAGGTTGTGGTCCGGCTCGCTAACATTGTTGAAACAATGTCGAAGGCCGTCCCGGATCCGTCTGACGGTTCGCCCATTTCTCCGGCAAACTTCTCCTCTGCGTCAGCGGCATCAGAAAACAGGATCACATGCTTAATTTGAGCATTGACCTCACGCAAAGCCCGGGAAGCGGCCACAAGCGAAGTGAAAATATAGATCCCCCCACCCGAAGAATCGATCCCGAGAATTCTCTGCTGAATCTGCTGTCGCTCTTGCAGTCGAGCCAGCGGCACGACCTCGTGCACTTTCGTGTCTACCGCGAACACCCCAAAATAATCGTTCTCCTTAAGGACGTTCATCGCAAGAACAGCGCCCTGATCCGCCAACGAAATCTTCGTTTTCCCCTGCACCTGTTCCGCCATTGAACCTGAGCGATCCAGCACCACGAGGAGCGCTACAGAGGGTGTTTGCTGCCGGTCATCGTGCTCCATACGGACCGGCAGCATTTGCTCAATCGGGGTACGGTAGTACCCTCCCACCCCGAAACTGTTCTCGCCCCCGGCGAGAATGAAAGCACCGCCAAAATCTCGCACCCAGGTCCGAAGAAGCTCCATTTGCTCGGCAGAAAGCCTCAGAGCAGATACATCGCTGAACAAGACCAGGTCGAACTGATCCAGGTCGTCGATCGACTTTGGTATCCCGGCGGGAGCTCTGGTTTCAACCTGGAATCGTTCGCTCCGCAGGACAGCCGCGAGAGGTTCGAGACGGCTTTCGTTCGGATCCACTAACAGCACATGCGGCTGGCCGCGGATCTGAGCGACTGCATAGCCGAAGTTGTTCTCCGCAAAAGTATCTTGCGGAGCCTGGATTTCGACCTCGAACTGGCTCCCCTCCGAAGTGAGATCTTCGAACCGAACAACGTTAGATCCAGGCAGCAGATCGACTTGGCGTTGCTGGAGAAGATACTGGTTTTCGTACAATCGGACGGTGCCGGTCTGCTTGATCGTAGATCGGATGATGGTCGTCAAATCGAAATGCTCATTAGGCGCAATATTGCGCGGAGTCTGGACCGACTCCACCAGCACTTCCGGCGAGTCCGGATTTTGCAGCGCCACAGCGTCAAACTCGATCCCCATCCGCACAAGATCCGACACAGACGCCTCAGCCTGTCCGGATGTATCATTTCCGTCGCTTAGCAGCACAATCTTCCGTCGACGATCATTCGGTAAGATCGAAGCGGCAAAATGGAGCGCCTCGCGGTAATTCGTTCCTCGCCTCTTTTCCAGTTCGGGCCAGTCTGAGAGGGAAATCCCACCGTCGAACGCGTGCCAGATTTCGCCGGTTTCCGCGAAACCGACGACGGCATAATCATCGTCAGAGCGTGCATTTCTGATGCTGGTTTCCACGTAGCGTCGCGCGGCGGCTTTCGCTTCCCGCGAGACGCTCGCGGAAGTATCAACCAGATAAACGACAGCGAGGCGGTCGCTTGGCGCTCTCCACTTCGGGCCGGCCAGCGCAACTATCGTCGTGGCAAGGATCAGAAGCCGCACCACCAGAATGGTTCGCCTCCGAAACGGACTGAGAGCGACCATCGTGTTCCGGAGAGGAAGCCAGCACAATCCCAGAGCGAACAGCAGGATCAAAAACCACGGATAAGTCCACTCAATCATTCCGTTCGCCGTCGATGGTACATCCACCACTCCAATCCAGAGAACGACAGCGCCAGCAGACCAAAATATATCCAGGGGGGCCACGACAGCCAACCGACGACCGAAGGCCAAACCGTGGCCGGCCCAGGCTCGGGCAAACCGATGGATCGCAGATCCGATTGAGCTGGGTCAAAGGTGTTTACCGCGATCAATTTTTGTTCTTGACCGTTCTCTATCCGATAAAAACCGTTACGGGTCGGGCGAAAGTCACCGTCAACAGCGAACTTCTGACCTGAGCCGGACGCGGTCAGCGGACCGTGTACGACGTGAATTCCATTTTCCAGATGAAGTGTGTCGCCGGCTTGGATCTGGACCTGGGCATCATTGTTCTTGTTTGCGAGCCAGGCGACGGCGTTATGAATCAACAAGGGAAAAGCTACTCGTACCGGAAGATCAGAATCAATTGGATCAAATGCGATAATCACTCGGCGGCGACGAGATGACTCCAACGAGACCACCAAAGGTCCATCGGCCCCGGCGACAGGGGCGCGAACCGTCCAACCCGGAATTTCCAGGGGGAGCCGGACAGCTCTTAAAATCGTTGACGTATGGAGATCAACGAAACGCATGATCGGGTCTCCGGGATCAGTCTCCGCAATTACGGGATGATCGGATAGAACGGCGGGCGGGAGCGGGGAAACTCCAAGAAACAGAAAATTCCCAGGAGCATCGAGGGTAATTCCAGAGGGAAGCTCCCGGTCGAAGATCACGACATCAAACGACTGGTTAAGCGATGTCCGGTAATTCGCCGGGGAAACGATCTGGGTCTCGTTCGCTTCGCCGGCTTTCAACGCGTTTTCGAGAAACCAGTTGTTCCTCGTGACGAGGAGAACAAGGATCGGCTTCCGCTCAGGCAAGAGAGCATAAGCCTGGTTATCTGTTGACAAAGCGTCTTGGCCCTCAATTCGTGCAACGAGCAACCCGCGAGAATTTGCATAACGTTTTAAGCCTGAAATCCCCGAGAAAATGATCGCTCTGGATTCGCCCGGGCTTAAATCAATCGCCTTCAAATCAAACAAAGTTTCGTCGACGGTTAACTCTACCTTCACATTCTTGACGCTCTGGCTGAAGTTCGCGGCTTTGACAAACACCTCTGCCGTCTCAGGGTTCTCCGGCAGAACGCGCGCCTCCATCCCCACTATCGCGACATTGTCGAGGAATTCGTTGGTCAGTCCGAATTGCTTGAACTCGATAGCGCTCATCGGCTTCCTGGCCGGCTCATCACTCAGGAGCAGTATCCGCCCTGGCCTGCTCGCCAAGATCCTTTCGGCCAACTGCAAAGCGTCATCCAGTTTGCCGACGGTATCGGTTGGTTGCAATGCATTGAGAGCGCGCTGCAGCCCTTCCGCATCATCGGTCAGAGCAACCTCCGTTTCGGGCTTTTCCTCCAGTATAATGAGAC
>Ga0210408_10003931_pt1 | contig 13473 bp, 14 predicted proteins | sample IncBWH4MmetaG_FD_155471 | JGI IMG/M metagenome (GOLD analysis project Ga0210408, IMG submission 155471) | Forest soil microbial communities from Barre Woods Harvard Forest LTER site, Petersham, Massachusetts, United States - Inc-BW-H-4-M | ecosystem: Environmental > Terrestrial > Soil >...
GAAAACCGCACGTATCAGCGAAATCTCGAGCAGTTAGTGGAAGAGCGCACCGCGCAACTAACCGGGGCCATCGCGCAGCTCGAACAATCCTACGACGACACGCTGGAGGCTCTGGGCAGCGCGCTGGACTTGAAAGACGCAGAGACCGAAGGCCATTGCCAGCGAGTGACCGCGTTCTGCATCTCCATCGCGAAGGCCATGCCCGTGCCCGACGCGTACCTCGCGGTGCTGGCACGCGCCGCTTTTCTTCACGACATCGGCAAGATGGCCATTCCAGACGGCATCCTGCGCAAGCCCGGCCCGCTCACCGAAGACGAAAAACAGATCATGCGCAAGCATTGCGAAATCGGCTACAACATGCTGATCCGCATCCCCTTCTTGCGCGATGCCGCGGAAATTGTTCTGGCGCACCAGGAATTTTTCGATGGCACGGGTTATCCCAGGGGCCTGAAAGGCGACGACATTCCCCTGGGGGCGCGCATCTTTACCATTGCAGATTCGCTCGATGCCATGATCAGCGATCGTCCGTATCGCAAGGCTTTGCCGCTTTCCCATGCTCGGGGAGAAATCAAGCGCTGCTCGGGGACGCAGTTCGATCCCAGGGTAGTTGACGTTTTCATGTCCATCCCTGAGGAGCACTGGCTGGAATTACGCGAAAATCTGGGTTCGCCCTTCCGGCTGGCGCATTTGAAGAATTTGTAAATTCCGCTGTCCGGCGGTAAACACACGTTACGCCGCGCGCTTTCGCGTCGTATACTGTCAGGGCTCGCGTGGTACCTGAGGAGGCGTACATGCGTTCGCTGCATCTCAAATCCATAATTGTTGCGGCAGCGCTGGCCGGCTGCCTGGCCGCCGGCGCGATTCGCGCGCAGGAAGACGTCAAAGTCACGCACACTTCGCTGAAGGCCGGCGACATGGCTCCGGACTTTACCCTGCTCGATAACCAGTGGAAGCAGATCCACCTGGGTGACTATCGCGGTAAGAAAAATGTCGTCCTGGCCTTTTACGTTCTGGCCTTCACCGAGGGTTGAACGAAAGAACTTCAGGCCTATCAGGCTGATATGGCCAAGCTCGAAGCCGCCGACGCAGTCGTTTTCGGCATCAGCATCGACAGTCCCGCCGCCAACAACGCTTTCGCGCAAAAAATCGGCGTCACTTTTCCACTGCTCAGCGACATGAACCGCAAAGTGCTGAAGCAGTACGGCATCCTGAAAATGTACAACGTCCAGAAGGAAGAATATGATTGGGCGCAACGCACCACTTTCGTCGTCGACAAGAAAGGTGTGATCCAGTCGGTAGAAGAAGAGGCCAGCGCCATCAATCCAAACAATGCCGTCGCCGTGTGCACGAAGCTTCCGAAAAAATAGCACTTCGCGGGGTCGGGAATTCATGCGCATACCGGTGCGGCCCGGATCATTCTTCGCATGAGCTCTAATCCACTCGCAGCCGCCTATAGTCCAATTCCACAATTTGATTTGGCGGCGCAATACGCAGCCATTGGCGGTGAAGTTCGCGAGGCGGTCGAGCGCGTGCTCTCCTCGCAGCAATTTATCCTGGGGCGTGAAGGCGCCGCGCTGGAAGAAGAAGTCGCGCGATTTTGCGGTGTGGCGCATGGAGTCGGTGTCGGCTCCGGCACCGATGCATTGGTCCTCGCGCTGCGCTCCTGTGGAGTTGTGGCCGGCGACGAAGTCATTCTTCCGCCGTTCACGTTTGTCGCCACGGGCAGCGCGGTGAGCGCGCTAGGAGCGAAACCGGTCTTCGCGGACATTCACCCCAACACCTACAATATCGACCCTGCGCAGATTGCGCGCCGTGTGACTCCGCGCACACGCGCCATCGTCGTCGTTCACCTCTACGGTTTGGCTGCGGACATGGACCCGATCATGGATTTGGCGCGCAAAAAGAACTTGCCGGTGGTCGAAGACAGCGCGCAAGCCATTGGCGCCGGCTACAACGGCCGCCGCACCGGATCTCTCGGCGACGTCGCTTGTTTTAGTTTTTACCCGACCAAGAATTTGGGCGCTTGCGGCGATGCCGGCATGATCGTAACCAACTCGGCGGAACGCGCGGCGCGTTTGCGCATTCTGCGCAACCACGGGCAGACGGAGAAGTACGTTAGCAGTGAGCCGGGTTGGAACGGCCGGCTGGACGAAATACAGGCCGCGATTCTTCGCGTGAAGCTCCGCCATCTTGCGGAGTGGCAGCGCGCGCGGCAATCTCACGCGGCGGAATACACTCGGAATATGTCGCAAATCCCGGGAATCATGCCGCCGCTTGTGCCGGAGGGCTACGAACACGTTTTCCACCAGTACACCATCCGCGTGGAAGAACGCGACAAGTTGCAACGCACTTTGGCGGAGAAAAAAATCGGCAGCGCCGTCTATTACCCGCTACCGCTGCATCTGCAGCCGCTGTACGCCTCTCTCGGATACACGGCTGGAGACTTTCCGCACGCCGAGCATGCTGCACAAGAAGTTTTGTCGCTGCCGATGTATGCAGAGCTGCGGCCGGCTCAGTTGGCGCGCGTCGCGGAAGCCGTCGCCGAGTTCGTGCGCCACTAGAGGCCGCTCATCTTCCCAGATAGAGAAGCAGCAACAGAAACACCCACAGGCCGTCCATGAAATGCCAGTAGTACGAAGTAATTTCCACCGCGGTGGTGCGCGAGATCTTGCCCTTTTCGAAGTCGCGCGTAGCCACGTACAGCAAGGCGGCAACCCCGCCAAGCAAATGCACGCCGTGAGCGGCGGTGAAAATGTAGAAAAAGCTCGTGGCTTGATTGCTCGCGATGTATACGCCGGTCGCAACCAGTTGCAGCCAGGCCACCAACTGGCCAGCCAAAAACAAAGTGCCGAGAATTGTCGTAACGCGCCACAGCTTGCGGAATCCAGGAAAGTCGATGGCCGATAGCCGCCGTCTCGCCCTTTCGAGCGTATAACTACTGAGCAACAAAATCGCAGTATTAAGCCAAAGGATCCTTGGCAGATGCAGCGGCACCCAGGTTTGGCTTACGTGCTTCAGGACGAGGAACGCGGTACAGAGTCCCAGGAAGAACATCAGGATGGAGATCATGCCCAGCGTGATGGCCGTCGAATAGCGGCGTTGCGGCGGTTTGCGGCGCCGTCTGCCCTTATCGCCATCTCCGCCACCGTCGCCGCCCGCAGGAGGCTCTTTCCCCCCTCCTCCCCCACCAATGTCGACGACGATCAGCTCGGTATCTTGCATAGCCATTGTCCCGGGCCTGAGTTCCTTCCAAGTCTATTCGCGTTTCCCGCCTGTTCCCTGCATTCCGTGATGAAGCGCGATGCGCGAACGCGCGGAACTTCCCTCCTAAATACAGTACATTGGCCCGGGAAATTCAAGGAAGAAAGCAAGGTACAAGAGATCGCGACAGCGTTTCGCTTTGAACACAGAAAGCGGGTATAGTGTGCCCACTGCATAGCCATCATAAGAGAATCGATACGTGCACGCGGCCCGTGCGCGGGAGAATCCTTGATCGAGCGACCTCGAGCTCGCCGTTATCCATTTGCCGCCAGCGTCGATCTGGTGGACATGGCATTAGAAACCGAGATTCGCGAACAAACCACCGACCTCAGCGTTTTCGGTTGCCAGGTAACGGCGCAAAAGGTTTGGGCCGTCGGCACAAAAGTTCGCCTCCGCATTATTCATCGCGGCGCAATCTTCGCGGCCCAAGGCCAGATAATGAATGTTCGCAGAAATGGCATGGGCGTGGTGTTCACGAAGATGGAGCAAAAGGACCAGCTAGTTCTGGAGAAATGGCTGGCTGAGGCTCGCGACATCCACGAACGCAATTCAACCGCGCACTAATATTCCCGATCGACTCTTCGTGTTAGTGAATTGAAAATGGTGCGGTAGAGAGGACTCGAACCTCCACGGTATTGCTACCGCCAGCCCCTCAAGCTGGTGCGTCTGCCAGTTCCGCCACTACCGCATTTCACAGGCTTGCTGATTATAGTTGAGAGCCTCGCGAATTGCGAGGTTCGCGCGAGCCGTCGCTAGGCCGATTAACTCTTGAACAAGGGACCTATGGCTTCTTCGGTTGCGCGGGCGCGGGAGCAGGCGCCTGCTGCGCAGGTTGCTGTGTCGCCTGGGCTGGCGCGCTGCTGCTGATTGGAGCATTTGGCTGTGGCAAGCTGGACTGTGGCGTGCTGGATGGCGGTGTGGATTGCGGTATGGTCTGCGGCTTTGCCGGCGTCACGGGCGCAGGTTTCGGAGCGGGCTTCGAGAATTTCTCAAGCACAGAGCCACCCTGCTCCACGCCCTTTTCCGTGTGCAGCAGGAGCGCAAATGCGCACACCATGAACATGACCGCGCACCACGTGGTCGCTCGAGAAAGCACCGTCGCTGCGCCGCGAGGTCCGAACGCTGTCTGGCTGCCCGCGCCGCCGAACGCGCCTGCGATGTCCGCTGCCTTGCCGCTCTGCAGCAGCACTACGATGATCAAGAACAGGCAGTTCACCACAAAAAACGTGGGCAGCAGCCAGGAAAACCAGCGCGAATCCAAAAGTCGCCAACCTAGCGTGATAAATCCGAATCCCGCGGCCAACGAAATTGCCCACTTCATCCAACCTGACATTTCACAACCTCGCTAAAGCAAAAGATGCGGCCGTCAGCGCGCGATCAAACTATTGCGCTGATTCGCAGCCGTTCACGATCGACGAGAAGGACTTCGCGTCCAGGCTCGCTCCGCCGACGAGCGCGCCGTCCAACTCTTCCTGGGCCATCAACCCCTGAATATTGTCGGGTTTGACGCTGCCGCCGTACAAAATCCGCAGCGCCTGGGCCTGGTTCGAAGAGAATTTCCTCTCCGCGCACTTTCGCAAAAAGCGGTGCGCCGCTGCGGCAATTTCCGGCGTTGCCGTCTTGCCCGTGCCAATGGCCCAGACTGGCTCGTAAGCTACCAGAATACGGGAGAACTCTTCGGGGGTCAACGCGCCCGGGCCGCCTGAAAATTGCGTCTCACAAATTTCTTCGGTGCGCCCGGCTTCGCGGTGCTCCAGCAGTTCGCCGACGCAGACGATTGGAGTCAACCCTGCGGACAGCGCAGCCTTCGTCTTTTTCGCCACCGTCTGTTCGGTCTCGCCGAAAAACTGCCGGCGCTCGGAATGCCCGATGATCACGTACCGGCACCCAGCCTCCACCAGCATGGGCGGCGCGATCTCGCCGGTGAACGCGCCCTCCTTTTCCCAGAAGACGTCTTGCCCTCCAATGGCAATATTGCTGCCCCGCGCTGCGTCAACTGCCGTGGAAATGGCCGTAAAGGGCGGCGCGATCACAATGTCGCAACGGCGCACGCCAACCACCAGCGGCAGAAACGCCGAGAAGAACGCACGCGTTTCCGCCTGCGTCTTGAACATCTTCCAATTGCCCGCGATCACGCGCCGCCGTTTTCCTTGGCTCATTTTCTCAAAATCTTCCGTGGCCTCTGTGCTCTTCTCTCCGTGAACTCTGTGTTTAGGTCTTGTTGGTTAAGGCTTCTACCCCGGGCAATTTCCGCCCGGCAAGAAACTCCAGCGAGGCCCCTCCGCCCGTGGAAATGTGCGAAATCTTGTTCGCTACTCCGGACTGATGCACCGCCGCAACGGAATCCCCTCCGCCCACAATAGACGTGGCGCCCGCGGTCGTGGCGGCCGCCACTGCCTTGGCTATTTCGAGTGTGCCTTTCGCAAACGCCGGCGTCTCAAAAACGCCCATCGGCCCGTTCCAGACAATGGTCTTAGCCTTGGCAATTTCTGCGCAGTACGCGGCGATAGTCTTCGGCCCAATGTCCAGCCCCATCTGATCCGCCGGGGTTGCGGAAACATTGCAGATCGTGGCCTTGGCATCGGGCTTAAGCTGCCGTGCAATCACATGGTCGGTCGGTAGCAAAAATTTGAAATTTTTTGTTTTGGCCTCCGCCAACAAGCGCTTCGCCAAATCGATCTTGTCGTTTTCCACCAGCGATTTGCCGATTGGCAAACCCTGCGCCTTCTCAAACGTGTAAGCCATGCCGCCGCCGATCAGGATCGCGTCGGCAATCTTCATCAAATTTTCCACGACTTCGATCTTGTCGCTGACTTTGGCGCCGCCCAGAATCGCCACAAACGGCCGCGCAGGATTCGTCACCGCTTTGCCCAGATAAGCGAGTTCCTTCTCCATCAGCAATCCTGCCGCCGCCTGCTTTACAAAGCGCGTAATCCCTACCACCGAAGCGTGCGCCCGGTGCGCCGAGCCGAAGGCGTCGCAAACGTAGACGTTGTCGCACAGCGCCGCCAGTTGCTTGGAAAACGCCTCGTCGTTCTTTTCTTCTTCGGGGTGGAACCGCACGTTCTCGAGCAGCAGCACGCCACCGTCCCCCAGCGCCTTGCTCTTTGCTTCCGCATCCGCCCCGACGCAATCGTTCGCAAAACCCACGTTGCGCTCCAGAAGCTCCTGAAGCTTCTTCGCCACCGGCGCCAGGGAATAGTTCGGATCCGGTCCGCCCTTGGGTCGCCCAAGGTGCGAGGCCAACACTAGCCGCCCGCTCTTCTGGATGGCCAGCCGGAGCGTCGGCAGCGTCTCGCGGATACGCGTGTCGTCGATGATCACGCCATCCTTCATCGGCACATTGAAGTCGACCCGAATAAACACACGCTTGCCGCGCAAATCCAGATCGTTAATCGTCAGCTTCATGGCTTTCCGTCTTCAGTTTTCCATTCTCCGAACCGGTCCGAAATGGAAGCAAGAAGACCGGCTCGCCCAAGCACTGCCAACAGCAATCGTTACTTCATATCTGCGAAATTACATCAGGCGTTTGGGGATTTTTAGAGCTTCGACGCCATGAATTTAATCAAGTCGCGGCAACGGCAGGAATATCCCCACTCGTTGTCGTACCAGGCCAGCACCTTCACGCAACGGTCGCCCACCACTTTGGTGTAACCAGCGTCGACAATAGAGGAATTGGGGTTGCCCTTGAAATCCGCGGACACCAACTCTTCTTCGGTGTACGCGAGAATTCCCTTCATCGGGCCGTTGGCCGCAGCCTTTAGCGCGCCGTTGACGCTTTCCACCGTGGCCGCCTTATCGACAAACACCGTCAAGTCCACCACGCTGACATTCGGCGTCGGAACCCGCATGGCGTATCCATCCAACTTTCCTTTTAGCGCCGGTATCACCAGGTGCAATGCCTTCGCCGCACCCGTGGAGCTCGGAATCATGTTGATTGCCGCCGCCCTCGCGCGCCGCAAGTCCTTGTGCGGCAAATCGAGCAATCGCTGGTCATTGGTGTACGAGTGAATCGTGGTCATCGTCCCGCTGTGAATACCGAAGGTGTCCTGCAAAACCTTGGCGACCGGCGCCAGACAATTCGTCGTGCACGAAGCATTGGAAACGACATTGTGCTTCGCAGGATCGTACGTATTGTCGTTCACGCCGAGGACAAACGTCGCGTCCGGGCCGTCCGCCGGCGCGGAAATAATCACTTTCTTCACCGGTCCGCGCAGATGCTTCTTCGCATCCGCGCCCGTGGTGAAAAGTCCCGTCGATTCCACGACGATATTCGCGCCCACTGAGGCCCAGTCGATCTCGCCCGGATCTTTGGTCTTGAATACCTTGAAGCTCTTGCCCTCCACCGCGATGGAATCATCGGTGTGGGTCACCTTGTGTGGCAAATTGCCCAGAATCGAGTCGTATTTCAGCAAGTGCGCCAGCGTTTTCGCATCCGTGACATCGTTTACGGCCACGAACTGAATGTCTTTGTCATCCAGCGCGGTGCGCATGATGTTCCGGCCGATGCGGCCGAAGCCGTTGATACCGACCTTGATGGGCATTCTTCCTCCGAAGGGGATGCGTGCTAGCAGCAGGGCCAAAATACATACTTCAGCCACGCAGCGGAGCCTAAAATGCTATGGGCTGCGTCAACAAAAGTCAACGCAGGTCAGGATCGTGAAAAACTATTGCGGGTATTGTTTGACGCTGGTAACGCGGTCGCCCATGAAGCGGACGAAAACAGTTTTTGACGGAGGCTGGCCGTAAATCCAGTCCTCGATCTCATTCCCCTCGGAATCGCGTTCGCGAACTTTGTGTTCCGGTTTGCCTATCGCGGCGACCACTTCTTCGCGGTCCATGCCCACGGTCGGCCGCCGCTCCTGAATGGCCTTCTTCATTTCCGGCGGCAAGGTATCCACCCACTGCACCGAAGCGGAGCGCTGCTTCGCAAAATCCAAAAAAGGCGAGAGAATCTTCTTCAACTCCGCTGGCGTCAGGTCGGGAACAGGCTTGCTGAACTCCAGGAAAATAGTGCTGCCCGTTCCAGGCTGTAAGCCCGGCGGCCCATTTTCCTGGTTGGGGTCAGTCGTCGTGGTTCTCGCCGTAGGGATCGTCCCGCCCATGCCGATTTGAATGTGGTCGCGCCAGTGTCGCTTGCCGCGGCCGCCGCCATTCACGTCCACAACGATTGCATGATCGCGGAATTCCAGCTTCGTGATTTGGGCGCTATCGCCGATGTGCACCGCGGCACCGTGGGTAGCTACCGCCCGCTGCAACAGCTCCGGGCTCAGCGGCTTGCCCACATAGAGCAAAAATCCTTCCTTGCCGGCAGGCAGGTCCCTTGTGGCCTTGGCAAACTCGCCGGAAACGTAGCGGATCAGCTCCAACTTCGAGTACTCCTGCAGGGTAGTGGCCTTTGTGTTGTTGTGGGAATCCGATTGCGCGGCCTGCTGTTCCCCTGCAAGGTCGTCGGGAAACACCCCTATTTCATCCGCGCGCGAGAAGGTGGCGCTAGTCCCAGGCGACGAGCGCAGGCGTTCCGATCCCGGAATGTCCGCGCCGGCGAACAGCAGCAAACCCAAACTCAAAGTGACCAACTTCGACATACACCTGCACCGGGCCGCCCTCTGCGACCCCTGAAGCCATATTCTATGATGCGGAAAGCCCGCTGAACAGTAGCCCTCCTAGGAGAAACACCCTGCGCCTTCACGAGACGTTCACCTGCACACCGGAGCGGTCGAGTTTCATCGGGAGGACTTCCCCGCCGGCCTCCACCACCGCCGCCTCAACCCGTTCGCGCGTATCCGGCTCAATTAGTAGCACCACGCAGCCACCGCCGCCTGCCCCGCAAACCTTGCCGGCCAGAGCGCCCTTGCGGCGCGTGCTGTCCACGATTGTGTCGATGGTCTTCGTTGTGATGGTGGGCAGATTGCGCTTGCGAAAACTCCATTCTTCCCGCATCAATCGCCCGACGTCGGCCCAGTTGGAGCGCTCGAGTGCGCCGCGCAATTCCTGCGCCACCTCGGAAATGCGCGCCAAGTTGCGAAACACAGCCTTGTCGCCATTGATGTGTGCGCGGAAGACGTCCCAATTGTTGATTGCCGACTTCCTCGGCTTGCCCGTGTAGCACAGTACAATCCGGCGTTCGAGCTCTGACAGGTCAACGCGCAGTTCGGTGCGCCGCTCGCCGCCTGGCGGCAGCTCGATAGCCGCGGCGCCGCCGAAGGCCGGCGGATAGTGGTCCTGCGTGCCGGTCGGCACGCGAATCACGATCGCTTCCGCGTCGCGGCTGATGTGGATCCAATCCGCTTTGCTTTTGCCCGCACCGGTATAGCGATCCAGCGCGGCGCAGATCGCCACCGCCATTGCGCTCGATCCGCCAATTCCCGCTCCCGCCGGCGCTTCCGAATCAGTGGTCAGCGCAAAGCCGCCTTGCGGCTGAAAGAATTTTACGATTTCGGCGAGCAAGGGCAGTTTGTAACGCTTTCCTTTGACCAATTCGGCGAATGACGCAAAATTTTCTTCGCGCTGCGTGTCCCGGGAAACCAGCCGGATGCGTTCGTCACCCTGCGCCTGCGTTTCAATCCGGCAGGAAGCGTACCGCGTGATTGCGGCATTCACGGTCATCGCGCCAGGATGAAATAAGTAGAGCGGCCAGATGTCGAGGGTCCCGCCCGCCAGGTCCACTCGGGTGGGAGCTTTGGATTCGATGCGCACGTTCAGGACTTACTAGCGGAGCGGTTGCGGATCAGCAACGGCGTCTCTTTCTTTTCGCGGGCCAGTTGGGGATTCGGCTCGAAGCAGCGGCGGCAACGGGCTTCGTACATTCCCATAGCGCCCACCTCGATCAACTCTTCGCTCTCCGTCAGCCGCTGCGTGTGTACAGCCGGATTCCCGCAGCGCACGCAAATCGCCAGGAGCTTGGTGATCTCTTCGGCAATGGCTAGCAGCCGGGGCATGGGCTCAAACGGCCGGCCCCGGTAATCGGTATCGAGCCCCGCGACGATCACGCGCTTGCCCAAATTGGCGAGCTTGGTGCACACATCCACCACTTCGTCGCCCAAAAATTGCGCCTCGTCGATGCCGATCACTTCCGTGCGCGGTTGCAACTTGTCCAGGATTTCGCCGGCTTTCAAGATATTGTCCGAGGCGATGCCCAGTCCTGAATGCGAAATAATCTCATTCGCGGCGTAGCGTTCGTCAATCGCGGGCTTGAAAATCTGCACGCGCTGCCGCGCAATTTCCGCGCGCCGCAGCCGCCGGATCAACTCCTCGCTCTTCCCCGAAAACATCGGGCCGACCACGACTTCGATCCAACCCATATTTCCCTTGACGATGTCCACAGGCTTCTCCTGGCGAAATTCCCTTCGCCCTTGCTGCCACCAAACGGCCTTTCTCTAATTATCGCGCAGCCGAGGCGGTATGGTACATCTTCGAGTTATAAAAAGGGGCAAAGGCGGCGACCACAGCTACCCGAAATGCCTCCGTCCGGCTAATCAGCCCGCTTGACAGAACGCCCCAAGCGCCCTGCCCGTCGCGAATTCCGGCCGCCCCTGCAAACCAATCGATGGCTGCCGCGAGCTCCACGCCATTCTCCAAGACTTCGTGGGCCAGAGCCTCTGGAATCTCGACTCCGCCCGATCGTCCATAATGCACGTTGCGGCTATCCGATACGTAGGCCCAGCTTTCTAGGAAGACCCGTCGCTCGCCTTCCTCCTGGATGACATCCAGCCCGCCTTCCAGGCCCACAAAATATTGCCACTTTTCGCTCTTTTCCCGGGCGACTCGCACCAAAGCCTCGGCCCGCTGCCGTGCTCCTAGCATTAGCTCGGCTCGATTCGCGGGCGTGTGGCCCACGCCGCTGTCGACCTCCACGCCGATGACCTCGAACTCCGCGCCGGGTGCGAGAACCGCGCCGAAATCGCGAATTGCCTCATTCACGGCAGTGAGCTTCGGCCGCCGCGTGCTGCCCACCGCGATTTGTATCTTTTCCATATGGAGGGAAATCCAGCCGCGCAGATTGTACCCGGAACGTCGAACAAACTTCACGCCGAAATCATTTCTGGCTGAGGAAAACGGGGAAAGGAAGGATGGAGCGGCCTATCGGAATCGAACCGACACCTGAACCTTGGCAAGGTTCGAGAAGTTAAATCTAATGCGCTGGAACGGCGGCACTTAGCAATTTTGGACAGGGCCTTAATTGGAAAATGATGGAAAATGAGACGAGGAGAGAATTTTCGCGGTCTCGCGAAAGCTACAGATTAAGTATGCCTAGCGTATTCCAACAGCAACAAGAATTAGCCCCCGGAAAACATGGAAAATGCTGCAGGCGGCTTAGCTTCTTAACCGCGCATCTTCTAAAACTGGATAGAGCCTCTACCTTCTAAGCGCGGCCTCCGTCCGCATTCTGAACAAGGACGCGATAGCGGACCTTGAGGCGGAACTCGATTTCGGTCGCGGCGTCAGCGGAGCTGTCGAAACCGAAATATTGCACGCGCCGGCACTAGCCAACCGCGAAGCGCACGTCACAACCTCAACGAAAACCGACTCGCTCAAGCAGGGCAAGTGTCCTCATTATTTCCCGTGCAACAGGATTATGTCCGACCCTGACTTGAGACGCTGGCACATTCCATTCATCTGTGGGCCTGCTTGAAGTCGAAGTAAGCGAGGTTCATGTTGCCGCGGGTCAATATGTGTACGGTGAGAACGTTTTTCCCTTTGTTGAGACGAACCTTGAAAAGTTGCGACGCCAGGTTCCAGTGGTGCCATTGACGCCAGGCAAGCGGGTCTGCAGGATCATTTGTTGTCGTGATCTGCAGAGGTCCGGTTGCGTCCTTTCCGTTCACTTCGACTGATATGGTTCCGCCACGATTCGATGTGTACAGGAAATCGGCCGCGTATGTTCCCGCGTGTGTCACATCTACAGTGATGCTGAACCACTCTCCGGGTTCGGTCCAGCCAACATACGGCAGCTCTGCGGGAGGAACAACCTTGTTGAAGGGGTTGTCGTCGATCGGATCTGGCTTCCTCTGAAATTTCGTATAGGAAGTATCCACTCCTTCATGGATACGAAATTCGTTGAGGTAGGTCCCATCGGCCGGGTTCAACTCTCCGCTGCCGTGATTCTGTGGATCGCTGTCGTGATACGCGACCCCTTCGCCGCCCAGGTCATAGTAAGCACACAATACTCGTCCCGGTATTTTTTGTGCGCCGCCCTGATAGCGGCTGTCGTGATAAGGCAGGCCTTTATACTGGCTCAAAAATGATTGGGAAAAAGCAATTGCCGGTAGCATCGATGCCGCTACGAAGCATAAGGAAAGCGCTCTCCGGCCCATCCTGCCTCCCTGACTACCGATAACCTATCTGCAGTTGCGCAACTCCACCAATCAGCGGCAGCGACGGCTAAAGTATGTTCCGCACTTCAGACTTGGAAAAGTTCGATCCCGTGCGCTTTTCCGAGGTTGCGCGAGTACTTCTTGTCCGTCCCATTGTTCCAATGTTCGTGTACGCCAAGGCTGCGGCATCGGATGCCGTCGCGTTCAGGATCATAGACCGTCTTCGAAGGTGGGTCGTTCGCCAGGGCAGATTCGCGAAGGTAGTTATCGGCATTCGCGATATCGGGAAGATCGGACCATTCCGAAGTGAGAAAATCGAAGCCGACGGAATCGATCGCTACGCCGTCAATCGACATGAAAATGCTGTTCGGCCAGGCATCGTTGAAGGGCGCCATCTTCCACTTGCGATGAGGCGGACCATCCACGTTGTCGTTTCCATAGAGCCCGTCAATAATAAACAGCATAGTTTTCTCGCCGAGGTCTTTATGACCCAAATAATCTGTGAACGCGGAGTAACTTGCCGAACCATCGCTGTTGTGATGGAAACCGTCGTGCGCGTTCTTGTGCCAGTCGGGATTGATACTCGTAGCGCCGAAGAGATTCTTCGCGCAAAGTGTCACCCCTGAACTCACATGCGCTCTCAACACGGCAGCATCAATTAAGTAGGCGGCCTCAACCACCGTGGTATCGAGTCCCGTGGCGTTGTGGCTTTCAACCGAAAAAGGAATCGCGTTGGGTTTGAACTCGGCCTTTACTCGTCCATCCCCTCCGATATGGTCTACAAACGTGACGCCGGGAAATTCATGGTGAATCTTGTCGTAGAGATCGCCCGGGATGAACCGGCTGGAATCGAAGACGGTGATCGATGATTGCGGCACGCTCGCTGGACCGGTCA
>Ga0210408_10003934_pt1 | contig 13458 bp, 14 predicted proteins | sample IncBWH4MmetaG_FD_155471 | JGI IMG/M metagenome (GOLD analysis project Ga0210408, IMG submission 155471) | Forest soil microbial communities from Barre Woods Harvard Forest LTER site, Petersham, Massachusetts, United States - Inc-BW-H-4-M | ecosystem: Environmental > Terrestrial > Soil >...
GATCCGCCACCGGCTGATCGGCCAGATGATGACGAAGGCCCGGCCGATCACGGCGTTCTCCGGGACCGTTCCGCCGCCAGGCTCGCCGAGATGGTTCCTTGAGTCATCGGAGATGAGCCTGTGATCCCCCATGACCCACAGCCGGCCGGGCTGGACGACGATGTTGAACCTGATCTCGGAGGGGGCGTCGCCGGGGTACAGGTAGGACTGCTCGGTGAGCGGGACGCCGTTGACCGTGACCCGGCCCTGTGCATCGCAGCAGGCCACCTTGTCGCCGGGCAGGCCGATGACCCGCTTGATGAGGATGTCTCCCGGGTGCCCGAAGCCGAACATACTGGCAAACCCCTGGGCGAACTTCACCACGAAGTTGGTGTCCCTGGGCGGCGTGCCGGGGTCCCACGAGCCGTCCCCGTTGAAGACCACGATGTCGCCGCGGTGGATGCCGCGGACGTCGTAGACGAGCTTGTTGACCAGCACCCGGTCGTTGATTTCGAGCGTGTTCTCCATCGACCCGGACGGTATGAAGAAGGCCTGGATCGCATAGGTCTTGATGACGACCGCGAGCAGCAGGGCGACGACGACCAGGATCGGAAACTCGCGCCAGAACGACCGTTTCCTGCGCGCGCGTCGGGCGGCCGGCTTGCCGCCGCCGGCGGCCTTGCCGTCCGTTGGCGCCGCTGCCGTTTGCGCCTGGGCCGCGGCGTCACCGTCGTTGGTCTGCCCACTGGCCTCGGCCTTGGACTCGGCCTGCTCCGGCTCGGGTGACGCGGCGCTCTCGCCCTGGCCGGCATCTGGCTCGGCCCCAGGCGTCACGCCTCGGCCAGCGCCGCTCATCCGCGCCCCTTCCGTTCGCGCGCACCGCGTGCCCTGGGCCGTGACCTCGGCAGGCCGACCCTCGCGGGCTCCGGATCCAGACGGCTCACGCAGACCCATGCCCCTCGTCGGGGTTTACCGTCATCGAGTCGAGCTTAGCGCCAAATCCCGGCCGCTGGCTCGCCCGCCCCGGGGCCATCGCGGCACGAAGGACAAGCCGGGCAATTACCCGGCTTGTCCGCATTTCCGCACGTTATGGGTCAACGTCGACGGCGCCTGCGGAGCAGGAGCACGGGGGCCGCGAGGATTCCGGCCGCTCCCGCCACCGGGGTAGCGGCCAGCGCGGCCTGGCCGCCCTCGACCACGGCGGCGTCCGCGGCGCCCGCGGGGCCTGCGTGCCACGCGGCCTGCTGGAAGGTCGTCGGGATGGGCAGGTCGCGCAGCTGCGACGGCGGCCAGATGATCAGGAACGCCCGGCCGACGACCTGGTTCTCCGGGATGGCGCCACCGCCGGGATCACCGGAGTGGTAACGCGAGTCATCGGAGTCGCTGCGGTGGTCGCCCATGACCCAGAGGTGCCCGGCCGGCACGACCTCGCTGAACTTGAAGGTAGAGGGCGGGTTGCCGGGGAACAGGTACTTATCCTCGGTCAGCGGGACACCGTTGACCGTGACCTTCCCGTCGGTGCAGCAGGCCACGTGGTCACCGGGCAGACCGATGACCCGCTTGATGTAGTAGGTCTGGTCGCTGTGCAGCCCGAGCCCGGACAGCACGTCGTCGAAGACCCGGACCACCGGATTGCTCGACGGCGGCGGGGCGTCGGGGCCCCACGAGTCCTGCCCGCTGAACACGACGACGTCACCGCGGGCGATGCCGCGGAAGTGATAGACGACCTTGTTCACCAGGACCCGGTCGCCGACCTCGAGGGTGTTCTCCATCGACGCGGACGGAATCCGGTACACCTGGATGATGAACGCCTTCACCAGCAGAGTGAGGACGGCGGCCGCCACGACGATAGTCAGCAGCTCGCGGCCGAAGCTTTTCTTCTTCTTGGCCGCGGGAGCGTCCTTGTCCGGCCCCTCCGGGCCGGAGCCGGCGTCCGGCTCGGAGGCGGAAGCCGACCCAGAGGCGGGAGCCGGGGCTAGGGTGCCAGGATCTTGCTGGTCGTCCATTGGCAGGCGTCAGCTGCCGGTATTGTCGCGGCGCTCCTTGATGCGCGCTGCCTTGCCGCGCAGGTCCCTGAGGTAGTACAGCTTGGCGCGGCGCACCCGGCCCCGGGTGACCGGCTCGATCTTGTCGATCGACGGGCTGTGCACCGGGAAGGTCCGCTCGACGCCCACGCCGTAGCTGACCTTGCGGACGGTGAACGTCTCCCGGGCCCCGCTGCCCTGACGCCGGATCACCACGCCCTGGAACACCTGGATCCGTGAGCGGTTCCCCTCGGTGACCCTGACGTGAACCTTGAGCGTGTCCCCGGGCCGGAAGTCCGGGATGTCAGACCGGGTCTGGGCCTGCTCGATTTCGGCAATCGCGGTATGCATGACAGCGGTTTCCTCGATGGTGGTCGTGGCGGGCACCCGGCGCCGGACGGCTCGCGCCAGGGGGACCTCGCGGATCCCCGGCCAGGTGCCTGAAAAAGACAGCGGACTTCAGTGTGCCATATCTTCGGCACTAACCGGAAAGCCAGCCTCGGCCAGCACCTCGCGGTCGCGCCGATCCAGGTCGCGCAGAGCCCCGATGAGATCGGGCCGGTGCGCGGCGGTCCGGCGCAGCGCCATGTCCCGGCGCCAGCGCGCGATGGCGGCGTGGTTGCCGGACAGCAGCACCTCGGGCACCTCGCGCTCCCGCCAGGCCCGCGGCCTGGTGAAGACCGGGCCCTCGAGCAGCCCGCGCATGGCGCCCGCGGGGTCGCCGTCACCGCCGAACGAGTCGTCGCCGGCCGAGGACGCGTTGCCCAGGACACCCGGCAGCAGCCGTCCCACCGCCTCGATCATGACCAGGGCGGCGGCTTCCCCGCCAGCCAGCACGTAGTCGCCGACACTGACCTCGTCCACCGGCATCCGGTCGCGCATCGCCTCGGCGACCCGGCCGTCGATGCCCTCGTAACGCCCGCAGGCGAACACCAGCCGCGGCTCGGCCGCGTACCTGGCCGCGATGCCCTGAGAGAACGGCACTCCGCTCGGCGTCGGGACCACCAGCCGCGCGGACCCGCCGTCCGCGGGAACAATCTCGTCGAGCGCCTCACCCCAGACGTCCGGCTTCATGACCATGCCGGGCCCGCCGCCGAACGGCAGGTCATCCACGGTGTGATGGACGTCCCTGGCCCAGCGGCGTAGGTCGTGCACCTCGAACTCGATGTCGCCCCGGGCCGCCGCCTTCCCGATCAGCGAGACCCCGAGCGGGCTGCCGAAATACTCCGGGAAGATCGTCACGATGTCGATGCGCAGTGCTTTTTTCCGGCCCACGCCCACTCCTTTTACCTATCCGGCTACTGCTCCTGGGCGGGGTCGAGCAGGCCAGGGGGCGGATCGATGACCACGACGCCGGCGCGGATATCGACCTCGGGCACGATCGCCTTCACGAACGGCACCAGGGCCTCGCCGCCCGGTTCGTCCTGGCGTCGCACCACCAGCAGGTCCTGGCCGTAGTGCAGCACGTCGGTGACCACGCCGACCGGATGGCCGGCGCAGGTCCGCACGGACAGGCCGATCAGCTCGTAGTCGCGGAACTCGTCCGGGTCGCCGGTGTCCGGCAGCTGGCTGGCGTCCACGCTCAGCCAGCTGCCGGTCAGCTCGGCGGCCGCGGTCCGGTCGGTGATCCCGGCGAACGCGACGAGCAGCTGCCCCGAGTGCCAGCGCATCGAGGCGACCGTCAGTCGCCCCCCGCCGGTGCCGTCATCATCAGGGCCGTCGGCAGAACTCCGGACCTCCACGGTGGCGCCCACGGCAAACCGGAGGTCAGGCTCGTCCGTCCTGACCCCGATCACGACCTCGCCGCGAATCCCGTGCGGACGGCCAGCCCGGCCGACGATTACCCGCATCGGGGTCAGCGGGCCTCGTTGGCGTCCAGCAGGTCGATCCGGACGTAGCGGCCTGCCGCCAGGGCGCCGATCACGGTACGCAGCGCCCGGGCAGTGCGCCCGCCCCTCCCGATGACCTTGCCGAGGTCGTCGGGATGCACCCGCACCTCGAGGACGCTGCCCCGGCGCAGCGACCTGCTGGCGACCTGAACGTCGTCCGGATACTGGACGATGCCCCGGACCAGGTGCTCGAGGGCTTCCTCAAGCACCTTAGGCTCCGCTCCCCGAGTCGCCCTCGGCGGCCTTCGCGTCGGCATCGCTCGCGTCGGCGGCAGCCTCGCTCGGGGCGTCGGCGTCGGCGACGGCGGCTTCGGCCACCGGGGCCTTGCTCTTGGCGTCCGCCTCAGCGCCCTCGGCCACCGGGGCCTTGCTCTTGGCGTCCGCCTCAGCGCCCTCGGCCACCGGGGCCTTGCTCTTGGCGTCGGCGACGGCGGCTTCGGCCGCCGGGGCACTGTCCTTGGCAGCAGTGCTCTTGGCGGTACTGTCCTTGGCGGCACTGTCCTTGGGGGCAGTGCTCTTGGCGGGCTTGGACGCCTTGCTCGCGGCCTTGCTCTCCTTGGCGCCTTCCTTGGCTTCCTTGCCGGCCTGGCTCTCCTTGGCGGCAGCCGTGAAGGCTTCCTTCTTGTCCGCCTTCGGCGCGGCCGTCTTCAGCGTGCCCTCGGCACCCGGCTCCCCGGTGAACTTCTGCCAGTCCCCGGTGATCTTGAGCAGGACGCGGACCGGGTCGGTGGGCTGCGCGCCCACCGAGAGCCAGTGCTGCACCCGCTCGGAGTTCACTTCGATGAACGAGGGCTCGGCCTTCGGGTGGTACTTGCCGATCTCCTCGATGGCGCGCCCGTCGCGCTTGGTGCGTGCGTCGGCGACGACGATCCGGTAGTAGGGCTCCCGGATCTTGCCCAGGCGCTTCAGTTTGATCTTGACAGCCACGGCTGTGGTCTTCTCCCAGCGTTGAGATGCGATGCGGCGGAACCGCGCCGACCGGGGAAACAGCCGACAGGACCGCACAGATGAGCCAGACCCTGCGAACGAGGAGAGGGCGTCGCGTGGCCTAGCGGTCAGCCTCACATTGTGCCAGACAACCGGCCTTGACTAGTAATCATCGGCGAGGTGGCCCGGGTTCAGGGGCCGGCCCCACCGGGAACTCTGCAAAACAGAAGAGGTAAGCCGGGCATCTGATGCCTGAGGCGCCCGCGTGATGTAGGTGATATGCGGCATACACGGCGCGGGCGTGTCGGGCGGGATCGGCCGGACAGGAGGGCGGGGGCAGATGAGGCGCACAGCGCGATACGGATGAGGCGTCCACCGGGCGGCCGGAGGTGCCCCGACCTCGGAATCTCACAGATTGAAACAGTTACATAACGTACGTTGACTCGCGCCAAACGGGCATCCTAGCGTTGCCATACTGTTCTTTATCTGTACGTTCGTTCGCAGAGCGCACGAATCCATCGGCGCGGCGGGCGGCGCACTCTCACTAAGTGATAGGAGCCTGCATATTAGGCATCCCGCACCGAGGCCCCCTGCACCCGATGAGGCCGAGCACGCGTCGCTTCGCCCGCGGCGCTCCCCTCATTGGGGTTTAGGTGATGTTAGCCTCACGACGCCGCAGCACCCTGAGCCCATTCGCAGGGGTCGCCGGTGTCACCTCAGGCAGGGGTCGCCGGTGTCACCTCAGACGCGGTCCCGCGCCGTCGGCGCGACCTCAAAGGGAGATCGATTGCACATGAGTGACCAGACTGCGCAGCCCGATAGCACGCCAGAGGGGCCAGGGGGGCCTGGGGGGACGACATCCTCACGCGAGTGGGGGCGTCTAGGGGGATCGATCAGCCGACGCGGCCTGCTGCGCACGGCCGGGGCCAGCGCGGCCGTCGTGGGAGGTGGCGGACTGCTCGAGGCCTGCAGTTCAAGCATCAAGGGCGCCAGCGGCGGTTCCACGTCGACCACGGGCGGCGGCGGCACCAAGGACATCGTGATCGGCTTCATCCACCCGCTCACCGGGGCGCTGGCCGGCTTCGGCTCGTCGGACAACTGGATCATGACCAAGATCGCCCAGACGCCGCAGTACAAGAACGGCTTCAAGATCGGCGGCAAGACCTACAAGGTCACGGTCAAGTCCTACGACACCCAGTCCGACCCGAACCGGGCCGGCGACCTGGCCAGCCAGGCCATCCTGTCGGACAAGGTGGACCTGCTGCTGACCTCCTCCACGCCCGAGACGGTCAACCCGGTCGCGACCAAGGCCACGGCCCTGGGCACGCCGGTGATCTGCGGCAACGTGCCCTGGCAGGCCTGGTACGCCAACCTGGGCGGCAACCCGACCCCGGGCAAGAGCACGTTCAAGCCCAAGTGGGCCACGATGTACTTCCTCGGCGTGAACGACCTGTGCAACGCCTTCATCCCGATGATGGACAGGATCCACAAGCAGCTGAATACCGACAAGAACATCGGCTGCGCGTTCCCGAACGACTCGGACGGCAACGCCTTCCGGGCCGCGTGGCCGAACTTCGCCCACCCGGCCGGCTACACGCTGGTCGACCCGCCGGCCTACACCGACGGCCTCACCAACTACTCCTCGATGATCAACCAGTTCAAGGCGCACAACTGCGACTTCTTCACCAACGTGCCGCTGCCGCCGGACTTCAACGTGATGTGGAAGCAGGCCGCCCAGCAGGGCTACAAGCCGAAGCTGGCCACGGTGGCCAAGGTGCTGCTGTTCCCGTCGGACGTCAAGGCGCTCGGCAGCCTGGTCAACAACGTCGCCACCGACGCGTGGTGGACGCCGAACATGCCGTGGAAGTCCTCGCTGACCGGGGAGACCTGCCAGCAGATCGCCAGCCAGTACGAGGCGGCCACCGGCCAGCAGTGGGTACAGGCGCTGTCCAATTACAGCCTCTTCGAGGTCGCCTACGCGGCGCTCACCGCGGCGGGCGACCCGCACGACAAGGCCGCGGTGGCCGACGCCATGTTCAAGGTCAACATCGAGGGCCTGGCCGGGCAGCTCGACTGGACCTCGAGCAAGAACCCGGCGCCCGGCGTGGTGGACACCCCGTGCGTCGGCGTGCAGTGGAAGCCCAGCTCCAAGTGGGGTTACTCGATGGCGGTCGTGGACAATACGCTGATGCCGAACGTGCCGACCACCGGAACCCTCGAGCCGACGAACAAGTAACCGGATGACAAGTCCCCTGCTCGAACTCGATCACGTGACGAAAAGGTTCGGCCGCGTCGTCATCGCGGAGGACCTCTCGTTCACCGTCGGGCCAGGCGACACGGTCGGGATCGTGGGGCCGAACGGAGCGGGCAAGACCAGCCTGTTCGGCCTCATCTCCGGCGACCTGTCCCCTGGCGCCGGGCAGATCGCTTTCGGCGGGCGCCCGGTGACCAAGCTGGACGCCGCGGCCCGGTGCCGGCTCGGCATCGGGCGCACCTACCAGGTGCCCCGGCCGTTCACCGACATGACCGTGTTCGAGAACCTGCTCGTGGCCGCGCAGCAGGGTGGCGGCCTGCGGCGGCGGGCCAGCTACGCCTCGGCGGTGCAGGCCCTGGAGCGGGCCGACATGACCGGCGAGGCCAACCTGCCCGCCGCCCGGCTCGGCCTGCTCCAGCGCAAGCGGCTGGAGCTCGCCCGCGCCCTGGCCTGTCAGCCGCGCCTGCTGCTGCTCGACGAGGTAGCGGGCGGCCTCACCGACCCAGAGGTAGCACAGCTGGTCGAGATCGTCCGCGGCGTCAACGCCGAGGGCATCGCGGTCATCTGGATCGAGCACGTGGTACGCGCGCTCACCGCCGTGGTGAGCCGGCTGATCTGCCTGGCCGGCGGGAAGTTCGTCGGCGACGGCGAGCCTGCCGTGGTGCTGGCCAACCCCGCGGTCCGTGAGGTCTTCCTGGGCTCCGAGCTCACCGCCTCGCTCAGCGGCGGAACCCTCACCGCCGAGGTCGGCGATACGGAAGAGGGCTCATGAGCGAGCCAGCGACCGAGCGGGCGGACAACGGCAGCACGCCGCTGCTGGAGGTGCGCGACCTGACCGTGCACCACGGCCAGTTGCGGGCGCTGGACCGCGTGTCGCTGCGGGTGTTTCCCGGCGAGGTTTACGCGATCATCGGCGCGAACGGCGCGGGCAAGTCAACGCTGCTGCGCACGATCGCCGGCCTGCATCAGCCGACCGAGGGCGCGGTCTTGTACGACGGCAAGGACATGACCAGGGTCAGGCCGGAACGCCGCGCCACCGCGGGCATCGTCATGGTGCCGGAGGGGCGGCGGCTCTTCGGCTCGCTCACGGTGGAGGAGAACCTGAAGGTCGGCGCCACCTACGCGCGCAAGGGCCCGTGGACCATCGAGCGCGTCTACGAACTGTTCGCCTGGATGAAGGACCGAAGGACCCAGCGGACGGCTCAGCTCTCCGGCGGCGAGCAGCAGTCGGTCGCGATCGGCCGGGCGCTGGTCGCCAACCCGCGGGTGCTGCTGCTCGACGAGCTGTCCCTGGGCCTGGCCCCGGTAATCGTGCAGCGCATCTACGCGTCGCTGCCGGAGATCCTGTCCACCGGGCTCACCGTGCTGCTGGTCGAGCAGGACGTCAGCCAGGCGCTGAGGGTGGCATCGCACATCCAGTGCCTGCTCGAAGGCCACACCACGCTGGAAGGCCGGCCGTCCGAGGTCACCGCGGAACAGGTCGAGGCCGCCTACTTCGGCCTCAGCCGGTCGGCCGCCGGAAACCCCGACCCGGCGGCCGAGGGGAGCGCGCCGTTATGGCATGGGTCAACGCCATCATCCAGGGCATCTTGACCGGCGGGCTCTACGCGCTGTTCGCCTGCGGGCTTTCGCTGATGTTCGGGGTCATGAAGGTCGTCAACCTAGCGCACGGCGACCTCGCGATCATCGGCGGCTACGTCGCGCTGGGCGTCATCACCGTCACGCACATCCCGGCGCTGTGGTCGTTCGTGATCGTGGTGCCGATCATGGCTTTGCTGGGCTACGTGCTCCAGCGCACGCTGATCCAGGCGGCGCTGGACCGCGGCGTGCTGATCACGCTGCTGGTGACGTTCGGCCTCTCGGTGGTGATCGAGAGCGGGCTGCTGCAGTTCATCAACGCCGACAGCCACTCGCTCGGGGTTGGTGAGTCCATCATCACCGGCTCGTTCTCGATCGGCTCACAGATCCAGCTCTCCTACCTTCTCTTGCTGATCTTCGTGGTGGCCGTGGTGGTCCTGCTCGGACTGCAGTACTTCCTGTCCGTGTCCCGGTACGGCCGGATGATCCGGGCCGTGGCCGACGACCAGGAGGCGGCGCAGTTGTCCGGGGTGGATTACCGGCACGTGTTCGGCATCGCGGCGGCGATCGCGTTCGGCACGGTGGCGCTGGCCGGCATCGCCTACGGCATGTACTCGCAGTTCTCGCCGACCACCGGCACCGACACCATCCTGCTCTTCGCGTTCGCCGCGGTGGTCATCGGCGGCCTCGGCTCGCTGTGGGGCACGCTGCTCGGCGGCATCGTGCTCGGCGTGGCCCAGCAGATCGGCGCCCAGATCAACCAGGCCGACCAGGTCCTGGCCGGCTACCTCGTCTTCCTGGCCGTGCTGGTGCTCCGGCCCCAGGGCCTCACCAGCAGGAGGGCGCAGTCATGAGCGTGGTGACAGACACCTCGGTCCGTTCGGAAGAAAATTTCCGCGTGACCCGGTCACGGCGGAACGTAGCCTGGACCGGCGCCGGCGCCCTGGTCGTCGTGGTCGTGCTGGCCCTGTTCCCCTACATCGTCTACTCCGGCACCACCAGCCTCATGGTGCAGGGTTTCATCGTGGTCATCCTGGCTAGCATGTGGAATTTGCTGGCCGGCTACGCGGGCCTGGTGTCGGTGGGACAGCAGGCGTTCATCGGGCTCGGGGCGTACTTCGTGCTGATCCTGGCCCAGCACGGCACCTCGCCGTTCGGCGGGCTGCCGATCGCGGCGATCGGCTGCGGGGTGGCCGCGGTGCCGCTGTGGTGGCTGGTCTCGCGGCTGCGCAGCGGATACTTCGCCATCGCCACCTGGGTGCTGGCCACCACGATCATGCTGTTCATCGAGAGGTTCCCGTCGATCGGCGGCGGCACCGGCATGTCGCTACCCGGACTGTCCGGCTACGACCCGACGCTGCTGGTCGCCTACACCTACTGGATCGGGCTGGCCGTCACCGTCCTGTCGCTGGTCACCGTGTACGTCATGCTCCGCGGCCGGATCGGCCTGGTGCTCACCGCGGTCCGCGACGACGAGGTGGCGGCGCGCAGTTCCGGGGCGCGGGTCGGCCTGGCCCGGATGCTGGTCTTCGTGGTGGCCGCGGTCGGCTGCGGCGCGGCCGGGGCGCTGCTCGCGATCAGCCAGCTCATCGTGCAGCCGGGCGCCGTGTTCACCGTGCGGTGGACGGCGATAATGGCGTTCGCGGTGATCATCGGCGGGCTCGGCACGATCGAGGGGCCGATCCTCGGCGCGATCGTGTACATGATCCTGCAGCAGGAGCTGCAGTCCTACGACGCCTGGTACCTGATCGTGCTCGGGCTGATCGCAATCGCCGTCGCGCTGTTCGCGCGGCGCGGGCTGTGGGGGCTGATCGACGATCACCTGCACGTCCGGCTGTTCCCGGTCGGATACTGGCTTTGGACGCCGGAGAGCGGCGGCCGGCACGGTGGCGTCAAGCGAGGACCCGGAAAGCGCGGACTCCGGCCCCGCCGTGGCGGCCGGCCCAGCTGAGTCGGGGCTGCCCTTCATAGGCTTGGGCTGCGCGAGCTCGGGGGAGAATGGGCGCGTGCTGCTTAGTGAGATCGCTGAGGTGTCGCGGGCGGTGGCGGGGACCAGCGCCCGGCTCGCGAAGATCGAGACGCTGGCCGCGGCGCTGCGCGAGGCCGGGCCGCTCGAGGTACCGATCGCGGTGGCGTACCTGTCGGGTGAGCTCCCGCAGCGGCAGATCGGCGTCGGCTGGGCGGCCCTCCGGGACGGCTTCGCACCGGCGCAGGCGCCCACGCTGACGCTGTCCGAGGTGGACTCGGGGTTCAGCGCGATCGGGGCAGTGTCCGGGAAGGGTTCGGCGGCCGCGCGCAAGGCGCTGGTCGGCGAGCTGTTCGGCCGCGCCACCGCGGACGAGCAGCGGTTCCTGGTCGGCCTGCTGTCCGGCGAGCTGCGCCAGGGTGCGCTAGAGGGCGTCATGACCGAAGCCGTGGCGCGGGCGGCTGACGTGCCGGTGGCGGAGGTGCGCCGGGCCATGATGCTGCGCGGCTCGCTGGGCGCGGTGGCCGCCGCCGCGCTGAGCGGCGGCAGCGAGGCACTGGCCGGGTTCGGCCTGGAGGTCGGGCGAGCGGTGCGTCCGATGCTCGCGGCCAGCGCGCCCAGCATCGAGGACGCCCTGGCCAAGGTCGGCGGGCCCGCGGCGGTGGAGTGGAAGCTCGACGGGATCAGGATCCAGGCGCACCTGTCCGGCGGGAGCGTCCGGCTGTTCACCCGGACCCTGGACGACATCACCGCGCGGCTGCCCGAGGTGGCGGCGGCGCTGGCCCGGCTGCCGGTTACGACCGCGGTGCTGGACGGCGAGCTGATCGCGCTGCGCGAGGACGGCAGGCCGCTGCCGTTCCAGGACACCGCGTCGCGCACCGCCACGGCAGAGGCGGGCGGCCCGTCGGTGCCGCTGTCGGTGTTCCTGTTCGACGTGCTGCACCTGGACGGCGCCGACCTGATCGACGCGGAAGACCGGCGCAGGCACGCGGCGCTCGCCCGTTCGGTACCAGCCGAGCTGCTCATGCCGCGCCTGGTCACCGACTCGGCCGAGGAGGCCACGGCCTTTTTCTCCGATGCTCTGGCGCACGGCCACGAGGGTGTCGTGGTCAAGTCGCTGACCGCGCCGTACGCGGCCGGGCGGCGCGGTGCCGGGTGGATCAAGGTCAAGCCGCGGCACACGCTCGACCTGGTGGTGCTGGCGGTGGAGTGGGGGCACGGGCGGCGCCGCGGCTGGCTGTCCAACCTGCACCTGGGCGCCCGCGACCCGGACACCGGCGGCTTCGTCATGCTCGGCAAGACGTTCAAGGGGCTGACCGACGAGCTGCTGACCTGGCAGACCGAACGGCTGCTGGCGCTGGAGGAGCGCCGGGACTCCTACACCGTCTACGTCCGCCCCGAACTCGTCGTCGAGATCGCCTTCGACGGCGTGCAGCGCAGCCCTCGCTACCCGGGCGGCCTGGCGCTGCGGTTCGCCCGCGTGCTGCGCTATCGCGAGGACAAGACGGCCGCCGAGGCCGACACGATCGACACCCTGCGCGCCCTAAACCCGGAGTAGACGGGGCAGGCTACTTCTTCTTGCGCTTGTTGCCGCCGCGGAAGGCGGCCGGGATGTTGCCCTGCGGGCCCTGCGGCGGCGGCGGGAAGCTCAGGCCGCCGGACGGCATCTTGGACAGCTGCTCGGCCAGGTTCTCCGACAGTCCCTCCGGCAGGCCGCCCAGACCGCCCAGGTCTGGCAGCCCGGCCGGGCCGTTGGGCGCCTGATCCGGCTGGGCCCCCTGACCCCCTTGGCCGCCGCCGCGCGCGAGCTCGGCGGCGCGCCGCGGGTCACCGCTGCGCGAGCCCTTCTTCTTGGCGGACTTCTTGCGGGCCGACTTGCTCGCCCGCCGGGCCGCGCCGGCCATGCCGGGCATCGCCGGCATGCCGGGGATCCCGCCGCTGAACATGGCCTTCATCTGCTTCTGGCCCTCGAAGAAGTTCGTGACCAGCTGAGAGACCTCGCCGATGGCGACGCCGGAGCCCTTGGCGATGCGCGCCCGCCGGGAGCCGTTGATGACCTTCGGGTTGCGCCGTTCCTCCGGCGTCATGGACCGGACGATGGCCTCGGCCCGGTCCAGATGGCCTCGGCCCGGTCCAGGTCCTTGTCGTTGACCTGCTCGATCTGCTCCCGGTACTTGCCCGCGCCGGGCAGCATGCCGAGCAGGTTCCCGATCGGCCCGAGCTTGCGCACCATGGCCAGCTGCTCGACGAAGTCCTCGAGCGTGAAGCCCTCGCCGGAGGCCAGCCGCCCGGCCAGGTTCGCGGTCTGCTCGGCGTCGAAATTCTTCTCGGCCTGCTCGATCAGCGTCAGGATGTCGCCCAGGTCGAGGATCCGCGACGCCATCCGGTCCGGATGGAACATGTCGAAGTCCTCGAGCTTTTCCCCCGAGGACGCGAACATGATCGGGCGCCCGGTCAGCTCCACGATGGACAGCGCGGCGCCGCCGCGCGCGTCGCCGTCGAGCTTGGTCAGCACCACGCCGTCGTAGCCGACCCCGTCCAGGAACGCCTGGGCGGTGGCTACCGCGTCCTGGCCGATCATCGCGTCGACCACGAACAAGAGCCACCGCGTCCTGGCCGATCATCGCGTCGACCACGAACAAGATCTCGTCCGGCTGGGTGGCGTCCCTGATCGCGACGGCCTGCGCCATCATCTCCGCGTCCACGCCGGTACGGCCCGCGGTGTCGATGATGACCATGTTCTGCTGGCGGCGCCTGGCCTCCTCGATGGAGTCCCTGGCCACGGCCACCGGGTCGCCGACGCCGTTGCCGGGCTGCGGCGCGTAGACCGGGACGCCGGCC
>Ga0210408_10003935_pt1 | contig 13458 bp, 9 predicted proteins | sample IncBWH4MmetaG_FD_155471 | JGI IMG/M metagenome (GOLD analysis project Ga0210408, IMG submission 155471) | Forest soil microbial communities from Barre Woods Harvard Forest LTER site, Petersham, Massachusetts, United States - Inc-BW-H-4-M | ecosystem: Environmental > Terrestrial > Soil >...
CAGGGCGGGGGCAGTCCGGTCAACGTTTTCACGGCAGGAAGTTCCGTGCCCACCATCAATCTGGTTCAACTCGATCAACTTGGTGAACTCTTGGGAACAGTGTCCGTGCCGGCGGGTACATATACTGGCGCAATTCTCACGGTCAGTGCGAATTCGGGGGATGTCACCTTGATTGTTTCCGCGGATCCAGAGGCCGGGTTTGCGGGCACACCCGGAGCGACCATTCCTCCAAGTCAGATTCAGATCCAGGGCGCGACCGGCAGCCCCGGGAGTAAGACCGTCCCGGTCAGCATCAATTTTGATTCGCCACTCGTTGTGACAGCGAATCAGACGAACTCTTTGGACGTGGAATTCGATCTTTCCCATCCGGCGTTTCTGGTGGGACATGTCCCGCCTTCCGCCGGTGGGCAAACGATTTGGGCGGTAAATTTCAATAAAGGCCCCGTGCGCCATCACCCCATCCGAGATATCACTCGGCTCATCCTTCGTCACATGTACGGCACAGTGACCGGCGTATCGACCGACGATACCTCCATTACTATCACGAGGGATTTTCCGGTTGAGCCGCCGACAAATCCGGAAACGGCCGTCGTTACTTCACAATCTCTGACGATTCTCGCGGACGCGACAAACGGGACGCTGTTCTACGATGTGGATGCAAAAACGGTCGTCACGATCAAGAACTTCTCGACCGTGGCGAATGGCCTGACGAACAAGTTCGTCCGCATTGCAGCCCGTTATCAATCCAACGGGTCGCTCGTGGCTGTGCGCATTTGGGCTTCCAGCGCTTTTAACAGTGTTTGGCTCAGCCCCGAAGGGCACGTCTTGCATGTGAATACAACGACCGACGTAGTGACGGTTCAAAACGAACTGGGCGCACCTGTCCAATTGACTGTGGATGGGAATACAGAGTTCTTTTTCCGGACTCCCTGGAATGCGGTGTCTGATTCCACGCCGATAGGTCAGGGAATCAGTTTCCTGACGAACAAGAATCTGGTGCGTGGATTCAAAGTCCACGCTAGCGTTGTGGATCCTCTCGCGTCTCCACTAGTGGCCCAGACGATTGACATCGAAATCGCCAGATATGACGGCAGCATATCTGCCGTGAATGCGAACAACTTCACCTACACGCGCAAATTCAACACGGCCAGTGACGACTACACATTCGCGCTGCCCTACATTTCCAGTAGCTCGCCAAACGGCACCGATCCTTCGACTGGCGCCGTAATCACCGGATTCAAATGGTGGAACTTCACTTTCCCGACTCTCGTGGATAGCGGCACGAACGCCATCCCGGATTTCGAGGCCGCCACGAATGGCACGGTGAATTTCGGCGGAACGGCGGGAGCGTATCCAACCTGGGGCGTTACTTTTGCCACATGGAACGATCCCATCCAAGCGAACGCCTGGGCCGCGCCGTGGACAGTGCTGATCCCCACGACTGTGCCCCTGGGTACGGCAGCAACTTCGTACTCCAACGGAGCTTTCATGATGTCCGAGACTGGCGGCGTCACCGCGGTGCCGGTGGACCTTAGCACGACGTCGGGCTCAGGGACACTCGTGTACCAAGTGGACCGAACCAACGGCATCGTGACGGTTAGTGCTGTCGACATCACGACGAGCGCCGGACAAACTACAATCACGAACAACCTCGTTGCCGGGACTCCGGTCAAGGTCTTCGCCATCCCGCAAGCAAATGCCACGCTCAAGGCGTACGTGGTCATTTACTTCACGGGAACTTTGCCTACTCCGGCGATGGTCAATTGAGCGTCCGAGTTATTCAGGATGTTTTGATTGGAATTGAACCACAAAGTTGGATAATGGGGCGCCAGTCATGGCGTCCCATTATTTTTATAAGCTGGCCCGGGAACCTTCGTCTTTTTCATAACCTCTTGTGAATATCGATCGACAGCTAGAAATAAGATGTGGGCATTATGCGTAGGCAAGGACAACCGCTCCGGTAAAAATGAGAACACCGCCGACCCAGTGGTGCCATGTCATCCGTTCGTGAAGAAAAATTGCGGCCAGCGCGATGGCCACGACGACGCTGAGTTTGTCCACCGGGGCGACTTGCGAGGCCTCGCCCAACTGCAGCGCACGGAAATAGCACAGCCAAGACAGGCCCGTGGCAATTCCGGATAGAATCAAGAAAATCCAGGTTTTTTTTCCGATTGCCGAGAACTGTTCGTTCTTCGTAACCAGCGCCACAGCCCACGCAAAAATCAGGATGACCACTGTGCGGATGGCCGTCGCCAGATTTGAGTCGATTTGTTGGACTCCCACCTTAGCCAGAACCGCGGTGAGTCCTGCGAAAAATGCGGAGAGTAACGCCCATAGAAACCAATTCATACGTTCTCCATGCCAACTTTTGTGCATTCCGGAAAGCAACAGTAGGACGGGCTTCAGAGTCTGTGTGAGAACTCGGTTTTGGTTCCTGTAGCGCCCGCCTTCAGGCGGGCATCTGCTTGATACCAAAGAGCCCGCCTGAGGGCGGGCGCTACAAAAGCGTGCGAATTTTGAGTTCTCACACAGGCTCTTCAGCCTGTCTGGTTTTGATTTTCCTTCGGTCGTAAAAAAACCAGACAGGCTGAAGCCCGTCCTACTTAGCGAATACCCGGAACGTTCACGCGAATCTTGTAGACGCCGGTGCGCGCTGCGACATAGAGCGTCTTATTGTCGCGGTCGCCAAAGCAGACGTTGGCTACAAATTCCGGGGTCAAGATAGTGCCCAGGTGTTTGCCTTCCGGTGACATGATCCAGATTCCGCGCGGGCCGGACTCCCAGACGTTCCCCTTCGTGTCCACCTTCATGCCGTCCGTGATTCCTCCAGCGGAATCGGAACTCATATCGATGAACATCTGGCTGTTCGTAAGCGTATCGTCAAGCCGCACGTCATAGCGGCGGACATACTTGTTCTGGCTTCCATTCGCGTACAAATATTTCTCGTCCGGGGAAAATGCCAGGCCGTTCGGGGTGGCAATATCCTTGATGGCCAGCGTGACCTTGCCGTTCTTCCACATGAAAATTCCGGCAAAATCCAATTCCTTCTTGAGGTCCTGATCCCTGCCACGCAGTCCGCCGAAGCCATCCGTAAAGTAGACCGCTCCATCCTTCTTCACGACGAGATCGTTCGTTCCGCCAAATCGTTTTCCCTCAAAACGGTCGGCCAGAATGGTTCGCCTGCCGTCTTTTTCAATGCGGTCGATCGAGCGACCGCTCCAGGTAGCGATCAGCAACCGGCCCTGGCGATCCAGTGCCAGGCCGTTCGATCCGATCATGAAGAAAACGTCTTTTCGATTGGCGTCCGGTTGCGGCATGCCCACGCGCCAGATGTCGTACCCGGTGTAGCCGCTGTGATCGAGATAGAGGGAAACTTTTCCCTCGGGCGTGAGTTTGTAAATCACGTTCGCGTACATGTCGCTCAGAAGCAGGTAACCAGTATTCCCCTGGTCGACCCAAACGATGCCTTCCGTGAATCCAAAATCGTTCTTTACGAGTTCCAGTTTGGCGTCGGGAGAGATTAGCGCGTCGAGGGAGGGATCTAGTTTGACAACCGGCTTGTCGGCAGGAGTCTGCGCTTGCAAAGAGCCGAGCGCAATACAGGACAAGAACAAAGTACGCAGTAGTGATTTTTTCATGAGCTCCTCACTCGAGCAGGGATGCGGCGCATGACCCTGCGCGGTGCGGATTCTTTAGCCCGCGGGAAAGGAAGTCAAGAAATTTTGTCCTTTCCTTGGAGTAACATTGCTGTGTCGGAAAAAGTAGCACAGGCACTCTTGCCGGCGCGGTTTTTGCGATCACCAATGCTTACGTGATTTCGGGAGGCTAAGAAACCCGCACAGGTCCGCCGCGGCGGATGCCTGTGCTACTAGAACCTCGGGACGCGGAAAACGATCATCATTTGTGTCGGAGTCTTGGATTTTCGGAGTACGTACCAGCAGGGAGTGTACCCGTAGTGAGGAAACAGGGAATGCACGCAGGATTCCGACTCCATGGGCGACAGCGCGTCCAGCGCGTATTCCACTTTGTTGCCTTTGTGCGGTATCGCGAGAAGGTGGGGGTAGGTTATGACGTCCAATGGATCGCCCGGTTTTTGCTCGCTCATCCGGTGGCGAACGGAGGCAAAGTCGTAACCGTAAACTGCGGCAAGGACAATTAATAGTGCATACAGGATGCGGGTCGAGTTATCGCGCATGAGATGGGCTGACTAGTATAGTCGCATATTCTTCCGACAGACCGCTGCTTTCAAGTGTTTCGTAGCGCGGGCTTCAGCCTGCGGGGGTTAGGTCTTGCAAGGACCAAACCCCCGCAGGCTGAAGCCCGCGCTACTTGAATAAAACGCGAGAGCCCCGCGAGGATTCGTCGCGGGGCTCCTGCTCACCATCGGGAGGGGCCGATGGGTTGAGTGGTGATTACTCGGCAATGAAGAGGGTCGCACCTTTGCGGTTCACCAGGAGCAACGGATTGTTGCCGGCCTTGCGGACCGCTTCCTCGAGCTGCGCGACATTCTTCACAGGTTGATGGTTCACTTCCTGAATGACGTCACCGCGCCGCAGTCCAGCGGATGCCAGTGGACTGGACGGGTTGATGTCGCTGACGACGACGCCAGCGGTTGCCGCGGGCAAGCCCAACTCCTTCGCCGTTTGCGCGTCAAGATTTTCCACCGTCACTCCATCGAGCGCCTTCTCCGAAGTTCCTTCCTCGGTCTTGGCCTGTTCCTTTTCGTTTGGCAATTCGCCGAGCTTAACGGTTACGTCGGTCGGACTGCCATTCCGAATGAGTTTCAGTTTCACGGTCGCGTTGGGATCCATCATCGAGATGGAATTGCGCAATTCGCGGCTGTCTTCCATCGGTTTTCCGTTCACTTCCAGAATCACGTCGCCTCTTTGGACGCCGCTTTTCTGAGCCGGACCGGACGGGCTGACATCGCCCACGAGCACTCCCTTCATGTCCTTCAAGTTCATCGCCTTGGAAATGCCCGGTGTGATGTCTTGCACCATGATGCCTAGATAGGCGCGATTGACCTTGCCGTGATCCAGAATTTGGCTCATCACACTGCGAGCAAGATTGATGGGGATTGCAAATCCGATTCCTTCATTCCCGCCCGATCCATGCGAGAGAATGGCCGTGTTGATTCCGACCAGTTCGCCGCGATCATTGATCAGCGCGCCCCCCGAATTGCCCGGGTTGATCGGCGCATCGGTCTGAATAAAATCCTCATAATCCTCGATGCCCAGATTCCCCCGGTTCATGGCGCTGATGATTCCCATGGTGACAGTTTGGCCGACGCCAAATGGATCTCCGATCGCCAGGGCGTAGTCGCCCACTTGCACTTTGGAAGAATCACCAACCGTAATGGCGGGGAATTCGCTTCCTTCGACTTTCAATACCGCGATGTCCGTCTTCGGATCGGTCCCCACGACTTTGGCTTTCAATTGGCGTTTGTCGGCCATGGTGACACGGACGTCTGTGGCACCATCGACGACGTGGTTATTCGTCAAAATGTAGCCGTCCGGGCTCACGATGACGCCTGACCCCAGGCTGTCCTCGCGTTGATCGCGCTGCCTAGGCCGGCGATTTTCGGAATTGGGACCGAATTGGTCTCCAAAGAACTGTTGGAAAAATGGAGGCATTCCATCTGGCATATCAAACTGGTTTTGGTCGGATGCTTTGACGAGCTTGGACGTGGAAATATTCACGACGTCCGGCAGTACCGATTTGATCACCGGGGCGAAACCGGTCTTGCTGGGCCCTTCGGCCGGGTCGGCCATTTTCATGGAAATATGCACGCCGGGCATGAAAAATTTCTGGCTGGCGCGGGCCACGCCCCATCCGGCCATTCCGAGCAAAAGAATCATGGCCCCGGCAAGTATCTTCGATCTCCCCCTAAACCTCTGCAAATTCATGGGTTCTCCTTATCCGCATTCCGAAAGTTCGATTCCCTGGCTCAGCGTTGCCAGTCTGCCTTCATTACATAAGACGGATTGCAACGTATCGGGTTAGCGTCACGGAACGAGGGCATTCCGATCCTCGCCGGCAGCGGAGCTCTAGAATTCCAAACATTTGCTATATCGCGGATAGATTTTGTCGATTGGACTTTCCGCAAAGCCCCTGCGAGAGTGACCTTGTTCGTTGTCTATTCGTTTAGATCGTGCTCGTTGCGAACCATGTGGTTCGGACCGGAACCAGGTTGCGTTAATTAGTCGCACGCGATTACAGACCTCGCCGTCTCCAGCCGAAGAGAATGCAAGGAGGCAAGGCGTGAATCTGATTCGCGGCAAATCCATTTTTGTGCTTGCAGTGTGTGTTATGGCAGGAACGAGTCTTTTTCCGGTGGCGGGCAAGGCGCAGGAAGTGATTCGTGGTGAGTTCCGATTGACCCAGGAGGTCCACTGGGAAAACTCGGTTCTTCCGAAGGGTGATTACGTCTTTTTCGTCGAACCCAATCGTTGGCCTTTCGCGGTCCGCGTGGAACAGGAGGGCGGCAGTTTTTCCGGCTTATTTATCCCGCAAGATTTGTTGCGTCCAGGGAGGCCGGGCAAAACTGGAATCGTGGTGGGGACAATGGGGAATGACACCTATGTATTGTCGCTCCAACTGAAGGAGCTGGGGGAAGAATTGGATTTTTCATCGCCCGCCACGGAAGCTCTAAAGCAACCCGTGGATCCAACCCCCGGAGATAAAACAGGCGCCTCATCTTCTCGTCAGGCGGCGGAATACCTCACGATCATCAATCCGAATCACGAAAAAGTATCGCCCGAAGAGATCGATAAGGTCTATTTGCGCGCGTGCGAAGCAGCCGAGAAAGAATTCAACCGACCTACTCCAATCCGTCCACGCTTGATTCTGCGGCTCGGCGCAAATGGCAACGTGCTTCGTTCCCCGATGCAAGAAGTCCAGCTCAAGAAATGGGACGAATATCGATTTGCCGACGCAGTCGTGCAACTCGCCCTTCATGACAAGGTGACGCCGGAGCAGAGAGTCAGGCTCAGCAATGCCGCAATCAATGAAGCGGAAGCGACGATAAATATTTGCGAACTGAAAGCCTGTGCGAGGTAAAGGGACCTGATGGCGCAACCGAGTATGGGACCTCAAAGGAATGAAGAGGAATTTCCAGCCGCAATGTCAACCTCAGATCCAAGGGAATCAAGCTACGTTTTGACCCTCGAGGAAATCGGCAATCTCGCTGCCGAGGGAGGCAAACCGGCGGAGACGTTAACGAACGTGGTCGCCCTGATCGGCAAGCGCTTTAAGACGGAAGTTTGTTCCGCCTACTTGCTCGAGCCGGACCGGACCAATCTAATTCTAGCGGCGACGGTTGGTCTTCGCCCACAATGCGTCGGCACTTTGCGGATGGCGTTGAACGAAGGGCTCGCGGGACTGGTCGCCGAACAGGTACAACCGGTCGCCGTCGAGCAGGTGAAGAATCATCCTCGCTTCAAATATTTCAGCGAGGCGGGCGAAGAGGCTTACCAGTCGTTTCTCGGTGTGCCACTTATCGACGGAGGGGTTTTGCAAGGCGTTCTCGTCGTGCAAACGATCGACGCGCGCGCTTTTAACGACAACGAAATCAAGATGCTCTCCGAGGCAGCGACGCAGCTTGCTCCGGTGGTAAGCGAGGCGCGCACGCTCGATCGATTTGTTGCCCCCTTGCAGGAGCGCTTGTGGTCCTTGGCGCGCAACTTATGGTGGAGCTGGGATAACGATTCCACGAGTTTATTCCACGATCTGGACCCGTTGCGTTGGAGGCAGCTCAATCACAATCCGATCGCACTGCTCTCAGAGATTCCACTGGCCTCGGTCGAGCGCCGCGCGCAGGAGCTTGTCCTGCACAGCCGGGTCAACTACGCCTTTCGCCGCAAGCGCGAGTACCTCGATGCCGACCGCACCTGGGGCGCGCGGCATGCCGGCATTTTGCGGCCGCGCCCGGTCGCCTATTTCTCCGCCGAATTTGGCCTGCATGAGTCTCTGCCCGTCTATTCCGGCGGCTTGGGGGTCCTCGCCGGGGATCACATCAAGAGCGCATCGGACCTCGGCATTCCGCTGGTGGGCATCGGGTTGTTTTACGGGCAGGGCTATTTCCGGCAACGCTTGGACAAGAACGGCTGGCAACAAGAAGAGTACCTTCAGACGGACGTAAGCCAAATGCCCATGGAGCCGGCCATCGGGGCCAAAGGCGAGCCGGTCACGGTGCAAATCGATACGCGGAGCGGATCGATCCGCGCAAAAGTCTGGCGGCTGAAAGTGGGACGTTGCTCTTTACTTCTGCTGGATTCGAATGTCGAAGGAAACGCGCCTGAAGATAGGGAACTGACTTCACGTCTTTATGGAGGCGATTCCCGCTTTCGAATCCGCCAGGAACTGCTCCTGGGCGTGGGCGGGTTCAGAGCACTGAAGGCGATGGGCATCACCCCCAGCGTTCTGCATCTGAACGAAGGGCACAGCGGATTTGCCGTCCTCGAAGCGATTCGAAATCGCATGGAGGAGGAAGGTCTCGATTTCAACTGTGCCGTTCCCCGTGTTTCGCGCGAAGTCGTGTTTACGACCCATACTCCGGTTCCCGCCGGCCACGACCGCTTCGACGCAGACCTGATCGAGGAACATTTAGGACCTCTGCGGGATTCTATGGGCCTTTCCCACGACTGGCTGATGTCGCTCGGACGCGAGAACACGAACAACTCTAGGGAAAGTTTTTGCATGACCGTGCTGGGTTTGAAACTCGCGCGACGGGCGAATGCGGTCTCTGCACTGCATGGGGAAGTGTCTCGCGCGATGTGGACCCCGCTCTATCCGGGAACCGCCGAGGAGTCCGTTCCCATCCGTCATATCACCAACGGCGTGCACGTTCCCACTTGGCTTGCGCCGCAAATGTTTCGTCTTTATGACCGCCACCTTGGTACGGGCTGGTCCGAACACAGCGGGGAACCTCAGATTTGGGAAGGCATTGAGAGCGTCGATGACGCGGAGCTTTGGGAGACTCACCTGAGCTTGAAGACCCGGCTGATTGAATTTGCTCGCCTGCGCGCGGTGGAGCAAGCCGAACGGCGCGATGAACCGGCGAAGACCTTGCAAAGTCTCGGCAAAGTTTTGAGCCCGGACGCTCTCACCATCGGTTTTGCGCGTCGATTCGCCACCTACAAGAGAGCGAATTTGTTCCTGAGCGACATGGAATTGTTGGCCTCGATGGTCAACGACCCCAAGCGTCCCGTCCAGTTTGTCTTTGCGGGGAAAGCGCACCCTCACGATAATCCCGGCAAACAGGTATTGCAGCAGATCGCGGAGCTAATGCGCGACAAGCGCTTTGCGAATAAATTTGTATTTATCGAAGACTACGACATCAATGTGGGCCGCCATCTCGTGCAGGGTGTCGATGTGTGGCTGAACAATCCGCGCAGGCCGCTCGAAGCCTCCGGCACCAGCGGCCAGAAAGTCGTTTTAAATGGCGGACTCAATCTTTCCATTCTGGATGGCTGGTGGGCAGAGGCGTACGACGGCTTGAATGGGTTTGCGATTGGGACGGGGAGGACGCACACGAATATGGACGTGCACGATCAGCGCGACGGGGAGAATTTGTACCGCGTGCTCCGCGAGGAAGTCATTCCTCTTTTTTATCAACGGGATCATGATGGGTTGCCGCGCGGATGGATCAAACGCATGAAGAGGACCATCCGGACACTCGGGTGGAGGTTCAACGCCAACCGCATGGTAATGGATTACACAATGAAGTGTTACATCCCGGCCGCGGGCGGCGCCTCAAGCGACATGAGAACATCAGGGTGACACAAGAAGGTCAGGTTACGCAGCCTGTCGAAAAAGTACTTTTGATTGTCATTCCGAGGTCGCCGCGGCGACCGAGGGATCTGCTTTTTCACAGATGCCAAGAAAAAAGCAGATTCCTCGGGCAACGTCGGCCCTCGGAATGACAAAATCGGCGTTTTTCCGCAGCCTGTACAGCCTGTCGTTTTTCCTCTGCAATCAGGTTAGCCCCAAACCCGTGCTGGAAACTAATTTCGCGCAATTCAATCGCCGAAATTCCGGGCAGCCTTCAGGAAATCAATAATTCCATCTCGGGGCAATGAAATTCCAATTCGGGATGAAGCCTCCCGGAGCAGATCAGAAAAAGGGGGCAGGCGTCGTCGGCTTATATGTGAATGGGCCCAGGGAAGCGGTATTAACATCCCCCTCTTGTTTGGGCTTGCCACTTTGTTGGAACGGACCTACATTTGCACTAGGTTCGCCTCGCAGGGGGAGCGCCGGAACTGCGGGAATTAGCGGACTGACAACGACTCGGATTGCACTTCTTGATTCCAGCGCCACCATGCCATGATGCCGCACGAACGCCGACTTAACATACGCAAACCGTTAGACCAGATCGCCTACCTCAGCCTGCCGCCTAATAACGGCGGGATCGTGCAGGATGTCTCCGAGGGAGGCCTGGGCTTTCGTGCCATCGCTCCGTTGGAAGGGGAAGGGCCGATCCAATTCCGGTTTTCGATCGATTCGACCGAAAGGATCAGAGCCGTTGGCGAGTTGGCATGGATTGATGAAACGAGAAGAGTCGGCGGCCTGCGATTCACTCAATTATCCGATGAGATTCGGGAGCAAATCCGCGTTTGGGCAGGTCTATCGAAGGTGAGTATCCTCGATATTCCGGTCATTCAACCAGCGATCAAAGAAGAGGTTGCGTCCAACGGCAAGAGCGGTTTGGCAACTGCGAAGGAAATTCCGGCCGCTGCACCTGCGATCGCGGCGGAAGTTACGATCAACAGAAAGCCTGATCCCACGCCCGTCCTGGCGAACAGAAATCCTCTTATTTCCAATTTGAAGAGTCCGATCTACAGCGGGCTGTCGAATAGTTACTCGATGTTCGCACTGGAGGAGGATTCCAACGGTGAAGCAACCGCAGTTGCGATGCCGCAATCTGCGGTCATGAGACACCCGATTGCCGCAGTCGGACTGACGATTGCATTGGCGTTTTTTGTGTCCGTTGGAATCTTTACTTACTTATCCACCAGCGGAGCAGGCGAGTCGCTCTTTGAATGGGGAGAAAAAATGTGGGTCGGAAACAATACGCAACCAGTTCCGGGTGATCCTGCGCCGTCGATGAATGCTGCGCCTGACTCTTCAAGTTTGCCTCAGCACTAGCTAGCGAAACTGTCTGGCCCGATACGCATATCTTTCATCTTGAAGCCGGATGATTCCCAAAAAAATGACAGCCCTGATATGATGTCGCTCATCATTCGAAGTCTAAATGCTCAAATGGGCAATCAGTTGGAGGTCTTCATGAAGAGGAAATTGCTTGTGGGCTTGGCTGCGATTGGGGCCTTCGCAATGCTTTCAGGTTCCCTGATGGCGCACCATGGCGTGGCGGGATATGACCTGACCAAGACGGTCACGGTCCATGGGATGGTATCGAAATTTGATTGGAGCAATCCCCACGTAGTCGTCTATGTGGACGCGAAGAATGATAGCGGAGAAATGCAGCATTGGACGATTGAGTTCGCCTCGCCGGTCCATATGGCGCGGGCCGGATGGAGCAAGAGTTCGATGAAGACCGGGGACGACATCGCCATCGACACGCACCCGTCGCGAAATGGCGCGCCCGTCGGAATATCAAGCACCATAACGTTCATTTTGAAAACCGTGATTAACGGCCAGGCGCTTCCCAGTCGTTCCGAGTAAGGTAACTTGCATCGCGGGGAGGAAATTCAAGATGCGAATTCGCATACCAGTTTTGATTGTTATTCTCGGAACGGCGCTGGCGTTTTCTTCTCCTTCGTCGGCCCAATCCGCCCCGCCCTCGGCTGGAGTAAAGTCACAAAAGTCCGGTCTGGCGTCTGGTGGCGTACCCGACCTATCCGGGATCTGGGACCCGGATTTCCACGGCCCCGAAGGCATAAGGCTGAACACCTGGGATCCCTCGGACCCTTATGCCGCTCACCCCGAGAACTCTCCCATGACGCCGTGGGCAGCGGAGAAATTCAAGGATGTGAGGCCTCCATTCGGTGCCAAGCAAACATTCAACGATACGAATGACCCGGTTCAGAGGTACTGCGATCCGCCCGGTGTTCCGCGCATTTATATGTATCCGTGGGAAATTACGTTCATTCAGACACCTAAAATTGTCTATATCCTGTACGAGTACACAAAGGTGTGGCGGGCCGTCTTCATGGACCGTGACCATCCCAAGGATCCCGATACCAGTTGGATGGGTGATTCCATCGGAAAATACGAAGGCGACACATTTGTCATTGACACGGTTGGTTTCAATGATAAGACCTGGCTGGATCAAACCGGGCATCCGCACAGCGACGCGCTTCACGTCATCGAGCGCATCCGGCGGCTGGACCACGATCGATTGCAACTTTCCGTCACGATCGACGATCCGAAGGCCTACACAAAAACCTTTTCGGCGGCGAAAGTGTATAAGTTGACGAACGCGCCCATGGGCGAGACGCTCTGCGCCTATTCCGAAATGAAGGAGTTTCAGGAAAAGGTTGTGGACAAAACGCAGACTCCCCCGAGCAAGTAGAGCTTCCCTGAAAACAGAAGTTTATTTGTGAGTCGCGGGCCTGCAGACTGCGGAATGACAAAATGGATTAACTTTTCCGCAGTCTGTTTAGCCCTGAAATGGGTTGGCTAAAATCCAAGCGGCTCCGCCCTGGCTTTTTCGAATTCAAGACTCCATTCGGCTTCCATGTCCCCTCTCCAATGCCGATTTTCACGATATTGCTCTTCTGGCGCAGAGGCATCCTTGATTCCCTCGTTCGGCTTACAATGAAGGAATGCAGCGCAAGATGTTCTGGACCATATTTGGCGTATTGGGCTTGGTGGCTGACTTGGCACTGCCGTTTTGGTGGGCTATGGGTGCGACCATCCCTCTCGCATGGCTGAGCTGGTGGGTCGCCTATCGCAGCGGCTGGTTCTAGTAGGGCAGACTCCAGAGGCTGCGGAAGAACCCAATTTTTGGTGTCATTCTGAGCGAAGCGAAGAATCTCTCTTCGATCCAAGTCCAATTCACTGAGAGATTCTTCGCTTCGCTCAGAATGACAAGAAGTACTTTTTCCGCAGCCTGTTCAGCCTGTGGGTTTTGGTCCTTAGCAAGGACGGCCCCCAGCCGTCCCGCTGCGACGCGACCCCCTGCGCCACTGGATTTGACCGCTTTCATAAAGGGATGTTATCTTGTGGGCGTCCTGGTAGAGGTGCGGAAGCAATGAGTAGCCGGGCCGTTGTTCCGAGGACTTTCGGAGGCCCGAGTGAAAGGTGCAGCAGGATTTTCCGCCGAAGTCGCCTATGGCAGTCCCGTCTAGGCGGCTGGGGGGCTTGGCTAAAATCAGCCCACTGTCATCCGAGGAATCGGATGGAGCGCTATCGAGGAGCAAGGCGCCCCTTGCCTTTCTGCGTCCTGCTTCTTTCCCTGCGCCCCATTCTTTCCTGAGGATTGAATTCGATCACGGT
>Ga0210408_10003937_pt1 | contig 13453 bp, 8 predicted proteins | sample IncBWH4MmetaG_FD_155471 | JGI IMG/M metagenome (GOLD analysis project Ga0210408, IMG submission 155471) | Forest soil microbial communities from Barre Woods Harvard Forest LTER site, Petersham, Massachusetts, United States - Inc-BW-H-4-M | ecosystem: Environmental > Terrestrial > Soil >...
ACTCCGTGATGCGCACCGGTACGATCCGCCGTGGACCAAAGATAAAAACGGTTAGCGAAGTCTCGAGAGGGACGATTTCCAACGTGCCCAGCGATGCGTTGGCGTTATTGGAGAGCAAATGGGCGCTCGAGGGATATACCATCAACTCTAGCGCCGCCAGAGTCGTATGCAACCCCGTCTGGATGGTCTGGTTGTCTCCGGCTTCAAGGTTGTCGGTGGCGTCGATTTCCGCATCGACCTTGATCGTCTCCGTCGGCGGGCCGGTCAATCGCAACGCCTCGATATGGTCTCCGCTGTCCCCGCCCACTCCCTTTATTTTCAAGCTCCGTGTCAGGGAATCCGGGTTGTATTGAAGCGGGAGAATCTGTTGCACCTTCCCAGTCTTCGGATCAAGCAGGGCGATAGCGCCCTTCAGTAAACGTGGGGAACCGGGAAAGGAGGACATGGCGAGGATGGCTCAGGTATTGGCGGGTTCGGCCTTGGCCTCGCCGAAGAGGCGGTCGGCCACCCGGGTAAGGTTTTCACGGCTGAAGTCCGGCGGGATCATTTGGATTGAGTCAAGCGAGGGTATCTTGGCGCCGGTCCGGGAATTGTAGGAGATGGGCGCCTTGATCCCGAACCCCAGGCCGGTATCCACCTCCCGATGGCCGAGATCCCATGTCTTCTCCACGCCGGTGCTCAGGAAGCCGATGCCGATCTTCGCCCATGCGGTGGCCGAGAGGGCGACGCCGAGCAACAGCTTGAGGCGCGCTTCGGGCGTCATCTCAACGGAGAATTCCTTGCTGCTGTAGGTCCCTGTGAAGGGCACGAACAGACCGCCCTCCAACTTGATTGTGCCCGTGATCGTGACTTTACCGCCAACTTCGGCGATGTAGGCATCGATCTTAAGACCGGCGCTGAGGCTGGCGCTCAACGAAGCGCTGGCGGGTACCTTCAGCTCGCCCGAGGCACCAAGGTTCAGCTGCGGCTCGTCATCGAGCGGATTGAAACCGGCGGTGAAGACGAGCGGCTCGACGACAATGGGCCCGAGGCTGTAGCTGGCCGTAAACGCCACCCCGAAAGTAGCCTTCAGGCCGATTCCGCCAATGGAGGCGTACGGCACTGGGATCGAGAAATCTTTGTCGAAGAGCGTCCGGGTATCCGAAATAGCCTTCATCAGCTCAAGCCGCTTAAAGGTCAGGCTGCCAGTAAAACGGAGTCTCGGCTTACCCTTCTCGTTGAACGCTACCTTGCCATCGACGGTAAGATTATCGCTGAGCGCGTAAGTGATGTCGCCTGTGCCGCTGAAGGATCCATCCGCTGCGAGATCGACGTGGACTTTGCCGGCGGCCTTTCCCTTCTTGAATTCGAAACCGCCTGCCCCAGAGACCGTGATGACGCCGCCCGGAGCGATCTTTAAGTTCAGCCGATCGAGCGTTCCCTTGAAATCTTCGGTGATGGTGAAACCGATGGGCTTAGCGGGCGACTTGCCATCCTCAGCGGGAACGGACGCGGTGAGCGTTTCGTGGGTGATGTCATAAACGATCCAAGCGGAGAAATTCTCGACCTTGGGGAGCATGTTGAGCTGTGCGCCGCCAGCAAGGAACCAATTGTCGCCCCGACGCTTCAGGCCAACTTCGGCGGTGCCGCGTTTGTTGGGCAGTTCGAGTGCGACCTTGCCATCGAAGGTGATATCGGTGATACCGTTCTTCGACGAAACGCGGGCGACGATGGTGCTACCGGTGACGTACGGGAGCCTGATCTGCGCGGTCTCGATCTTGAGTTCCCCGCTCCATGTCTCGCGATCGGCGCCGCCTTTGTATTCGAAGGTGATCTCGGTCGAGTCAACCTTGGGAATCTTGAGGTTGACCTTGGCGGTGCCGATGAGCCCATTGTCATCCTTTCCGACCTCGAGTTTCCCGATTGCGGCGGGTCGCGCCGCGTCGCCGAAAATGAATTCAATGGTCCCGGTGGCGTCGAATTTCGGCGAGAGCAGGAGGTTCAGAGAGGCCTTGGTGACAGTCGCTCCGAAGAGTTTTTGTTTTTTGAGTTTTTCCTGGGGAATTTGCGCCACAAGACCCAGCGCACCGTCCTTGTATTCCACGTCGAGCGTGGGCAGAAACTTCGCAGTGGGCCTGATATTCCCTCTCCAGTCAATGCCCCCGGTGGCGTTCATCGCGACGGAGGTAATGGTGCCGAGGCTTAGATATTTGTAGGTGAACCCGAGCGAGGTTTTCGCGAGCGTCTTCGGCAGCGTGAGCGTGCCGTCAGGGGCGACGTCGAGGCTGAAGGGCTTCGCGTTTTTGTCGAGGGTAATGGGCAGACGCGTCTTGTCGCGGTCGTCGATCTGTGCCTCGACCAGATCGGGCTTGGCGGTCTTCTTGCCGCGATGCGAGAGCTTGTTTAGCAGCAGCCCTGGGATGAGCGTGGAGGCGGCGTCATTTTCGGTATTGCCCTTGATGGCGACTGTCTCATCGGCACGCGTGGCAAATGTGACGGGCACCTTGAGATTGCTCACGGGACGACCCTTCGTGCTGATGGGATAGTCGGCGCGGGCGACTGCGACGGAGCCGTCTGCACCCTTGGTGACCGAAAGCTTCATTGCACACGCCTCCACCGCAAGCGCGGTGGGGCCGGCACCCTTCGGCGGGCAAGTCGCGGAAAGGGGTGGGGCTGTGCCGACCTTCTCGACCTTAGTGAATCGCATCTTTATCTGCTGCGCATTGCCGCCGGAAAGGTCGGTATCGGTGGCGATGGCTTGTGCGAGCGTCTGAAGTTGGGCTTTGATCGAGCCGCCCGAGGATTGGTTTGGCTTTGGATCGAGCGGCTGGAGGTTCTCCTTCGTGTTGTTGCCGCCGATCTGAAGCTCGACGATGTGGTCCATCTGCGCGGTGATTGTGTTGACCTTCGGGAATTCTGCGTCACCTCCGGAGCGTTGCCAGAGGTCGTTGACGACCTTGCTGGTCTGACCGTCCCACCCGACTTTTTGCAGCCAGATGTGCCGCAAATCATCGGTATCTGGACGTTCCTGCCAAAGTGCGGTCTTGGTTCTGCCCGAGCCAGTGAGTTCAAGCGTGGACTCGAGTGAGCCGCCGTTGGCCATGGAATTGTAGATGCCGAAGGCATTCGGACCTTTCTCGGCCGGGAGGAAAAAGGGCTCGACAGAAAACTCCTCCAAGGTAGCTGTACCGCCCTTGTCATCGATCTCCTTTGTCCCAACGCCCGTCGGGGTGACGTTGTGGGTACCAGCCTTCGATGCCTTAGGCTTTTTCTTCTTCTTCCCGGTGACGGGTTTGGTGACGATATCGTCCTTTGCCCTTGAGATCGCGGCCGCGGGCGGGCGGCTCGCGATGATGGGGGCGTTGGCGCCGTTCACCACGGAGTGCGCGACGCGGTCGGCTTCGCGCTCAAAGCGAGAGTCGGGCGCCGTGTCCACGGAGAGATCGCTCGCTCTGCGCTGAAGGCGGGCCTGCTGGACGGTGTGCGCGAGTTCATGCGCGAGGAGATGGCGGCCGCTGTGGGAGTCGGGCTGGTATTTGCCGGGAGCGAAGGCGATGTCATTGCCAGAGGTGTAGGCGTGGGCGTTGATGGCGCGGGCGGAGTCGCCGGCTCGCGAATCGGTGTGGACGCGCACCTGGCTGAAGTCGTGCCCAAACCGAGGCTCCATGAAGGCGCGCGTCGATGCGTCGAGTGGATGTCCGGGTGAGCCGAGAGTTTCGTGGACAATGGGCGGGATGATCGAGGGCTGAGCCGTGCCGGCCGCCCGACGTTGCACGAGCCCGTGACCCAGTTTCTCCTTCTTCTTCTTGCAATCCTCGCACTCGCCTGTCGGACCTGGTGTTCCTCCGCAGGGGCATTTCCGCTTAAGCAGGTCGCTGCTCACGGGCGCGGCTGACGGCTTCCACGGGCTAGGCTGAACGGGTTGCGGCAAACTCATGCCCTCGGACCTCCGGTGGATTTGCGCGAACGTGGCGGCGCCGGCGTCGATCCGAAACCACTGTGGATGGCGCGGCCAATCTGTCGGCCCAGGTGTGCAGGCCCGCCCTCCCTCGCCAGTTCGATCGGTCCCACGGCAATACGCGGTACCGCGCCCGTGGACACTCCCGTCAAACCTTGCTCGCCAAGCAGGCGAGCCAGTTCGCGTTCCACCGCGGCTTGAACCACCGAGCCGTCGCTCCCTTTGAGGGGAAGGCCGTCCAGAATCAGACGATCGACGTGAACGTTGATGTTCATACCAAGATCGGCTCCCCGGCTTTGGCTGCTGCCTTCGACGCGGGGGGCGCGGGTTCGGCCCAACGGAAGTCTGCTTCGTTGAGGGGGCGGTCGAGTTTGAGGAGTTCGGCCCTGGCGGCTTCGAGGATCAGAGGCATGGTCACCTTCGTGCCGCTATGCGCCGCCATGAAGCAGGCGTTCAGCGCAGCGTTGTGGATGCATCCAGGCGCGAGATTTAGCCGCGCCAGACGATCGTAATCCAACCGGTCGAGCGGTGGCATGGGTAACGATCGCCCGACGTCGTCCTGGAGAAAGACCTTCGTCCAAAGCCGCCGGCGATCAGGGACACTGGGGAATGAGAAATTGACGATGAAGCGCAGTCGTCGGATGAAAGCGGTGTCGAGCGCGCTCTTCATGTTGGTCGCCAGGATTGCCAGGCCGCGATACGATTCGATGCACTGCAGCAGGTAATTGATCTGGATATTCGCGTAGTGGTCGTGACTGTCCTTCGCTTCGAAGCGCTTCCCGAACAATGCGTCCGCTTCGTCGAAGAACAGGATCGCCCCGCCGGTTGCCGCGCAGTCGAACAAACGGCGCAGATTCTTTTCCGTCTCGCCGATGTATTTGTTCACCACCGCAGAAAGGTCGATCCGGTAAAGGTTCAGACGCAGGCCGTTGGCGATTACTTCAGCCGCCATCGTCTTGCCGCAGCCGCTATCGCCTTCGAACAGGGCGCTGATGCCGAATCCACGGTTCATTTTTCGGGCAAATCCCCAGTCGTTGTACACCTTGTTGCGCTGTGCGACCTGAGCAGCGAGCTGGCGCAGCAGCTTCATTTCCGATTCAGGCAACACGAGATCATCCCACGTCATCTTCGGCTCCAGGCGTTGGGCCAGCGCGTCGAGACGCGGCCGTTCGCTGGCGCAACAGACCGACCAGATCTTATCAGCCAGCGATGACCCGGGCGTGTCGGCAGCCTCCGCACGCGCGAGTTCCGCGAGTTGCCGCAGGTTTGGCAAATTGAGGTTGAATTGCTCGGCGAGTTGGGCCGGGCTATCGGGCGCGTCGGGGCTCAGCATCTCCGTCCATACCGCTTGTTGCTCGGCCGGAGCGGGCTTGGCGACGTGGAGCACCATATGCGCCCGGCCCAGGTGCGGCACCACTTCACGGAGGCCGAGAAAAAAGACTCCATCACTGCGAGAGAGGAACCGGCTGAGCAGGCCGTGGCGTTCGCCGCCGCCTCTCTCCAAGTCATCGGCATCGACATACAACGCCAATGGCAGCAGCCAGCTCTCGCGCTGCCACAAGCGTGCCAGCGTTTCCAAATCCGCAGGTCCGACAGGCAGGAGTTCGAGCGGGAGCCGATAGAGACGCCGATTCAGCTGCGCCGCGGCATGCTGCGCGACGAGTTGCTTGCTGATCGGGTCGGGGCCGAGCAGTTGCAAGACGGGCAAGGGGCCATTCTGCGCCGTTTGCAGCCAGCGGCGCAGAATGGTCTCGACCACCTCTTCCTGGGAGGGCGCCAAGTCCGCGAGAGTGGTTGGCAGATCCACCGGCACCAGGAGCGAAGAGAAACGGTCATCGAGATAGTTCAACCCTTTCAGATAATTGACGATGCGCTCGTCCGCCCGCAGTGTACTGGTGGTCAGAGTCTGTGCTCCGGGCTGTATGATCTCGATCAAACGCCAATAGCGCAGCGGACGCTCGGGCGAAAGCACGTCCCATGAAGGCTCGTCGAACAGCGCCAGCGCGAGCGCGAACGTGGGAAACGGTCTTGCCGGATCGTCGTGCGCGCGTGCGCACAAACCGGGGATGCGCGTGTCCAGTTCCATCGCGGCGCATAACAGCAACACATTTCTTTCGAAAAGCGAAAGGCCTAGCCTTTCGCTCAAGACATCCAGCGTAGAGGGCGTTTCCAAGGCCGGTTTGGTTTCTCCGCTCGGAGCCGTGGCGAAATCTTCGGCCGTGCTCGACTGCGAGGCGGGCAGTGCGGAATCCGGCTTCACCGGACGCGCAGCCTTCGGCCGCTTCCCGCTCTGCTTCTGGATGTAGCGGTCCAGGCGCTCTCGCAACGCCTCCAGCGCCGCTGCAAGCTGAACCGGGTTGGCTTCGCACGATTCGGTTGGATCGTTCATGGGATCGTCACTTTCTGCGTCGGGTCGAAACGCGGCGGAATAATCGTGCGATCCACCAATAGACTGTCGACGCCATCCACGCGCAGGCGCAGGTAATAGTCGCCGTTCGAGGCTGTGACTTCGAATTTGAGCGTGCCGGTTTGGCCAGTAAACGGTTGAGCGAGGATCTCGAGATTGCCGAACAACAGCGAGACGCGTTGCTCAGGCTGAACCTCCGGGCTGCATGTCAAGGTGACCGTTAGATTCCCAGGCCCTGTGCTTTGCTTATTGATGTTGGAAACGACCGGCGCGATCTGGAGCGGAAACTCGTTTGTAAAGCGATCCGGTTGCCCTGCTTTGGCGACAATCACCGCAACCGTGTAGAAGCCTGCCGGCAAATTCACTGCATCGTTGGGCACTGTCACGTTGACTTCATTCGCCGTTCCAGCGGCTGGCGCGACGCGCGGAAGGGCAAGTCGCGAAGAACTGAAGCGCACCGAAACAGTGTTGCCGTCGAGGTGATTTCCGCTGATTATCAAATTGTCGCCGAGCTTCGCGCTGCCTTGCTGGTTCGGCGGTTGCACGTTCGAAATGGCCGGAAACGGCGGAATCAAGTCCGCTTGGGCGCTCACGCCGCTGTCGCCTGAACCTCGCGCCAGGACTGGCAAAGGCGTGCGCGATGGTTGCCTGCTCTCGATCAGGACGACGTCCGCCTTGTAGGCGGCCGAGATGCGGTATTGGGTTTGAAAGGCCGTCCAGAGTTTCGCAATTTCATCCGATGAGAGCGGGAATTGCGTGAGTCGCACTCGCTCGACCTGCTCGTACAGATCGTTTCCAGCGAGCGCGTCTTTAATCGCCTGTTGGTCGAGCACGGCATTGTCATGAAAAATGCGCATCGCTTGACCCAGCATGATGTGCGCGATGGTGTCGTTATCGTCTTTCGCGTAGGCGCTGAGCAGGTAGTGTAAAGTCAGCGCCACGGGCGGCAGCGCCGTTTCACCAGGACGAATCTGACGCGCCAGGTCCATGTTCCGCAACGCGGCGTTCGGCGAGGTCTGATACAAAAAGATGTTGACCTGATTGTCGTTGGCGTTCGCGTCACGCGCCTTGTCGAGCGGTTTGGTGGTGACCGACACACTGCTCAAGCCGAGGTTGCCGGGTACGCCCGGAGGCAGGGTAGCCGTGATGCCGCCTTGCGTGTCGTTCAGCACTTTCTGCAAAGTGGCGGTGACTGCCGCTATAGCCAGGGAATTGCTCATCGCGAGCCTCCCGACGTTCTTTGACGAAGGTACTCATCCAGACTCATCACTCGCGCTTGCGCGGGCTGTGGTCGCGACCGTGCCGCCGGTGGCGCGACGCGAACCTCGACGCGGCCGATCGTCACGTTAATCGAGGGCTGTTCACGGGCGTCTTCTCGCTGCGGCTGGGGTGGTAATATGTGTGGCGAGGCGATGATCGATGCCGGGACGATGGGCATGGCCGGCAAGAGTTTAGGCTGCCGCTCGGCGGCGATTTGGGTAGCGGATGGCGGCTTCGGCCAGATTCGTCGTGCGGATGTTGGCTCGCCGTCGATTCCATCGCTGTCAGCCCGGCTAGAAGACGCGGCTTCCGGTGCCTTCGACTCCGTAATCGTCCGCACACGAATTCCCGGTTCGAGCGAAGGCTTTGTCTCCTGATTGTCCCTGCGACTTCGCTTTGCGGAACCGTCGTCCCCATGGAGCACCCTCGGATGCGCCTTCTCCGTCCTCCGCTTTTCTGTGACTTCTGTTAACGAAATTACGGGCGCTTGCGCCACCAATGGCGCGACTGGCCCATTCGCCTGCGGCACGGGTGCGGGAGCGATGATTTCGATACCGGCGGGAAAAGGGGAGGCGAGCGTGTGTGCGCTTTCAGCTGGTGACTTCTCGACAACCGAGTCAAGGTAGGCCTCCAACCGAGCAAGGGGAGGCAGCGAGTCATTGCGAAGCGGCGCCGGGGCGGCCGGACCGGCGGCTGGCGCTTGTGAGCGGGCAGAGGCAACGGCGTCCATATCACTTCGCGCAGCCTGCTTGACGGCTTCAGGCTGGATACTCTTCAGAGGCGCCGCCGATTGTTCGGCATCTTGAAGATTCGGCGCGGAACTCCAACGCGATTGCGATTGCGGTCCGCGAGCCGCACTGGGCGATCGTTCCGTAGCCTGCTCCGCGTCGGACGGCACTGGCTCGATCTCCAGCGGAGTGAGCGGTCCACGATTTGTCCGCGGTGGCTCGAAGAGCGATAGCAACCGAGGTCGCACAATCGTCGGTGGCGAGATTGAGCGAGACACGAGTTTGCCGAGGTAATCATTCATGGCTCAATCATTTCCAGATAGGCCTGTCGCCGATGCGGACTGAGCGCGAGCACTTCGGCTTCACGCCAGCCGTATGCCGACGCCAAAGTGTGAATTTCACGCAGAATGCGGACGGCCCATGAGTGGATCTCGCTCCAAAAATATGAGACGATGTCGAGCGGCGCCTGCCACGCGTGATCGCACTGCGGGCAGCGCAGCGCAAGCTGGAAATCGGCATCCGGATCAGCTTTGGCCATGCGTTGCGCGATGGCTGCGACCACGTCCTCCGGCAACTCGGCCGCCGCAATCTCGCTGCCGGCGCGCTGCGCCGTGATGACACACGATTGCCATAAAAGCTGCCGATTCGCTTCGCTGTCCGCCACCGGATCGAGGCTCGCGAGATCCAGGCTGTTCGGCAACCGGAATTGGACCTCATAGTCTCCGTGCGTTAGAGAATGCGTTTCGTCCGGATCTCCCCGCGAGCGTGCTCGGATGTCCGCCCCATCGAAGCCAAACTCCAGTCGCTGACTGCAAGCCGGGCACGTCGCGATGCTGGAGAGCTGCCGCCCGAAGATTTGCTCACGCAATGCCAGCAGTTGCATATCCCGCTCGACAATGCTGAGTTGGGAAATTCGCTTCAGCGGCGGCTCCGAGCAGCCTGCGCCGAGCAGCGTGAGCGCTCGCTGTGCGGGCGATTGTGCCAAGCCGCGCTCCCAAACTCTCAGGAGTTCCGTAGCAGACAACGCTCGCATGGGCGGGTAATTAGGTCGGCGGGTTGAAACTCGGCTCGGTCGGTTCGGTCACCGCGAGATCGCGCTGCCAGCCTTCGTTCTCCAGCTTGAGGTGTTGGAGGAGCACTACGTTGGCGTTTCCGTCGAAGTCGGCCACCGCCTGATATTCCGACACCCAGCAGCGGAAAATGTTGTAGGTAATCGCGAGCTGCCCCGCCTCGTTGTAAATCTCCAGGATGATGTCCTTTCGGAAATCCTTCAGCGACACTTCCGCGCCTAGCCCGGCGCGGACCTGCCAGACTTTGCCGGCCCAAAGCTCGAATTCAACGTCGTGCGTGACACCTCGTTCGATGGTGACTGCCTCGTATTCGGTACGGCCAGGCGATTTCCGGCTGCTGCTCGGATCGCCGCCTTCTCGATGTTTGACGACCTCAGTGGTGCGTTTGAGGGTGCTGCATTTGCTGACGCCCGCAACGTATTTTCCGTCCCATTTGAGGCGGAACTTGAAGTTCTTGTACGGATCGAATCGCTGGGCATTGACAGTGAATTGTGCCATGGCGTTATCCTTTCTCAGGTTTGAATTTGTCCAGCCATCTGTTGCAATTGGATGACGACGAACTCGGCTGGCTTCAGCGGAGCGAAACCGACCACAATGTTGACGACGCCGAGGTTGATCTGATCTTGCGGCGTCGTTTCGCTGTCGCATTTGACGAAGTAAGCGTCCTTTGGGGTCAGCCCCTGGAAAGCATGCTGCCGGAACAATTCGTTCATGAACGCCCCGACGTTAAGGCGGATCTGCGCCCACAACGGCTCGTCGTTGGGCTCGAAGACCACCCATTGTGTGCCGCGATAGAGACTCTCTTCGATGTACAGCGCCAAGCGACGCACCGGTATGTATTTCCACTGCGAAGCAAGGCGATCGTCTCCCGCTAACGTGCGCGCACCCCAAACTACACGACCCACGCCGATAGCGACTTTGAGACAGTTGACCCCCAGCGGATTGAGTTCGCCAATTTCGGAATCTGTCAATGGAACGCCCAGCTGCGGCACGCCGGTCAGCGTTGCATCAAGCCCAGCGGGCGCTTTCCAGATCCCGCGTTGCGAGTCGGTCCTTGCGAAAATTCCGGCGACCGCGCCTGTAGGTCCAAACAAGTCAAGTTGGTTGTTGAGGAGCGGATTCGCCTCGCGAAGTGATGGGAAGAAAACTGCTGCGTGATCGCTGCGGGTCCCCAGCGCTTCGACGCCAGTGGTGGTCCCGTTCCCTTTCGCAGAGTCTTTGCTCACCCAGGCGTTGGTCGCGGCCGGTGGATCAACGAGCAGGAACGCGCGCCGACTCTCGCAATAGGTCGCCGCTGCGGCCCATACCGAAGGTTCTACATCCGAGCCGAAGCTATACGGCGGCACGCACAGAATATTAAATAGATCAGCATTTTCGAGTGCGAAGAGTCCTTGCTTATTCGCTTGGCTACCCAAGTAGTCGAGGGCGGTGAGAGGCTGACCGTCCCCGGCTTGGGCCGCATTCTGCACGCCGGTCGAAGTCGTGCTACCGAAAGGATCCCCGCCCGGGGCAACGGCGGGGCTTGCAGCCGGACGCGCAGGGGGAAGGGCGCCTAGCGTACGCACGAGCTGCGATTCTGTCTGCAGGACCCTATCAACACGCCGCGGATCGCTAATTTGTACTGACAGATTGCGGATGTATTCGATTATACCCGATGCCGTGTCTTTGATCCCGAGATTGAACTGATTTGCAGCGTTAGGGCCTTTGAGGTCATAATCAACGCGCCCACGGAGGTTATTGCCCCAGACACCTTCGTTAGCTGCCTCGAGATTTAGCGTGTCGGTGGAGAGTCGGGCTTTCGTGATGGGCGGCGCGGCGGGCACCCCATTCTGTGCCGCCGTGTTCACGCTTGCGGCGGTTGCGCCGGCTTGCGCCGCGGCGGCGTTAATCGTTGCCATGACAAAACTGGCTCCGGAGCGACCCGGGTCGATGGTGAACGTGTCCGCTTCGGTTTGTGCAGCAGTCTGCACCGACGCCACCGTTGCGCCCCCCAGACCCGCTGCTGTGTTCGCGGAGGCAGCCACTGCTTGCGCCGCTGCGAGCCACGCATTGCGATCAGCGTCGGTCGGCAAGTAGGGATGGAACAGCCGGACGATAATCGCTTGGCTACCTCCGTTCTGGAAGAAGTCACTAACAGCGAAGCTCATCGTGCTATCGAGCGAGAGACCGCCGAAAATGCGCTGGTAGTCTCCGAAGCTGTTGATTGTTGTGGACTGGTTAACCGGCCCGCGGGGAGCGCGTCCGACGAACGCCGTGATCGATGTTGCGACACCGGTGATGGTTCGCACGCCGCTTGGGATTTCTTGGATGTAAACTCCCGGATATGTAGGTGTGACAGGCATAGTGAATTCTCGTTTTATGAATTAGCTCTGAGTGTCGTGCCCGAGGAGGGAGGCGGTGGTCTTCGTGTTGATAGGCGAATATCGCTCGAGCGATCGTGGCGCCGCGACTGGTTCTGACGGTAAAAGGCACGCCCATCGGCAGCTGTGTGCTTCTCGAGATAGCCGCGCGACACTAACGCCGCCAGAGACCTGCGGACTTGTGGCAGCCAATGTTTGATCGCGTGTTCCGACACCCACCACACCACGATGCCTTCGAGCGTATCTTGCGCTCCGGGATGCTCCCGGAGATAGCGAAGTATATGGCGCGCGAGCTTTGGCAGCTTCGTGTTGATAGGCAGACATTGATTTAGGGGCGGAGAGTGAGTTAGCAGCAAGCGTGCCTTGCTCGTCCTGGAACGTCTGTCCCCTTCGTTCTCCACTGCAAAAAATCGCCCATTTTTCACTGACGGTGCCATGGAATCGGATCCGCTCTCGCAGGCCAGACAGGATGTTTTTGTCCGGCCTGTTTGGTGGCTGTTCGGCGAAATTGCCTCCGTTTCTCAAGATCTTCGCAGCCTGACAAATTTATCCAGGCGCGCTCAGGAAGATATCCGATTTGCGACCAGGACCCACGTGAGAACCCCGCGATTCCGCTGAGTACTTCCATTTTTGGCGTGTCATAATTCCTGCAGCGCCCGTGTCCTTACCCCGGTTCGATCGGCTCGTCTCACATGCGCGAGCGTTCCTAACCTTACCCGTTCGGGGTAGAAATGGCAATTTGCAACGAATGCGCTTAACATTTTCGGAAGGCCCGCTTATCGTGATTGCGAAAGTAGGCTTTCGCGCAGTTCGGTGAAGCTCGGCGTTGCAGCGCATGCGAGTTCGTATATTTCGAAAGAATTGAAACAAGGCGGGTATGACGCACGAATTCAGGCATTGCGACTCCGTGCCGATGCGCTACCAAAAGCGGATGGCGGATCGGACGTCTAGCGTTGCATTACCATGCGATAAGCCATTTTCGGTCGGTTTCTGCTCCCTCGACGGCCCCGATCCCGATGAAGCATTCTTCCGTGCCGCGCTCGAGGGCGCCGGCGATTTTGCGTTGCGATGCCTCGAGTCTCCGGCCGGAGCTCAAGACCTCATGCCGTCGGCATCGGATGTCGCCTCTCTCCGCCCCGGTGCGGTGATCGTCGTCCTCGGCACCGCTGAAATAGCCGTTGTCGAACCGCTCTTCGCTCGACTCCGGCTGGGTGATCCTCGCCGCCCGATCCTGGTCGCACCGCGCGGACTTACGGCTGACGGAATTTCTGAGGTGCTCGCGCACGGCGCCTCGGATTTTCTCTTGCCGCCCTATCGTGCAGAGGATCTCGTGCCGCGCTTGCGCCGACTGTTGCATCCGGCGCCTTGCCGCAACCAGCCTGTTACCCGAATTCAGGCGGCCGTGGGCCTCCGGAGTATCGTTGGCCAAAGCCCTGCCTTGCTCATCGAGGTGAAGAAACTTCCCCGCATCGCGGCGTGCGATGCACCCGTTCTCATCCGAGGAGAATCGGGTACGGGCAAGGAAGTCTTTGCTCGCGCCATTCACTATCTCAGTAGTCGTGCCGGACAGCCTTTTGTGCCGGTCAACTGCGGTGCGATCCCCGAACCGCTGGTGGAGAGTGAACTCTTCGGTCACCGGCGCGGTGCCTTTACTGGAGCCGTAAAAGACTGGATCGGACTCGTTGCAGAAG
>Ga0210408_10003940_pt1 | contig 13446 bp, 17 predicted proteins | sample IncBWH4MmetaG_FD_155471 | JGI IMG/M metagenome (GOLD analysis project Ga0210408, IMG submission 155471) | Forest soil microbial communities from Barre Woods Harvard Forest LTER site, Petersham, Massachusetts, United States - Inc-BW-H-4-M | ecosystem: Environmental > Terrestrial > Soil >...
AGGTCACGCAGGCCGTGCTATTGAGGCTGTAGTTGTTGTTGACGTGGCAGTCGGTGCAGGCGCGTGGCGGCACGGTGTGCAGTCCGGTGAGGGGGAATCCGGTGCTGTCGTGATTGAACGTGGCACTGAGCCAGGTGCTGGTGCTATGGCACTGATCGCAGGTCTGCGGGAAGTTCGCCGTCACGTGATTGGGATTCGTCGTTCCTTGATAGTCCTTTAAGTGGCAGGTGATGCAGGCCGTGCTGTTCAGGCTGTAATTGTTGTTGACATGGCAATCGGTGCACTGCCGTGGCGGTACGGTGTGCAAGCCGGTGAGCGGGAAGCCGGTGCTGGCGTGGTTGAACGTCGCGTTCAGCCAGTTCGCGGTGTCGTGGCACTGGTCGCAGGTCTGCGGGAAATTGGCAGTGACGTGATTGGGGCTCGTCGTTCCCTGGTAGTCCTTCAGGTGGCAGCTCACGCAGGCGCCCGTGTTCAAGGTGTAGTTGTTGTTGACGTGGCAGTCGGTGCAGGCGCGTGGCGGGACTGTGTGCAGTCCGGTCAAGGTGAAGCCGGTTGTGGAATGATCAAATTTTGCGTCGGTCCACAGCACAGTATCGTGGCACTGCTGACAAGTCGTCGGGAAACCCGTATGGGGCACCGGCGACGTGGCGTTGTTGAAGTCGGTCTGGTGGCAACTGACGCACGTCGTAACCGTGATGTTGTAGTTGTTGTTGACGTGACAATCGGTGCACTGGCGCGGCGGCACCATATGAGAACCGGTAAGCGGGAAGCCCGACGTGGAGTGATCGAACGTTGCAGGCTGCCAAGCGGCGGTGTTGTGGCAGGTGTCGCAAGTCTGCGCGAATCCGCCGGCAACGTGGTTCGGATTCGTGGTTCCCTGGAAATCCTTGAGGTGGCACGATACGCAAGTGTTGGTGGTCAGGTTGTAGTTGTTGTTCACGTGGCAGTCAGTGCAAGCCCGCGGCGGCACGGTATGCATGCCGGTCAACGGGAAATTGACGGAGTTGTGATCGAAGCTAGCCGAAGTCCAGCCTGCCGTCGTGTGGCAGGTCTCACAGGTCTGTGCGAACCCGCCGGCAACGTGGTTGGGATTTGTAGTTCCCTGGAAGTCCTTCAGGTGGCATGACACGCACGCGGTGTTGTTGATGGTGTAGTTGTTGTTAACGTGGCAGTCGGTGCAGGCGCGCGGAGGGACCGTGTGCAGTCCGGTGAGCGGGAACCCAGTGCTGTCGTGGTTAAATGTCGCGTTCAACCAGCTGCTGGTGGTGTGACAGGTTTCGCAAGTCTGCGCGAATCCGCCGGTGACGTGGTTGGGATTCGTGGTTCCCTGGAAATCCTTGAGGTGGCACGACACGCAGGCGGTGCTGTTCAGGGTGTAGTTGCCGTTGACGTGACAGTCGGAGCACTGGCGCGGCGGATCGGTGTGCAATCCGGTCAAGGTAAAGCCGGTGGTGGAATGATCAAACTTGCCGTCGGTCCACTGCACGACGTCATGGCACTGCTCGCACGTTGTGGGGAAGCCGGCGTGTGGCACCGGAGTCGTGGCGCTGGTGAAATCTTTCTGGTGGCAGGAGAAGCACGCCGAGCTAGTCAGGTTGTAATTGTTGTTGACGTGGCAATCGACGCACTGGCGGGGCGGATCCGCGTGCCCTCCAGTCAGAAGGAACCCGGTCATGCTGTGGTCAAACTTGGCATTGAGCCAGTTGTCGGTCGTGTGACAGCCTTCGCACGTGGTCGAGAACTTGGCGGTAACGTGGTTCGGATTGGAAGTGTTCTGAAAGTCCGACTGGTGGCAGGAGAAGCACGCCGTCGACATCGTCTGAAATTTGCTGTTGGCGCCGCCCTTGTGGCAGGCATCACAGTCGACCGCTGCGTGGGCACCGGTCAGCGGGAAACGATTGTTGTGCTCCTGCACATCTTTAATCGCGACCGTCCATCCGCGGACGGTGTGGCATTGCTCGCAATTCGCGCCCAGTTGGCGCTTGTGAATATCGGCGTGGCAGTCCTGGCAGCGTTGCCCAACGTTGGAGAAAACCATCTTCACGTGACACTGGGTGCAGGCGACAGCCGCGTGCATGCCGCGCAGAGGATAGCGCGTCTGGTTATGGTCGAACTCCGGAACTGCGCGGATCGGCCTCCAGCCATTCGCGGTGTGGCAGTTCTGGCACGGGATCGCCAGGCTGCCGTGCGGACTGTGCCTCACATCAGCGACCTGCGCACGCACAGTTCCCAGGAGTCCGGAAAGCACAAGTACCAAAGCGAAAACGATTCTTAGTTTGGGCGTGACCCCAGCGCGCATGACCTGCCCCCGCTTGCGTTCCCTAAACTCAAGAATTTAGAAAAACGTAGCCGAAGACAAATTGAATATCGGCTTCCGCAATTCGCAGTCCAACTCGAGTAACGAGTTCAAGAGCTTAGCCCGAAGTTACGCCAGTGACGGTCAGAACGTGCTCTGCGTCAATGGTCTAGTCCCACCAAACGGGCCGCTGCCTGGGTTCTTCGTGCAAGTCCTGCCATCCGATTAGCAGGTTTTCTCTTCAATGCGGCGCGGATTTAAAACAGAAGCGGCTGTACAAATTACTCCACTCAGCCGTAACGGCAACTAGCGGAATAACGAGCGTTCTTTAGATATACATCGTCAGAAGATGTGGAAGGGGGCCGAAGGTTGTAGTCCTCCGCGAACACAGAAGTGTTTGTTTAAATCAGGTGTCTCTTACAATGTCGGAGGTGTCAAGTACTTTTCGAGCACACTGCAGCATGCACTCGGTGCAGAGCGCCATTTTCGTCTAGTTGAAAAAGTGCCGTGTCCAACCAAGGCTCGCTCGCAATCAGAGTTCAACCGTAGATCTCGGTTTTCCCAGTTCGCTACCCAGATTCGTGGAAATCATCCTTCAGCAGCCACCGCAGAATGTGCTGTGCATCCTGGCGATCCGTCTCTTGTTTGCGTTCGCGCTTCCTGGCGGTCTCGGTGGCGTCCCCGATCCACAACTCGCAGTTCAGTTCCGCCCGGAGTCGCTCGAACCAGCCCGCATGTCCACTGGCTTCCATGCCCACACGCTGCTTCGCTTCCTAGGCGGCCAGTTCACGGTAGAACTTCTCGGCTGCCTCACGGTGCTCCAGTCGGCGCTCCTCGCACTCCCCAGTTTCACGATCGATAAATGCAATTTGTTGAAAGCCCGGATGATAATCACAACCTACAATAATCATGTTGGCTCTCCAGAAACTACGCTGCCGGAGCTTCGATGATTTGGAATCCGAGATTGGCGGCCTGCGCTTGAGATAGTTAATTTGCAGATTGCGATGCTGAGCGTCGTAAAAATCGGCTCCTCGGTCGACGAATCGCCTTCCGTAGCGCAGCATTCGATAGACCAATCGAGCGAGCTTGGCCGCCATAGCCTTAATGGCAACAGGAGCCCAGAGCTTAGTCTTCAGTCGGCGAAACTGTGCTCCCAAATAGGTGTTGCTTAGACATAAAGTGCTAGCTGCCATCCGCAAGGCATTCGTGACTCGATTGTTGGTGGGCAATCGGCCTTTGCCAATGATTTTGTCCCCGCTGACTCGATTGTCTAGACACAGTCTCAGCCAGGAAACAAAATGGTGCTCCTCTTCGACTTACTCACATCCCATCCCGCTTCACTGCGAATCGTCATGGTCGTGGTGACGTCAATCCCGTCGATTTTAGGTCAGGTCGGTCGCTGCCAATTTAAAGGAAGTTCAACCTGAGTAACCTGAGCAGAGATCGCCAAATGCGATAGGTAGGCGCCCGGCTGTAATCCGGCACAATCCTTTCCTCAGCTGACAAGCGCTCCACGGCGCGGTCGATAACCGTGCCAAGTTCGGCGGCGTACTTCGCCTCGCGCCCCATTGCCAGAGCGCTGCGTGCGTCGTCGACGCTGAACCATGTGGGGTTGCGATTTTGCTCTTGGGGAGGTTGGGTGTGACTGACTTGCAGGAGGAAAGCCTTCACAACGAATTCTCGGATACCATTGCGCAGCTTGAAGTCGCCTTTTGGCTGCAGGTAGAGGTGAAAATGCTGCGGCTCGATTGCACCCACTGCCCCGGCCTCCTCCAAGGCCTCGCGCTCAGCAGCTTGGCTGTGTGATAGCCGACGCGCAGTAGCTCCCTTAGGAAAAATCCACCTGTCTCCGCTAGTAGTCTTGACCAGCAGAAACTCGAAGGAGGCACCACACTTTCGATAGCAGACCGCCGCCACCTGCAGAGGAAGGAACCTTGCAGAACCCATGAAGTCATTGTGCAACGAGAAATGTCGGCGTGGATGTTACAGAAGGGCCTACCTCCATACGCCAGCCTGCCAAAAGGAAGATGACTGAAATCAGGAGTTTCTGTTGAAAAACTCCATCGCTGGAAAATGACCGAAAAGACTTTGCGCCAGGATGCCCTAGAAACAATCTTTTTGATTTTCTGAGCATTTTGTGTCCCACACATTTTGGCTGTTGGGAAGGAAACCGGACTTTTTCAACAGCCACAGGATATTTCAACAGTTACGTTCCCGAGCCGCTCTTGGGCGATGCGAGTGCTCCGATTTGGGCTAAACCTAGTTCTCTTTGCAGCCATTGTGCCGACCGCAACCCCCCATCGGAAAGTATGTTGTCTGTATACTGCCACGGCGTTTGGGTTCCTGTGGGAGAAACGGAGGGCAGTGATAGTATCTTGGGCGGCAGAATCCCTCATTCTCGTTAATAAGCTTGCAGTCGGCAGCAACTGCCGGGTCGCACAGTCGTGGGCCAACGTACCCATATCCCTCACGCACGACAATGTTCTCTTCGCTCACCGTTGGCTTGTCATTGTTGAACACCCTCGCGTGATCAACGAGCCAACGCCCTGCACAGGTTACGGGTGCGCCTTCGCGGTTTGTTGAACGATTTTGCGGCATCCATGTCAATGTGCGTTTCGGCACGATCACCGCCGCACCTGCGCGAGCCAGCGTCAACGCAAACACCAGCAGATCGACCGAAGCCCCGTTGTCCGCGTGGATCGCGGAATGTGAGAACACAATCGCGCCATCGGCGATCTTCTTTTCAGGGAGATATGCTATTGCCTCATTGCCGCCCCACTTTCCGCTGAGCGTCACTTTCTGCACCGTTACTCCACCATCGTGATCAACCGTGGTAACTGATGCGGAGCCACAGAGATTCTCGGCTTGATCTTGGGCGAACGCCAGCGAAGCACAGCAAACGAAAAAGGTAGCAGCCCGAAGTAAGCGCATATCAAACCCCTTCGCGGATCATGGTAGTCCCGCTCAAACCAGGAACGGAAAAGGAATTCAGGCTTGCAGTTCTCCAACTTGCTGAGAGTCTTCGATTTTGAGGCAGGCTGCTGAAGTCAGGCGATAACGCTCAAAATCCTAGGTGGCGCTAGCGGCCGGACAGCGAGGGCAGCGGCGTCCATTTGTATTCAACGTCTTCGGCCTCGATCTCAAAACTCCCATTGGTGAGCGTGACCTTGTGCAGCAGATGTGTGTGGCAGGCAAACGATGTTGTCCGCCCGAAGAGTGTGGAGGGCCGCAAAGATTTGCAGAGCTTGTCCAAGCTCTCCAAGACTCCAGTTACTCGAGTCACGACGAGGCCCGTGAGTGGCTTGGCGTCGTTCCTTAGTCCTTCTCTGTTCACGAAGTTAACCGGCGGCTACGCCGCCATAGGAAACACTGAGCCGGACCCTTCACCTTCATTACGCCCGAACCCGGCGCAGCCATCCACAGCACAGAGCCAGCCCTAACCAACAGCGCGCCGCCAGCGTTCAAGCACACGATCAATGTCGTCCCGAACTGCCTCTCGGGCATGCATGCGGCCCACTCCCTTCATGAGAAGCCGATCGTATTTCGTATGCCTGTGGCGAATGGCCGCCACCACCGCTGCTCGTAACGCTTCTTCCTCTAGCGCTCGCCCGGAGGCGGTCCTTCCCACTCGGCCGCTGCCTCGAACCGACGTATGCGCTGCGATGGCCCGCGCCTCTTCCGGCGGGCAGCCTGGAAACGTCTGCCGAATCGATTCCGCCATTCGCGTGGCGAGAACCTGATCCTGTTTATCGCGGTAGATGTCGGCCCGCTGGCGCCGTTCACTGCGCTGCTCAGCATCGGCCCAGCACTCGGCCCCGGCTTGCTGCAGTGCAGATTCTTCGACCAGCACTCCCTGGCGTTCGTAGCGCTTGCGGGCCCTGCTGAAGCGAACCACCACGGCGGAAAGTGCGCTGTGCTTCCGAGCACGTCGGGTTAGAGCGGTGTCGCCTCTGGGCAGATAAACCAAATGGTCGAGATCCGCACAGGTTAGGCAAAGCGGTCGTTCGCCCTCCATAAACAAGAAATCGCCACCCAACAGCGGCTTTCCGCAATCGGCGCACTTTGACTCCCGGAGTAGGTCGAACACAACGAGGTCCTTCGTTTCTGACGATGGCGGATCGGCTGAACCTGGTTTCATGTCGCTCGTTCTTGCACTTTAGGGGATCAACCCACCATTTACCAGAGCTATTTAGGTGAGGTGATTCTGCAACAGCCAGCAGGCCGCCAGGCAGAAACCGAGAAGTCGGGAATCGTTACGAACGCCTGCTCCTAGACGCCGAGATCGAGCTGCCGGTTTCCCCGCTCGGCTGATCTGCACAGGCGGAACATCGCGCACAGTAAAATGACCAGCGGTCAAAACGCACTAACGGCGGATCACCTTTAGCAGGCTCGAAACAAGCAAGAGTCCTCATTAGGATGTTCCCGGTTAAATGATACAATGCTTACAACAGTTACAATAGGGAGGATCGATGAAGCAAGCGCGTTCCATAGTGCTCAGTATGCGCCTGTCGGTGGAGAGTGGAAGACGTCTGAAGCGCATCGCGAATCGGCATGGCTGGACACCGAGTGATGCTAGCGCTCGCTTGGTGGAAGAGGGCTTAAGGCGGTCGGAATTTGCCTTCTTGGATTTTCGGGATTCACCGGCAGGCAGGCAGGCATATATCCAAGGGAGCACTCTGGCGATATGGGAAGTCATGTTGCTTCTTCGGAGCTACAAAGGAAATGTCAAGGACGTCGCCCGGCATCTGAAATGGCCCGAAGCGAAGGTTCGAGCTGCCCTTAACTACTCGGAGGCATTCCCCGGGGAAGTGAACGAGGCGATCGCAGAAAACGATTCAGCCGATTTCGACAGCCTAAAACGCATGCTTCCCCAAGCGGTAGACTTCGCCGCCAGAAAAACCAAGCGGGGCTAACATGCTCAAGCTGCTCCTCGATGAGCATATTTCCCCAGAGGTGGCGAATGGCGTTCAACGTCGGAATCGATCGCTAGTCATCCACTCGATCGTCCAGTGGGAGAGCGGAAACTTTCTTGGCAGGGATGATTCTGTCTGCTTGTTGGAAGCAGCGGAGCAGCGATTGACCCTGGTCACTTATGATCGCAGGACGATTCCTCCGTTGCTGAAGCTCTGGGCCGAAGAAGAACGATCCCATGGCGGTGTGATCTTCGTCGATGAAAAGACCATCTCGCCGGCGGACATTGGGGAGCTAGTCCGCCCTCTGATTTCACTCGCTGGCGAGGCCGGGGAAGTGGACTGGACCAATCAAGTGTATTTCCTGCGGAGCGGACGCTGATAGTAGGCTTTACACCGTAAAGTATGATCCGCTCTCCATCCCCCCACTGGGGAGTTTTGATTGCAATGGCCCTGATTTCAACAGCTGCGCAAACGGGCGATTCGTTTCTCTCGCCGAAGTTGCCTGAGCGTGAACATCGTGGCTAGAAGAAATCCCAATAGAGCCCCTAGAAACACTGCATAAACAGCCTGGCCCAGCGAGGGCAAGTTTTTGCCACCCAACAATAAGAAGCCAGCATACGCAAGCGTCGGAATCCAGAGAATCATGCGCAACCGAAAGCCCATAAGGTCGTTCCCTCCTGCTTTCGCGGATTAAATGATACTGCAGATTTAAGCCAGCGATGACCAGAATTAAACAAAGTAAAGGCAAAGGTAGCAGCGCAACAAACGTGAAGTAAAAGGGAGCGATGAACCCAAAGTTACTCAGCTAAAACCTGGCCATGTTTGCAGCGGTTGCGGAGTCGCGATCCGAACAGATAGGCAGCGGTGCTTGAAGTGCTCAAAGCAGGTCACGAGCGCGAACTTTAGAGACGGACGCAAGAGCGCACAGCAACAGGAATACCTCGAAAAGCGGGCGGCCATTATGCGACGGCACAAGCAGGCGATCCAAGCTTGGAAGCACTCGCCCCCCCCGCGTGGCTCACTCGAGATGTCTACGTCAAACAAATTCAGCCCGCCCTTGCCAGCGTCCCGAAGTCGCAAATACGTTCAATTCTAGGAGTGAGCGAACCGTACTCGTCAGATATCCAAGCGGGGAGGCGCGTCCCGCACCCGAGGCACTGGCGGGTGCTGGCGGAACGTTCAAGCTCGTAGCACTTGAGGCAGGGACATTGAAACTGCGTCTTCTTTGGCATTACGATGTGCGCACCGATAACCTGTACCAGAGTGCGCCTTCGCCTGCGGTCATCAGCTCGAAGTTGTCGGCTTCAACGCAATAGGGCATCGGATGTCGGACATGGGGAAGCGAGAGGAGGGTCAATGAATAATTTTAGTCTAAACTCAAGCGTCGGGCAAATCAGGTGACGGTTATCTTGTGTTCTCACCGATCTTTAGCCCTCGCAAGCAATACTTGATCTCTGAGCTGATGCCGGTCACCCGCAGCCCGTTCTCGACCATGAACTTTCAAGCCAGAGCTGCGCGTGCCGATGTTCCCTCGCCCTGATCGAAGGTCACGCGGCAGTATTGGCAATCCTCATTCCAGCAGAAGCGGCCGTAGGAGACCGGCTCGGGTGCCAGATACTGCAAGCCGCGCAAAAGGGTGTTGTTCTCCAGAACCTCAAACTCGTGGTCGAGAAGGACAATTCGCACTAGAGGGGAAAAAGGACAGAAAAGAGTGGCTGGCGCGGTCATGCTGAGGGAATTTTATTGTGATCAGCCCGTCAGACGAAGGAACCACCGGCAGCAAAGAGTGCTACGCCCCCTGCGATTGAAAATAAAGCTCTTCCTCCAACCCATCAGGAACCCAGGTAACTAGCGAGTTTGGCCCGAGGGTACCTAGCGACTGCGCCTAGTGTCCCGGCTCGCCGAGTCTGGCCGCGGCAGAATGGATCGTGACTCCTGCACGCTGTGCTTACACAATACTGTCCCTTCGCGAGGCTTTTTCACCGTTCATCCTATTTGGCCTGTGGAAATCCCGTCGCCCACTACCCGCATCACTCGCGTGTTGACATCAGTAGTCGTCAGTGACAAACTTCCGCCGTCCCATATTCCTTCCCCCAGAAGGAAGCTGCGGATACGTTAACCGACCCATAGGATTCAACACACATCACGGTAAACACGTTCTTCCGATCGATCTATCAAACTGTTCTGCCGTAGAGGTCGAAAAGACACACGCCAACGAAGTCCCTTGCCTGCTGATAAAGTTTCCTTAAAGGGGAGGCCTCTATCATTCAAAAAGAATCGCCTGTGTGGCGAGACCTTTATCGCATGCTATTCGACAGGAACGTTGCAGGCATCATCCTGACCACAGCGGATGGTCGCATCGTAGACTGCAATGAGCCCTGTGCGCGAATCTTTGGGTTTGATTCCAGAAGAGAAATGCTGGCGCACAGTGCCTGGGAGTTCTACTTTGACAGAGCTGAGCGGAAAGCCTTGCTCGACAGTCTACGAAAACGAAGGACTTGCCGTGCAGAAGAAGTCTGCCTGCGTGGCAAGACTGGTCTGCCCGTTTGGGTATTGGCAACTTACACTGTGATCAGCTCTGTCGAGGGCCGACCAGCGTTGCTACAGGGCACTGTTGTAGATATCACTGCGCTCAAGAAAGCTCAAACCAAACTGCGGGACATTAAACCCGCCCAATCATCGGCCACGATTCCAAAGGGCGAAAGCGCTCGGATGCTTGATTTGTCCAAGAGGCTGGCGACTCTCCAACAACGTGTCAGCCGGACGCTTCAGCCCAACAATCTCCCCAGAATTAGTAGAGCAGAAATTCGGGAGTGTTTGCTCGCCTTGGAGCAAATGAAAATGCTCGTGGCGGAATTGGAGATTTGTCGCCTTCTTGGGGAGTGAGCAAGGCGGCATTGTGTTACCTGTGCACCTCCAACGCAAAAAATGAGAGCACCAGGGCCAGGAACGCGGGAATTGGGTATCACGAGGAACCTGCAGAATCTTGGAACCAGCACGAAAGGTAATAGGACAAGCGTGTTAAGAACTGCCAGCAGGTTGTTGTAGAACATCCATTGGTTGGCTGGGCCACCGAGAGCGAACGTCCCCATACCGACCAGAGCAATTGCCAACCCGACGAGGATTTCCAGTTGAATGACGAGTCTGAGTCTGCCCAGAGTCAGCTCTCGCCAGGCGAACAAGGCAGAAATCAAGAGCAAGTACATGACCGCCGTATTCACGTAGGGAACGATAGAGTTGAGGGAGTGCGGGAGAACCGTCAAAAGGGTGGGCGTCTGCCCCAATTCTTGAAGGCCGTACATCCCGCTAAAGATTCCCCACCATACCAGGATGCGAACACCCCTGCGCCCACGGATCGCTGCGATGGTGCAGGCTGTCGCTCCAACGGTCAAGAAAACCGTCCCGAGGACGATATTGATCACGTCGCCGCGGAGTGTTGCCAGCGCTGCATCCGCGGCACTTGCGCCATCCATCTAAAGGCTCCGTTTCGTTGGCACGGTCAACACCGGGCCTCGGGTTCGATGATCCCAAACCATCGTGATAATTGAATGTGATCCTGATCACAGACACAGAGACCTGCTTTCCACATAATCCCGCCCACCTGGGGCTCTTCATGAGGAACACGTGAATCATAGTCACCCACTATGGCGCGATTGAGGCACTGATGGCCGCGCATACAAGCCGTCGTCGGTGAAGCGGAGCCTACTGGCACTTGCGTCAATCGACGACGCTTGCTCTGAAACCGTAACCTGCTCTTGCACATCGGCCGGCCTTTCGGGCTTCTTCAGAAATCAGTTCTAAATAGAACGAACGATCGTGCTATTATGGGCCATAATGAGGGCACGGCGTCAACAAAGCGGGGCTTTTCAGCGCCGCGATAGCAGCGCACTGAAGGGATTCCAACGGCCACGCGGACTGAAAACGCGCCGTGCGATCCTGCGCAAGGCTGTCAACCTCGCCTCGCTCGAAGGGCTCGAAGGGCTGACGATTGGGAGGCTAGCTTCCACACTGCGAATCAGCAAGAGCGGCCTGTTCGCCCACTTCGGCTCCAAGGAAGATTTGCAATGTGCCGTGGTTGATGAAGCTCGCGATATCTTTGTCGAAAGCGTGGTACGCCCCGCGTTTAAGTTCCGTGGACTCCAGCGTCTGCGAGCGCTTTGCGAGAATTGGCTGTCGTACGGCAAGGCGAGGGTTTTCCCCGGAGGCTGCTTCTTTTCTGCCGCATCGCTTGAATTCGACGATCGGCCCGGCCGCGTGCGCGATCGAATCGTGGAATTGATGAAGAAGTGGCTGGGAAATCTGGAACAGGCAGCGCGCGACGCGCAGTCCGCCGGTGAAATCCGGAAGGAAGTGGATGTGCGCCAGCTGGCATTCGAAATTCAAGCGCTCGCCATGGGAGCGAATTGGAGCTCGCGCCTATTCCGCGATCAACAAGCTTTCCATGCCGCCAGCGCTGCGATTGTGCAACGAATCGACCAAGCCACAGAACCCATGCAATCGAGGGAATGATGCGAATTGGTCCAGGCCTGCTCGTTTTCTTCTTCGCGAGTTTGATCGTCTCGCTGACTGCCCGGGGCGCGAGAGCACAGACTGCCAGCCTTGGCACCGAGATCCCTCTGCAGCGCTGCGATCGACTGCCGGTTGCAATTCTCCTGGTAGATAAGGCCGACAAGCGCTTCCTGGTTGACACGGCTGCCACATCCCTACTCAATCAGAAGTCATTCCCGAGTGGGCGCAGGAAAGATGTCCACGTCACATCCTGGAATGAAACCACCGCGTTGAACGCTCGCGAAGTTTCGATCGGGGAGTTTACGTTGGGTAGCCACAGTCTGCGCGACGTCAAGCTGCCGGCGATTGACTTGACCGCAATCGCCAAAGCGTGTGGCGGCCCAATCGACGGAATTCTCGGCGTCGACCTGCTCGAGCAGCTGGGCGTAACCATCGACTTGAAACGTAGCGTGGCGCGCTTTGGCGTCGCCCCTCCGAGTGCCGGGGAGGCGTCACTTATTGCAGATATGGAGCAAGCCATGCATTTCTGCATGGAAGCCTTCAACAGCGCAGACACCGACCGGCTGGCCTCTTGTTTCGATCCGGATTTCATCCTGAGTTCTCCGAGCGGGGAACTACGTGGACGGGAACAGGCCACCAATCATTTCCGGCAACAGTATTTTGACCGAACCCCGCACGCCCATCTTTCCCTGAGCCTGAATGATCAACGCGCAGTGGGTGACGTGGTTTGGAGCCTGTATGACTACACCATTGAATCTTCATCGGTTCACACCACGGGCCGGGGCATGATGCTTTGCCGTAAATTTGCAAATCACTGGTACATCCTCAGCATGCATGAAGCACCGATCGAATCCAGCTCAAACCATCCGTAGTGAAGGATACGCAGGCTCCCGCCGCTCGGTCATGTGTGTGAATTCGGTCATTGTGGTCTCTCCGCACAGCTTCTCCTTCCGGGATCAGGATCTTTGACGAGTATCGCGGCGGCCTCGTGTACGGAAAACTCGTATTCGGAAAATATGTCGACTGTGCGTCCTTGGAACGTGGTTGCTCATCATCAAGATCACTTTGGCTGGTTTTGATAGCCAATTCCATTTTTCACTGAGACGACGGCGATGTGTACCGATTCCAACTTTGCCCGATCAACGATCTGGTCGTCGCTGAGGTTGTAGATTCCAGTGTTGCCTATGAAATAAAAATTGTCGCCGAGGATGGCGCCCGTCGTCGGATTGCTTACGAGGTCGGTGCGATATTCGAGAGTCTCGCTCGCGGTAACTTTGCGGCCATCCGGCGAAAGCTGCCATCTCATCACCCGATACGCTCCGGTGCCATATTGCACGCCCAGAAGTTCGCCTTTGTTCCAGTACAAGCCGTCAATTCCGGACAGGGTGTCGTGCGCGCCAGGATCGACATCTTCGGATTCATTGTTAAGGAGATCGACTCGAATCACACCCAACATGTCGGCCACGAACAACACGTTGCCATCGCCTGACAGGGTGATGCCGTTAGGATAAAAAACGGGCCGGTAGAGTTTCATGTCCGTGAACGTGTGCGACGCGCGGTCGAAGCGGTACACGTGATGCCCTTCTGTATCGGTCGTGAAGATCTCTCGACTGCCGCGCAGTACCAAATCGTTCAAATCGTAGGGCATCTTACCTGGCGAAGCATGTCTCTCGAGAAGTTTGCCCTGCGCGTCGAAATGCAGAAGCTCCGGACGATGCTCCTCGCCGG
>Ga0210408_10003941_pt1 | contig 13446 bp, 11 predicted proteins | sample IncBWH4MmetaG_FD_155471 | JGI IMG/M metagenome (GOLD analysis project Ga0210408, IMG submission 155471) | Forest soil microbial communities from Barre Woods Harvard Forest LTER site, Petersham, Massachusetts, United States - Inc-BW-H-4-M | ecosystem: Environmental > Terrestrial > Soil >...
CGGCCAATGTTCCGGGCGGGCGTGCAGATACTGCGGCGGGTAGACGGCATCGGTTCCGAGCGCGGCGGCGGCATGCCAGACCCAACGCGGGTCGTCGAGAAACCCCCGGGCCAACGCGACGCAATCCGCATGCCCGTCGGCGACGATCGCTCCCGCTTGGTGCGGGTCGACGATCATGCCGACTGCCTGCACCACAATGCCGCTGGCCTTTTTGACGGCGGCGGCCAGCGGCACCTGGTAACGCGGCGCGATGGCGGGCCGCGCCGCCGGACTGATACCGCCGGACGGGACGCAGACGTAATCGAAGCCGATCTCGCGCAGCCTGCCGGCAAATACGCCGGCCTCGTCGGGCGTGATCCCGCCGTCAACCCAGTCCGTGCCGGTAATGCGCATGCCGAGCGCCTTGTCGCGCGGCCAGACCTCGCGGATCCCGGCGGCCACTTCGAGCGGGTAGCGCATGCGGTTGGCGAGGCTGCCGCCGTAGGAGTCCGTTCGCTGGTTGGTGATCGGCGACAGGAAGCTGTGCAACAGAAAGCCGTGCGCACCCAGCAGTTCGACCAGATCGAAACCCAACCGGTTGGCGCGCTTTACCGCTGCCGCATGGGCGTCGCGAATGCGCGTCAGCCCGACCTCGTCGAGTGCTTGCGGCGCCGGCCAACGATTGTCGAACGGTATGTCGGATGGCGCTACCGTCGGCCAGGCACCGGCGTCCGGTGGAAGTGGGCCGCCGCCCTCCCATGACAGCTTCGCCGAACCTTTGCGGCACCCTCGCCAATCGGATTGCGGTGTCGCCGATGTGCCAGTACAGCGCCGAGGACGGCGCGGCGAATGACTGGCATCTCCAACACCTGGGCTCGCTGTCGCTATCGGGCGCCGGGCTGTCATTGTCGAGCAGACGGCGGTCGAACCGGCGGGCCGCATCACACACGGCTGCCTCGGGCTCTATTCAGATGCCAGCGAGGCGGCGCTGGCCTGGGTGGTGAACTTCTGCCGGCGCGCCGGTTCAGCGGCGCTCGGCATCCAGCTTGCCCACGAGGCGCAGTGGTTCGAACAGGGCGGGCGTGCCTGCCATCAGAATGGACCCGGTGATCGCTGCACTATTGCTTGCAGCCGCGAAATCCCGCTCGTCAGTCGCGAACGATCGGGCAGCTCTCGTCACGTACCCAATCTCCGAAGCTCAAATAATAGACCCGCACGTCGTCAAATCCGGCGCGCACCGCTGCCGCGGCACCCAACGCGGCCCTGCCGCCGCCTTCGCAATGGGTCACAATGTGGTCGCCGGGGCCAAATCCGACACGCTCCAGCATTGCGCGCAGGTCCGGCGCCGGCCGAACAACGCCATTCTCGAGCAGGTCCGCGTGCGACAGGTGCCGCGCCCCGGGCAGATGGCCGCTGCGGGCGCGATTGCGCGCGTCCTCGCCGGTGAACTCCGCGCGCGTCCGCGTATCGAATACATGCGCGCGACCGTCGAGCTGATCCCGCAAAGTCTCCCGGTCGACCAGCCCAACCGATCCTGACCCCGGCACCGCCCGGAAGCCGCCCGAAGACGCCGCGGCTGCCGGCGGCAGTCCGGTCGCCGACGCAAGGACAGGCCAGCCGCCATTCAGAATCACAGCCTTCAAGCCATAATACTGCAGGATGAACCAGACCCGCGCGGCGTTGGTCATGCCGCCGCTGTCATAGGCGACGGCGGTCACGGTCGGGGCGATTCCGAGCGCGCCTAGCGCATTGTCCCAGTAGGCCGCCTTGGCAAAGCCGGCGTCGACGGCCTTGGCGACGGCGTCCCATTCGTCCAGTGGCACCCGCATCGCACCGGGAGCATGAGCGGCATCAAACGCCGCCTGATCGCGCACATCGAGATAACGGAGCGGACCGAGCGAGGGCAGGTCGCCGACATCGACAAAGGGATCGTTTGGCATCGCAGGCCTCTCTTCCTCTGGTTAGGGTCCGTACTCGTGCTGAAAAATCCGCGGTGAGCGCGGCTCAGCCTTTCAGCTCCGCCAGGATCGGCAGCAGGTACTCGGCGAAGCGTTTTGGATTCTCCGCAAACGGGAAATGTCCGATGCCTTGCATCGCCTGGAATCGAACGCCGGGGATTTTGGCCGCCGTCGCCTCGGACAATTCCACCGTGCAGGAATAGTCGTATTCACCTGTCAGCATGAACAGCCGGCACCGATTGGTATCGATATGCCCGACGCGGTCCCGGGCGTCCCACTCGCCGGAATAGAAGGCGATGTCGCCGAAAAAGACCTGCGGGCCGCCCTGGCCATAGTGCCACGCGATCTGTTCCACGTATTCGGCGGGGCTTTGCGGGGCGCTGAGGGCGCGTATCCATTCCGGCACGAACTGCGCCTGGTTGACATGCGGGTGCGCCGCCCAAACGGTCTGGCGCTGGTTGATCTTGTCGGAAGCCTCGCAGGCGATGATACCGGCAAAGGTCTCCGGGTGCCGGTAAGCCAATTCCAGACAGATCTCCCCCGACATCGACGCCCCGAGCGCCACCGGTTTCTTCAGCCCCGCGGCGGCGATAAAGCCCATGATGAGAGCAATATACAGGTCGGTATTCAGCCGCCAGGAGCCCTGGATCGCTCCCTCCGGCGGCGGCGATTTGCCGTGCCAGGGCAGGTCGAAGGATACCAGCCGGTGCTGTTCGACGATGCGCGGATCGGCCATCAAGCCATGGAATTGCCGCCCATCAGCGCCGGCGGTGTGCATGCACAGCACGTCCTGCCCCGATCCTGCCGACTCGCTATAGATCTGATAGGTGACGCCGCCAACGGTCACCAGCACATAGCGGCCGGTGACTGTGGGCACCGCTCGGGCGCCTTGCCGGGGGTGCAGCGACACCGGTACCGGCAGCGCTCGACCCAAGGCCAGCCACTTCCCGACCTCGAGCACACGCCGTGCGACATGGGCGTGCTGCATGAACGCGAGTTCGTCGCCCTCAATAAAAAATTCCGGCGACCGGTACATCATCGCGAAGATGCCGTGATGGTGACGCGGCGGAACCGGTTCGAGAAACCGAGCCCATGTCGCCTCGGGCGCCGCCAGCGTGAAGGCGGGAGTACCCGGATCGGCGGCGACCTGTCCTTCGACGAAATTGAAAATCGTCGTGTCGTTTCCCGACCTGATGGCGAAACACACGGCCCATGGCCCGACCCAGGTCGCGAGGACCGCATCCGCGGCGCAAGCCTTTCGCCACTCGGCGGCGTTGGGGAATGCGGTCATTGCAGGGAGATCACTTCCAGAAGCACGGGATGATATTGGTCGTGGTGGCGAGCTATCGGAAATGCGGCACAATCTGTTCGGTGAACACTTTCATGTAGTGGATCTGGCGGTCGAGGTCGCCGGCTTCCGTGCTGAGCCAGAGCCGTGAGGCTCCCAATTCGGCGAACTCGCCAATACGCTCGATCCAGTCCTTGACGTCGCCGGCGAGGGCGAACCGCTCGAGTGCGTATTCGGTCAGCCCGAGCTCGGCCATCCGCTTTGGGTTGCGCCCGGCCTGGAGCACGTGGTCATAGAGCTCGTAACCCTCCACGTACTCGGCGATCTTTGCCTTGAACTGGCTCGGCACATTCTTGTCTTGGAGACCGAACCGCATCGAATGGTTGAGGATCGAGGAGACCGATGCGTGGATGCGTTCGATCGCCTTGTCCCGGTCGGCATCGAGTGACGAGCGGGTCGTGAACCAGACCTCTACTTCGGATGGATTGCGACCAGCCTCCGTGGCGCCCGCCGCGACCCGCTCGATCGTGTCGGAGATCACCTCTGACAACAGCCCGGTACCGGCAATCACGCCGTCAAAGAGCCGGCCGCCGAGGTGCAACGTCTTTGGGCCTTCGGCACACAGGGTAATGGGGATGCGCTTGCGCACCGCCTCGCCATGCCAGCGGACACGCTGTGGCCGACCGTCATAGGTGCCCTCGCCGGTCGAGATCAGATCCCGCACACACGTGATGTAGTCGGCCATTCTGGCGCGGCTCGCCGGCGCGAGGCCGATATTGTAGACCGCGCTGTCGCCGCTGGCGATATCCAGGAAGGCTCTGCCCTCGGTCATGGCGTCGATTGAGGCCATGAAAGCCGCCATGATCTGCGGCTCGCGAGTCATCGGGTTCGTCGGGTGAATACCGACCTGAGCGTCTTTCGCGGTTTGCGCGATCAGCGTCGCACGGACATAGGCGTCGCCGCCGATAAAGCTAGTGTCGTTGGTGGCGATCAACTCGATCCCGGACCCGTCGATAATGCGGATCAGCTCGGCCAATTTGTCGAGGTCCCGCCGGTGGGGAAATGCCGTCCCGCTTATCACCGACACGCCAAAGCGAACCTTCATCACCTCTCCTTCGGGCCCACAGCTGCATGATCAGCCGGACAACGATCATCTAGACGACACCCTAGCCTCGCCCCTTGACGGCGACAACGCTTGCCCCGGGTCATAAGCGCCGCCGGTTCAGCCGTTGCCTCCACTCATCACCGTCACGAGAACACAGGCCCGGTATGAGGAAAAAATCGCCGGAGAAAGTGCGATGGGTCCGCTTTTGATCGCTGACAACCACGCTGCAGAGCCGGAGAGGGGTTCGTCGGTCGATGTGCCGCGCTCCAGCGCACCGAAGGTCAGCGCAACGTCTCGGGCCAGGTGCGCTACTCTAGCCGAGCACCTCGATCCGGCCTTGCTCCAACTCGTGACCGCGATGAACGGATTGCAAATACGGCCTCGCTAGCTAGCTACCCGGGAGCGATACGCGGTGTTCTGCTGCTTGCGCCCCCCGCGGCTGTGGCTTTCCGCCGCCGGTAAGCGATAATCGATGACGTCCTTTGCACGGGCAAGGAGGCCCGAAATGGCTGCATCGCTGATCCGCAGTCGCGCCATGGTGACGCATGCCATGGACCGGCACCGCTGGAACGAGATCGCGGATGGCGCTGTGCTACAGCAAGACGGCGCGATCGCCGAGATCGGTACCTACCGGGAGCTAAGCCGCAAGCACCCGAACGTGCCGGTTGCCGGCAGCGGCGATGAGGTGATGCTGCCAGGGTTCGTCAACGGCCACCATCATATCGGGTTGACTCCGGTGCAGCTTGGCTCGCCGGACATGCCGCTCGAATTGTGGTTCGTAACCCGGTTGGTGATGCGGAACGTGAACCTCTACCTCGACGCGCTTTATTCGGCGTTCGAGATGATCGCGTCGGGGGTCACAACGGTCCAGCATCTGCATGGTCGTCTCCCTGGAAAACTAGACCAGGTAGACCAGGGGTGCGACGAGGTGATCCGCGCCTACCGGGATGTCGGGATGCGGGTTTCTTATTCGTACGCCGTGCGCGACCAGAACCGGCTGGTCTATCAGCGGGACGAGAATTTCGTCGCCAGCCTGCCGGCGGAACTGCGCGGCCCGATGCAGCGATGGTTCGACCGTTTTCAGTTGACGCTCGATGACGACATGGCGCTGTTCGAGGGACTTTACGGTCGGTATCGCGACCATCGGCGCGTCAAAGTTCAACTCGCCCCGGCCAATCTGCATTGGTGCTCCGACGAGGCGCTGAGGCGGCTCGCCGATTGCTCACGCCAATACGACGTTCCGTTGCACATGCACCTCGTCGAAACAGCGTACCAGAAGGAATACGCGCGACGTCGAGGCGGCGGCACCGCGGCGGAGTACATCGACCGCTTCGGCCTGCTCGGGCCGCGAATGACGCTAGGTCACGGCGTTTGGCTCAACGAGCAAGACATCGACCGGGTCGCGGAAACCGGGACTTGCGTGTGTCACAATTGTTCATCGAATTTCCGGCTCCGTTCCGGCGTCGCCGCACTCAACAAGCTCGAGGCGGCCGGCATCACCACTGCGATCGGGATCGACGAGGCGGGTATCAACGATGACCGCGACATGCTGCAGGAGATGCGGATGGTACTGCGCGCTCATCGGGTGCCCGGCATGGACGATGACGTGCCGACCCCGGCGCAGGTGTTCCGGATGGCGACCTCGGGTGGCGCCAAAACCACCCCTTTTGCCGACACCATCGGAGCCCTCGAGGTGGGCCGAGCCGCCGACATCGTGCTGATCGATTGGCGGCAGATCGCTTATCCCTACCTCGACACCGAGACGCCGTTGCTCGACGCGGTCCTGCAGCGGGCCAAAACCAGCGGCGTGCGCACCGTGATCTGCGACGGGGAAGTCATTTACGACGACGGCAAGTTCACCAAAGTCGACCGCGACGGCGCGCTTCGGGCGTTGCACGATGACCTGCAACGCGCGCTCTCTGACGACGAGGTCGAACGCCGCGGGCTCGCCAAGTCATTGCTGCCGCACGTGCGGGCGTTTTACGCCAATTACTTTGATTCGGAACAACATGTGCCGTTTTATAGACAGAGTTCACGGCGGTAGGCGCTCGATATTGCGGGGAGGTATGGTGCAGCAGTGCCGGTCCTAAAGCTCCCACGCGCTGGAGCCGCGAACACGCAGCCATCCGGGAGATCCCAAATGCCGATATCTGACGCCGCACCTGCGAGGTTCGATGCCATCATCGTCAGCGCGGGAGTCGGCGGGCTGTACGCGATCTATCGCCTGCGCCGGCTCGGCCTGAAGGTGCACGCTTTCGAGGCCGCCGGCGGCGTCGGAGGCACCTAGTACTGGAACCGCTATCCGGGGTGTCGCTGCGATGTCGAAAGCATGGAGTACTCGTACTCCTTTTCCGAGGATTTGCAGCAGGAGTGGCATTGGCCGGGGCGCTACGGGACACAGCCGGAGATCCTGCGCTATATCAACCATGTGGCCGATCGCTTCGATTTGAGGCGCGATATCGAATTCAACACGCGGGTGAAGACCGCCGTGTTCAACAGCGACACCAATACCTGGATGGTGACAACCGACAAAGGCGGCATCGCGATCGCCCGCTTCTGCATCATGGCAACGGGCAATCTCTCGACGCCGCGGACGCCGAATTACCCTGGCTTAGAACGTTTCGGAGGTAAGTGGTACCACACCGGGCTATGGCCGCATGCAGGCGTGGATTTCTCCGGATTGCGGGTCGGCATAATCGGGACGGGCTCGTCGGGCGTCCAATCGATCCCGATCATCGCGCGGCAGGCGAAGCATCTGCGCCGGAAAATTCGCGCCACCGTCAAGGACGCGAAAACCGCAGAGCTGCTATGCCCGAACGACCATCCGATCGGCACCAAGCGGCTGATCCTCGACACTGATTATTACGTGACCTACAACCGCGGCAACGTCACTTTGGTCGATATCAGAAGCAGGCCGATCGAGGAGATCACATCGGAGGGGCTACACACCGCCGATCGCGACTATCCGCTCGACGCTATCGTGTTTGCCACCGGCTTCGATGCGATGACCGGAGCGATGAAAGAGATCGACATTCGTACCGATGCCGGAATGTCGGTCCGCGAGAAGTGGGAGCCTGGCCCGCGCACCTATCTCGGGATCATGATGGCGGGGTTCCTGAATCTATTCATGATCACCGGCCCGCAGAGCCCCGGCGTCAAAAGCCAGATGATCCTGGCCTGCGAACAGCATGTCGATTGGATCGCCGATTGCCTGCAGTACATGCGCGGCCGCGGGTTTTCGCGCATCGAAGCGGAACCGGCGGCCGAGGATGCGTGGGTTCGCCACAACAACGAGGTGGCGGACCGGACGCTCTATCCGCTGGCGAACTCGTGGTATGTAGGGGCCAATATCCACGGGAAACCGCGCGTCTTCATGCCTTATGTCGGCGGCGTCACCGCGTACAAGAAGAAATGCGACGAGATTGCCGTCAACGGTTACGAGGGCTTTTCTTTCGGCGCCGGGAATGAAGAGCAACGGTTCGCGGCTAATTGATTATACCGCCCGACCCGGCGCAGCTGGATCGACGGGAGGTTTGCATGCGAAGCGTGATTTCTGCCCCGGTTCCCGGCCTCGATCTGCGGCGAGAGTACGGCCATCACCAGAGCCCCGCGATCCGTGCTGGCGGGCTGATCTTTTGCTCGGGCATGGTGGCGATCAACCCCGAGACGGGCGAGCGCGAGCATGGCACGGTGACCAGCGAAGCACAGCGCATCTTCGAAAACCTGAAACTGCTGCTGGAGTCGGCGGGGTCATCGCTGGAGCGCATTGTGCAGGTTCACGCGATGATCTACGACCGCATCGAATACGACGTGCTGAACCGCGTTTACCGCCGGTACGTCCCAAACGCGCCCCCGGCCCGCACCGTGATGAGCGTACAGATAGAGGCCGGGTTTAAGGTCATGCTCGACGTGATCGTCGCGGCCTGAAGGCGCGAGGATTTTAAGATGACGCTGCCCCGGCAGGTGATCAGGCCCGGCAACCCGTCGCTCGATGCATCGCGGAGGGCCAACCTGCCCTTCTCCCCTGCGGTGCGGGGCGGCGATTTTGTCTTTCTTTCCGGCATCGCGGCAATCGATCCCGCGACAGGTGAGCCGGTGCACGGCACGGTGGCGGCTGAAACGCGGCAGATTTTGAGGCGCCTGGACCAACTGCTTCAGGCGGCCGGCTCTTCGCTCGCCAATGTCGTCAAGGTCAATGTGCTGATCTATTCGATGCTCGAGTACGACAACATGAACTCGGTCTACCGCGAGTTCTTCCCGACCGATTCTCCCGCCCGGACGGTGTGCGGCGCCAAGCTGATCGGCGGCCACAAGGTCGAAATCGAATGCGTCGCGTTGGCCTCCGCAACGGGGCTCCATCCGTCGGCCGATCGGCTTCCACGCAATGTCATCCAGCCGGCGAACCCGAAGCTTAACGTTTCGCGCAACGCCAACCTGCCGCATTCACCCGGTATTTGGACCGGCGACTACATCTTCCTGTCCGGGATGGGTCCGGTGGACCCGCTTACCGGCGGGCGCAATCTCGGGCCGATTGCCGAGCAGATCCGGCAGACGCTGCGGAACATGGCGCACATGCTCGAATCCGCCGGGTCAGGTCTCGACCGCATTGTAAAAATGACCGTCGTGCTGGCCGATGCCGGGGATTACGACGAGATGAACCGGGTCTGGCGCGAGTTCTTCCCGATGGACCCGCCGGCCCGGACCACCTGCGCCCTGCAACTCAGCAACGGCAACGGCGTCGAAATCGAATGCATTGCCCTCGCCGGCAAAAGGCCATCCTAGGTCGGATCGGCGGGTGTTCGGGAGCATCGCGGCATGGATTTGAAACTGGCCGGCAAGGTCGCGCTGATTACCGGCTCGAGCCGCGGCATAGGGTTGGCGACCGCCAAGGCGTTTGCCGCCGAGGGCTGCCGGATCATGCTGTCGGCGCGCTCGACCGAGCAGCTACGCGAGGCGGAAGGGGCATTGCGCGGCGCGGGGGCGACGGTTGCAGCGCAAGCCGCCGATGTCGCGGATCCCGCCGAAGCAACCCGCCTGATCGACGCCGCGGTTGCCGCCTATGGGGGTATCGATGTCTTGATCAACAATGTTGGCGGCGGCGGCGGCGGCGCGCGCATTGCCGACAGCAGCGACGACGACTGGCGCGGGGCGCTGGAACGCAATTTGATCCAGACGGTGCGCATGATGCGGCTCGCCTTGCCCCACATGAAAGGCCGGCCGGGAGCGGCGATCGTGAACATCGCATCGATCTCCGGCTGGACACCGCAGCTTGCGATGTCGGGGCAGTACGGCGCGGCGAAGGCGGCGCTGATCTTCGACACCGAGCGATGGGCGCTGGAGTTCGTGCCTTACGGCATTCGCGTCAACACCGTCTCTCCGGGCTCGATACTGGTCGAGGGTAACGGCTGGGACCGCTACCGCCTCGCCAACTCCGAGTACTTCGAAGATTACGTCCGGCACGGTTTTCCGATGGGCCGGCTCGGCACCGCCGAGGAGGTGGCGGACGTGATCGTGTTCGTCGCGTCACCGCGGGCCCACTGGATCAACGGCCGCAAGCTCCCCGTCGACGGCCTGGAGCAGCCACACGCGCCACTCGACCGCCGTCCGTATTAGGTTCATCGACGCCCTTTGGGGCGGACGCTACAGGAGATGAAGATGCCGGACGATCCGCTCTCCCGTCCGCTTATCGAGATCGCGCGCGACTTGCGCGAAAGGACGGTCACCGCTCGCGAACTGGTGGAAGCGGCCATCACGCGGCACGAGCGCTTCGGCGAGCGGCTACACGCATATTCCTTCTGGGCGCCGGAGCAGGCCCGCGCCGTCGCCGAGGCGGCCGACGCTGCATTCGCCGCCGGCGTGTCGGCCGGCCCTCTGCAGGGGCTGCCGGTCTCGATCAAGGACCTGTTCGCCGCAGCCGGATATCCCTGCTTCGCCGGATCGAGCCGACCCCTGCCAGCCGAGCCCTGGGAACGGGACGGCCCGCTGGTCGCGACGGTGCGCCGTCAGCTCGGCGTGATCACCGGCAAGACTCACATGGTCGAATTCGCATTTGGCGGCACCGGCCAGAACAGCCACCATGGGGCGCCCTACAACCCGTGGGATGCGGCGGCGCATCGCTCGGTCGGCGGGTCGTCGAGCGGCGCCGGCGTTAGCCTGCTGGAAGGCTCGGCGTTGCTCGCGTTCGGCAGCGACACCGCGGGCTCGGTGCGCATCCCGGCTTGCATGACCGGCAATGCGGGGCTGAAGGTCACGATCGGGCGCTGGTCCACCGAAGGTGTCGTGCCGCTGTCCTTCACGTTCGACACGCCGGGTCTGCTGGCGCGCAGCGTATGCGACCTGGCCTTCGGCTTTGCCGCGCTCGATCCCGCGCGCATCGATCCATTTGCGTTGATCGCGCAAGGCACCGCGCGCGATCTGGGCGGAGTTCGCATCGGTATTGGCGATCCGTTCCTGTGGCGCGACTGCGATGCCGGGATCGCTGAAACCGTGCAGGAAGCCGTCGACGTGCTCCTTCGCGCCGACGCCATCGCGCGCGACTTCACCCTGCCGGAGGCGGTGGCGGCGCATGACGTGTTTCTCGCTGGCGGGCTCAGCGCGATCGAGCTGCGCAGCTTTCTGGATCGGGAACTGCCGGAGTGGCTCGACCAGCTGGACCCGGTGATCGCGCCGACCGTCCGCAATGCCGAAAACCTGAGCGCACGGGAGTACCTGGCCCGTGTCGCCCGGCTTGCCAATCTCGCGCGGGCGGCAGCACCGCGGCTCGATGCCGTCGACGTCGTCGCCTCGCCGACGCTGTGCCTGACCCCGCCGCTGATGGCGGATGTGGCCGACGCCGACAGTCATCTCCGGGTCAACCGCCGCATCGTTCGTAATACGGCTTGGGTCAATTACCTCGGCCTGTGCGCGATCACGATGCCGGTCGGGCGCGACCGCGCCGGCATGCCTGTCGGCCTCCAGTTGACCGCGCCGGCCGGTGCCGAAGAAAAGCTGCTGACGATCGCGCTTGCGGCCGAGCGCGCGCTCGGCACTGGGACAGACCGGCTCGGAACGCCGCCAATGCTCGCTTCTTAAGATGACGACCGATGATCCCGCGTGGGCTCTCGCCCAACATGTCTGCCGTACCGGCTGCACTGACCTACCCGCCAGCGCCGTCGAATCCGCCCGCCGCGACATCCTTGACACGTTCGGCTGCATGCTCGGCGGCAGCGGTTCGCCCGGGATCGGGGAGCTGTTCGCAGTAGTCTCGCGCTGGGGCGGATTGGCAGAAAGCCGCGTGCTGCTGCGCGGCCTCAGCCTGCCGGCCCCGCAGGCTGCGCTGCTCAACGCCAGCATGGGACATGCGCTGGATTTCGACGACACGCTCGACACCGGCGGCTCGATCCATCCCGGCGTCTCGGTGCTCGGCGGAGCGCTTTCGCTCTGCGACGGCCTCAGCGGCGCTACCGGAAAGGACCTGCTGTTGGCGGTCGCGCTCGGTCTCGACGTATCGTGCCGCGTCGCGCTCGCCAGTACGCTGGATCGCGGCTGGCATCGCACCGCGGCGATGGGCGTCTTCGGCGCGGCGGCAGCGGCCGGCAAGCTGCTGCACTTGAGTCCGGAACAGATGCTAGCCGCTTTTGGCATCGCCTACAGCCACGCTGCCGGCAACCGGCAATGCATCCTGGACGGCGCCCTGACCAAGCGCATGCAGGCCGGTCAGGCCGCTAGTTCCGGCGTCTTCTCGGCAGTGCTGGCGCAGACCGGGTTCACCGGCGCGCGCAACATCTTCGGCGGCCGTTTCGGGTTCTTCGAGCTGTATCAGCCGAACGGACACGACGCGGAACTGCTGCTTTGCAATCTGGGAACGGCCTTCCAGGGCGAGGCGCTGAGCTACAAGCCCTACCCATGCGGCCGGCCGCTGCACGCGGCGATCGACAGCGCGCTGGCGGCCCGCGCCCAGCTGCAGATCGAGTGCCCCTACGACATCGCGGCCGTGACAATCGAGGCGGACCCTGCCGGTCACGCCGATCAGTTCGAGCGCGGTCCGGCCAAGCGGCGGCCTACCCAGGTTGTCGAAGCGCAATTCGCCCAGCCGTTTCTCGTGGCCACCGCCCTGGTTCACGGCAAGATCGGCATCGCCGAGGTGGACGGGCTCGGAGATCCTGCGGTGCTGGCCCTGTCAGACCGGATTACCGGGGTGGCGCACCAGGGTCGCGCGAAAGGATCATTGGCCATCACGGTGATGAAGACCGATGGCCGCTCCATAACGGTCGAGGCCACCGACCCGATCGGCTCGCCGGATAAACCGCTTAGCGATGCCCAGTTCGAGGCGAAATTTCGCGACTGCGCGCGCAACGCTGTTCGGCCGCTTTCCGATGCGAGCGTCGACGCGGCCCTGGCCGCGATCAACCGGCTGGAAACGCTGCCCGATGCACGGGAGCTGATGGCGCCATTTGCCGGGTAACAGGGTAGCAGGTCACGGCGAAAGGATCGATTGATGGCGGTTATAGACGTCCAGGTGCACGCCTACGAACGCAACCATCCCGGCCGGCCCTGGGCGGGACAACTGCACGGCCCGGCATCGGCGACCGGCGAGGAGATGGTAGCGGCGATGGATGCGGTCGGCGTCGATGCCGCGATCATCGTCTCCACCTTCAACCTTTACCGCTACGATCCGAGCTACACGCTCGAGGTCTATGCCAAGTATCCGAAGCGGTTTCGCGTCGTGAAGCCGATCGATCCCGCCAATCCGGCGGTGGATGATGTCCTGGCAGAATGGCGCAAGACAAAGGGAGCGGTCGGCGTAAGGCTGATGTTGCGGGAGGAGCAGATATCCGATCCCACAGACCCGCGCCTCAACCGGGCGTTTGCGGCCGCCGGACGACATGGCCTACCGGTAAACTTCCTGTGCTGGGGGCGGCTCGATGACGGCGCCGAAGTGGTGCGACGAAATCCGGACACCGTCATCGTCATCGACCATCTCGGTCTGCTACAACCCAACGAGCCCCCGTCATTGGCAGAACCGTGGGCCGATCTGCCGAAGCTGCTGGCACTCGCGGCGTACCCGAACGTCCGGGTCAAGATCAGCGGCGCCTGCACTCTTTCCCGCGAAGCTTTCCCGTACGACGACATCTGGG
>Ga0210408_10003942_pt1 | contig 13445 bp, 10 predicted proteins | sample IncBWH4MmetaG_FD_155471 | JGI IMG/M metagenome (GOLD analysis project Ga0210408, IMG submission 155471) | Forest soil microbial communities from Barre Woods Harvard Forest LTER site, Petersham, Massachusetts, United States - Inc-BW-H-4-M | ecosystem: Environmental > Terrestrial > Soil >...
GTAGCGCGAAAGCCGCCCAAGACAGAGCAATGAAAACCTTTATGGCGCTCATGTGACCCTTCCCGGAACTTCCACTCAGCTGCTTCGTTGATCTCATTCGTCACTACTTACGATTTAGAAGATAGCCTCCGGAGGTTAAACCCGGCAATGAGCGAATGGTTCCACGGGCGTAGTACTTGAGGGGCGCAGCCTCTCGTACCACTACAGCGACCACCTGGGCGTGGCGCCCGAAATGCCGCCTACGGCCATTTTTCAGGCCTGTTCACGCAACTTTTGCCCGGCTGTAACTGCGGCGTAACCTGACTCTCACAGAGTGCCTGCGCCGAGCACGACCGGTGTCCCCCCGGTCGTTCGGAAATTCTCTTGAAAGAGGAAGATCCGCTAAATGAATAAGATAACAGCGATTTTGTGCCTCCTGGCCGCGGGAATGGCCACCGCCTCCGCGCAAGAAGGTGCGGTTCCCAAAGGCATTCCGCATCTCGATCACGTCTGGGTGATCGTGATGGAAAACCACGGATTGAGTCAGATTTACAGCAATCCAAATGCGCCCTTCATCAACAAGTTGGCCAATTCCGCCAATACCGGGACCAACTACTTCGCCGTAGGCCACCCCAGCCTCACGAATTATCTCGAAACGGTGGGCGGGTCGAACTTCGGCATACGCTCCGACAACTATCCCGATTGGCACAGCACTGCTTGCACACCCAATATCGTCGCCGTAGTGACGGCAACTGATAATCCCCCTAGCCCGCTCATTTGCCCGATCTCGGGCAGCGGCATGGATGCCGCCACGCCCGCTACCGACTGCACTAACGAAACGTCAGGTCCACCCTGCTTGTTCGACATCGATGGGGTTCGATCCGTGCCTGCGGCGTCCGCGGTCGGCAAGACGATTGCCGATCAATTGGTGGAACGAGGCAAGAGCTGGAAGACCTACCAGGAGGATCTGCCGCCCGGCGGTGCCGGTGGGGTGAACATCAGCGACGGCTTCTTCAGCAACAAAACGGATTTCACGCCATTTCTCACTCCCACGTCCTCCTTCTCAACTTGGAAGATACAGGGTGTAACAATTCCTGCGGTCACCACGCAAGCCCAGGCGCAGGGCGACATCGTTTTCCTCTACGCGGTGAAGCACAACCCGTTCGTATACTTCCAGGACGTGCAGGACGGGGCCAATCCCGGCAACAGCCTGCGGAATGTGGCCGGGTTTGGCGGCGCTGAAGGGCTTTATGCCGACTTGGCCTCTAATGACGTGCCCAATTTCTCCTTCATCGCGCCGAACCAGTGCAATGACCAGCACGGACGCGGCAACGCTGGCCCGTTTTGCAACTTCGACGCGAACAACGACGGCACGCAGGCCGGCTTGAACGAGACGGAGATCCTGCGCGGGGATGTGACCGTGCAACGGATCGTGTCGGCGATCAAAGACTCCCAGGCTTGGCACGAAGGGCACAGCGCCATCGTGCTCATGTGGGATGAAAATGACTACACAGCAACTCCCAACCAAGTGCTGCTCGTTGTGGATACCAACTATGGCGTCAAGGGCGTGCAGAGCAATAATTTCTACACGCACTTCTCGCTGCTCAAATCGCTCGAGGCCGGATTCGGGCTGCCCTGCCTGAACCATGCCTGCGATGCGGGAACCAAAGTCATGTCGGATCTGTTCGCTTCTGGCGAGGGCCACGACGGCAACTGAAGTACAGCCCGGGGCGCTTCCGGCGTATTCCCAGCCGGGAGGCCCTGGGGCTGTTCGCTGCACATTCGGGCGCCATATCCACGGAGTTCCTTCGTTCATCTGGCGGCGAAGGCAGGAACCAAGGACTCAGAATGTGATATGCTCTTTCGCACTTGAGGGAGGCGTTTATGAACAATATGACCAAAGTGTTGTTCGTTCTTGGGCTTGCCGTGTTGATCAGCTTGCCCGTTTTGGCTGCGCTTAAATCAGGCGATAAGGCGCCCGTTTTCTCGGCTCCGGCTTCATTGGCCGGGAAAGAGTTTAGCTTTTCCCTGGCAGATGCGCTGAAAAAGGGCCCGGTGGTCGTTTATTTCTATCCGTCGGCCTTTACCAAAGGATGTGATCTCGAAGCGCACACATTTGCGGAGATGAAAGACCAATTCGACGCCGCTGGCGCCACGATCATTGGTGTATCCGCCGACAGCATCGCGCGACTCAATCAGTTTTCCGCGGATCCGGAATATTGCGCCGGAAAGTTTCCGGTCGCCTCCGACGCAAAGGGCGACATCTCCTCTTCCTACAATCTGAATAAGACTGCCGTGAAGCCTGGTCAGGCGGATGTACGCGGCGTTGCGATTGACCATGATTTTATCGAACGCACCACGTTCGTCATCGGCAAAGACGGCAAGATCGTCACGACGTTATCGTCGAAAGATGACGGGCTCTCACCCGACGAGCACGTAAAGAAATCGTTGGCAATCGTGCAGGGCCTCAAGTCCAAATAACCGCGGCCCTTTCCGCGAATCGTTGTCCTGATTCGCACGATGTTCTTGCGCAGTTACACTTTTAAACATCAATCAAGACGAGTGGGGCTGAGCACCTTTGCCTTGAGGCGAACTTGAGGGAAATCCTTCGGATTCAAGGTCACGATGAAATCTGCCTTGCCTCTCTCCGCGCACAAACAGAATGGGTTGTCATCGGGATCGGGTGAAAGTTCGATAGAGGAATGGACCTCGACAGATTCGGCCCGCTCGCGGATCAAACTAATGATCTGGCCAATCAGGGGTGAGCGCACGTGACGGCGATTCAGGATTTCCTTGTACTCATTCAAAATTTCTTCAGTGATGAGCCAGATGAAGTGATCCTCGTTTGCCCACCTGTAAAGCACATCAGCGCTCGCAACCCGGCCAGCAACGTAAACATTTTTGAAGCCTGAGATACCGGCTACGAGCACGCTTGTGTCGACCACAACGCGCCTCCTGCGTTTCCTAGGCCTCCGCGGCAACCGTAATCTCCGGAGTACGCGTCTCCTTCCGATAAGTACGAACTGTGCGCAAGATCTCTTCCTCCGAAATCTCGCCGATGTCCTTTGCCGCATCAGCTAACGATTGCAGAAATTCCTTTCTCCAACCGCGTCGTTTCCTTCCACGGGGCAAGTCCCTGTAGAGTTCGGCCTGGGCCATTCGTCTTTCGATCTGTTCTCGTAAGGCCCGAAACGGCACTGACAGCTTTACTGGCGGCTCTTCTGGTGACGCGAGCCGATAAACGAAGCGGACGTAATTAGGGTTTTCTAGCCTGAACCTTTCCTTGGACGCAGTGAACACATCGATCGACTTCGAGAGAACCCTTGTAGGCGTTCCCAAGTATTTTTTGATATACAAGGCGAACTTAGCTGCCAAAAGCGTGTCCACGTCAAACAGATATGTCCCTTCTCCCCTCTTGGGTTTAACAACACCGAATTGAACGAGGTTTTGGAGGTCCTTCGGACGGACCTGCAGAACCGCACTTGCTTGCTTCAGCTTTAGCGCTCGTCCACTCATAAGCAGCTCCCATTACTATCTAAATGTTAGATTGTTAATGCCCTTGTGTCAATGATGCGCGACGGGGTAATCCGCTTTATGAGGGTCACGCCAGGGGGGCGGCGGACTTCAGGTAGCGGCCGATGAGGGCGTCGGCGGTGCGGTAGGTGAAGGCGATCACGCTGGTGGTGGGATTCGCGGCGCCATTTTGCGGGAAGGTCGAGGCGCCCATAATAAACAGATTCGGCAGCTCCCAGCTCTGGCCCCAGGGATTGACCACGGACGCATCCGGCGAGTTGCCCATGATCGTGCCGCCCTGCACGTGCGTGGATTGGTAGCGCCGCGCATCGTAGCGCGCAAAACTCGGAGCGGGAATCACGGCCTTCGCGCCCATGGCGCGAGCGAGTTCGGCGGCCTTGGCGTTCGCGAATTCGACCATCTTGAGCTCATTCTCGCGCCAGTCGATAGTCATGCGCAGTAGCGGATCGCCGAAATGGTCTTTGTAGCGCGGATCGAGATCGAAGAAGTGGGTCTTATAGCCGATGTGCTCTCCGGCAAAGCCGATGGTGGCAACTTTGTCGTACCACTCGATTGACGCCTTCTTCCACTCCGAACCCCAGCGCGCCTTCACCGCGGGCGGCACGACCCCGCAGCTCACGATAGGCTGAAAGCCGGTACCCGCCACGCGGAACGTTCCGCCGCGAAGGAACGGCAGATTGCCGTGATCGAAAGCATCGCCATCGAAATCGCTGACGCAAATGCCGGTCGCAGCGGCGCCCATAAAGCGATTGAGCGGCTTATCGAGGAACACCTGCGTGGGAACATTCACCTGATGCGTGAGGTTGCGGCCGACGGCGCCTTTGCCCGTCGTGGGATCGTACTGCTCTCCGATGCCGGAGAGCAGCAGCAGGCGCGTGTTATTCAGCGTCCATGATCCCATGATGACGAGATCGGCCGGCTGGAAGCACTCTTCGCCGTTGGCGTCGATATATTGCACGCCACGCGCGCGCTTCGCGGCTTTATCAAAAACGATGCGTTTCACCGCGCAGTTATTCCGCAGCGAGACGCTCTTCTGCTTCTCGACAATCGGCAGCAGGGTATTGGTCGGCTGGGACTTCGCGCCGATCATGCAGCCGAAGCGGTCGCAGAATCCGCAATACGCGCAGCCCGGACGCGAAATGCCATCGGGATTCGTATAGGCCTGGCTGATGGTCGCAGACGGATTGGGATAAGGATGATAGCCCAGCGACTTCGCGGCCTGCTCAAACAGCGCCGAGGCGTAAGGCAACTTCATCGGCGGCGTGGGATATTCCTCACTGCGCGGACCCTCAAAGGGATTTCCGCCCTCGATTACCTTGCCTTTGATGTTTCCAGCTTTGCCGGAAACGCCCATCAACTTATCGCCGCGCGTGTAATAGGGTTCGATATCCTTCCAGGTGAGCCCCCAATCAACGACGGCGTGGTCCTCGGGAAGCTTTTTGGCGCCGTAGCGCTCGACCGTCTTCGTATACAGGTCGAAAAGATCCTCGACGTACCGCGGGCAGACCGCGCCCCAGTGTTCGCCGGCGCCGCCAGTGCCGGTGCCAGGCAGGAAATTGCCGAGCTGCCGGATGGGCACGGCGCGATCGCGCGTGTTGTAGCGCAGCGTGACCGTCTCCTGCGAATAATCCTGCATCATGCGGAAGCGCACGTTGAACTCGAGCTCGTCCATGCCGCCCATGTAGTCGGCCAGCTTGCGCGCGCCGCCGCGCTCGATCACGGCCACGGAAAGGGAAGTGCGCGAGCCGAGCTGCGAAGCCATCAGCAGGCCAGACCACCCGCCGCCGATGATTACCGCGTCGACCTTTGGCAGGTTTTTCATCGTTTATGCTCAGTAGCAAGCGCTGTCATTCCGAGGGCCGCTTTTGCCCGAGGAATCTGCTTTTGGATTCCGCCTGCAAAAAAGCAGATCCCTCGCTTCGCTCGGGATGACAGCAAAATCGTTTCTACGCGTTCGTCTTCTTTCGCTTCGGCTCGCTTTCGGTTTGCTCTTCGCTCGGCCGCACCGGCGTCGCCACCTGGCTCAGGCTCACCGGCTTCGGCCGGAACGCTTCGCCATTGTGCTTGTCAATATCGCTGACGTTGCTCATGCGCGGGCCCGGGAAGCCGATCAGTTGCCACCCCACCATGTCCACGTTGCCGCCGTGAATGGGATCGCAGAACATGCCCTCGATGGTGTTGCGCCGCAGCAGCGTGAAGAAAACCGAATTTTCGATCTGCTTGAGCTTTTCGTCCTGCTGAGCGGCAGTAAGTCCGTCGAATCCGGCGAGATCTTTTAGTCCTTGGCGATAAACATCGCGCGGGGCGCCTTTGCCCTGATAGCCAAATTCCGCCACGAGCCCATCTTCGAAGGGTTCGTGCGTATAGCGGCGCGCGTCGCGTCCCCAAGGGCCGGCAAGCTGGCGGTCGATGAAGATAACCACGCCTGCTTCGTGCGCGCCCGGGCCGGCATCGTCCGCCGGAAAAATGCGCGAAGCCGCGGCGGCCACGATGGCGGCTTCCGATTCGGTGAAAAACCGCAGCGGGATGCGTACTGTGGTTGACGCTGCGGGTTTGCCGGATTTGTCTGGTTTGGTTACTGCGGATTTATCTTGCGCAGAAAGGCGGGAGACCTTGCGGTCCAGCGAATAAACCAGCACTCCGCCTACGCTGGCCACGGAAAGAACCAGGAAATGACGCCGCCGCATGCGCCGGAGTCTACCACAACTCGCGCTCGGCGAAACAAACCATAAGCTGGACGAGACTCCGCCGGCTCACCGCGTGGGCAGACTGACTATGCCAGCCTCATTTTGCTCAAACGGTAAGCCGCGTGCCTTTGCGAGCAAACGCCCGAAAACACCCGCCTTGTGCGCCGCCCACCCACCGGAAAATGGAATACATGAGCCCAGGAATTCTGGTCAATGCGGAGCCTGCTCCACCGAGGGAAGTTCCGCCACGATTATCCGAACCAGGCGTAACCAGCTGGGACGGAATTGTCGAAAGATGGCTCGACGAGCGCCTGAACCTTATCGCACTTGCCGTGATCGCCGCAGCTTTTGCGGCCAGGGTAATCGTCGCCGCCAGAAGTTATTTGAATCCAGATGAGGCGCTCCACTACCTCATCATAAATCAGAATTCCGCCTTTTTCGCGTATAAGATCAGCCTGACCAACGCGCATCCTCCGCTGATCTATCTTCTCGTCTACTACTGGCGTTTTCTGGGACGCTCCGAACTGATGCTTCGCTTCCCGTCGGTACTCGCCGGGACAGCGCTGTGTTGGTTTGCGTATAAGTGGATCGGGACGGTTTTCGGCAAGGCGGCCAGCGTGATCGGGCTCATCCTGATTGCGTTTTCACCGGCCCTGATCGCCCTCTCTGCTGAGCTACGCGCGTACGCCTTGTTGTTGTTCTGTGAGACAACCGCCCTGTATCTTGTCGAGATCGCCTTCAAGGAAAAGTCTGTTCGCAAAATGTGGCACTTCTCCGTCTTTCTGTACCTGGCTATTCTTTCCCATTACTCCGCGCTTTTCTTTGTTCTGGCAGTGGGTGTTTATGCGCTGGTGCGAATCATTGAATCTGAGATTCCGCGAAAAGTCATTGCTGCCTGGGCCGGCGGGCAAGCGGGAGCGCTTGCCGTCTACGGGTTTCTCTACGTAACCCACGTTTCCAAGCTCAAACACTCAATGATGACTTGGGCGATGATGTTCGATCAGATCTATTCGCACTCGGGCCGTCAACATCTGTTCACATTTTCACGTGAACGTACGATGGATATTTTCTCATTCCTGTTTGAAAACCAACATGTCGCACAGGCCTTGCTTGTGCTCTGGATCGCGGCTGCTTCGTTGCTCCTTTTCAAGGCGTTCATATCCCGTCGCGATGCACTTCGCGCCCGCCATGCGAGCATTCTCTTGTTGCTCCCTTTTCTTGCGGTTTGGGGCGCAGGAGTCGCCGGATTCTACCCGTACGTTGGCAGCCGCCACACAGTCTTTCTTGCTCCTTTTTTGATCGCCGCGCTGAGCTTCCTGCTCGCTAGCGTTGAAGGTCAGAAGATCTGGGCAGCAGTTGTGATTGCCGCCCTCTTAGTGGGAGCATCGAATACTTCCGGGAAAGTGGGCGAGACGTCCATCAGCAAGGAAAATCAAGGCCGGAAGTTGATGGTGGCCGCCGTGAACCATATCCACCAGACAATTCCACCTGGCGGCGAAATCCTGACGGACTACGAGAGCGCCCTCATGCTCGTCTATTATCTTTGTGGCCCGAAGCTAGTCCTGCCAGTTGGCACATTCAATTTGCCGGCTTCCAGGGTCAAATGTAACGGGTACACAATCGCCTCCTTCCAAACATGGAACCTGGAGCCCGCGTTTTTCCTGTCGGATTTTAAGAAAATGGTGCAAGCCCAACGCCTGAAATCCGGGGATAAAATTTGGGTCTTCCAGTCCGGCTGGGCAGTTGATCTCGGCCGCCAGCTAGCGTCGACCTCGCTGAAATTTCGCTGCCTCACTCCAAAAACCTTTGGAGCGAATATCAGCGTGACTCCTTTTGTTGTTGACCAGGATTTGTCGCCCGCGGCGACGGTGACGGACTGCTCCCAGCCGATTCTTAACCCTGCAATCAATTAATCCGGTTAGGACGCTTGCGGATAGAGGAATAAGGTGCTGGGGGCTCCGTTTCTGGCGCCGGGCGAACAACTCGGAATCGTACCGCTTTGCCCCACCCTGGCTCGTCGCGCTGCTTCCGGAGCACCCAGCGCGCTGCTTGTTACCCGAGGGAGTTTTATCCAATCGGGGTGCTGGCGCTGCTTGCACCCGAGCCGGAGGTGTCCCCGCGGATCACGCCCGACTGATCGGTGAAGTACATACTCTGACCGGTCGCACCCAAGCTGATGGGTTTTGCCGTAATTGAGTAAGACTGATTGGCTGCGCCGGCCGCGAACGAAAATATGTAGCCGCTCTTGATCCCACTCGCCAGCACAGAGTCAATCAAGTCCGCGGACGTGGAACCGGGCGCGCTGCCAGACACCACAGGCCCCAGATCCGTCAGATTTGTCGGAAATTGGCCGTAGGTCGTGGAATAGGCGAGGCATGCCGTATTCATCGTGCGTAGGGACCCGACCGCCGAGGCCTGATTGGCGGCCATTTTCGACCGAACGAAGTTAGGAATGGCGAAGGCGGCGATAATCAAAATCACTGCCACAACTATCAACAGTTCAATTAGTGAGAAGCCCTTTTGTGTGCTGCGCATCATCCCCCAACCCCCATCTTTACTCTATACAGCGCCTTTTTATGGCAAGACGACGGAAATCGCTGAGAGGGTGAATCTAGTTACTCTTCCAGAACAAATCTACTGATCGAGGGGACAGTTCAGAGACGGGGGGATGATTACTGGCCATTTTCCACCCCACTCTATTCATCAACGGATTCTGGTGGTAGCAAGCCCATTCGTTTTCGAGACTTAGAAGGAAGAAGATGAATGGGAGTGTCAGCAACACGATCTCGTACGAGCCAACTCCCAACTGAGCTACCAGGCAAGGGGGCACGGGGCAAAGTCGCGGAAGGCGACACCCAGGAATACTTAGGGGAATTGCCTCGGACGAAACCGCTGAGTGCTCCGTGTCTGGCGCCGGGCGAACAACTCGGAATCGTACCGCCTTGCCCCACCCTAGCTCGTCGCGCCGCTTCCGGAGCACCCAGCCCGCTACTTGTTACCCGAGGGCCAAGCTAAAAGTTATGATGCCTGCACGCTGCCCCGTGTCGCCTCTTCTCGATATACAAAGGTTTAGAAAGCGTTCCTCAAGTATGTTTTCAGCTGAAGTTGCGGGCGGCGCGGCGAATGGCTCGTTCGATTCTATTTCAACGTGCGCGGGCCGCATTTCACACGACAGTCCAAATTGTCCTGAATGCCCAATCCTCGAATGCTGTTCACCGCCATGCGCAGCCGATAGGATTTGAGCATGACCACCCACACCGCACTTCTGGAGACAGCCTACCGCAGCGCGTTTGCTGAATTCGAAGGCGTCGCTTATCTGAACGCCTCCCTGCAAGGACCCATGCCGTTGGTTGCAGTTCGTGAAGCGGTGGCCGCGCTCGAATGGAAAAAGCATCCCTATCGCGTGCCCGACAGCGCGTATTTCGATCTCCCCGATCGAATTCGGGATAAGGTCGCGCGCCTCGTCGGCGGACGACCCGAGGAAATTGCGGTGACCACGGGCACGAGTACGGGACTCGCGGCAGTCGCCGCGGGCATCGACTGGAAGCCCGGCGACGAAGTTCTGGTCGGGCGCGGGGAGTTTCCCGCGCATTTTTCCACCTGGCTCCGCTATGAGGAGGCCGGAAAACTTCGCGTGCGAGTGGTCCAGCCCAAAGGGCGGTTCATTTCGGCTGATGACTATATCGAGGCGATCGGCCCGCAAACGCGCGTAATCTCGGCCAGCCTTGTGCGTTTCGACAACGGAGCGCGGCTAGACGCCGCGCGCGTGGCGCGCGCTTGCGAAAAGTTCGGCACGGCGCTGGTGCTCGATCTCGCCCAATGCGCGGGGGCCATGAAGATCGATCTTCGCGAACTCGGCGCTTCGATGGCGGTTTGCAGCGGGTATAAATGGCTTTTCGGCCCTTACGGCACCGGATTTTTCTGGGTGGCAAGCGAGTGGACGGAGCGATTACCGCTAGGCGCGGTTAACTTCATGGCCCTGGAAGGTGCTCGGGAATTTCATGCCATGCCCAGCGGCAATCTGCGTCCAGTGCCGGGCGCGCATCGTTGGGATTCCGCGGAGCCGGCGAGCTTCACAAATCTCGCCGCTTTTGACTCCGCCCTCGATTTTGTGTTGCGCATCGCCGTGGATGCGGTCGAACGGTATAACGACACGCTTCTCGCGGAAATCATCGATGGCCTGCCGCGTACGAATTGTTCTCTCGCATCCCCTTCGGAACGCGCACGCCGAGGACCGTATGTATGCGTTTCTGCCCGCAATCCCCAGGAGACTCGAGCGCTTTACGAAAGGCTGCGCGCGGCGCAAGTCTCAGTGAGCCTGCGCGAAAACGCTCTGCGCGTGTCGCCTCACATCTATAACACGCCTGAGGACATTTCGCGCTTCATGAAGATTTTGTCTGAATGAGACTAGGCGTGAGCTTTTCGCTCCGGCGCAATTCCATATGATTCCGGCCATCATTCCGCCGGTGATTCCGAAAGAGCGCACAGATCAATTCCACGTCAGCTGAAGTTGCGGGCAGCGCGGCGGATGGCGCGTTCGATCTTCATCAGGGGAAGCTGCACAACTTTACCGTGGCCCGGAGCGAGGCAGGTGGGATTGAGATCGCGCAGCAGGAGCGCGCTTTCGAGCGCCAGCTTCTTGTCCCAGGTGAAGATCGCCGGAAAAGGGAAGAGCAGCCGCAGATCACCGGCCACGGCCACCCCGCCGGCGGTTTGAAAAGCATCTCCGGTCAGCAGCGCACCGTTGCGTTCGTCGAAAAAAGAAAAGTGTCCGGGCGTATGCCCCGGCGTGGAAAGAGCCCGCAGGGATCCGACGTGATCGCCAGGATCCAGCAGCCCCGGCGTTGTCTTCACCGGAGCGAAGCGGCCGCGGACCTTCTTCTGCGGCTCAGTGCGATCGAGCGAGAAATTGCCTTCGAGCAGCCGCGACTCGCGCGCGCCGATGAAGACGTCCGCGCTCGGCAAAAGTTCGCAGATTGCATCGAGCGAGCCGGTATGGTCCATATGCGCGTGCGTCAGCACGATTCGGCGGATGGGCAGCTCGAGACGCAAGGCGATTTCCACGATTTGCGTCGCCCGGCCCGGCAGATTCGCGTCCACCAGCGTCAGGCCATCGTCCTCGCGCACGAAGTACGAATTGATGGGCAGGCGGCCGACCAGCCGAAACAGGTCCGGCATCTCACGGATTGATTTCATGGGTTCTCGCCTTTGGATTCCCGATAGGCACCCAAAGGGCAGCGGGATTGTAGCCTAGTTCGGCGCCGACAACCCAGGCGCCGTCACCAGCTTGTCATTCTGAGGGCCGATTTGTGCCCGAAGAATCTCTCCTGGTCGGCAACAGCGACGGACGTTTGTAGCTCAGGTCGCGCTGTGCCCGGGCGCCAAGCGCCACGCGGCTATAAAAGTCGCAGCCGAGACCTGAGGCTTCTCTGCGCGATGAGCCTCGGGTCTGGCCAGACATCGTCGCGACCCGAGCTACAAAAACTGTGCCTGCGTGTCGTTTCGTTATTGTGCGAAACGCCACTTCCCCAGCGCATTCCCAACCGGCGGTAGCGGTCCGCCCATAAAATATAAGCATGCCGCGCGCCCTCAAATCTGTGCTGTCATTCGTCTTTAGCGTCGCGATCATGGTCGCCTTCATGTACCCGCGGATGGCGCCCATGATTCGGCAGTCGCGCGCCATAAAAAAGGCGCAGGCAGCACGGCCCGCCCCGCGTCCCGCGGGGCAGGGAACCGCGCAATCAAGAGCGCAATCGGAGCCGCTGGACCGCATCGTCTCCTTTGCAAGCGACGTCACCCTGCGCAAAGACGCCACTCTCGAAGTGCGCGAAGAGTTCGTGGCGCACAGCGAAGGCGATTACTTTCGTTACGGCATGGTCCGCGATCTCCCGATCGATTCCGAAGCGCGGTGGGATCGCCGCCTCGTCGGCGCGTATGCAAAAGACACCGGCATCCGCGTGAAAATTCTGGAAGTCAGCGAAGACGGCACGCCCGTCTCCTACCAGCAGGGCAGCGATTCCGCTTACGAACAGGTGCGCATTGTGCCGTGGGAGCCGCTCGCGCCCGGCGATCACCGCTTCGTAGTGCGCTACGAAGCGGATGGCGTGACGCAGTTTCTAGCCGATCACGATCAGCTTTACTGGAATGCGCTCGGCCACTACTGGCGATTGCCCGCCGACGAAGCCGTTCTGCGCGTGCACCTCCCGCCGGAAGTGCCGGCCGGCGTGGTCACCGTAGAAGCTTACGCGGGCGGCCGCGGAGCAAACCTTGAAACCGTTGGGCGCGTCGGAAAACAAGTCGAACCCAGCGCCATTGCGGATGGCTTCGAGTTTCGCATGGCTAATCTCCCGTGGGCCGGGAGCCTAAGCGTTTCGCTCACCTGGCCCAAAGGATTCCTGACGCCGCCTGCATTGGGACCACTGGCGCACGACGGCGGCCTGCTGATCGCGCCCGCGCTGCTGCTCGTCTACTACGTCATCGTGTGGCTCACGCTCGGGCGCCAGCCGCAGCGAGGCGCCATCGCCATTCAGTATCAGCCGCCGCAGGGCCTTTCGCCCGCGGCGATGCGCTACATCCGCACCACGGGCTGCGACGGCCGCACGCTCGCGGCCACGATTGCGCAACTCGCAGCTCGTGGCTGCATCGCCATCGAACCCCAAAACGGAAAATACACGGTCACGCAGCTCAAGTCCGTCGATCCGAAGAGTCTGCAGCCATCTTTGGCCCCAGAAGAGCTGGGCTTGTTTTACGAACTCTTCGAGGATGGCCCCTCAGTTGTCCTCGATACGAAAAACGGCGGGCCGCTGAACCGCTATCTCCTTCAGATCAATGTTGAAATGCAGAAAAGGCTGAGCAACGTTTACTTCACCCGCAATGCGCGCTGGCTGGTGCTGGGCACATTCGCCTCGTTTCTCACCGCCATCGCTATGGCCCTTACCGCGCACGGTCGAAATGGCGACCTGATGACGCTGCTATTCCTCACCTGGTGGTTTTTCTTCTGCTTCTTTTTCCTCGGCTTGATCGTGGTGATGACGTTGCTGCCGGCCTGGAGCCGCATCATGCGCGGACTCGGCGGGGCAAAAGAAGTGCTCATCGGCTCGGCGGTCGTCGCCGTATTCGGTGCAGGAGGCGGCTTCGTTCTTTGGCAACTGAAGTCCAGCGCGTCGCCGGCCTATGCACTTTCGTTGCTCGCGCTGGTCTTCATCAATCTCGCAGCGTTTCCCGCGCTGAAGCGACTCACGCCGC
>Ga0210408_10003943_pt1 | contig 13443 bp, 10 predicted proteins | sample IncBWH4MmetaG_FD_155471 | JGI IMG/M metagenome (GOLD analysis project Ga0210408, IMG submission 155471) | Forest soil microbial communities from Barre Woods Harvard Forest LTER site, Petersham, Massachusetts, United States - Inc-BW-H-4-M | ecosystem: Environmental > Terrestrial > Soil >...
GAAATTCTCCGCCGTCGCCCTGTTCATTCCCTTGTGGTCGACGCTGGTCTATTTTCCGATCGCGCATATGGTGTGGTACTGGGCCGGTCCCGATGCGATCGCGGATGCGGTCAAGGCGCTTGCGGCGGCCGGCAGCGACGCGGCGGCAAAGGCCGCGGCCGAAGCCAGGCTTGCCGAAGTCAACGCCGACGCCGGTTGGGTGTTCAAGAAAGGCGCGATCGACTTTGCGGGCGGCACCGTGGTGCACATCAATGCCGGCATCGCAGGCCTCGTCGGTGCGCTGATCGTCGGCAAGCGCATCGGCTACGGCAAGGATCTGATGGCCCCGCATTCGCTGACCATGTCCATGATCGGCGCTTCGCTGCTTTGGGTCGGCTGGTTCGGATTCAACGCCGGATCGAATCTCGAAGCCACAGGCGGGGCCGCGCTCGCCATGACGAACTCCTTCGTCGCAACGGCGGCCGCCGCACTGTCCTGGATGTTCGCCGAATGGATGCTCAAGGGCCACCCCTCGGTGCTTGGCGCCATTTCGGGTGCGGTTGCGGGGCTTGTGGCGGTCACGCCCGCGGCCGGCTACTCCGGCCCGATGGGAGCGATCGTGCTCGGACTCGTCGTCGGCGTGGTCTGCCTGTTCTTCGTGACCGTGGTCAAGAATTCGCTCGGCTACGACGACTCGCTCGACGTCTTCGGCGTTCACTGCATCGGTGGCATCATCGGCGCTCTGGGCACCGGCATCCTCGTCAATCCGGCGCTCGGCGGCGCCGGCATCATGGATTACACGACCGGCAAGATTGCCGAATATCAGTTTGGCCCTCAGATGATTTCCCAGATCTGGGGGGTATGCACCACGCTTGTGTGGTCGGGCGTCGGGTCTGCGATCATCTACAAGGTCGTCGATGTCATCGTTGGCCTGCGCGCCAATGTCGAAAGCGAGCGCGAGGGTCTCGACCTGACGGAACACACCGAGCGCGCCTACAACATGTGAGTTCTCCCGAGGGCGTGGTCTGATTCTGGATCGCGCTCAGAACTACGGTTTGGGCACATACCCGGCAATGCCCCGACCGTTGAGGGGCTCCAGCGCAAGTTGGAGCCCCTTTCTTTTTCTTCCCCAATCCAGTGACTGGACCGAACGGGCCGCCGATGGTTAATCGCGTCTTAACCTCGCCGTATCTATGGTGATCTCATCCGCATCCTGCCGGTCACGAAACGCGATCGGCGGTCTTAAGAGTGCTGGCGCGACAGTCATGGCCATGATCTCTTCATCCCGCGCGCCGCTGGACGGCAAAGGTCAGGAGAGCGAGCGCTCGCCATTCTTGCGCGTTGCAGAATTGCTGGCTCCCTATCAGCCTTCTAAGCCATTGATAGCACTATCATTGGGTGAACCGCAGCATCCGCTTCCCGATTTCGTCGGCCCAGTGCTGGCGCGGCATATTGCCGATTTCGGACGCTATCCGATCGCCAGGGGGATCGAGCCCTTCCGTCGTGCAGCAGCAACCTGGTTATCCAGGCGGTTTGACCTGCCGCGCGAAATCGACCCCGAGACCGAGCTTCTGGTGCTCAATGGCAGCCGCGAAGGCTTGTTTTTTGCGGCCCTTATCGCCGCCCGTTATATCGGAGAACGCAGGGGCAGGCCCGCCATCCTGATGCCCAACCCATTCTACCCCGCCTACGCCGCAGGTGCCCGCGCGGCCGGTTGCGAGCCGATCTACTTGCCGACCACGATTGCGAACGGGTTTTTGCCCGACCTCGATGCGCTCGACGAGACGACATTGGCAAGAACCGTGGCGATATACATCGCCTCGCCGGCAAATCCACAAGGCGCGGTCGCCTCCAGGCAATATTTTGGCCGTCTGAAAGCGCTGGCCGATCGTTTCGGCTTCATGATTCTGAGCGACGAATGCTACTCGGAAATCTACACAAAGGATGCTCCCGGCAGCATGCTGGAATGTGCAGGGGCGGATTTCACCAACGTCGTCGCCTTTCAATCGCTCTCCAAGCGATCGAACCTGCCCGGCATGCGTGTGGGTTTCGCCGCCGGCGACAAGAGATTTCTTGGCATGTTTCACGAGTTCCGCAACGTCGCGGCGCCGCAGGTACCGGTGCCGCTGCAGCATGTCGCGGTCGCGGCCTACAGCGACGAGGCACATGTCGAGGAGAACCGGAGACTGTACCGGATCAAGTTCGATCTCGCCGATCAGATACTGGGCAATCGCTACGGCTACTCGCGTCCCGCCGGCGGCTTCTGCGTGTGGCTCGACGTTTCCGCCAGGGGTGGCGACGAAGCCGCGACCGTAAAGCTCTACAGGGACGCAGGCGTCCGCGTTATTCCAGGGAGTTACCTTGCGCGGCAGCAACCCGACGGCAGCAATCCCGGTGCCGACTACATCCGTCTGGCGCTGGTCGCAGACAGTGAAACAACGGCCGAGGCATTGCATCGGCTGGTCGAAGTTCTGGACTGAAGCATGATGCGTTCGAACCGGATAGGAATCCAGTCGCGAAGGCCCCGATGAGCATGTCGGCAATTGAACGTGTGATTCCAATCGTCGGTCACCTGCCGGCGGCAATCCGCGAGGCGCTGGTACGGCGCTTGCGCGAACTCGGTGGGCTTGGGTTGCTGACGCTATCCGTCGCCCTGGCGATCTCGCTGATGACATGGTCGGTGCAGGACCCCAGTCTGAGCCACGCTACGTCACGTCCAATTCGCAACGCCCTGGGTTATCCTGGCGCAATCACTGCCGACCTCCTGATGCAGATTCTTGGTCTCGGCGCGATCATGCTGATCCTGCCTGTCGCCGTATGGGGTTGGCGCATGCTGACCCATCGCGGCCTTGATCGCGAGATCCTGCGCCTTGGCTGCTGGATTTTGAGCACGGTGCTGGCTGCGGGCTTTGCCTCCTGCTGGCCGCATGGCGGATCATGGCCACTGCCGACCGGGCTTGGCGGCGTCGTCGGCGATGCGCTGGTGCGTGCACCGGCCGTGGTGTTCGGACCTCCAGGCTTTTTCTATTGCCTGACGCTTGGGACCTTGCTGGGAGCCGCCATGATCGCGGCCCTCTTGTTCGCGGGCGGAATGGGCTCTGAACCGCAAGAAGAGGATTTTGCGCCGGCCGATGACGAGGAGGAGATTTCGGCGGATGAGAACGACAGCGGATCGATTTCGCTGGGATGGTTCGTCCATGCTCTGATGAGCACGAAGGCCCGCCTGTCCTGGTTGATGGCCGTGGCTTACCGTTCGCTGGTCTCAAGCGCGCCGCGGCAGCGCTCGCTTTCGTTCGAACGTCAGGAACCAAGCCTCAGCGGGCGGACCGCTCCCTCGCTCGCATCCCGGGGCAGAGAAGATTTCGACGACGAAGAGGAGGAGGACCAGGAAGAGGAAGAAGAAGCGACCTCACGAACTGCCCGCAGGAAGAGCGCACGAGCACCTTCGCGCAAATCTTCCGATCGATTCGAACTGCCGGCCGTGTCGTTCCTGACGGCACCGCGTGCCTCGGATCGTCAGCCGCTCAGCAAATCCGAGCTCGACACCAATTCACGCGCCCTGGAAGGCGTACTCGGCGATTTCGGCGTCCGCGGTGAAATCGTCAAGGCCCATCCCGGCCCGGTGGTCACTCTGTACGAACTCGAACCCGCTCCCGGAATCAAATCCTCGCGCGTGATCGGATTGGCCGACGATATCGCGCGTTCGATGAGCGCGCTCTCGGCGCGCGTGGCGGTTGTCCCCGGCCGCAACGCCATCGGCATCGAATTGCCGAATGCCCACCGCGAAAAGGTCTACCTGCGCGAATTGCTCTCGGTGAGGGACGGCAGCGATTCGGTTGCGAAGCTTCCGCTTTGCCTCGGCAAGAACATTGGCGGCGAATCGATCATCGTCGATCTCGCGCGAATGCCGCATCTGTTGATCGCCGGCACGACCGGCTCGGGCAAATCGGTCGCCATCAACACCATGATTCTCAGCCTCGTATACCGGCTGCGGCCCGATCAGTGCCGGTTGATCATGGTTGATCCCAAGATGCTCGAACTCTCGGTCTATGACGGCATTCCCCATCTTCTGACACCAGTGGTGACCGACCCCAAAAAAGCCGTGGTCGCGCTCAAATGGGCGGTGCGGGAGATGGAAGAACGCTACAAGAAGATGTCGAAGCTCGGCGTCCGCAATATCGACGGCTACAATCAGCGCGTGGCGGAAGCAAATTCCAGGGGCGAGGAACTGTCGCGAACCGTGCACACCGGCTTCGACAAGGAAACCGGCAAGGCCATCTATGAGGAAGAGAAGCTGGATCTCGAACCCCTTCCCTACATCGTGATCATCGTCGACGAAATGGCCGACCTGATGATGGTTGCCGGCAAGGACATTGAAGGCGCAGTGCAGCGGCTGGCGCAGATGGCGCGTGCGGCCGGCCTGCATGTGATTCTCGCGACGCAACGGCCGTCGGTCGACGTCATTACCGGCACCATCAAGGCGAACTTCCCGACCCGCATTTCGTTTCAGGTCACATCCAAGATCGACAGCCGAACCATCCTCGGCGAGATGGGTGCCGAGCAACTGCTCGGGCAGGGGGACATGCTCTACATGGCCGGCGGCGGACGTATCAGTCGCGTGCACGGTCCGTTCGTCTCCGATGAGGAAGTCGAGAAGGTGGTGCGTCACCTCAAGACGCAAGGTTCGCCGGAATATCTCGAGGCGGTAACGGCCGAGGAGCTGACCGACGAAGACGGCGCGGTATTCGATTCCACCGGGATGGGCAGCGACGGCGGCGGCGACCTGTTTGCGCAGGCGGTCGCAATCGTCAAGCGGGACCGCAAGGCCTCCACCAGCTACATTCAGCGCCGGCTGCAAATCGGATATAACCGCGCCGCGTCTCTCATGGAGCGGATGGAACTCGAAGGCATCGTTGGCCAGGCCAACCATGCCGGAAAACGCGAAATTCTGGTCGAGGAGGAAGAAGGCGGATTCTGATTAACTCAATCGCGCCTTGGAACGTCCATGAATTGCCATTATCCTCTGCGGAAAGATGCGTTACCGCCCTTGCACGAGGCCCGGTAGAAGTGCAGCGAGACGCGCACCGGGCAGGACGATCCGTTGACTGGAACACAGAAACCTCGAATGGCCAGACGATTCTCTTTTCCCGCCAGGCCGACCGCCTCAATTCGAGCCGCGCGGGGTGCGCTGGCACTCCTGATCGCCGTATCGATCGGCGGTACGATAACGCTATCCCGGGCGCAGACCGTTCCAATCCCCAAGCCGGCCCCCAAGGGCCGCGACGTGCAGATGAGCGCCTCGGAAGGGCAAAAAAGTACGACGACGACCGGGGCAACGCAGATACCGAATCCGATCATCCCCGACCCGCGCCGTAACGTTCCGACGACCCTGTTTGCCACCTTCGACGACAGGCAAAAGGCGCAGGCCGCCAAAGTCAGCAACTACCTGTCGTCGCTGCAGACGATGGTTGGCAACTTCGTGCAAGTCGGGCCCGATGGTACCAAGACCAAGGGCGAATTCTACATCCAGAAGCCCGGCAAGGTACGTTTCGAATACGAGCCCCCGAACCCGATCGCGATTATCGCAGACGGATCGGTGTTGGCGGTGCGCGACCGCAGGTTGGCGACCCAGGACATTTACCCATTGTCGCAGACGCCGCTGCGATATCTGCTGTCGGACCGCATCGACCTGATGAAGGATACCAACGTCGTCAGTGTGACGGCCGATGATCTCTTCATCAGCGTTACCATCGAGGAGCGGCAACTGTTACTTGGCACCAGCCGACTGCTGCTGATGGTTGGTGCCAAGGATGGCCAGCTCAAGCAGTGGACGGTGACCGACCCGCAAGGGTACGACACCACGGTCGCGGTGTACAATCTCGATACGTCCAAGAAGGTCGATCCTGGCCTTTTCAAGATCGAGTTCACCGACCATTCGCAGCCGCCGGGTTGAGCCGGATTTCGGAAAAGCCGTCTCCCCCTTGATCTCGGTGCAAATGCGGTTTCGCGTTCGTAGCCTGCGAAACCGGCTCCCCCTTTTCCGGATCATGCTTTAGATATTCGTTCTTGCGGGCACGAAGACGTGCGTCCTCTCCGCACGTCTTCAGCAATTCCGGTCTCCATGCGGCTTTCCCTGACAACCTGGAACATCAATTCGGTACGGCTCCGTATCAATCTCGTCGCCAAATTCATCAAGTCGGTGCGACCGGACGTCTTGTGCCTGCAGGAAACCAAATGCATCGACGACGCCTTTCCGCTGAAGCGTTTCAGGCGCCTCGGCTATGAACACATCGCCCTTAACGGCCAGAAGGGTTATCATGGCGTCGCCGTCATTTCCAAATTGCCGTTCGATAAGACCGACATACGGACCTTCTGCGACAAGATCGATTCGCGGCATATCTCGGTCGAGTTTGGCGCCAAGGCGCAGCTGTCGAAGCCGCTTGTGCTGCACAATTTCTATGTTCCGGCCGGCGGCGATATTCCCGATCCCGTGCTCAATCCCAAGTTCGAGCACAAGCTTCGTTTTCTTGACGAAATGAAGACGTGCGAACCGCTGCATCCACGCGGCGAGAATCACCATGTCCTGGTCGGCGATCTCAACGTTGCGCCGCATGAGAACGACGTCTGGTCGCACAAGCAATTATTGAAGGTGGTGTCGCATACTCCGGTCGAATGCGAAAAGCTGCTTGCGGCCCAGAGTGAGGGACAGTGGGTGGACGTGGCGCGCGACCGCATCCCGTTGTCTGAAAAGGCCTACACCTGGTGGAGCTACCGCGCCGCCGACTGGACCGTGGGTGATCGCGGCCGAAGGCTCGACCACATCTGGATTTCGCGCGCACTCAGGGACCGGGTGAGCGATTTCGGCATTGCGCGCGACGCACGCGGTTGGCACCGGCCATCCGACCACGTGCCTGTAACCGTGACGCTCGAGGTGTGAGGTTTCTTCGACCCCTCGCCTCGGCATCTTGTGCGGTTCGTGACTTGCGATTTGCGCTGAGCAAGGGCGCTCGCGTCAGAAACCGAGTTTTGCGCCCGCCATCAGGATATCGCCGGCGATCTGGCTGGTGCGATGTGCCATTTCATCGCGCAGCCGTCGTGCCGCGATGGGATCGCTTTCCAGCACGCGCTGAAACAGGCTGCGCGCGATTCGGATCACCGATGCGTTTTCCAATGCGGTTGCACTCGAAGGGCGCCGCATCGCGACGATCAGGGCAAGCTCGCCAATCAACGCGCCAGGCCCGGCGATGACAGCGGCCTCGCCGTCCTCGACGCGAAACGCGCCGCGCTGCACGACGAATCCGGCATCAGCCTCCTCACCGGCCAGGAACAGGACGCCACCGCGAGCGAAATTACGCTGCTCGGAGCCGATCGCCAGCATGCGCAACGCCGCTGTTCCCAACAAGCGAAGGGTCGGGACACGTTCCAGCAGCGCAACATCATCCTCGATCGTCATGAAAAGCCGGCAGCACGGACCCGAATCGCCGATCGAACCGTATCACGGCACCAGCTTGTAGCCACCGGCTTCGGTAACCAATATCTCGGGATTGGCTGCGTCTTTTTCGATCTTCTGGCGCAAACGATAAATGTGGGTTTCCAGGGTGTGCGTCGTAACGCCGGAGTTGTAGCCCCACACCTCCTGCAGCAGTGTCTCCCGCGATACCGGAAGCTGGCCGGCACGATACAGAAAGCGAAGGATCGCGGTTTCCTTTTCGGTCAGACGTACCTTTCTGGCGTTGGCACCGGTGAGCATTTTGGAACCCGGCCTGAAACTGTAGGGACCGACCGAGAACACCGCATCTTCACTGGCCTCATGCTGACGGAGCTGAGCCCGAATCCGCGCCAGCAGCACCGCAAAGCGGAAGGGCTTGGCGACGTAATCGTTCGCCCCGGATTCAAGCCCCAGAATGGTGTCCGAATCGGTGTCATGGCCCGTCAGCATGATGATGGGCGCCTTGAAGCCTCCCTTGCGTAACGAACGTACGACTTCGCGACCATCGGTATCAGGCAACCCCACATCCATCAGCACGAGATCAGGGGCATCGGTTTTCGCGGCGTTTGCGCCTTTGGCGCCAGTGTCGACCGCGCAGGCTTCGAATTCGTCGTGCAGCGATAATTGCTCCACAAGCGTGTCACGCAGATCGGTGTCGTCATCAACGATCAAGATCTTGCGGGCATTGGCCATGGGTTAAATCCTCTGGAGGCGGCGGCACGACTCAAGCCGAGACCTGGGTCGGGTCGTTTTCGGTGAAATATGGGCTCGTGGACTTGTTCGTCTTGAGGTAAGGGGCTGTTACGGTTTCACAAGCCGAAACCCAGTCTACTCCAGGTTTGGCACGTATTTAGATGAATGTCCTGTAATGCCGCCCTGGGCGGCTTTTTTAGACTTACGTTCTCTAGACTGCGGCGCTGCATGGATTATTCCACTACTTCAGGTACTTATCAAAAGAAAATCCTTGGGCAGCCTCTGACCGCGATTCGAATCCGCGCTGCGGCTGGTGATCCGCGGCGCGGTTGGCTCATCGCGGGCCATCTTGTTTTCCCGGTTGCGCTCGGGCGCGGAGGTATCCGGGCGAACAAGCGCGAGGGTGACGGCGGCACCCCCAGAGGGATTTTCCGGCCACGGCGATTGTGGTGGCGCGCCGACCGTCATCTGCGGCCGAAAACCATGCTGCCGGTTCGCGCCATCCGCCCCGACGACGGCTGGTGCGAAGATCCCGCCAGCAGCCGTTACAATCGGCCGGTGAGACTCGCGCGCGACGCCGGCGGCGACCGGCTCGCACGGGCCGACCACCTCTACGATTTCATTGTCGAGATTGATCACAACACCTTCCCGCGCGTGGCCGGCCTCGGCAGCGCGGTGTTTCTCCATCTGGCGCGCAAAAATCTTGCCCCGACCGCTGGATGCGTTTCGATGACCCGGCCAGCGATGCTCAACCTGCTGCGCCGGCTCGGACCGGATACCAGGATTCTAATTGGATGAAGCGGAGTGCGCACCGAGTCTTTTTGATTTTTGACTCAGCCCCTCGACTTAACGGTTTCCGAAGATCGCCGAGCCGATCCGCACATGGGTAGCGCCAAGGGATATCGCGATCGCAAAATCGGCGCTCATGCCCATCGACAGGTTTTTCAGCCCGTTGCGAGCGGCGATCTTTGCCGTCAGCGCAAAATGCGGCGCCGGCGCATCGTGAACCGGCGGAATGCACATCAGACCGGAAATCGGCAACCCATATTTCTCTCGGCAGCCGGCGATGAAATCGTCCGCTTCGGCCGGCGCGACACCGGCCTTTTGCGGCTCCTCTCCGGTATTGAGTTGGACGAACAATTGGGGGCGTCGCTGTTGAGACTTGAACTCTTTGGCGAGCGCCTCGCAAAGGCTCGGACGGTCGACCGAGTGGATCGCGTCGAACAGCGCCACGGCTTCCCTCGCCTTGTTGGATTGCAGCGGACCGATCAGATGCAATCCGATGCCTCGATATGTCGAGAGTAATGCAGGCCATTTCGCTTTGGCCTCCTGAACGCGATTTTCGCCAAACGTCCGCTGTCCAGCTTCGATCACAGGCCCGATCGCATCCGCATTGAACGTCTTGGAAACGGCAACCAGCGTGATCGACGAGCGATCACGGCGGGCCTCTTTGCAGGCACGCGCGATGTCTTCTTCCACGGCGGAAAGCCCTGGCGGTGAATTCGCAGATTGGTAGCTCATTTCAGCATCGCATTCGGTCGCCCCGTTTTACAGCATAGTTCCAGTTTTGCCGGATTCGGGAAAGTCGTCTTGACGACCGGTTGACCCGAAAGCCGCTTTTGTGGCCTATTCCGCCGTCCTTAAAAGGCTGTCAGATTCCATGACCTCCGAACGCTATAATGCAAGAGAATCAGAGCCGCGCTGGCAGCGCCGGTGGGACGAGGAAGCGATCTTTGCCGCTGAGAACGACGATCCGCGCCCGAAATATTATGTGCTCGAGATGTTCCCCTACCCCTCCGGGCGCATCCATATGGGGCACGTTCGAAACTACACCCTTGGCGACGTGCTAGCGCGCTTCATGCGGGCCCGGGGGTTCAACGTAATTCACCCGATGGGCTGGGACGCGTTCGGACTTCCGGCGGAAAATGCTGCGATCGAGCGCAAAGTCGCGCCCAAGGCGTGGACCTACGACAACATCGCGGCGATGAAGAAGCAGCTGCGGTCGATCGGGCTGTCGCTCGATTGGTCACGTGAATTCGCAACCTGCGACCCCAGCTACTACAAACACCAGCAGAAGATGTTCAACGACTTCCTGCGGGCCGGGCTCGCCGAGCGCGAAAAACGCAAGGTGAATTGGGACCCGGTCGACATGACCGTGCTCGCCAACGAACAGGTGATCGACGGCTTGGGCTGGCGTTCCGGGGCCGTCGTGGAACAGCGCGAGATGAATCAGTGGGTCTTCAAGATCACGAACTATGCGCAAGAACTGCTCGACGCACTCGATACGCTGCATCGCTGGCCCGACAAGGTTCGGCTGATGCAGCGGAACTGGATTGGCCGGAGCGACGGCCTCTTGATCCGCTTCGCGCTCGACCCGGCTACGACGCCTGCGGGCGAGACCGAGCTGAAGATCTTCACAACACGGCCTGACACGTTGTTCGGCGCCAAATTCATGGCAATATCGGCGGATCATCCGCTGGCGCTGGCGGCTGCGGCGAAAAATGCCGCCCTTGCGGAATTCATCGCCGAAACCAAGCGCATCGGAACCGCGCAGGAAATCATCGACACCGCGGAGAAGCAAGGTTTCGACACCGGCATCCGTGCGATCCACCCGTTTGATCCAAACTGGAAGCTGCCGGTCTACGTCGCCAATTTTGTGCTGATGGAATACGGGACCGGCGCGATCTTCGGCTGTCCAGCGCATGACCAGCGCGACCTCGACTTCGTCAACAATTATGGGCTCGGCAACACACCGGTCGTCTGCCCGGACGGCCAGGACCCAAAAAGCTTCGTGATCACGGATGTCGCCTACGACGGCGATGGACGAATGATCAATTCGCGTTTTCTCGACGGCATGACCATCGAGCAGGCCAAGGAGGAGGTGGCAAAACGGCTGGAAACGGAGCTGCGCGGCAACACGCCGGTCGGCGAGCGCCAGATCAATTTCCGCCTGCGCGACTGGGGTATCTCGCGTCAGCGCTATTGGGGCTGCCCGATCCCGGTCATTCACTGCCCGAAATGCGATGTAGTGCCGGTGCCGGACAAGGATTTGCCGGTCGTGCTTCCTGAAGATGTGAGCTTCAACAAGCCCGGCAACGCGCTTGACCATCATCCGACGTGGAAGCACGTTACCTGCCCGCAGTGTGGAAGCAAGGCGGTGCGCGAAACCGACACCATGGACACCTTCGTCGACTCGTCCTGGTACTTCGCGCGCTTCACCGATCCATGGAATGAGAACGAGCCGACCACGCGCGCGGTCGTGGATCGCCTGATGCCGGTCGACCAGTATATCGGAGGTGTCGAGCACGCCATCCTGCATCTGTTGTACAGCCGCTTCTTCATTCGCGCCATGAAGGCGACCGGCCATATCGGCATGGAGGAACCCTTCGCCGGCATGTTCACGCAGGGCATGGTGGTGCACGAGACCTATCAGAAGGCAGATGGCAGCTACGTCACGCCGGCCGAGGTCAGAATCGAGTCAGGGCCCGATGGCCGCCGCGCCATCCTTCTGACGAGCGGCGAGGAGGTCATGATCGGCGGCATCGAGAAGATGTCGAAGTCGAAACGCAACACTGTCGATCCCGACGACATCATCGCGACCTATGGTGCCGATGTCGCACGCTGGTTCATGCTGTCGGACTCCCCGCCGGATCGCGATGTGATCTGGAGCGATGAGCGCGTGCAGGGCGCAGCCCGTTTCGTGCAGCGGCTCTGGCGGCTGATCAACGAATCGGCCGGCATTGGCGCGTCGGTTCCGGAGCGGAGACCGGCAGCCTTCAGTCCCGAGGCGCAAGCCCTGCGTAAAGCCGCCCATGGCGCGCTGGACAAGGTTTCGACGGGCATCGAAAGACTGCATTTCAACGTCTGCCTCGCCTATATCCGGGAATTTTCCAACTCGCTTGGCGAGGTCCTGGCCCGTCCGGGGCAAGCTCAGCCGGATCTTGCCTGGGCGGTTCGGGAGGCCGCAGTCATTCTTGTTCATCTGTTCGCGCCCATGATGCCGCACCTGGCCGAGGAATGCTGGGCTGTGCTCGGACAGCCAGGGCTGGTTTCGGAGGCGAATTGGCCGCAAATCGAACGAGATTTACTGGTTGAAGACACGGTGACGTTAGTGGTCCAGGTCAATGGCAAGAAAAGGGGTGAGGTCACCGTGGCCCGGACGGCACGGGAATCGGAAATACAGGCTGCCGTTCTGGCGCTCGATGCGGTAAAACAGGCACTGGGCGCCAAGGACGTCCGGAAGGTGATTGTGGTTCCCATGAGGATCGTGAATGTCGTTGGCTAGCATGCGTATCGCCGCTCGGCTCCTGGCCGTGGCCGCCATGGCGGCGCTGACGGCCGGCTGCTTTCAGCCGATGTATGCAGAACACGCCGACGGCACGCCGGCGCTGCGGGAAAAATTGATGGGCGTGGAGCTGCCGCCGATCGACAAGCCGAATTCTTCGCGTGACGCGCGGCTCGGGGTGGAAATCCGCAATGCGCTGGCGTTCAAACTTTACGGCAACGCCACAGGCTCGCCGCCTACGCATCGGCTGGTGATCAGGTTTACGACCAGTCGCTCGTCGCTGATGACCGATCCCCTCACCGCGCTGCCCACCAGCGAAAATTACGGCATCGATGCGCAGTACAATCTAGTCGAGATTGCCACCAACAAATCGGTAATGACGGGCACGACCTTCTCCCGGGTCACCTACGACATTCCGGGCAGCTATCAGCGCTTTGCCCGAGCCCGTGCCTTCCGCGACGCCGAGGACCGCGCCTGCCAGGAAATAGCCGAACACATCCAGACCCGGGTGGCATCCTATTTCTACGCCGGCACCTGATCTGATCGGTCGTGGTGGCCTTGCGGGGAAGAGAGATCGACGCCTACCTCGCCCGGCCCGATCCGGCACGGCCGATCGTTCTGCTTTACGGCCCGGATGCGGGCCTCGTGCGCGAGCGCGCCGACGCGTTGCTGGCCTCTGCAGTCGATGACCCCAATGATCCATTTTCACTGGTGAGGCTTGATGGCGATGAGCTATCGGCCGAGCCGTCGCGTCTGGTTGACGAGGCGCTGACCATTCCGCTGTTCGGCGGACGTCGTGCGATTCGTGTCCGCGCCGGGTCGCGCAACTTTGCGAGCGGCGTCGATGCGCTGGCGGATGCGCCTCTGAAGGATTGCCGCATCGTAATCGAGGCCGGTGAACTGCGGCCCGAATCGCCGTTGCGCAAGGCCTGCGAGCGCGCCAGGACGGCTGTTGCGATTGCCTGCTATCCCGACACTGAGCGCGACCTTGCGAAAC
>Ga0210408_10003944_pt1 | contig 13442 bp, 13 predicted proteins | sample IncBWH4MmetaG_FD_155471 | JGI IMG/M metagenome (GOLD analysis project Ga0210408, IMG submission 155471) | Forest soil microbial communities from Barre Woods Harvard Forest LTER site, Petersham, Massachusetts, United States - Inc-BW-H-4-M | ecosystem: Environmental > Terrestrial > Soil >...
TCAGCAACTGATATCCGCCGCGGAGCTCGCCGAACGAAGGCTCGAGCAATTCGAAATTCCTCAACAGGATTTGGGACATCGTCGGGCTCAATGCAGCCGGTTCTTGTGGAAACGCCCGCCCTTCATGATGACGGACAGGTGTTTGCCTTCCCCGTGAAACAGCTTCAGATTCAGAAGCGGGTTGCCGTCGACGACCAGCAGGTCCGCGAAGGCGCCCGGCTTCAAGCAGCCGATCTTGCCCTCCATGCGCACCACCTTGGCGCCAATCGTGGTGGCCGAGCGGATGATTTCGGCCGGCGACAGCACGCGCGCCCGGAGCGTGAACTCCTCCGACTGCGCGACCTGCAACTGGCCGAGCAGATCGGTGCCGTAGGCAACCGGGATGCCATGACGCTTGCAGATTTCGAGCGACTTTAGCGCGCCGTCGATGACGAGATCGTTCTTGGCGAGCATGTCCGAACTCATGCCGTACTCGGCGGCATGCTTCTTCATCTCGAAATAGGTGACGAGATTGGCGACCAGGAACATGCCTTTCTCGGCCATCAGTTTGGCGGACGCATCATCGATCAGATTGCCGTGCTCGATGGTGCGCACGCCGGCGTTCGCGGCGCGGGTTATGGCTTCCGGCGTGTAGGCATGCGCGCAGACATAACGGCCGAAGGCGCGCGCCTCCTCTACGGCTGCCACCACCTCGTCCACCGAGAATTGCAGGCTATCGAGCGGATCGTAGGGTGAAGCGACGCCACCGGACATCATGATCTTCACCTGGTCACAGCCCTGGCGCATTTCCTCGCGCACCGCGCGGCGCACTTCGGAAACGCCATCGGCAATGCCCATCGAGAATGTCAGCACGTTGCAGCATTGACAGCGAACACCGAAATCGGTGCGGCGGCGGCTGTCGCTGTGGCCGCCGGTGGGGCCGATCGCGCGTCCGGCGATGAACAGCCGCGGTCCCGGCAGCAACCCCTTGTCGGTCGCCTCCTTCAGGCCCCAGTCGGCGCCGCCGGTGTCGCGCACGCTGGTGAAGCCGCGGTCGAGCATCTTGCGCATCAGATCGGCGGCGCGCGCGGTCATGAGCGTCAACGGCACGCTTTCCAGATTGCGGAGCACGACGTCGGACAGCACCACATGGACGTGGCTGTCGATCAGGCCGGGCATCAACGTGCGCCCGCCGCAGTCGACGACGCTGGCCTTTTCAAGCTTGATCGGCTTGGCCGAGATTTCCTTGATCGTGTCGCCTTCGACGACCAGCTCGTGGCCGCCGCGTAATTCGGAGGCCTCGGGATCGAGCATTTCGAAATTCTTGAAATGATAAACATCCATGGCAGGATTTCGATCCGTTATTGCATGGATGGAAATGTCCTATGCTGACTTGCCCGCGTCAATGGGCAAGCCGCGTGGCTGATTTCGAGAGCGCGCTTTACCGCAGGCTAGATCACCCCCTGCTCCCGCAGCGCACCGATGTCATCACGATCCAATCCGAGCAACTCGCCGAAAATCTCCGTGTTCTGCGCACCCAACCCCTCCCCGAGCCAGCGAATCTCGCCTGGTGTCCCCGAAAGCCGCGGCACCACCTCGGGCACGGCAAGCTCGCCGATACGTGATTCCGTCATCCTGATGTTGGCGCGCGCGCGGTACTGCGGGTCTTCGAAAATATCGGCGATGCTGAAGATCAGGCTTGCCGGCACGCCGCCGTCGGTGCAGCGCGCGAGGACGGTTTGGCAATCGAACGATGCGACCCAGTTTGCAACGATCTTGTTGACCTCCTCGCGCGCGGCAAGCCGCAACTCCTTGGGGCCAAACCGCTCCACTGACGCCAGTTCGGGCTGCTCCATGGCCTCCGCCAGGCGCACGAACATCTGATCGCTGGTACAAGCAATCGCGATCCATTTTCCGTCGCTGGTCTGGTAGTGGCTGTGCGGGCAGACATTGACGGTGTCCGCACCCATCCGCTCGCGCACATAGCCGAACTTCTGATAGGCCGGCGCGATTTCGTCGAGGACGCGAAACACCGACTCGTAGAGCGCGAGATCGACGCATTGTCCGACCCCGGTGGTGTCGCGTGCCTTGAGCGCGACCAGCGCGCCGATCGCGCCATACATGCCCGACATGTAGTCGGCAAGCGACGTCGAGCCTGGCACGACCGGGATGCCGCCGGGCTCGCCGGCCAAATAGGTCAGGCCGGAAAAGGCGTGCGCGATGCGGGCAAAGCCGGGCTGCGAACGCATCGGCCCGTCCTGTCCATAGGCCGAGATGCGAACGAGGATGACGCTGGGATTGAGCTTCTTGAGGTCGTCGTAACCGAGGCCCCATTTTTCCAGGGTGCCGGGCCGGAAATTCTCGACCACGATGTCGCACTTGGCGGCAAGCTGCCGGAGCAGGTCGCGGCCGCGTTCGCTCAAAAGATTGAGTGTCACGCATTTCTTGTTGCGGGCTTCCGAAAGCCACACCAGCGTATCGCCGCACTCGGTGTTGGTGCCGAGCCGCCTTAGGGAATCGCCGGTCTTCGGCGGCTCGACCTTGATCACCTCGGCGCCGAATTCACCGAGGATGGTGGCACAATGCGGCCCTGCGATGAACGTGCCGAGGTCGAGGACGCGGATTCCTTTGAGCGCGCTCACGGCTTTCCCCCGATTCCTGCCGCTCGTTCGAGCAGCTTGTTGGCGAGCTTGATATGCATGAGATCGATCATGTCGCCGTTCTTGTCCTTGACCGCGCCACGGCCTTCGCGTTCCGCCGCGGCCATGGCTTCGATCACTTCATTGGCCCAGGCGATCTGACCGGCAGTCGGCGTAAGCACCTCATGGATGGTTTCGATCTGCGAGGGATGGATTGCCATCTTGCCTTCGAAACCGAGCGCGCCTGCCCGCCTCGTTGCTGCGCGCAGGCCCTCCACATCGCGGATGATCGAGAACGGCCCGTCGATCGGAACCAGACCGAAGGCGCGGCAGGCGTTGGCTATTCGGGCGGTAGCGAAATGCCAGAGATCGTTCCAGTGCCGCTCGCGCGCGCGCCGCCCGTCGTCATCGGTCAGCACCACATAGTCGGCCGAAGGCGCGCCGACCGCGCCCTGAAAGCTGCCAAGGTCGAGCTGATAATCGCCACCGCCGAACACCAGCGCATAGAGCCTGCCGCCGGCTTGCGCGATCGCCTCGACATTGGCGACGCCGCGCGGCGTCTCGATCAACCCCGCGATCCCGACCTTGCGCTGGCGTGGCGCGGCCTGCTCGGCGGACCGGATCATGACCTCGACGGCGTGCACGTCGGCGGGCGATTCGCATTTCGGCAGCAGGATATAGTCGAGCCGCGGGCACGCCTCGACAACATCGAGGATGTCGCGGCAGCCCCACGAGGTGGAAAGACCGTTGACGCGGACGGCGACGCCGCGTTCTCCCCAATCGAGCTGATTGAGCGCGGCGATGGCATCGGCCCGCGCCTTTGGCTTGACCGAAGGAACGACCGCGTCTTCAAGATCGATGAAGATCGCGTCGGCCGGCCCCTGTGCAGCCTTTTCCAGGAAGCGAGGCGATGTGGCGGGAACGGCAAGCAGCGAGCGCCGTGGTGTCAACGTTGGTTTCATGAATATCTCGTGTGGGGGCTGGTGGTGGCGAGTTCCGTCACCTGCTTGCGGGTGGCGCCGTTGGCGCGGTGGCTTTGGGGATCGATGCGGAGGAGCGTAGCGATCTCGCGCGACAAGGCCGCCGTCCGCTCCGCATCAACAGCGGTCTCAATTCCCATCTCGGTGAGCATCGTCACCAGATCTTCCGTCGGAAAATTGCCGACCGAGCCGAGTTTTGTCGGCATCGCAATGCCGCCGCCGATGCCGCAGATGGCGCTTTCCAGCCATTGCACCCCGGCATCGAGCGCCGCGAGGATGTTGGCTGTCGCCATACCTGAGAGATTATGGATGTGAAATCCGAACGCCGCATCCGGAAACAGTTTTGCGAGACGATGGAACAGCCGGTTGACGTGGGCGGGATCCTCCATGCCGAGCGAGCCCGCAAGATAGAAGCGGCGGATCCCGCCGGCATGAAACCGCCGCACCACCGCAATGACATTGTCCTCCGGGATCAATCCCTCATAGGCGCACCAGAACGCCATCCCAAGCGCCATGACGAAAGCACTGCCGTTTGCTTCCGCAATCCGGAACGATGCGAGATTTTGCTCGATCGCTTGCTCGATCGTCATGTTCTGGTTCTTGCGGGTATAAGTCGCGCTGATCGTGATCAGGCCGAGCATTTCATCGACTTTGGCCTTCGAGGCGCGCTCGGCGCCACGGGCATTCGGGACCAGCGCACGGTAGACCGTCCCCGGCCGGCGCTTGATCCGCTCGAAGACCTCCTCTGCGTCGCGCAGATGCGGGATGACCTTTGGATGGGCGAAGCTTGATACTTCGATGACAGGCAAACCTAGATCGGAGAGCCGATCGATGATGTCTACCTTGGTGTCGGTATCGATCCAGCGCGGAAAGCTTTGCAGGCCGTCGCGCGGGCCGACTTCGGCAACGACAATTTTTTTCGGCAGGCTGAGCGTCATCGGACCCCTCACAGCCCTTGAAACGTTGCGAAATCCGAGACCGGGGCGCGCTCGGTCACCAGCGCGTTGACTGGCGCGGCCGGATCGATGTGACCGAGCGCCATCCCGCAGACGATGATTTCCTTGTCCGGAATGTGGAGCAGCGGCCGGATGACCCGGTGGAAGTCGGCAAACGCGGCCTGCGGACAGGTATCGAGCCCGCGCCCGCGCGCCGCGATCATGATGGCGCCAAGGAAAATCCCGAGATCGAGCCAGCTTCCGATTTCGAGATCCTCGTCGAGGGTGAAGATCATCCCGACGGGGGCGCCGAAGAATTCGTAGTTGCGCAGCCTCGCCTGTTGAGTGCCTTCGAAGTCGCCCTTGGCGACGCCGAGCAGACTGTACATGTCCCAGCCGATCTTGCGGCGCCGGCCGAGAAACGGCTCGCGCCACTGCACCGGATAGTAATTCCATTCGCGCTGGTAGGGTTCGAAGCCGTCGCGCGCGATCGCGTCGAAGATCGCCCGCGTCAGCCGCTCCTTGGCCTCGCCCGCGATGACCCGGACCCGCCACGGCTGGATGTTGCTGCCGCTTGGGGCGCGGCTCGCCAGCGCGAGCAGTTCCTCGACAGTGGAGCGTTCGACCGGCGTCGGCAGGAAGGATCGTACCGATTTTCGCGTGCGGATCGCTTCATCGGCGGCAGACGCCGCCGCTTCATTTGCGGCCGGGTGGGATTTTTCATGCATCGGTAAAGCTCAGGGATTTCATGCTTTCCGGGATTTCGCCGAGGAAGAGCCGCTTGACATCGTCGTTGCCGAGCAGGTCCTTGGCGACGCCCTGGCAGGCGACCTGCCCGAGATGCATCACATAGCCGCGGTTGGAGATGCCGAGCGCATGCGAGGCCTTCTGTTCGACCATCACCACCGTCATCCCCGCATCGCGCAGCGACAACAGCTTTTCGAACACGACGTCGACGAATTTCGGCGACAGGCCGAGCGAGGGTTCGTCCAGCATGATGATTTCCGGGCTTGTCATCAGCGCCCGCCCGATCGCAAGCATCTGCTGCTCGCCACCGCTCATGGTGTCGGCCTGCTGTTTCATCCGCAGCTTCAGTGCTGGAAACAGTTGCAGGACGCGCTCGGTAGCAACCTCGATCGCGACCCGGTTGTTGCCTAATATGTGCGCGCCGATCATCAGATTGTCGCGCACCGACATTTCGGGGACGACAATGCGGCCTTGCGGGACATAGGCGATGCCGCGATAGACCCGCCGGTCGGCCGGCTCCCGCGTGATGTCCGTGCCCTTCACGAAGATGCCGCCATGCCAAGCGCGCAGCAACCCCGCTGCGGCCTTGATTGCGGTCGACTTGCCGGCGCCGTTGGAGCCGACAATGGTCGTGATCAGCCCCTTCGGGAAATCCATGCTGACGCCACGGATGACGGCGACGTCGCCATAGCCCGACGTTACCTCACGAAGCTCAAGGGGCGCGGCGTCGCTCATGCGTTCCTCAGCGCTTGTCCCAGGCCGGTATCGGCAATTTCGGTTCGGCGGTCTTGAATTCCTCCGGCCAGACCACCTCGCGCTTGCCATTCTGCACCTGTACGACGAGCCCGCGAACCCCGATCTGCATGTAGGTTTTGGGGTCGACCTCATGCTTGCCCATGACCGTCCCGAGCTTGAGCGTGGTCAAGACCTCGCGGACTTTTTCGGTGTCGATAGAGCTGGCCTTCTTGACCGCCGCTTCGAGCACAGTGCCGGCGACGAATCCGAACGCCGCATAGTAGCCCGGGTCGGAATTGTATTTTTCGTGATACGTCTTCACAAAGTCCTTGTTGCCTTCGCTCGGCAGCGACGGCTCGTACAACGACATGCCGAGTGCATAATCGGCGTCTTTGCCCGCCGCGGCAATGAAATCGTCCTGCGACACCCCGTTGGCGATGAAGAGTTTCGGCATGTAGTTCATCGAGTGAAACTGGCGTACCGTTTCAATCGCTTCGCTCGGATAGAGCAATCCGACCCACAGATCAGGCTGCAACTGTTGGCCTTTCGCAATCTGGGAGGAAAAGTCCGCCGTGCCTGCCGGAAAATATTCGTCCATCGCGACCTTGACGTCGTGGCCGTTGACGGCTTCCTTGATCGCCTTGCTGATGTCGCGCGCCGCGGCATAGTCGCGGGAAACCAGCGCCAACGTCTTGACGTGGTATTTTTCGATCAGAGGCAGCACACCGTCCGCATAGGAGGAAATCCGCGCCGCGGTCTGGAAGACATACTGGAATCCGCGCTGCTGGATGGCTTCGGCCGCGCCGCCGCCGTTGATCATCACCACCTTGTGCTTTTCCGCCACCGCCGAACCGGTGGCCGCTGTCGCCGAACCGAGCGAGGAGATCACGAAATCGACCTTGTCGCTGGTGATCAGACGCTCGTAGAGCCGTGCCGCGGTAGCGGGATCGGAGCGGTCGTCATACACAACGAACTCGATCCGGCGTCCCGCCAGTCCGCCGCGCGCATTGGCCTGCTCCCGCCACAGATCCAGCCCCTTGAAATATGGAGCGGCCGAATCCGCGAGATTGCCGGTTTGCGACAGCGCCACACCAATTCGGACCGGCTCGCCGGCGTTCGCGGCAGTCGACACCGCGAATGCGGTTGCGGCCATCGTTGCGGCCAGCACGAGTTTTCTTATCATGGTTCACCTCCCTACCGGACCGCGGACGGTCCTCATTTCAGAAATAGGCTTGCAGCACCTTGGCGTCGTTGCGGACGGTCTGAGTGTCGCCGCGCGCGATCAGGCGTCCCTCGGCAAGGACGTAGACCAGATCGCACTCCTTCAGCACGATGCGCATCTCGTGATCGATGAAGAACACGGTGATGCCCTTGGCGCAGAGCGCCTTGAGATGCTCGACAATGCGGTTTTGCAGGCGCGGATTGATGCCGGCGAACGGCTCGTCGAGGAGCATGATCTTGGGCTGCAACATCAACGCGCGGGCGATCTCCACGAGTTTGCGCTGTCCATAAGAGAGCTCGGAGCCCCAGCGGTCGGCGATATCGTCGATCTCCAGGAAGTCGAGCAGTTCGAGCGCCAGCGCAATCGCTGCGCGATCGTCGCTGCCGCGCGCGACCGCGATCAGATTTTCGAGCACGGTCATTTCCGCAAACAGCCGGCTGATCTGGAAGGTGCGCGCGACACCCAGTCCGCAAATCTCCGCGGCCGAGGCGAGCGTGATATCCCGTCCATCGACCAATACGCGGCCCCGGTCGGGCCGCAGCGTGCCGGCAATGATATTGAACAGCGTCGATTTGCCCGAACCGTTCGGGCCGATCACGCCGGTGACCGAACCGCGCGCGACGTCGATGCTGACGGAATCCAACGCGACGCGGCCGGCGAAGCGTTTTGAGACGTTCTCGACGCGAAGGATAATATCGCTCATGACGCCTGCCCCGCGCGCGCGGCAAGGCGGCGGAACAGCGGCCGTCCGACGGCTACCCATCCGCTCTTCATGCCAAGGTTGACGATGCCCCGCGGCGTGAACAGCACGGCAAACAAGATGATGATCCCGACGGAGGCAAGGTAGATTTGCGGATAGCTGGCCCACAGCACCTCGTTCACGATCGAAAGCACGACGGCGCCGCAGAGCGGACCAAGCACGGTTCCCATGCCCCCGAGCAGTACCATCGCGATCGTCGTCAGTTCGATATTGGATGCGAACGCGGTCGGCGGATCGATGAACCCAAGATAGACCGCATACAGTGAGCCCATCGCGGCTGGCGCGATGGCGGAGGCGATGAAGGTGCCGATCTTGAGCCGCGTGGTCGGGATGCCCAAGGACTCGGCCGCGCTCTCGTCCTCGCGGATCGCCAGCAGCTTGAGGCCGAGGCGTGAGTTGTCGAGTTTCCACGTCGCAAGCAGCATGATTGCCGCGACCGCCGCCACGACATAATAGAGCGGCCGAAGATCGCCGAGCGGCTTTAGGTAGATCCCGGTGCCGCCTTGCGTAATCGAATCAAACCCCAGCGCAAACGCCTCGAGCACGCGCGCCAGGCCGAACATGCCGATCGCGAAAAACGGGCCCTTCAGCCGCAGCATGGCGCCGCCCAGCGGGATCGCGGTCACCGCTCCCGCAAAGCCTGCAACGATCGCAGCGAGATACCACGGCACGTTCCAGTGAAAGATCAGGAGCGAACCAACATAGGCGCCAATGCCGAGAAACTGACCTGGCCGGAAATGGGTATAGCCCGCATAGCCGCCGATCCAGTTCCAGGAATAGGCCAGCACGAGGAACATCAAGAGTTGAATGGAAAAGGAGACCGCGTAATCCGATCCGACCAGCGGCAACAGCAGCGCCGCAATGCCAGCGGCACCGGCGATCGAGAGCGGGCCAAGCTGTTTCATGCGCGTATTCCCGCGCCGAGCAGCCCGCGCGGACGGATCAGCAGCACGGCGAGCATCAGCAGGAACAGAAACGCCGAGCCGATCACGGCGCCCGCGAAATAGCTGCCGACGACCTCGATCACGCCGAGGATTAGGGCTGCGAGAATGGCGCCGGGATAGCTGCCCATGCCGCCGACGATGATGACGGCGAACGCCTTGATGATGAAACGGGAGCCGAGCTGCGGATCGATGGCGAAGGCAGGCGCAACCAGCACCCCGGCAAGTCCCGCCATCGCGGTCCCCAGCGCGAAGGTCACAAGACGCACCCGCTCGATTGCGATGCCGGAAATGCTCGCAAGCTCAGGTGCCCGCGACACCGATCGCACCGCGCGCCCGAAACGGGTGAACTCGAGCAGCCACCACACCGCAAGGCTGACGCCGATCGCGCACAGGAACGATACCAGCCGGGAAATCGAAACATTGATTCCGAACAGCCGCACCGAGCCTGAGAGCACGCCGGGCAGGCCGCTATAGCCGCCGCCCCAGATCAGGATCGCGACGTTCACCAGGATCGTCGAGAGCGCGTAGGTCGCAAGCAACGACATGATGAGCGGCGCGCCCTCGATCCGCCGAAGGATCAGAACATGAATAAGCGCCCCGAAAACGGCGCAGCCGAGCGGCACGGCGAGGATCGCCACCCAGAACGGCAGCTTGAAGCCGACCGCGATCGAAACCGTCGAGAGCGCGGCAATCGCGAGGATATCGCCGTGCGCGAAGTTGATCACGCGCATCACGCCGAAGATCAAATTGAGGCCGCACGCCATCAGCGCGTAGACGCCGCCGAGCAGGATGCCTCCGACCAGCAACTCCGCTACCGGCATGGCACGACCGCCGATACAGCGCCGCGCGCGGCGCAGGACGGTTCAAGATGGCTCAGGCGTGCGCCCGACATGACTCCTCCCGGGGGTCCGCAATGATTGGTTTTGTCCAGACAACTACTGGGGACTTTACTTGAGGTCAAGGCTGGATGTATAGACACCCAAGAACAGGGGTCCACCACTTGTCCGGACAATTTCGGAGGAATCTCCCGATGACGCAGGCGCTGCGCGACCGGCCGCCAGAGGCGGACGAGGACACCCAGATCCTGGACATGATCGAGCGCTGGGTGGCGCGCGAGCTCAAACCGATCGTGCGCGAATATGATCACGCCGATCGCTATCCTTCGCACATCGTCGAGCAGATGAAAGAGCTCGGCCTGTTCGGCGCGACGGTGAGCCCCGAATATGGTGGGCTCGGTTTGTCCGCGACGACCTATGCCAGGATCGTCATGAGCATTTCGTCGGTCTGGATGTCGATCACGGGGATCATCAATTCCCATTTGATGCTGGCGCTGGCGATCCAGAAGTTCGGCAGCCCTCAGCAGAAGACGCGGTGGCTGCCAAAACTGGCATCGGGCGAGATTCGCGGCGGCCTCGCCCTGACTGAGCCCGACGCCGGCACCGACCTCCAGGGCATCCGGATGACCGCGAAGCGCGACGGCGATCACTACGTCATCAACGGCACCAAAACCTGGATCACCAACGGCGCCGAAGGCTCGTGTTTCGCGATGCTGGTCAAGACCAATCCCGACGCGCAACCGCGTCACAACGGAATGAGCCTGTTTATCGCGCCCAAGATGGAGGGCTTCACGGTCGGGCGCAAATTGCAAAAGCTCGGCTACAAGGCGATCGATACCGCGGAATTGATTTTCGACAATTATCGCCTGCCGGCCGATCATCTGATCGGCGGCGTCGAGGGTCGCGGCTTCATTCAGGCGACTGGCGGACTGGAGCTCGGCCGCATCAATGTCGCCTCGCGCGGGGTCGGCATCGCCGAAGGCGCGCTCAAGCTTGCCGCCGATTACGCCCAGACCCGCAAGACGTTCGGGAAGCCGATCTGCGAGCATCAGGCGATCCAGTTGAAGCTCGGCGAAATGGCGACCCGCGCACGCGCCGCGCGGTTGCTCACGCTCGACGCCGCGCTTGCCTTCGACAAGGGCGAGCGATGCGACATGGAAGCCGGCATGGCCAAATATTTCGCGAGCGAGGCCGCGCTGGAGAATTCGATCGAAGGCATGCGTATCCACGGTGCCTATGGCTACTCGAAAGAGTTCGACATCGAGCGGCTGTACCGCGACGCGCCGCTGACCTGCATCGGCGAGGGCACCAACGAAATGCAGCGCATCATCATCGCAAAGCAGTTGATCAAGAGGAATCCGGCGGCATGAAGCCACTTCAGGGCGTGCGCATCGTTTCGGTCGAGCAGTTCGGTGCCGCACCCTACGGGACCATGCTGCTCGCCGACCTCGGCGCCGAGGTCATCAAGATCGAGAACGCCGCGATCGGCGGCGATCCCTCCCGCAAGACCGGGCCCTACATGCTCGGCGCCAACGACAGCGAGTATTTCCAGGCGTTCAACACCAACAAGAAAAGCGTCGCCATCGATTTGCGCACGACGGAGGGCAAGACTGCGCTGAAGGCGCTTGTTTCCGGGGCGGACGCGCTGGTCAACAATCTACGCGGCGACCTGCCCGCGAAGATGGGGCTCGATTACAAGACACTCGCAGCCGTAAACCCGGCCCTCGTCTGCGTGCACGTGTCGGCCTATGGCCGGGACAACGAGCGCGCGTCGTGGCCAGGCTACGATTACCTGATGCAGGCCGAGTCCGGCCTGATGCATCTGACCGGCGAACCTGACGGGCCCCCTTCCCGCCTCGGCGCTCCCTCGATCATCGATCACGCCACGGGTTTGACCGCAGCCGTCGGGCTGCTCTCCGCGATCATCCAGGCCCGGGCCACCGGCAAGGGCTGCGACGTCGACACCTGCCTGCTCGACGTGGCGCTGCACCAGCTCGGCTATGTCGCCACCTGGTATCTCAACGAGGGTCACGTCTCCACCCGGCAGCCCCGCAGCGCCCACTACTCGGTCGCGCCCGTGCAGACCTTTCCAACCTCGGACGGCTGGCTGTTCATCATGTGCATGACCGAAAAATTCTGGTCCGAGCTGCTCAACGCGATCGGCAAGCCCGAATTGGCGTCCGATCCGCGTTTTGCCAACGCCGCCTTGCGTCAAGCCAATCGCGATGCTCTGACCGGAATCATCGATGCTGAACTCCGCCGCCAATCGACGAGCTATTGGCTCGACAAGCTGAACGGCGTTCTGCCTGTCGCACCGGTGCTCGATCTGGCGCAGGCGCTCGACAGTCCCCTTTTGCAAACCACCGATATGATCCATGTTGTCTCGCATCCCGCGAAAGCGGAGATGCGTGTCCTTGCCAACCCGATCAAGATCAACGGTCAGAGGCTTGACCAAAAACCTTGCTCGCCATTCGGCGCCGACAATGCAAGCTATGTCGACGGGATGCGCACCACTGAGCGCACCGGTTCGCCATGAAACTCGAGGGCATACGCGTCATCGACCTCTCGGTGTTCCTGCCGGGGCCGTATCTGACGCTTGCAATGGCCGATCACGGCGCCGAGGTGATCAAGATCGAGCCGCCGGGTGAAGGCGATCCGGGCCGTCACATCGGTCTCTCCGACGGGCCGAGCAGCGTGTTCTTTCGCAATTTGAATCGCGGCAAGAAAAGCGTCGTGCTCGATCTGAAGGATCCCGCTCAGCGCGATGCACTTTTGTCCTTGTGCGATCAGGCAGACGTATTCGTTGAATCTTTTCGTCCGGGCGCGGTCGACCGCCTCGGCGTCGGATACGCAGCGGTGCGCGCGCGGAATCCGCGCATCGTCTATTGCTCCATCAGCGCGTTCGGGCAGGACAGCGAATGGCGCGGCCGCCCGGCCCATGATCTCGCGCTGGAAGCCGAGAGCGGGCTTCTCTCTATGACACTGGGAAGCGACGGCAAACCGGCGATGCCAGGCATTCCCATAGCCGATGTGCTCGCCGGACTTCAGGGCCTGTCGGGCGTGTTGATGGCGCTGCTCAGGCGGCAGACGACGGGCCGCGGCGACAACATCGACATCAGCATGCACGACGTAACCGTCGGCGGCATACTCAACATCTTAGGTCCCACCTTCGCCGAAGACCGCCAGCCGATCGCCGCACACGAACGCACGACGGGCGGTGCCGCATTCTATCGTCCCTATGAGACCCAGGACGGGCGCTATCTCGTCCTCGCCGGACAGGAGCCGAAATTCATCCATAATCTGCTGGGCGCGTTCGGCCGCCCTGAACTTGCCGAATTGTGCTTGCGCGGACCCGGGCCGCACCAGCAACCGGTGATGGACTTCCTCGCCGCCGAGTTCCGCAAGAAGCCGCTCGCTGAGTGGCACGCCTATCTTGCAGCGCTCGACGTCTGCTACGGCCGCATCAACACGCTGCCGGAAGCCGTCGCGCATCCGAACCTGCGCGCGCGCGGGATGATCCGCCGCGACGAAACCAACCGGCGCCATGTCGGGCCCCCCATTCGCTTCGCCGACGAGCCGGCGCAACCGGTGTTGCGCGAGCCGGCCTTGGGCGAACACACCGCGCTGGTCCTCGACAAGCGCGTTTCAACCTTGGAGTGATCTGA